>Ga0137415_10006018_pt1 | contig 12005 bp, 16 predicted proteins | sample CZODoug3_1_1_16f_FD_183082 | JGI IMG/M metagenome (GOLD analysis project Ga0137415, IMG submission 183082) | Vadose zone soil fungal communities from Angelo Coast Range Reserve, California, USA - CZODoug3_1_1_16fungal (Hybrid Assembly) | ecosystem: Environmental > Terrestrial > Soil > Vadose...
GATAGTCTTATTCCTAAGCGACGTCGTCGCGCCCGTATAAAAAGAGCTTAAATCCTGTCGACCCTGCTATCGATTGGCGGCTCGTCGGCGCGCCAAAATCTTCGTGTCCATTCCGGACGAAGAGAATCACATTTATCCCGGCTACCTGGCTACGAACCAGGAGGCCGGGAGTTCGAATCTCTCCGGGCGCACCATAGATTTTCTTGCCTGAGAACCCTTTCACGCGGCCTGTGGTTCGACGCGACAATTCGAAACTCCCGGCAGACAACAAGGGAGTTCGACAACTTGGCCGTCTTCGGCCAAGTTGATCGCCCGAAGGGCGACCCCGAAGGGGTGAGCGCGCAGCGCGAATAATCTCTCCGGGCGCACCAATTCGCTCTTTCTACATCAACGAGTTAGCCTCGACTTTCGTTCCGCGCACTGATGGTTTTCAGGAAGATGTGTCGGGCGAGCGGCGTTTACCGGCCTCTCCCCTCCGCGGAATGGTCGAAGGCTTCGCCGCGTCTCGCGACGAGCTGCCAGATGATCAGGGCGAGGCTCACCATTAGTAGGGGGACGTAAAAGCCGAGGATCAACCAGGTGACACCGTTCGCCGCCCCCATCAGATTCTCACGAATGCCGCCGCGAATGTTGAGGAAAGTGTCGATGATCGTCTCGACAACGAGCAGCCAAGCCAACGGAATGGCCAGACGCGCCCGATAGCGAAGCGCGACTATTGTGGCGAACGCGATGACCGAGCCGGCGCCATCGCCGACGACGATCTCCATGAGATTTCCATCGGAGATTGGAAAGCCGGCTTTTTGTGCGGAAAACGCCTGCAAGGCGACATACCGGAAGACGTGAATCCAAAGCAGCACAGTGAGCGCGTCGGCTCGCCCGAGGGGCTTGAGCCGAGGCACCACGTACCAGATCGCCAGCGTTGCGAAGACGATGAGGCTCAGCAGTTGCGTGCCGGCCTGCGCGGGTTGCAAGAAGTTCATCATTGCACCTTTGAGGATTGCCGGTCGAGGACCGGTGACGTCGAATTAGTTGTCGCTGCGAGGAGGCGCCTGCCGAAGCCCATGCGGCGCAGCAATCGGTCCCTAAGGAAGAACGTGTGGTAGAGCGCGCCGACGACATGCAGCGCGATCAGCGTCATCAGCATGCGTGAAAGAACATAGTGAAAGACGCGCGGCGTGAAGACCCAGAAGTCGGGGGGCAACGAGCCATGGCCGCCAAACACGATGGCCGGCAAATGGGCCTCCAACGCCATGATCACGCCGCTGCCAACCATCATGAACACCAGCGAGTAGAAGAGTCGGTGCGAGACCCAGGCAAGCTTGTTCAACAAGGCATTGCCAGACGATGCGGGCGCCGGATGTGACGTGCGCGTACGGACCAGCAATCGCACCAGCATGAGAGTCAGAATCAGGCCGCCGGCAGTCATGTGCTGCCGCAGCCCGTCGATCTTCGTTGGATCGCTATTCGGGATCTTGACCAACACGAGGGCGCCAAGCGCCAACGCAGTGATGATCATCAATGCCAGTAGCCAATGCAGTGCCACGAGAAGCGGGTGATAACGAGATACTTGGGACATGTTCGATTTTCCTAGAGTAGCCGCGTCAACTACGCCCGCAGGCTTGTTACGAATTCGGCCAGCGCCGCGCCGATCTGATGGGGCGAATCCTCTTGAAGAAAATGCCTGCCCCTAACCGCGACCTCTCGCTGGTTCAGCCAAGTTCGACAGAATTCGCGGGTGCGACCCGTCATGATCGCACCGGGTTCGCCCACGATGAGGAGCTTCGGAATTGCGCTGCGAGACAGAAATGCCCCGGAACTCTCGACGATCGCCGTCACATCGGCTGGTTCGCCGTCGATCGGGATTTGTCGCGGCCACACGAGCGTCGGGAGCCGGGCCTCGCGCTCGAGAAACGGGGCGCGGTAGGCGGCCATTTCTGCGTCGCTCAGCTTCCGAAGAACACTCCGCGGTAGTATCGTCTCCACGAAGAAGTTCTCGTCGAGGATCATGTGCTCGCCCTTTTCCGAGCGCAGTGCGCGGAAAATATCGCCGGCCTCGCCGAAGTCTTCCCAGCGTCGCGGCAGCGCGATGGCCTCCATGTAGGCGATCGCCTTGATCTGGTCGGGGTAGCGGGATGCCCGGTGAATACCGAGCGCCGAGCCCCAATCGTGCACGACCAGGGTAACGTTCTTCGTGAGGCCCAAGGCGTCGAACCACGCATCCAGGTAACGCGCGTGATCGACGAAGCGGTAGGCCTGCGTCGGCGATTTACCGGATTGGCCCATCCCGACCAAATCGGGAGCGAGGCACCGCGCATGTTCGCTAACGTAGGGGATGATATTGCGCCAAAGGTAGGAAGACGTTGGATTGCCGTGGAGGAACACGATTGGATCACCGTGGCCGGTGTCGACAAAGCTCATCTCGGTATCGAGCACGTTGACACGTCGCCTCGGGTGAGGGTCGGTCGCGTTGATCTCGGGATCCGCAATCTGCGGCCTGTTCATTGAATACGCTCCTGTTGGAAAGATTTGCCCGAGAGCCGCCGCCGGCAACGCCAGCAAGAGTTTGTTGGCGGCTCGTCGTGAAAGGGTGGTTGCCATTGGACGATCTGCACGCGTCAAGCGGCGCGCCGGAACATTTCTGCGAATTGGGTATGCGCGGTCGCTATGGCTCGCTCGCGCGGCTCCTGCCCCATCGCGAGGCCGTCCGCGCGGATGACCGAGATATTGGTGATGCCGATGAAATTGAAGACCAGTCACAGATAGGCTTCTTGGAAGTCCATCGCCTGCCGCGCGGGTGTCGCGTAGACCCCCCCCCGCGCGATGACACGATCACGACTCGCTTGCCGCCGGCGAGGCCGATGGGCCCCGCATCCGTATAGTGAAAGGTGCGCCCGGCTTGGACGATGCGGTCGATCCAAGCTCTGAGCTGGGTCGGGATCGCGAAATTGTACATTGGCGCACCGATGACGACCGCGTCGGCGTCTCGCCATTGCTCGACGAGTGCCGCGGACAGCCGCCGGGAAACCGAGTGGTCAGCGACCACGCTGGAGTCGATGTGCAGCAGCGTTGTCGGGCGAGACGATTGAAGCATGAGCAATTCTCCTGGGAAATTACCGCGAGAGCCCTCGCAAAACATTAATGGAGGGGAAAGTGATCTCGTACGGCGAGGATATGGTGCTATAGTGTTGTTCGGCAATACAGCATTATCCGCATGACCTATTCGGAGAAACCGATCAATGAAAAAACTGGGCTTCGCTGAAATGAATTCTTTTGTGGCAATCGCCGAGCGTTCCAGCTTTGCCAAGGCGGCGACTCACCTGGGCATTTCGCGCTCATCGCTCAGTGAAACCCTGCGTAGCCTCGAGGAAAAGCTTGGCGTCCGACTGCTCAACCGAACAACCCGCAGCGTCGCCCTGACGGAGGTCGGCGAGCGCCTGCTGGCGGAGTTGCGGCCGGCGCTCGACAGCTTCGAAGCCGCAGTGGAGTCCATCAATGTGTTCCGCGACAAGCCGGCGGGACATCTTCGACTCACCGTGCCTCGCCCTGCAGCGAAAATGGTGATCGAGCCCATCCTCGCAAAATTTCTCGCGGCGTATCCGGCCATCAGCTTGGAGATCATCACCGACAGCGCGCTGACCGACATTGTCCGCGATCGCTTCGATGCCGGCATTCGACCCGGACATCGGCTCGAGCAGGACATGATCGCCGTGCGCGTCGGTGCGGATGCGCGTCCGACCATCGTTGCTTCACCGGACTACTTGCTTCGGCATTCCAGCCCAAAAGTCCCAGCAGATCTGCAGGGACACAACTGCATCCGCCAGCGCTTCGCAAGCGGCGCAATACATCGTTGGATGTTCGAGAAGCGGGGAAAGAGCATGGAGGTCGATGTCAAGGGATCTCTCATCGTCAGCGACGATCTCGCAATCCCTGCTGCCTTGGAAGGTGTTGGAATCGCGCGCTTACCCAGTTGTTTGGTCGATACGCTCATTGAGCAGGGGCGTCTCGTGCCCTTGTTGAAAGAATGGGCGCCGCCCTCGGTGGGATTCTTTTTGTATTACCCCAGTCGGCGCCAAACGCCCGCGGCCCTCCAGGTTTTCGTCGACTTCTTGAGGGCGCATGCGCTGCGCGAAGGTGACTCACAACCCGTGATCGGGAAAACCAGTGCGAAGTCGCCCGCGCTACGCAACGCGTCCCGCCGAGCGCTTGCTGCGTCGCGCCGACCGCGAGTGCCGCTCAACGATTGTGAGCGCGCGCCGGCGCGCGGTCCAGCATGACCGTCGCAAGCAGTGGTGACGTCACCCTAGATCGCCGACTGGCGGATCTGAAAGGTGCCGTTGACGATGGGCGATCGGCGCGCGCAGCGCGTCCTTCTGCATCTGGGTATCAACACAACTGGTCCAGATAGCCAAGAAAGCAGAGTTGGATCGCAGGGTGCGTTTCACCTCGCTGGGACATCTGCTCACGCCGGAGTTTCTCAAGGAGACTTGGAAAACTATCAACCGGCACGGGGCAGGTGGAGTTGACGGGGAGAGCATCGAGCAGTTTGAGAGCGAGCTGGAACAACGCGTTCAGGAGATCTGCGCACAGCTTCGAACTGGAGCTTACCGGGCTCCACCGGTCCGGCGGGTTGAGATACCCAAAGGGCCGGGCAAGACCGGAACGCGGAGCCACTAGCCGCGCGCCGGATCGGCGGGGGAACCCTTAAGGGGTTGGCCGCCTTGGGCTTTGCATTGCTGCGCCGAGACATTGAGATAACCGCGGCCCTTGCACGTGTTCTGGCCGGTACAGGCGTTAAGCGCGGTGGAGCAAGCGGTTTGGCCCTTGCAGGAGTTGATGCCCCAGCAGGCGATATCGGCTTTGGCTGCCGCGGGCGTCATGACGTCCACCGACTTGTACATTGCATAGAATGCGCCGGCGGCCGCCACGCTGAGTGCGGCGCCGGTCGCGGCGCGGCGCTTTACATCTGGCGCTTTGGCCGCTTCAGGCGCGCAAGTTATCTCGCAGGACGGTGCGCGGCGCGCGTTGATCGCGTCCCAGATGCTGCCCGATACCAGCAACATCAGACCAACATACATTGGCCAGCTAAGCGGGTAGATCCCCGTGACCAGGAGATCTCATTCATCTCGACACCCCACGCACTTCATATGGCCGGTGAACAAACGCACGTCTTGCCGGCACAGTTTCAGTGTCCGGCGGCCTACAGGGACCACTGCCGGCGTACGATTTCTTTGCCTACTTGGTAGGCTTCTGTTACCGGAAGCACCTGCGCGCCCGGATGCAGCGCCAGCCAGTCTTTGGCGGCGTTGGCCGAAGCGAAAAACTTCACCAGACAACAGAAGACGCCGCGCACATCGGGTGATGCCTTCGGCACCACCAACGACACAACTGCGCCCGGAGGATCAACATTCTCAACTCCTTCGGGTGTCACTAAAAGGCGCACCGGCGCTCCGGTCGCAGCGCAGGACGAACTGATCCGCGCTACGCGGCCGATTAAGGCGGGGAACAGCAGTGTATCCAACGCACACCACGCATAAAGAGTCCGGCCATCGACTTCGAAAGCATGCTCTGTCTTCCGCAGCGTAAGTCCAAGGCCTACAATGTTTCCCTGGCCGTCAAGTTCCAGATTGGCGCGACCATCGAGGGCCGCGTTGACCTCGCTGATGGGCCAGCCAAGTGCCTGAGCAAGCTCCGCTGGCGGTACGGCAGTTCCTTGAATTAGTAGCTTCAACAGCGTTGGAAAGAGCCCGGAGGCTTCTGCGCCTCCGATGCCGATGGCCGACGTGATTTGCTCGGCGAGTACAGCAGGACTCATCTGCGTCATCTCAAACCCTCCAAGCAGGCAACCGGTGTACGTAAGGGGGACGCCTCAGCAACGGTCGAGTGACACACCCGGACGCAAGGACTTGACGTTGTTGGATTGCCGCGTGTCGGGAGCCGATGATTTTGCCAACCAATCGACGGGCGGACCGCACAGCTTGCCAGCGCGCCGGGGCGGATTCAGAAATGGCGTAGGGGGCCGGCATCGGCGGCAATTCTCAGGCCGCGCAGCAGGACAACTGCTTCACGTCCTTGAAGAACGTCTGGGCGCACAGCTTCAATCCTTCTACCATCGTCAGGTACGGGAAGAGCTGCGCCGCAAGGTCGGCGACGGTCATGTGGTGGTGGATCGCGAGCGCCGCCGCCTGGATCAGTTCACCGGCCTCTGCCGCCACCGCTTGCACGCCCAATAGCTTGCCGCTGCCGGCCTCCGCTACGATTTTGATGAAGCCGCGCGTGTCGAAATTGACCAGCGCGCGCGGTACGTTATCGAGGGTGAGCAAACGGCTGTCGGTCTCGATGCCTTTCAACTGAGCCTCGGCCTCAGATAAACCCACGGTCGCAATCTGCGGATCGGTGAAAACCACCGCCGGCATGCTGCGCAAGTCCAGTGTTGTTGGACCGCCCGTCATGTTCTGCGCCGCGCGCGAGCCAGCAGCAGCCGCCACGTAGACAAACTGCGGCTGGTTGGTGCAGTCGCCGGCCGCATAGATATGCGGCACGTTGGTTTGCAAGTGTTCGTTAACCTCAATCACGCCACCCGCGCCGGTTCTGATACCCAAACCGCCAAGGTTCAGGGCCTCGATGTTCGGCGCGCGGCCGGTGGCGATCAGCAGAGAATCACCCCGCAGCGTTCCTGCTGAGGTCTGCAACACGAACTCGTTGTTCACATGCGTCACGAAGCGTATCTGTGCTTGTCGCAGTACCGTGATGCCCTCGTCTGCGAAGACCTGCCCCAGCGCCTCGCCGATAGCCGGGTCTTCACGGAAAAACAGATGACTTCGGGCAACGATCGTCACTTGACTGCCCAACCGGGCAAAGGCCTGGGCCAGCTCTACCGCGACAACCGATGAACCTATAACGAGCAGCCGGGCCGGAATCGTGTCGCTAACCAGCGCCTCGGTGGAGGTCCAATAAGGCGTGTCTTTCAATCCAGCAATCGGCGGAACGGCGGGACGCGCACCGGCCGCGATCAGCGCACGGTCGAAGGGCACGGACTGCTCGCCGCCATCGCTAAGCTTGACCGTGATGGTCTTGGGGTCCTTGAAGCTTGCTTCGCCGCGCACTAGAGTAATGTTGGGATTGCTGGCGATAATTGCTTCATATTTCGTCGCGCGCAGTTCCTCAACACGCGCCTGCTGCTGTGCCAGCAATAGTTTGCGGTTAATCTGGGGTGCCGCTGCCGTGATGCCGGCATCGAAGGGACTTGTCTTGCGCGCGTGGGCGAAATGCGCCGCGCGAATCATGATCTTGGAGGGCACACAGCCGGTGTTGACGCAGGTACCGCCAACCGTGCCGCGCTCGATGAGCGTGACCTTGGCACCGCGTTCGGCCGCGGTGATGGCCGCCGCCATTGCGCCGCCACCCGTGCCGATGACGGCAATATTAAGCGGGGCCTCCGAGCCGGCGTGGGCGTGGCGCGTTCCATTCCATATCCTTCGCACCTTGTCGAGCAGCGAAGTCGGTGGCGTTGCTTCGCCGCGTGCGTCCTTTGGGGAAAGAGCGTTTACTCGGTAATTCTTCGGCAGCGCGGCGTTCATCGCATCGAGGGTGAGTTCGGCGTCGCTGTCAATCCGCGCGACGCCCTGGGATAGTCCACCTCGACCTTACGCACACCCGGCAGGCGCAGGAGCGCCTTCTCGACATGATGGGCGCAGGCGGTGCACGTCATGCCGGTCACCGCCAACGTAGTCTCGCTCATCGCGTTGCGCCCTTCACCGGCGTGGACTGATAACCGGCATTCTTGGTCGCCTCGGTGAGCGCCGGGACATTAGTCTTGTCGTCGTCGTAAGTGACGACGACCTCGCGCTTTTGCAAAATCACGTCGGTATTACGCACACCCGCGACCTTGGAAAGTGCCTTCGTGACGGTGATCGGGCATGCGGCGCAGGTCATTCCCGGCACTGACAGCGTAACGGTCTGGCTGGCGGCCCACACCTGGGCAATAACGGCGGCGAGGGCGAGAGAGGCAAACAGTCTTTTCATGGTGAACTCCTCAACTAGTAGAAAAACGGCATGACATAGGGAAAGCCGAGCGCGATTAGAACCAGCAGGCCGACGATCCAAAAAATCAGCTTGTACGTGGTGCGCACCTGCGGAATCGCACACACCTCGCCCGGTTCGCAAGCGGCGGCGGGTCGATAGATGCGCCGATAAGCGAAGTACAGCGCCACCAGTGCCGCGCCGATGAACATTGGGCGATACGGTTCGAGTTTCGTCAGGTTGCCGATCCACGCGCCGCCGAAGCCGAGGGCGAGTAGCACGAGCGGCCCGAGACAGCACGTCGAGGCCAGGATTGCGGCAATGCCGCCGGCAGCAAGCACGCCCTTGACGTTAGTGTTTTGCTTCATCTCTTAAAACTCTTGGTGCGATCTTTAACAGCGAGTAACCTTACTACCGTAGTCAAGTACGGAGTCAAATTTGGCCTGGTGCGGTATTTATCCGGCGCGCGCAAGCCGTAGCCTCTGCCGTCGAAGCGGATCCGCCCGCCGTCGGATGTCTGGATCAATCCGCCGGGATCCATGGTACACAGATGCAGTCCCTCCGGAATGGCCTGGCCCTTGCGGATCGCGGGGTAAACGCAGTTGCCGGTCCAGAGCGACCAGCGAACGGTCCCTTGAATCTGCTTGCCGGTCACGGTTCCGTCGCCACTGCCGATGAACACACCCTGACGCCCTTCGCCATTGACCACAGAGTCCGACTCCGACTCTGAGCGATACTGAAACACGCCGGTGAAGAGAAGTTCGAGGCCCTTTTGTTGCGTGGGATCGGGCGCGGTCCTACCGGATTCTTTCAACTGTTTCGCTCCATTCGCTTGAGTAGCTGAGAGAACAAGCGCCAAGAAAAGCAAAACGGCTCGCATTGATCTTTCTCCATCCAAGGCAGTTGTGTCGCGTCTTTGGTAAGACCTGCGGTGTCCTTGAACACCTGATGCGAAAACGACGAGTGTCGCATCAGGCTCGCGTCCGTTTCACCTCAATGCGATCAAAACGGTCATTGGCGAGCACTGTACCGTCCGGGCTTCGATAGTCGATTGCGAATGGAACACGAATCCCATCGACGGCACGGTAGTCGTGTGGTGCCACGTCAAGAATATGCGCGCCGTGCGCGTTCATGATGCTGAGTTTGACGATATCACCATAGTGGCTATCGACATACACAACCTGACGGTAGCCGCTGGAGCTGTCAGCCTGTAGCTTCCACGTCAGCATTCCGGGCAGTTTCTCCATGCCGAGGGGCTCGAAGGCATGCGGGTTCTTTTCCAATTCGAGGATCGGCGTATCGAAATCGAATGTCGCGAACAGCGCTCGCTGCTGCTCGATTGCAAGTCCCTGCGGCGTACCGCGAACCTCGATGTCCTGATTCGATTTGCTGCCCTCGAACGTGAAAGATTTTCCAGTCTTCATCAGCAGACGGACCTGGTTCGGCCGAGCGGTATGAACCTCGAGCGGATACTGCTCGCAGTCGACATAGCGCGTACCGTAGTAGTCGACTTTGGCAACGGTTTTCAGGCTCTCCTCGAAAGGCTTGCGGAAGGAGTTACCCGTGACGAAATCGATTTCCTCAGCGACCGGAATGGATTGTTCGCCCTTGTCCGCCGCGAGGGTGGCTTGGTTCTGATCGCGAATCTCGTCACGAGGTACTTCTGAGGCATAGCTGTCGTCCACCGGCGCGCGACCGCCTGCGGGATCGTGGTTCATGGCACCAGGACCTTGGTGAGTTGGCGGCGTATCTGCGGATGACGAGCCTACCTGCATGAGCAGCAGCACCAGGCCTGTAGCCACGGAACTTAAGGATTTGGACATACGTAGCGATTTGGACATGGGTGACTCCTATTCAGACTTCGGTGCAGCGACGCCCGTCGTGCTTGCTACTGGCGCGGTCGGGATCTGGGATAGGAACTCGTCGATCTTCGCTGCGAAGACATTCGCGTCCAGCTTCTTCTCGACGGGCAAGCCGTCCAGCTGGTGCTGCCAGAAATCCGGGGCCGGCGGCTGGCGTTCGTCCGACCACACGGCCTTCGGTCCATAGATCGTCCAAAAATCCCAAACATATTTGTTGACCCCCATCACTTCCTGCATGAGCTTGCCGGTGATTCCCGTCTCCTCCCAATACTGCGTGGTATGGCGGTTGGTAATGAGATGGGAGGCGGGCACGACGTTTGCTTCGCGTGCGCCCAAAGTGGGGACGTGAATCACAAAGGTGATTAGGCGCGGATCGTCGCCTTTCTTGCTGTACACCGATTCCTGCAGGTCGGACATCCCGCGCAGGCAGATTCCGCAGGTCGGACCGACGATATACAGCATGCGCACCTTGCCGACGTTGGCGTTGAAGTCAGCGCGCAGTTGGCTCAAGCTCTTGTCGAGCACGACGTAGGATTTTTGCGGCGCATCGGCGGGTAACGCTGCCAACGGGGCAAGCGCTAGCAGCGCGGTGCCGGCGATCATAGATTTTAGAAACTTTGACATTTGCAACTCCAATATGGATTTTCGAGATTTGGCGAATCGGCGAGCAATGGGATGATCAAGCGCAGCGCCAAGAACACGGCGCAGATGTTTCAGCCGCGCGATCAACGCAGACCCGCTGGGGTCGGATCGATCAGCAGCCATTGCAATTTCTCGGCGAAAACGGCCAGAATTAGCAGCAGCGCGGAAACCCACAGCGAGACATACATCGCCGCTCCGGGTGGCTTGTCCGTGCAGCCCTCTGCAAGACAGACCCGTTTCAAACGGTAAGTACGCCAGAATGCCCAGGCGAGCACGGCGCCGGCGACGCTCAAGATGTAGGGCCGGTAGGGCTGCCATCGGGCCATCGACACCGCGCCTGAAACACCGAGCAATGCGACCGTCCAGGGGCCGATACAGCATAGGCCCACAAACGAGGCAAACATGCTCAATCCGACCGCGCTGCCGCCAGAGGCCAGGATTTTCTTTCTTTCCTGCATGTGCTGATCCTTAAACGAAATGCACCAAATAAGGTGCGGGTATTAGTAATACGCGCTGAAGCGACAGTGCGTGACAGACAATTTGGCGGCGACGTGGAGGGCTGCTCATCGAAGGTGTGCGGTAGATCACGGCTGGTACGGAACTCACCACCATTCGGCCGATTAGTTCGGCGAGGACGGCAGATACAGGCTGTAAGTGTGGGAGAATGTCGTGTCCCCGTCAGGGCCAGTGCGTATATCCACATGACCTTGCCAGAGCCCGATTCTTCTTGCGAGCCCGCGATAGGCCGCGCCTTTTGCATCGGCGAAGTAGATTGCCGAGGTTAAGTCCCAGTAATGATCATCACCCGATCTGGGAATGAAGTAGCCGCTGGTCTCAAAGAAAACCACGCTGCCATCGGAGGAGGCGATGCGCCCGACGAACTGGGTCCGGTGTAAGTTGGGATCGCTCTGTTCTTCATACAAATCCCAAACCACGGAGCCCTGGACCTTGCCCGTGATTGAGCCCGTACCGCTGCCAAGATATTTTCCATAGTTTTTTTTGAAGCTCGGTGCGATGGGTTGCAGACCCTTCTGATAATGCAACTGCAGTATCCCCTGTTCGGCCAGAGTGTCGGACCAAGCTGCCGGGGCGTATCCGACGATCGTTACGGACAGCGTCACGAGTGCGGTATAGAGTCGACCCGCAGCTTTCAATTTCCCGAACGCTTTTGCTGGATGATTGAAATTCATTTCATGCTCCTCCGAATTAGAAAGTGATTCGACGTTACGTCGCTTAAGCGTGTGCGTGGCGGTAGATGGCCACGGGCGCGGTCGCTAGCAGCACACCCGCCGCCATGCCGGCAAGCCCCATCGGGCCAAACAAAATGCAGCCGAGCATCCCGCAGATAGAGGCCACGACGCTGGCAAACAATAGAAAGACATTGCGCTGGATCTGCAGCGGGGCGGATTCGATGCTGAGCAGCACGCCGACCCCGAGCCCGCAGATGCCATTGACGAGTAGCATCGTGCTCAGCGTGCAGCA
>Ga0137415_10006019_pt1 | contig 12004 bp, 12 predicted proteins | sample CZODoug3_1_1_16f_FD_183082 | JGI IMG/M metagenome (GOLD analysis project Ga0137415, IMG submission 183082) | Vadose zone soil fungal communities from Angelo Coast Range Reserve, California, USA - CZODoug3_1_1_16fungal (Hybrid Assembly) | ecosystem: Environmental > Terrestrial > Soil > Vadose...
GCGAATTTCGAATTTCCTGCGATCGGACCGAACCGCAGCGAGTTCAAACAAAATTCCGGCCGCGCGCCCATGGTGAAGATGTCGCGAATGATGCCGCCGACGCCGGTGGCCGCGCCTTGAAACGGTTCGATCGCGCTCGGGTGATTGTGGCTCTCGATTTTGAACGCGATTGCCCAGCCGTCGCCAATATCGACGACCCCGGCGTTTTCTTCGCCAGCTTTAACCAAGATATTTGGTCCGCTCGTCGGAAATTTCTTCAGTTCTTTTCGCGAATTTTTGTACGAGCAGTGCTCGCTCCACATCACGGAAAAGATTCCGAGCTCGGTAAAGTTTGGTTCACGCCGGAGAATTTTCTTGATGCGCTCGAATTCTTCCGGAGTCAGGCCGTGCTCCGCCACCAGCTCGGGAGTGACGGTTGGATCGGCATTCGATTTCGGCATCGACAGCGAGACGTTAGCGAATCTGTTGCCGGTCTCAATCGAACAAATTCGTTCGAATATCCCAAATCCCGACCCCGTCTAAGTATGAAAGGCCGCATTCGTACTTCGGCCGTGCCTTGGGTTAGGACCGAGGCAATCAACAACAAGGGAGGATTAATGAAAAAGAGTATGATTACGCTCGCCTGCGCGCTAATTGCCCCAGTGGCGTTCGCGCAAACGAGCACGACAACGACAGAACAAACAACCACAGCGCCGGTCACTACGACCGAAACGACGACGACCTATTCATCGGGCACCGTAACTACTTACGAGCCCGGTAAGACGATCGTGGTCAAGAGCGAGCAGGGACCGGTCAGTTTTGCGCTTGGCACGGCTTCGCGCATCGTCGATGGCGCGGGCAAGATCGTGACCGCCCCGTTGCGGGCCGGTCAGAAGGTGCGAGTGTATTACACTGGCCCTACCGAGAAGCGCGTGGTTGAACGCGTTCAAGTCGAAGACTAAGATCGACATCGTCGATTAAATTCAAAGCCGCAGGGTCCGCGTGATCCTGCGGCTTTTTTATTGTCGCTGAGGATTTCTGGGCTTTTGATCGAGAACCAGGTACCCGATGTCGATTTCGCTAGGACAACCGTGTGATGAGGGTCTCGTCCTTTCGAAAGGAGCCACCGCCCCGTGCACAGAGTCTTCGGCTCGATGGATTCTGGTGGCGACCATTCTGGGGTCGAGCATGGCATTCATCGATGGAACCGTCGTGAACGTGGCGCTTGCGAAGTTGCAGGCGAATCTGGATGCAACGGTCCTGCAAGTGCAATGGGTGATGGAAGCCTACTCGCTGTTGCTGGCTGCGTTTTTACTCTTGGGAGGTTCGCTCGGAGATCGTTACGGACGGCGGCGCCTCTTTCTCCTCGGAGTGGCGGTGTTTGCCTTGGCATCTCTCTGGTGCGGCCTGGCACAGAACATTGCTCAACTCATCGCGGCTCGAGCCTTGCAAGGTCTTGGCGGCGCGCTCTTGGTCCCCGGCAGTCTGGCGATCATTGGCGCATCATTTGGCGAAGAGAGCAGAGGCCGCGCGATTGGGACGTGGTCGGCTTTCACCGCAATCACGACCGCGATTGGTCCTGTCGTCGGCGGCTGGTTAATCGAACAAGTGTCCTGGCGCGCCGTGTTCTTTATCAATCTTCCGCTCGCTTTGATCGTGGTGATTATTTCGTTTTTCCATGTGCCGGAAAGTCGTGACGAAAAGGAAAGGCAAAAATTGGATTGGGCAGGCGCAATGTTGACCGTTATCGGCCTGGGGTTGCTTACTTACGGGTTGATCGAGTCGTCACGATCGGGCTTCGCCAACTTCACCGTGATCGGAACACTCGGTGGCGGCGCCGTCGTCCTACTCCTTCTCGTGGCATTTGAAGCGCGCGTTTCAAACCCCATGATACCGGCAGCGTTGTTTCGCTCCCGCAACTTCAGCGGAGCCAATCTCCTGACATTCCTTCTCTACGGCGCACTCGGCGGCGCCCTTTTCTTCTTCCCATTGAATTTGATTCAAGTGCAGGGTTATTCCGCCACGGCAGCCGGAGCGGCGTTACTTCCCTTCACGTTGATCCTCTTTTTTCTTTCCCGCTGGGGCGGTGGTCTGGCGGAACGTGTAGGCGCGAGAACGACTCTCGTCATGGGACCGATGATCGCCGCGGCTGGTTTTGTTCTCTTCACTTTTCCCAGTGTGGGCGGCAATTACTGGCAGACGTTCTGCCCCGCGGTCGTTGTGCTGGGGCTGGGCATGGCCACAAGCGTCGCGCCCCTTACCGCCACGGTCATGAACGCAGTCACTGAAAACCGTGTCGGCATCGCGTCCGGAATTAACAATGCGATTTCGAGAGGCGCTGCCTTGCTGGCCATCGCCGCGTTCGGAATTGTGATGCTACACGTCTTCAACCATTCGCTCGATCAGCACTTGTCCACGCTCGAGCTGTCGCCAACCGTGCGGCGGTCGCTTGACGCTCAACGCGTAAGGTTGGCAGGTGCAACACTGCCGGACGAAATTGCGCCGCCGATGCGTGTCGTAATCCGGCAAGCCATTAATGATTCTTTCGTCGAAGGCTTTCGGTACGTCATGTTCATCGGCGCCGGGCTAGCGATGGCGAGCGCGATCAGCTCGTTCCTATTCATCGACGGAAAGCGAAATTCGCCTTAAATGATCTCTGCGTTTTTTTGACCTCAAGGAAATGGTGGCCGTAAGATGCAGGCGGTGGATCTCGCGACGATAGCGAATGTGGCTACCGCCCTCACGGTGATTACCGGTGTCGGTTTCGGCTTGGTCGAAGCGCAGCGCTCCCGGCGTGCCCGGCAGGAGCGCGCGGCATTCGCCGCTGTGCAGGCAATTCTTACTCCCGAGTGGATGAAGTCGATGGTGGTAGTGCACAGCATTCCGGATGGTTCGAGTGCGTTGGCGATCGAAGCGGACGCGCGCGTCCTGGACGCGGCGCATGTCGTGGGTGTGATTCTGGAGGGGCTTGGCTATTCTGTTTATGCCCGGGTTGTTCCCTTGCGCGTCGTCGGGGACCTGGTGGGTGGCACCGTGCGCCTCGCCTGGCGCAAACTGCGGCCCTACGTTGAAGAGGAACGCCGGCGCAGTGGCTCACAGAAAACTTTTGAATGGTTCCAATGGCTCGCCGCGCAATTGGATCGATATTCCCCGGGAAAAACCAACTTGCAGGTCGGCGCGCATGAAGCATATCGCGACTGGAAACCGCGATGATCAATGCCGCATCGGGCTGGCGCCGTTTGCGTTTCGAATGCCACTTCCAAAGCTGGAGACTCCAGCGAATTATGCGGCTTTTTGGTGGATCGAGCAGTCTCGTGCTCGGTGTCGAATTAGGCGACGAGGCCGCAAATTAAATAGCATCGTCCGGCGGAGTGGCCGATCCACCAATTTGCGTTTCGGATGCAAATCGTAGAGCATTGCACCATGGCTTTTGACCTCAAAGAAATGGTCGCCGCGCGGCTGGGCGAGAATTACCAACTGCACGAGCGGCACGTCAATCGCACGCTCGTGGCGGCACAACGCGTCATCGGATTCGATAAAGTCTATGCGCGGGCCGAGGGCGCGTATCTCTACGACATGGATAACCAGCCGTATCTCGATTTTCTCAGTGGCTACAGCGTTTTCAACATTGGCCGGAACCATCCGGTGGTGAAACAGGCGATTCGTGATGTGCTCGAGCTCGATCTGCCGAACATGGTGCAGATGGATTGCTCGCTCTTGAGCGGATTGCTGGCCGAGGCGCTCACGAAACGCACGCCGCCGTATCTTGATGCGGTTTTCTTTTGCAACTCCGGCACAGAGGCGATGGAAGGCGCACTGAAATTCGCGCGCGCCGCTACCGGACGAAAGCGCGCGGTCTCGCTCGAGAGCGCGTTTCATGGACTGAGTCTTGGCTCGCTCTCTTTGATGGGGTGCGAGAGCTTTACGGAAGGTTTCGGGCCGCTGATGGAAGGCTTCGACGCGCGCGTGCCGCTGGATAATATCGACGAGTTAGATCGACAATTACGCTCGCGCGATGTGGCGGCATTCGTCATCGAGACAGTGCAGGGCAAAGGGTGCCAATCACCGAAGACAGATTTCTTTGTTCGCGCGCAGGAACTTTGTCGCAAGTACGGGACGCTCCTTATTTCCGACGAAGTGCAGACCGGGCTCGGTCGCACGGGAAAAATGTTTGGGTTCCAGCATTGGAATTTGGAGCCGGACATCATTACGCTGGCAAAAACATTGAGCGGCGGCTATGTGCCGTGCGGCGCGATCGTGACACGGCGCGACATTTATCAGAAAACTTTCTCGCGAATGGACCGCTGCGTTGTTCACTCGACGACGTTTGGCCGCAATAATCTCGCGATGGCGTGCGGGCTTGCCGCGCTCGAGGTGATCGACAACGAAAATCTAATCGAGAACGCAGCGAAGATGGGCGCGCTGCTCATCGAGAAGATCGACCAGTTGCGCGCGAAACATTCCTTCATCAGAGAAGTGCGCGGCAAAGGGCTCATGATCGGGATCGAATTTCACGAACCGCAGGAGTTCAAATTGAAGATGGCGTGGAAACTTCTACACAAGATCGACAAGGTCCTCTTCGCGCAGATGATCGTGACGCAAATGTTGAGCAAGCATCGCATCCTCACGCAAGTGGCCGGCCACGCGATGGACGTAATGAAAATTTTGCCGGCGCTCGTCATCGGAGAACGCGAGGTCGATTTCTTCGTCAGCGCGCTCGATGACGTGCTGACCGATTGCCGAAAATTCCCTGGCCCGATGTGGGAGCTGGGAAACAATTTTGTGCGCGCCGCCCTCGGCTCGAAACGCGCGGCGGAAACGCGCTCCGCAGTTTCGGCGTAGGCGGCATTTTCGATTGTCCATCCTGCTTTGCAGGCTTACGCTGACTGTGCCTCGAGCGGCAAGCGCTCGATTGTTACGGGAGGAAAAAAATATGACCACTGCTGTCGCTGAAGAAAAAAAAGCTGGAACCAAGCTGAGCCAACTCGATCAACTCAAGAAATTCACCAAGGTCGTTGCCGACACGGGCGACTTTGAGTCGATTAAGGATTTCAAACCGCAAGACGCGACGACCAACCCAAGTCTGATCTATGCGGCAACACAAAAGCCGCAATATGTGCATTTGCTGGACGAAGTAATTGCCGATCGAAAGAACTCCGGCCTAAGCGGGCCGGCGCAGATCGAAGACATCATTGAGCATCTGCTGGTAAAATTCGGCTGCGAGATGTTGAAGATCGTGCCGGGCCGGGTCTCGACCGAAACGGACGCGCGCTACTCTTTCGATACGCAAGGCTCCATTAACAAGGCGCGTCAGTTGATCAAGCTTTACGAGGAACGCAAAATTCCGCGTGAGCGCGTGCTGATCAAAATCGCATCGACCTGGGAAGGCATTAACGCCGCTGAGCAGGTTCAAAAGGAAGGGATCAAATGCAATCTAACGCTGATGTTTTCGCTGCCGCAGGCGGTGCGGTGCGCGGAAGCAAGGGTGCAACTGATCTCGCCTTTTGTGGGCCGGATTTACGATTGGTACAAAGCCGCGAACAAGCGCGATTACTCCGGGCCGGAAGATCCGGGCGTGCAGTCGGTGCAAGAAATTTACACCTACTACAAAAAGTTCGGCTATAAAACCGAAGTGATGGGCGCAAGTTTCCGCAACGTTGGCCAAATCATTGAGCTGGCCGGTTGCGATGCACTCACCATCAGCCCCGAGTTGATGAAGGAGCTTTCTGAATCGTATGAGCCAGTTGAGCGCAAGCTCGATCCCGAGAAGGCGAAGAAAGCCGAGGTGCGGCGCCTCGAGCTCGACGAAAAGAAGTTTCGATACCTTGTGAACGACAATGCCATGGCCACGGAAAAAACCGCGGAAGGCATTCGGAAATTTGCTGCGGACATCGTGAAGCTGGAGAAATTCGTCGCGAGCAAACTGTAGGTGGATCGAGCAGGCCCTTGTCCGCCAACGGACGGACTCGTCCCGTGGCGAGCTCGATGGCAAATTACGCGGCGAAGCCGCATTTGTTAACATCGCCCCCGAAAGCATTCGGGGCCGATCCACCATGTTCAACGTCGTCCTGATTGAGCCAGAGATTCCGCCGAACACCGGCAACGTCGGACGGCTTTGTCTGGCCACGCAATCGACGCTGCATTTGGTGAAGCCGCTCGGCTTTTCGCTGGAAGATCGGCAGCTCAAGCGCGCAGGTTTGGATTATTGGGATGAAGTCGATGTCCGGATTTGGAATTCGTTCGCTCAATTGCAACAAGCGCAATTGCCCGGCGCCCGATATTTTTTTCTGACTACGAAAACGAAACGTGCTTACTACGAGATCAAGTTTAATCCGGGCGATTTTCTCGTTTTTGGCCGCGAAACCAAAGGCTTGGCGGAAAAATTACTCGCGGCGAACATCGACAATTGCGTCACGATCCCGATGCATGGCACACGCAGCCTGAATTTGGCTACGGCGGTCGCGATTGTTTTGTTCGAAGCCGTGCGGCAACAACGTTAGAGCCGACGCTGAGTGAGGCGTGCCGCCGCTACCACTCCGACTCTAGAGGCATCCAAAAAGTCGTGCAGGGACGTTGAATAAATACCAACCTCGCAAAGTCGAAGAACTTAGAAGGCACACGATTATGAACACGATTATGAAAATGTTTTTTGTTTTAGCTAGCTGTCTTGCACTCGCGTCCGTCGTCCCAGGCGCGCAAGAAGAAAACAAGCCAGCACCAAAGAAAAAGGCGGCGCCTGCGCACGCGGCGCAAGGTTCGCAACATGCAGCCGCCCCAGCGGGCCATGCAGCGGGTGGTCCAGCGGGTTATCGAGCGCAACATGCGATCGCCCCGGCGGGTCATCCTTCGCAACATGCGGTTGCTCGCAACAAATCAACCATTGGCAGCGCCACCGCGGGCGCGGGCGGGGGCTATCGAGCGCAGCACGCCCTCGCACCCACAGGTCATCCTTCGCAACATGCAATCACCCCGGCGGGCAACGCGCGGTTGCAAACACAGCGCAACATCTCGACCGCTCCATTCCGTGGGGCGCCGCGTGGCCAGGCAAACGCGCAGCGGTTCCAGGCCCGGCAGTTCAATCTCGCAAACAAACCTAATCCGGCGATCGCGAGTGTGAAGTTCAGAGCGAACAATCAGATTCAGGGCAGTCAGAATTGGCAAGGCCAGAATTACCAAGCCTTCAGGACTTACAGGTCCCAGTGGCACGACAGCGGTTGGTGGGGACAGCATTACAGTCGCGTCGGACTCTTCGGTGGGGGATGGTATTACTGGAACTCCGGGTTCTGGTATCCGGCCTGGGGCTACGATCCCGGCTACTCGTATTATCCGTATGACGGACCGATCTACGGCTATAACAATTTGCCGCCTGATCAGGTCGTTGCCAACGTGCAGACGGCGCTGCAAGAGCAGGGATATTATCACGGCGAAGTGGACGGTCTGCTTGGGCCGCTCACGCGCGCGGCAATCGCCGATTACCAGCGCGACCAGGGTTTATATATTACCTCGGCGATCGATGAACCAACGCTCTCCGCGTTGGGGATGACGTAACCAGAGTTGGATTACGAAAAGCCGCCGCGGAATTTCCTGCGGCGGCTTTGCCGCGTACGGAAATGTCGATCTTGGAAGATGTCGATGAACGATTAGCTTGGAGTGATGGAGTAATGGAGGATTGATTTTTTCATTACTCCACTGCTCCAATACTCCAGCGCAACTCGATGCCGCCACAACTACAACTCGTTGCCCGGGATTTATTTCAATCTTTTCGCATGGGTGCGCGCAGGATCGAAGTGCTGCGCGGAATCTCGATGGAGATCGCGCATGGGGAAGCGGTTTTTCTTTGCGGCGCGTCGGGCGCGGGAAAAACGACCTTGCTTTATACACTCGCCGGATTGGAACGACCGGAATCTGGCTCGGTGGAATTTGAAGGCCGCTTGCTCTACAACGGCAGCTCGGCCTGGCAAGCGCGGTTGCGCAACGAAAAGATGGGTTTCGTTTTCCAGGGTTATTTTTTGCTCCCGGAACTGACTGCGTTGGAAAATGTATCGCTGCCTGGAATGATCGGGCGAAGATCGACAATCAAAAGCGCGGAAGAAAGTTTGCGCGCCGTCGGTTTAGGCGACCGCATGCAACATTTACCCGCGGAACTTTCCGGAGGCGAACAGCAACGCGTCGCTATTGCCCGGGCCTTGACGAACGATCCCGACATTATTTTTGCGGACGAACCAACCGGCAATCTCGATTCCAAAACCGGCGACGCGATTGTCGATCTTCTCTTAAATCTCGCGCGCGAACGCAACAAGACGTTGCTCGTGGTGACGCACGACGCGGGCCTGGCTGAACGTGGCGACCGAGAGCTGCACATTGCGGATGGCGTGCTGCAATAGAGAGGAGTGATGGAGTAATGCGAATTTATTTTGCCCACTACTCCATTGCTCCGCCTTTACATTTGTCGCTTGAATTGCGCACCGAATCGCCAGAAGTTTTCCCATGCTTACTAAAGATGCTGAAGGAACTGCGCGCGCCCTAGTCGATTCGCCCGCTCCGCTCGAAACGACCACGCCAGCTGGGAAACTTTCCAGGAAAATTACGGCGGCGCACTCGAAGCAATTACAAATTTACATTGACGGAAAATTTTATTCCGAAGCGGACGCAAAGATTTCCGTGTTCGATCACGGTCTGCTTTACGGCGATGGAATTTTCGAGGGCATTCGCTTTTATAACGGGCGAGTCTTCCGCCTCGAAGAACATCTGGAGCGGCTCTGGGATTCGGCGCACTCGATTTGTCTCGAAATTCCGATGTCGATGAACGAAATGACCGAGGCGCTGCTCGAGACTATCCGGCAGAATGAGTTGCGCGATGGTTATATTCGGTTGCTGGTCACGCGCGGCATTGGCAATCTCGGTCTGAATCCTGCGCAATGTAAGCGGCCAAGCGTGATCATCATTGCATCGACCATCGCGCTTTATTCGCCGGAGATTTATCAAAAAGGATTGACGGTGGTGACCTGCGCCACGCGGCGCACAAGTCCCGGCGCGCTCAATCCCGCGGTCAAGTCCCTCAATTATTTGAACAACGTGATGGCGCGGATCGAAGCGAATCTGGCCGGGGCGGACGAAGCGCTCATGTTAAATGACGCCGGCAATGTCGCCGAATGCACGGCGGATAACATTTTCGTCGTCAAGCGCGGTCAGATTTTCACGCCGCCCATCGCGGCCAGCGCGTTGCGTGGGATTACGCGATTAGTTGTCTTTGAGATGGCGGCGGAACTTGGGATCAAGATCACGGAGGCCGACATCACTCGGCACGATGTTTTCATCGCGGATGAATGTTTCCTCACCGGAACCGCAGCGGAGATCATCCCCGTTATCAAAGCGGACGGACGTCTGATCGGGAATGGCAAACCGGGGCCGATCAGCGCGCGCATGATCGCTCGCTTCCGGCAATTAACGCGCGAAACCGGCAGGCCGATTTATAATTAACTCCCTGGCGAGATCGATTCGGCGCGGAAGGTGCTCAACGAGATTCGGGGTTGAATTTTTCACCTAGTTTGAGGTCTAATTTACAGAGAGATGTTGTGCGACGTTTGTAAATGCAATGATGCGACTGTCTTCCTGACGCAAATTCTGGAAGGCAAAATGCAGAAGGTGAATCTCTGCGACGCTTGCTCGAAAGAAAAAGGCGTCCAAGATCCGACCGGCTTTGCGCTCGCCGATTTGCTGCTCGGCATCGGCGCGGCCGAGGAAATCGAGAAGGGTGCGCCGACCCAGAGATGTGCAGTGTGCGGTTTTACGCAAGCGGATTTCAAGAAAACCGGCCGGCTTGGATGCAGCGCTTGCTATGTTACGTTCGGGGAAGGCTTGAACACGCTCCTGAAAGCGATGCACAAGGGAACCGAGCACGTCGGCAAGCTGCCGCAGCGTGCGCATCGCGCCGTGGAGCTCAATGATCGGATGCGCACCTTGACCGAGAACTTGCAGAAAGCGGTCGCCGAAGAAAACTACGAGACGGCCGCTTCGCTGCGCGACCAAATCAAACAACTCGAGCACGAGCTCGCGAGCTAACCGTGAAATTCTCCAACGTCATGTCCACTGCCGGAGAATGGCTCCGCGGTGAAGGTCCACATCACCAAATTGTGATCAGCAGCCGCGTGCGCTTCGCGCGCAATCTGCGCGATCGCGCTTTCCCCGGCTGGGCCAAAAAGGCGGAGCGCACGGCGATTCTCGATCTAATCCGGCCGCGCGTGGAAGAGCTGGCCGAAATGCAGGATTCATTTTCAGAATTGCTGCAAGATCTTTCCGCGCTGGAAAAGCAAGTGCTCGTCGAGCGGCATCTGATTAGCCGCGAGCACGCCGCCAAAGGCGTTGGCAGCGCTGTCGTGATGAATCGCCGCCAGACGCTCAGCATCATGATCAACGAAGAAGATCATCTACGGATGCAATCGATTCGCTCCGGCTTACAATTGAAACAAGCTTTCAAGCTCGTGGACAAGGTCGATAGTGCGCTGGAAAGCACACTCGAGTTCGCCTACGATCAGCGTCTCGGATATTTGACGGCGTGCCCAACGAATGTCGGCACCGGCATGCGCGCTTCCGCCATGTTGCACCTGCCGGGCCTCGTCCTGAGCGAGCTGATTAATCAAGTCATTCAGGCGGTGAGCAAGATTGGTCTCGCCGTGCGTGGTCTCTACGGCGAAGGCACCGAAGCGATGGGCAACCTCTTCCAAATCTCAAACCAAACCACGCTGGGCGAAAAGGAAGACGAGATCGTCAGCCGCTTGACCAAGGTCATCGAAACGATCATCGGGAAGGAACACGACGCGCGGCAGGTTTTGATCCAGAAAAAATCGAACACGCTTTGGGACCAGATCGGTCGCGCCTACGGCGTGCTCACTTATGCGCACGCCATGAGTTCAAAAGAAGCGCTCAATTTATTGTCGATCATCAAACTCGGTGTCGATCTTGGCACGTTTCCGGAAGATCGGCGTTTGCCCATCGATGAACTCTTCATCGACACGCAGCCGGCGCATTTGCAGAAAACCTCGCAGCAGAAATTGAACGCGGAGGAACGCGATCATCTGCGCGCGCAAATTATTCGCGAGCGTTTGAAACTCTTCCCCAAACCTGATATCAGTAAGATGGCGGAGGAGTCGGGCAATGGCGCGACGGCCGGGCCATCGAACAATGAATAATTTCACACCACGGGCACAGCAGGTCCTGGCGCTCGCTCGCAAGGAGGCCGACCGCTTCAACCACAATTACGTCGGCACCGAGCATCTGCTTCTGGGACTGATCAAGCTGGGGCAGGGCGTGGCGGTGAACGTTTTGCAGAAAATGGGTCTCGATCTGGAGACCGTGCGAATGGAAGTGGAGAAGCAGGTTGGCTCGGGACCTGAAACCAAGATGGTCGGAAATGTTCCCTACACGCCGCGGGTGAAAAAAGTCCTGGCCCTCGCCGGCAAGGAAGCCAAAGCGCTCAATCATTCCTACGTCGGCACCGAACACATTTTGCTTGGGCTTTTGCGCGAAGGTGAAGGCGTCGCGGCGCGTGTCCTCAAGAGTCTCGAAGTCGATATCGAGCGGACGCGGAACGAGATTCTCAAAGAGCTCGATCCGAATTTCACGCCCCCGGAAGCGGACGAAGGCGGTGAGCCGACCAAGAAAGATGTCAAAACTCCCGCGCTCCGCGCATTTGGTCGTGATCTGACTGACCTGGCGAAAAAGGACGAGCTTGATCCAGTAATCGGGCGCCGCAATGAAATCGAGCGCGTCATTCAAGTGCTTTGCCGGCGAACGAAGAACAACCCGGTCTTGATCGGTGAAGCCGGCGTGGGCAAAACCGCAATCGCGGAAGGCCTCGCCCAGGAGATTGCAAATGGCAATGTACCGGAACTATTGCGCGACAAACGGGTGATCACGCTTGATCTCGCCTTGATGGTTGCCGGAACGAAATACCGCGGCCAGTTCGAAGAGCGAATCAAAGCGGTGATGGATGAAATTCGGCGCTCGAAGAACGTGATTCTATTCA
>Ga0137415_10006021_pt1 | contig 12004 bp, 10 predicted proteins | sample CZODoug3_1_1_16f_FD_183082 | JGI IMG/M metagenome (GOLD analysis project Ga0137415, IMG submission 183082) | Vadose zone soil fungal communities from Angelo Coast Range Reserve, California, USA - CZODoug3_1_1_16fungal (Hybrid Assembly) | ecosystem: Environmental > Terrestrial > Soil > Vadose...
GTCTGAGCTATCGACGGCGAGGCAACGGGCGAAGGTGTCGAGCCCGGCGTTTCAGAAGGCGACGGACTTGGCCGCGGCACAGTTGCGCTCGGTTGCGGCGATTCCGCTGCGGCGGGCGTGACACTCGGTGATGCCTCAGGCGTGGATGTCGGCGTCGGTTGAGCTGCCGGAGTTTCCATCGGGGAAGGACTCGGAATATCTTGCGGCGTCGCCGTTGGGCTTGGTTGTGCCTCTGGGGTTGCAACCGTTTGCGCTCCCGGACTCTCGACCACGCGCGGCCGCGTTTGGGCAACCAGGTTCTGACTCGCTTGCTGATCCAAGGCTTCGAAGGTGAAATCCTTTTGCGCACCCAGGCCGTTCACGAACGTTTGCACACCCGTGACCAGACCAAGGCTATAGCCGGCAGTGCCGATTTTTGCGCTCATTTGCCGGCTCATTTCGGCGATCAAACCATCGGGGAGATCGGCGCGAGCGGATTTACTGAACTGCGTAAAAAACTTTCCGCTATCACCTGCAATTACCAGCAAGAGACTCTTGCTCGCATCGCCTGGTCCGCCGATTTTCCAATCGTTGGCAACGCGCAACGAATAATCGTAGAGCTCTTCATTGCCAGCGCTCTTCACCGTCGCCACCACAAAGTCGATGCCCGTCCGCTGCTTCAAATTTTCAAGAACTATTTCCAGCCGTTGACGGGTCGCCGCGTCAAGCACTTCCGCGAAGTCGTTGACGTGCCCTCTCGGCTTTGGCAGACGTTTGCCCTGGGCACTGGCGCGCCGGTCCGCGGCCAGGCCGCACAAAATAATGACGACCAGCAGAAGGCCGAAAACGCTCGCCCGCCGGTTAATAAAAGGTGATTTCATTTGATAAATTGGATTCGCAACCCCTATCTGATTATGTTCGATCTTCTTTACGGACTGTTACCCAGGGCTTCCGCCAAAACGCGGCCAACCGCACAGCTCGGAGCTTGCACGCTAAGTACTTGAGCCAGCGTGGAGGCCAGGTCGGCCGGCGTCGCCGCCTGCGCATATTTGCCCGGACGAAACCCTCGACCCATGATAATCAAAGGAACGTGCGTGTCATAACTGTAAGGTGAGCCATGGGTCGCGCTTGAGAGAGGATCGGTCGGGTCGTCGGGCGGATCGAACAGAATGCTGTAAGGCTCGAAAACTATGATCACGTCGCCGCTTCGTTGCGGGTAAAACCCGTGCAGGACTCGTCTGGCAATGTCGTCACCCGCTGAGATGCGTCCATTTTCCAACTGCGTCCGGGTGAAAAAGCGCGCTGCACCAGGCATTTGCATTGCCAACTCGCCGACGACGCGCTCGCACTCGTCCAAATCAATTCCGTCGCGCTGCAATGCTGCGCGATTGAGATAGAAGTTGCCGTTGAGCAAGCCTTCCTCAGTCTCTTGTTTGTTGGTGAAACTCCGGATGTAATCCGCGGCCGGTCGATCTTTGCGGCCATACTTCGCTTTCAATCCGTCTTCGACCAGTTTGAGCATGTCGGCTTTTTGCCAGCGGCGACCGGGAAGGTTTTGCAATGCGGCCAGCTCAGGCACCGGCGACGCTCCGTGATCGGCGGTAAAGATCACGATCGTGTTTTGCAAACCGATGCGCGCATCGACAAAGTCCAGTAGCGTTCCGATTTGGCGATCGACGCGCAGGGTCATGTCCATTACTTCCTGACTGTTTGGCCCGAACCGGTGGCCCACATAGTCGTTAGCTGAAAAGCTTACCGACAACACATCAGTGTCGTTATCGTCGCCAAGCTTCTCGTTGGTGATCGCCTCTTCGGCAAAAGTCAGCAGCAGATCATTCGAAAACGGAGTGTAGACCAGAGCTTTGAAGAAAGGTCTGCTCGGCTTCGCGGCGCCGCCGGTTATTATGTGAGGAAAGAAATTCGAGTCGTTTGAAGTCTTGTCCAGATTTTCCCAGGGCACATCGTCCTTGCCGGCCCGCTTCAAATATTCCGCTTCGGGCAAGAGGCGGTCCCAACGCGCGCCAAACCAGTCATCGGCCATGCGCCGATTGTTAAAGCGCGTGACCCAGTCCGGCATCTGATTGAAGTAGTACGTGCTGGAAGCCATGTTTCCGGTGTCGTCGCTGAACCAGTAGGCTGCATTCGCTCGCCGGCCCACCGGCAAGATCGCCGAACGGTTCTTGGCTGAGATGCCAATGACTTTCGATCGATCGTTATCGGCCAGACGTAATTCGTCACCGAGCGTCGAACAAAGAAGCCGGCGCGGGCTATAGCCCTTCTCGCCTGGTCTGCCGGCGAGTACGTTGGAGCTGTCGTCGGTCACGGACCTCACTTTTCTGCCGGTCGATTGTTCGTACCAATCGTTGGCGATGATTCCGGTCTGCGAAGGCCAGGCCCCCGTCATCAACACCGCATGGCCCGGGGCCGTATAGGTCGGCATGTGATCGTAATTGGCTTCAGTCCATGAAGCACCCTGACGCAGCAAACGACCAATGCCCTTCTCGCCAAAAAGGTCTCCGTAGCGCGTCAAATAGTCATAGCGAAACTGGTCGACGACAATCAGCAGCACCAGACGCGGACGCTTCCTGGCATCCTCTTCACGATTGGTCGGTCGTCGCAGCGGTCGCTGCGCCCACGAGATTCCTGCAGTAGCCCGACCGTAAGGGAGGGCGCAGGTAAGAAGCGAGGCGATTAGCAATCCCAGTATCAGGCTCGGAAAACATCTTGAACGAGCACTTTTCATTTGAAATCGGTCGCCACGGCGGGCTTGGTAAAACCAGCACATAACAGGAGACAAATTGGGCGGGCATGATAACATCAAAATGAGGAAAAAAGTAAAAAGGGTAAAGGGGCAACAGAGGGCAGATGGTTTTGGGTCTTAGTCAACCATTGTCAGCCTGTCTGCCGTACGGCTCGCCGGCGGTTTACTTTTTCCTTTTACCTTTTTACTTTTCCCTTTTCCATGAGCGAATTTGAAGACACATGGGAGTTGACGCTGGCCGAAGCCATGCGGCGGGCGCAGACGGAAGGTCGCGCTGATATCGCCGGCTATCTGGATCTGCGGGCGCAAAATGATCTACTGCGCCGGGCGGCCACAGATTGGTTCACGATTACGTTCACTTCGCTGGCCGCGGTGGCCAATCGCCACGGCGCCGGAATTCAGATCGAACAGAAAAACGCTCATCGATTTCACCGTGATTCGGCGACGATGGTAGGAACCCAACTAACCTTACGCCGAGGCGTGCGCGCATTAACGATCGAAAGCGGATGGCCGCGTGCGCCGCGCGATGGAATTGTGCGCGGCGCCGGTTTGGCTTGCGCCAACATCAAACACCTGGGCCGCCCTCGCTCGAATATGGAACTCTTGTTAGTGCATTCGTCTGATGGCGGGACACAGTGGCGAGTCATTCATAAGACCGGAGAAAAGTCGCTGCTAACTGACGCCCATGTCCGCGAACATTTTTCGATTTTGTTAAGCGAATCATAAGATCCAACCTGTTTCTTCTTTTCACCTTAAGACTTGCTTGTGAGTCCCGCGCTTTTTTTCAGCCTCGCCAGCCTTTTACTCTTTGAGTTCATCGCAACTATGGGGAAGTTTGCAAACTAAGGAGGTAAAGAAATGAGAAACAACTTACTACTCAAGACATTAATTACGGCGGCCCTACTGATCCTGGCAATTCCAATCGGTGCGTCGGCGCAGAATTATCGTGACCGGTACTACAATCGCTACGACAATCGTGATCAATACGATCAAGTCGACCGGCGCCAGGTGCGTGATGCGATTCGGGGACTCGACAACTCAGCGGCCCGACTGGAAGGCGATCTTTCAGTAAGCCGTGGACGCCGGGTGTTGGGCATCTTCTGGGTGAGTAACGCCGACAACACAGCGATCGCAGAGGTGCGCGAATTTCGACTGGCACTGCGCCAATTGAGAAACGCCTTAAACAATGGGAGCGATACGCGCGACAGTTATGACGAGGCGCGAATGGTCTTTGATCGAGGCATGCAACTTGACCGCTACTTGCGAGTGCGTACCGGCAGCGCCCAGGTGGATGCTGATCTGAGTGAGCTCAGATCGAATCTTCACATACTTGCCGACGCGTATAATTTGAGAATGACTTACTAGTGCGTCGAGAGTGACACAGGATCTCTGATCTGTCGTTGATCCTATCGACCTGTTGGCCTCGCCTGCTCTTTCAGAAGCGGGCGGGGCTTTCGTTTGTCTTGTCCGCAATGCCACAATGCCGCGCAGCATGACCGGCACGCTCTACATTGTCGCGACACCCATCGGCAATCTGGAAGACATCAGCCAGCGCGCACTGCGTACGCTGCGCGAAGTTGACCTTGTTGCCTGCGAAGACACAAGGCGAACACGCGTGTTGCTGAATCACTTCGGAATCAAGACCAAAACCATCAGCTATCACGAACACAACGAGCGTGCCCGCGCCGAACAATTGTGCAATGAAATATTGAGGGGAAGGAACGTTGCCCTGGTTTCAGACGCCGGCACGCCGCTGATTAGCGATCCGGGATTTCGCATTGTTCAGGCGGCGACCAAACGTGATATTCCAGTGGTTCCGATTCCGGGCGCGACTGCCCTGGTTGCGGCGCTGGTAGCTTCGGGACTGCCTTCGGATCAATTTTTCTTTGCTGGCTTTCTGCCCGCCCGCGCGAATGCGCGTCGCGCGAAACTGGAAGAGTTGCGCCCTGTTTCTGCGACGCTGGTTTTTTACGAAGCTCCGCACCGCATAGCGGCCACCTTGAAAGCCGCGCTCGAAGTACTCGGCAATCGCTGGGCGGCGGTGGCGCGCGAACTGACAAAACTCCATGAAGAGACTGTGCGGGGCAGTTTAAGCGAGCTGGCTAAGCGCTTTTCCGTGGACACCACGGCACGCGGCGAGATAGTTCTGATCATCAGCGGAGCTGCGGATGAGTTAACCGGCGGAGCGGAAACGTCATCAGGTGATTTGGTTGCGCGAGTTAACGAACTTGAAAGCAAGGGGCTGGACCGAAGGACTGCTTTGAAACAGGCAGCGCGCGAGTTGGGAATGAAACGCGCCGAAGCTTATCGTTTGCTGGTAGCTCAAAAGAACCGGCGCAGGAAATAGAAGAGCAAGCTCAACACCAGCGAGATCAGCAGCATCGAAACGATGGGGACATAAACTCGGACGTGCTCGCTTTCGTATCGAATGTCGCCGGGCAAACGCCCGAACCAGGAAAGAGCGCCAGTATAGATCAGCAAACCCACGAACGCCACGAAAAGCCCGCCGACAATCACTAAGACTCCAACCGAACGATTCATAACCGCGGCTACTTACGAAACTGTTTAGAGGCGGGCTACTGCCCGCCTTGTTTTGACATCTCGTGTCAGGCGGGCGGTAGCCCGCCTCTAAACGTCACGGACAAAGTCGCCGTCATTTCGCCAACCCGGCAATCGGCGCATCCGCTTTGATAATGTCCTTCAAAGCTGAATAAGGAACCAGCACGTATTGCGGGCCGGCCGCGTACGCGGCCACCTGGTAAGGATCGAAAGTAATCCACAAACCCTTCTTCGTGATCGCCCAGCTTTTATAATTGTCGGCCCGCGCCGACGCTCCCGTCTGAATCGTGTCGTCGCTGAGCATGGTATCCTTATTCCTCTGCGCTTGCTGCTTTAAATCCTTGATGCAGTACGCTGAGATTACGTTCAGATAGTTGGACTTTGGATTGAAGAGATCGGCAAGCGTGAGTTTTTTTCCATTCTTCACGTCAAAGTTAAGCACGCTGGTTATCTGATTGGGATGGGCCGCGCCGCGCGAGTACGCGCTCTCTGTGAATTCCACGCTAATCAAGTCGTCGGTCGCGTAACGAATGTCATAACCGATATCCTGACTTGAGTCTCCGGTTTCCACCGGCACATCAGTGGTCGCGTCGGGTTCCGTCGCCGTCTCTGCGCTTTTGAAGGCCGCGACATCTTTGGCAATCATCGCGCGCGCTTCGCGGTTGAACTTATCAAAGCGCGCATCGCCTTCGATCTGCGGATATTCAGCTTCCACGGTGTAGTGCTTTTCTTTGTTCGCTTCCCTCATCACCTTCGGATTAACGCGCACCGGGCCGGTGAATTCTATGGGTTGCTGGACGACCAGAAACGGCGTCTCTTTCGAGCCGTCCGGTTTTGACCACTTGCCTTCGATTTCGTTCAGGTTGGGATCGGGCGAATCGGTTGCCGGTTTCCACTGGCCTTTAAAGACGCCGGTGTCTTTCCCGCTCTCATCCGTCTCTTTGAGCTCGACTTTGCCGCCCTTGTCGATGGTGCCGTTCAGGTTGATGTTCTTCCCCACCTTGGGATAGAAATAATTTCCATTGAGCCGCTCGCCTTCGCGCACGAGGGCCATTTCAATCCTCAGCTTGTTGGCAATCGTTCCGCGAAAAAAGAATTTCTGACCCGCGGGGGCCGTTCCGCCCACGGGTGCTTCATGGTCAGGCGTTGTGGTGTTGGCGTTCGCATTTTGATTGCTGGCCGACTTGCGACAAGCGTCCAGCGCAATCATCGTCAGCAGCAGTAATAGGCCAAAGGTGATTTTCTTAGTCATATATTCATCAACCGGACTTTGCTTTTGTTAGTCCAACTCGAGCGACTTCGTTGCGAATGTCTTCAAAGGTCAACTCGCTCAATCTGCCGCCACTGAATATCTCATTATTGGTTACCTCGGCAAGGGCAAATGGAGGCTTGGCAAAACTGTCAAGGTCTTCGTCCGTTTCAAAACTCACTTCGGCCAGGATGAGCCCGAACAAGTCGCCCAAAAACATATCGATGGAAAAGCGCCGATCCTCGAATTCAAATGTGTAGCGATTCTTACGAATCTCGTTGGCTTCAAAGACGGCCAGCGTCTCGGCTTCAATCGCGTTGAGATAGGTGTTGGTGATTATCGTCCGCGACAAGTCCTCGGGATTGGGAGCAAACTTCTGGGTGAACTTCACAATCCATTTATTGGTTTTCGGGTCGCGCACCTTGCGAATGCGCAGCCGCGTGCCGGTGATGTAGTTGTCGGTGATTTGCAGGTGATGATCCGCGCGCGTCAACCCTTCCGGCAGATCTTGCAGAAGGTACCTGCGCTCGCGCTCAATGCGCGCGTACTTGCTCTCCGGCACGACGGTATTCAGTTCAGTTAGCTTGGCAACACCCATCGCTTAGTCGTGTTACTCGAGAAGAAATTTCAATAATCCGCCCGCCGCGGTGATGCCGCCCAGCCGCTCTTCGTCCGAATAAGAAATGATCGAGCCACTTTCCCGACTGGCGGCAATCATTTGCTCTGTGCGCAGTTGCTGGCGCTCGAACTCAATAGCTTGCTTTTCTTTCTGGCGCGCCACGTCCAGACCGCCGCCGCGAATGAACTGAATAATCCCACTCAGTTCATCGCGATCGAACCAGGTGCCGTGGCCTTTGCAAACATCCACAATCACGCCCGAGCAGCGCGCAAAATTGATTCGATTCATCAACTGGCCGCAATGCGGGCAGGGCGCGTAGTGAATTTTTTCCCATTCAGCGCTTGCCGTTAGCTGGCGCGCGGGCGCCGGCAAAGCTGCCCCCAGAACGGCGGATTGTTGTTCGCGATCGGCGCAGATCTTTTCAAAGGTCGGCACCTCAAGCCAGATACCACCGCAGCGTTCGCATTCGCGCATCGCCGTGTCGCCAATCGTGATGGCCGACATGTCTATCCTGCAGCGGGGACACTTCAACACCGAAAGCTCCGCGGCCGTCGCCTGCGCGGCCGCCGCGCCGCAATGCGGACAGTGACGGCTGCCCACGAACATCATGGCAAAGCAGGACGGGCAGGCAATCGTGGCCAGCTTCGATTCGCAGTAACGGCACTGTGGAGCATCCGACGAGATCGCGGCGCCACAGTTCGGACAGTTGAGTGTTTGCGCTTGCACCAGCGGCATTGTAACAGTTTTCGGAAACGCGGCGTGTCAGAAGCCCGACCGTTAGGGAGGGCGAGCTGAGGACAGTTGCCCTTGCTGACGCGCGGGCTTCTGACACGAATCGCACGCCCACTAAAACGCTGGACTATTTAACTCGCTCTGTGCGATGCTGGCGATTCAAATCTCACGTGTACAGCAATTACTTCGTTCGTCTCTGCCTGGCGTTAATCGCATGAGCACCGTGCTCGACGAAGCAGTTCTCGAAGATCGGCCAGAAGTGGATCTGTCGGTTCTGGCCGCCTCTCTGCGGCTCGAACCCGCTGGTCCGACTGTGCTCTCCTTCGACGTCGGCACCTCCGGGATCCGCGCGGCATTATTCGACGGCCGCGGCCAGCAAATTGAAGATCTAATCTACACTCCGTCCGGCGATATCTTTACTGAGTTGGGTGGAGAACTGGACGCGGACGCCGATGGGTTGCTGGCGCTCGTTGGCAACTCCCTGAACCACGCCTTGATGCGACTGCCGATGCTGGTCTCGCGGGTAGACTACGTTGCCGGATCGTGTTTCTGGCACAGCCTGCTGGGCGTCGACGATGAAGGAAACGCTGTCACTCCAGTATTTGGTTGGGCGGAACGCCGCGCGGCAAATGAGGTCTTGGAGTTACGCGCAAAATTTGATGAGCGGGCAGTTCACGCGCGCACCGGTTGTCGCTTTCATCCCAGTTACTGGCCGGCAAAGTTGCTCTGGCTAAAGAAAGAGCGCGCCGGACTATTTCGCAAAGCGCGGCGCTGGCTTTCATTTTCCGATTATTTTTCTTTAAAGCTTTTTGGAGCGGCGACCACGAGTGTCTCGATGGCCTCGGCCACGGGATTACTGAATCAAAAGAAGTGCCAATGGGATCAGGAACTGCTTCACGAGTTAGGTCTGTCGGTCGAGCAATTGGCGCCAATTGCGGCGCCGGGTGAAACTCTCGTCTTTCAGTCAGATGCGCCCGCGTCCCGCTGGCCTGCGTTGGAAGGCGCAGCCTGGTTTCCGGCCATCGGCGATGGCGCGGCAAACAACATCGGCGCCGGCTGTGTCGGTTCAAAGCGCGCCGCCTTGATGATAGGAACTTCTGGCGCCATGCGGGTGGTGGTCGCCTCTAGTCCGCTGGACACGATGCGCCCCGAATTATTTTGCTATCGTGCCGATCGCGATCGCATCGTTGTCGGCGGCGCTTTATCCGATGGCGGCGGGCTGTATCAGTGGATGAAGCAAACGCTCTTCGGCCTTTACGATGATCTGGAAATCGAGCGGTCGCTCGCTTCAATTAAGCCCGACTCGCACGGCTTGACTGTCTTGCCATTCTGGTTCGGCGAGCGCTCGACCGGCTGGTCGACTTCAGCGCAGGGTTCCGTTTTAGGATTGACGGCCAGAACTAAACCTGTGGAGATTTTGCGCGCCGCCATGGAAGCCGTTTGCTATCGCTTCGCGCGGCTGGCAACTGCGTTGGATTCGGCGACCTCCATTTCCGAGATCGTGGGCACTGGTAACGCCTTGCTGTCTTCCCCGGTTTGGCCGCAAATGATAGCAGACGTGCTCGGCCGGCGAATTGAACTTTCGACAACCAAAGAGGCGTCCTGCCGCGGCGCGGCCTTGCTTGCACTCGAAGCTCTTGGCAAGATAGATAGTATCGAAACAATTAATCCGGAGGTTGGTCAGGCTTTCGAGCCGGATATGATGCGCCACGCAGTGTACGCGCAGGCGATTGATCGACAGCAAGGTTTTTACGAGCAACTAATTAAGTGAAGTTTCAAGTTTAAGGTTTAAGGTTTCAAGTTGGTTATGCAACTTGAACCTGTGCGAGCCAAACACTTGAAACTTGAAACCTGGAACTTGAAACTAAAAAAAGTATGAGCGCGAGAATGAAAGAACAATTAGAAGCGACATCCGAACTGGATCAACTCTGCATCAACACCATTCGCACGTTGGCACTTGATGCCGTGCAAAAGGCCAACTCGGGACACCCCGGCTTGCCGCTCGGCGCCGCGCCGATGGCCTACGTGCTGTGGACCCGCTTCATGCGTTACAACCCAAAGAATCCGAAGTGGGAAAATCGCGATCGCTTTCTGCTTTCGGCGGGTCACGGCTCGATGTTGCTTTACTCTTTGTTGTATCTCACCGGTTACAATCTCTCACTCGATGAGATCAAAAACTTTCGCCAGTGGGAGTCGAAAACTCCCGGCCATCCCGAATACGGCCTGACGCCGGGAGTTGAAATCACCACCGGCCCTCTGGGACAGGGCTTTGCCAACGGCGTCGGGATGGCGATGGGCGCGGCGCATCTGGCGGCGAAATTCAACCAGAAAGATTTCTCGCTGATCGATCACAACGTTTACGCCATCGTCTCAGACGGCGATTTGATGGAAGGCGTGGCTTCTGAAGCTGCCTCACTAGCCGGCCATTTGAAGCTCGGCAAACTGATTTATCTCTATGACGACAACCACGTCACGATTGAAGGCTTTACCGATCTCGCTTTTTCTGAAAACGTGCCGATAAGATTTGAAGCGTATGGCTGGCACACTTCGATGGTTGCAGACGGAAACGACCTCGCGGCAATCGAAGCCGCGATTCGCGACGCGCAATCAGTCGCCGATCGCCCGTCTTTGATTTCTGTTAAGACGACGATCGGTTACGGCATGCCCACTGCCGGCACGCGCAAAGCACACAGCGACGCGCCCGGCGAAGAGGCGGTGAAAGAAACCAAGCGGCATCTCGGCTGGCCCGAAGACAAACAATTCTATGTGCCTGATGAAGCGCTCGCGCATTTTCGAGAAGCGGTCGAACGGGGCGCGCAGCAGGAGCGCGAATGGAAAGAGTTAGTAAAGCAATATCAGGAGCAGCACGCCGAACTCGGCGAGCTCTGGCAGCAAACAATGAGCGGAGAGTTGCCGCCTGACTGGGAGACGCATCTGCCGGATTTCGCTGACGCAAAGCCGGTCGCGACCCGCGTGGCCAGCGGTCAGGTGATTAATGCCCTCGCGCCGCACATGCCGATGCTGATTGGCGGTTCGGCCGACCTCGGCGTCTCAAACAACACAGACATCAAGGACAGCGGCGACTTTGAAGCCGGCAGTTACGAAGGACGCATCCTTCACTTTGGCGTGCGCGAACACGGGATGGGCGCTACGTTGACGGGCATGTCGCTGAACGGCGGACTGATTCCTTTCGGCGGAACGTTCATGTGCTTTTCGGATTACATGCGACCATCGATTCGGCTCGCTTGTTTGTCGGAAGTCCAGGTCATCTATGTCTTTACACACGACTCAATCGGACTGGGTGAAGATGGTCCCACGCATCAACCGATCGAGCATCTGGCGGCGCTGCGCGCGATCCCGCATTTGTTTGTGATTCGTCCGGCGGATGTGCACGAAGTGCGCGAGGCCTGGCGGCTCGCGATTCTGCGACGCCACGCGCCGACTGCGCTGGCATTGACGCGACAGAAAGTTCCTTTGATTGATCGCCAGATTCATGCGTCCGCCGAAGGTTTACGCCGTGGTGGATATGTGCTGGCGGAAGCAATCAGTGGCGCGAGCGGTGAGGTCAGTACCGGGAGCGGTAGCGACCGGGTTGGTGTCAGAAGCCCGACCGTAAGGGAGGGCAACTCGGGAGATCACACACCCCGGCTAATATTAATCGCCACCGGCTCTGAGGTCTCACTCGCTCTCGAAGCCCGCGAGCAGCTACAAAAAGACGGCATCCCGACTAGCGTTGTCTCAATGCCCTGTGTCGAACTATTCGAAGAGCAGAAGCAGGACTATCGCGATGAAGTTCTGCCACCGTCCGTCACCGCGAGGCTCGCAATCGAAGCCGGCGTGCGGCAGGGCTGGGATCGATACGTTGGACCAGGAGGCGATGTGATCTGTCTCGATCGTTTCGGCGCCTCAGCAAAGGGCGAAGTCGCCATGCGCGAACTGGGTTTCAATGTTGAGAATGTGATCACTCACGCGGGTCGCTTACTTTGAATCCCTGGCAGTTTGAAGTCGACTCTTAGACCACAATTCGCAAGGCTTTCGGCATGACGAGATAGTCGGCTGGAGTGCGGCCCGAGACATTGCCGTCAACCTCGATCAACAGCGCATC
>Ga0137415_10006023_pt1 | contig 12003 bp, 11 predicted proteins | sample CZODoug3_1_1_16f_FD_183082 | JGI IMG/M metagenome (GOLD analysis project Ga0137415, IMG submission 183082) | Vadose zone soil fungal communities from Angelo Coast Range Reserve, California, USA - CZODoug3_1_1_16fungal (Hybrid Assembly) | ecosystem: Environmental > Terrestrial > Soil > Vadose...
GCTGAGCCCCGAAGACGTTGCCCACGCCGTGGAAGCCATCGTGACGCAGAGCTCGCACAGTTTCCTGAGCGAGATTCACCTTCGGCCGCTTCGGAAACCCTGAGCGGGCCGGCTCGCCCGGGGCCCGGATATTTCCTCTTGACAACCATCGTTATAACAACTATATTGAGGCCATGAACTTGCGCTCCAAGCCCTCCCTTCCCGCCGTCTCCCTGGAGAACCGCATTTTCGTGGCGCTTTTGCAAGCCGCCGACACCTTCAGCCAGGAAGCGGAACAGCTCCTCAAAGCCGCCGGGCTTACTGGCGCCCAATACAATGTCCTTCGCATTCTCCGCGGCGCCGAGCCCGAAGGCCTCGCTTGCCGTGCCATCAGCGACCGGATGATTTCCCACGACCCGGACATGACCCGCCTTCTCGACCGCATGGAAAAACGTCGCCTGATTACCCGGGAACGCCAGACCGACGACCGCCGCGTCGTCAAGACACGCATCACGCGGCAGGCACTCGGCCTCCTAAAAAACTTGGACCAGCCGGTTCACGACCTTCACAAGCGCCAGTTCCACCATATGTCTCCCGCTCGCTTGAAGATTCTTTTTGATCTGCTGGAGGAAGTTCGCATCCACAAGCCTTCCTAGCGGGCCTTTCAGAACAAGTTTCGAGTATCCAATCAAAAACAAAGAGGAGAAAAACATGGGCCACTATCTATCTCGAATCGCAGTAACCGCCGGACTCGCAGCCGTTCTTTCGCTGCCTGCCGCCGCGGCCACTTCTGAGTGGAAGATTGATCCGCAGCATTCCTCCGCGCAGTTTTCCGTCCGTCATTTGGCCATCTCCACCGTGCGAGGAGCCTTCAGCAAGGTTAACGGCACGATCCTGCTGGACGACAAAGACATCACCAAATCCGCCGTCAACGTCACCATTGATGTCTCGACCGTGGACACGCGCGAGCCAGACCGCGACAACGATCTGCGCAGCGACAAGTTCTTCGACGTCGCGCACTTCCCCACCATGACTTTCAGATCCAGGAAAGTCGAGCAGGTCGCTCCGGGCAAACTGAAAGTCACCGGTGACCTCACCATTCGCGGCACCACCAAGGAAGTCGCACTCGACGTGGAAGGGCCGACGGCTCCAGTGAAGGATCCCTGGGGCAATGTGCGTGCCGCCGTAACAGCCACATCCAAGGTCAACCGCCAGGACTTCGGGGTAAAGTGGAATGCCACTCTGGACAACGGCGGGGTGGTCGTCGGTGACGACGTCAATATCACCATCGATGCGGAAATGATCAAGCAAGCGCCCGGGAAATCCAGTAACTGACGAACTCCGTCGGCATGGCCTGGGAAGGAGTGGACGGTGCGAATGCATCGTCCGCTCCTCTCGCATCATCAAATAACCACCCGCAAACGGAAGGAACCGAACTCATGCAGAAACCGGCGCCAAGCGATTTCCCGGTCCACGAACTGATTCGTGAGCGTTGGAGCCCGCGCGCTTTCGCCGACAAACCGGTTACAAAAGAGGTTCTACGCAGCATCTTCGAGGCAGCCCGCTGGGCGCCTTCCAGCAGCAACGAACAGCCTTGGGCCTATCTCGTGGCAGTGAAAGACGACAAAGACGGTTTTGCGAAAATGCTGAGCGTCCTCGTGGAATTCAATGCCGCTTGGGCCAAGAGCGCTCCCGTGCTGGCCATTGCCGTCGCGCACCTGGTCTTCGCGAAGAACAACGCCCCCAATCGCAACGCTCAATACGACACCGGCGCGGCCACCGCCCTGCTTTCCGTGGAAGCCACCGCACACGGATTGGCCGTCCACCAGATGGCCGGTTTCGATCCGGAAAAAGCGCGTCAGGTCTTTGGGATTCCAGCTGGATGGGACGCCATGGCCGCACTCGCCATCGGTTACCCGGGTGATCCTAATTCCCTTCCTCAACCTCTAAAGGACCGTGAACTGTCGCCCCGGACACGCAAGCCCATCGCCGAATTTGTCATGGCCGGTCAATGGGGGCATACTGCTCCTTTCGCAACCAAATGACCGGAGATCGCTGACCCCGCCCCAACATGCACCGCACGCTCGAATTCCTCCTCCATCATGGCTACGTATTGTTGCTCGGGTGGGTGTTCGCCGAACAGTTGGGGCTCCCGCTCCCCTCCATGCCGCTGTTGCTCGCGGCGGGCGCTCTCGCGGGCACGGGCCACCTCAATTTTTTCGTCTCGCTCTTCTACGTCATGCTGGCTGCCGTGGCCGCCGATTCCATCTGGTATCAGATGGGCCGCCGCAAAGGCATCAAGATCCTCCAGCTTCTATGCAAAATTTCACTTGAACCCGATTCCTGCGTTCGACGCACCGAAGGCCTTTTTTCAAAGCAGGGCGCGCGCTCGCTTCTGCTGGCCAAGTTTCTCCCCGGTTTGGGCACCGTCGCGCCTCCCCTGGCCGGCATCTTTCACATGCGTCGCCGCCGTTTCCTCCTCTTCGATGCCATGGGCTCGTTCCTCTGGGCCGGCACGTTCCTCGGCCTCGGCTACGTATTCAGTGGCCAGATCGAGCGCGTAGCGGAGTCTCTCGCCTCTCTCGGCGGCTGGCTCCTGGTTCTTCTCCTGGGCGTCCTTGCGGCCTACATCTCCTATAAGTTTGTCGCCCGCCAGCGCTTTCTCCGTGAACTGCGCATCTCGCGCATCACCGTCGACGAACTGAAACAGAAACTCGACTCCGGCGAAAACCTGGTCATCGTTGACCTCCGCCACTCCATGGACTTTGAAGCCGATCCGGAAACCATTCCCGGCGCCTTCCGCATGGACTCCAAGGAGTTGGAAGAAAAGAACGACCTTCTGCCCCGCGACCGCGAAATCATCCTCTATTGTACTTGACCAAACGAAGCCACCAGCGCCCGTGTGGCGCTGCTTCTCAGGAAGAATGGCATCAGGCGTATCCGCCCGCTGCAGGGCGGCCTGGATGCCTGGCGCGAACGCGGCTACCCGCTTGTCGTCGCCTCGCTCACCTAATCCCGCAAAAAAAAGAGCGCCCCGGCTTTTCCAGGGCACGCCATGTTCACCAATCGCAGCGCTCCGCTGATCAGAACGCCTAAAGCCGCGGCAATACAATCCCACTCTGCGACTGGTACTTCCCCTTCTTATCCTTGTAGCTCACTTCACAATCCTCGTCGGACTCAAAAAAGATCACTTGGCACAGCCCCTCATTCGCGTAAATCTTTGCCGGCAACGGCGTTGTGTTGCTGATTTCCAGCGTCACAAACCCTTCCCACTCCGGTTCGAACGGCGTCACGTTCACGATGATCCCGCATCGCGCGTAAGTCGATTTGCCCAGGCAAATCGTCAGCACGTTCCGCGGTATCCGGAAATATTCCACCGAGCGCGCCAGCGCAAACGAATTCGGCGGAATGATGCACACATCGCCCTTGAACTCCACGAACGATTTTGGATCGAAATGCTTCGGGTCCACGATCGTCGAATTCACGTTCGTAAAAATCCGGAACTCGTCCGCCACCCGGATATCGTAGCCGTACGACGACACTCCATAACTGATCACTCCCTCGCGCACCTGCCGGTCCGTAAACGGCTCGATCATCTTGTCTTCCAGCGCCTTGCGCCGGATCCAGCGGTCTGGCTTGACGGCCATCCATTCCTCCATAAAATTTATTTTCGATTTGTTTCTTCGATTTGTTGCCGCACTAAAGCGATTCCAACGCGCGCGCCAAAGGATGTTCAGTGTAGATTACCCCTAACGTCTTGACAACCTGCGCCGCACCCTCTAGCATCTGCCTCGGAAGCGCTGGAGGATTGCGTGATTAAGCTGGATATCGTAAATGCTGTCGTGGCCGCCACCAACATCAGCCGCACCAAAGCCGAGCAGGCCGTTGAGACCGTTTTCGAATCGTTGAAGCAGGCTCTCGGCCGCGGCCAGCGCATCGAACTCCGCCGCTTCGGCGTGTTCAGCGTCAAGCCCCGCAAGACTGGCATCGGCCGCAATCCCCGCACTGGTGAAGAAGTGAACATCCCCCCGGGCAAAGCCGTCCGCTTCAAACCCGGCAAAGAGCTTCAGGGCATCGAAGAAGAAGAAAAAACGGGATAGCCAGGCCGTGGCAGACCATCTATCCCTCTAAACATAGCGGGGCTTGAGCGCTCCGCTCTGGCGCGAACTGGTGCACTTGTGCTGTACTGGTGCGTGCCGATTCCATTCGCCGCGCCGACTACTTCGTGAGCACTCCACTCCCAGAAAATCCTCCACCAACCCTTCCCGTCGGCGTGGAATGGCGCTCCACTCCTCTCCACGGCCTCCGCTACACGCCCGTCCCCTACCGTCCTTCCGGAAAAATGCTAGTCCTCGCTTGCCTCCTGTTCATTCTCACCTTCTGCACTTGCCTCGTCGCCGGCACACAGTTCGCCACCGCCTACGCTCGGAACCAAGCCTTCTCCTTCGACGAATTCCTCCGCTCTTTTACTCTTTTTTACAAGCACCCACTCGGCCTCGCCGCCGGCCTGCCCTTTGCTCTCACTTTGCTCACCATTCTTCTCGCCCACGAGCTCGGCCATTTTTTCGCCTGCCGCTACCATCATATTCGCGCAACCTATCCCTTTTTCGTTCCCTTCCCCAACCTCAACGGCACCTTCGGCGCCTTCATTTTGATTCGTTCACCCATCCTCACAAATCGTGCTCTATTTGATGTCGGCGCTTCCGGCCCGCTCGTCGGTTTCCTCTTCGCCGTTCCTGCGCTCGTCTACGGCGTCCTCCATGCCAAGCTTGTTCCCGGCCTCGCTGACCCAGCGAACGCCGAAGTCATCTATGGCACCCCGCTCCTGTTGCGTCTCCTCGACGCCCTGTTACATCCTGGTATTTCTCCTGATGCACTCCTCTTGCCCCCCATTGGCCGCGCCGCCTGGGTTGGGCTATTTGTCACCTCGCTCAATCTCGTACCCGTTGCCCAACTCGATGGCGGCCATATTCTTCGGTCTCTCAGTGCTCGCCTGCACCGCTACATGTCACTCTTTCTCCCCATTGGCATCATCATGCTCGGTCGCGTTGATTTCTGGGACGGTTGGTACATTTGGGGCGCCCTCCTTTTCCTCATGCGTTTCCTCCGCGTCGCCCCCATTTACGACCCCGCAACACTCGACCCCGGGCGTCGCTGGGGAGCGCTCCTGGCTCTTCTGATCTTTCTACTCTCCTTCATGCCCGCGCCGTTCTACTTTCCTCCAACTTCCCATTGACCATTGCAATTCTCCGGTTATGATTCCTCGCGTCTGCCCGCGCGCCCTGTCGCGCCCGCACCTCGATGCCCGAACTCATTCGCACGCTTCGGCTTCGCGATCTTCTCCTGCTCTTCATCGGTTCCGGCATCGGCTCCGGCATCTTTCGAACGCCCGGACCCATCCTTCGCCAGGTCGATGGCTCCGTCGGGCTCTCACTCTTGGTTTGGCTGGTGGGCGGCGTCCTCTCCTTGCTCGGTGCACTTACGTACGCTGAGCTTGCCGCTGCAAATCCCGAAGCGGGCGGGCTGTACTGCTACATTCGTGACGGCTTTGGCCGTCTCTCAGCCTTTCTTTATGGCTGGTGTCGCCGCTTCTTTGTTCGCGCCCGGGAGAGCCAGACACAGAGGAAACCAGCGTTTTTGTGGGGAGCAAAATCAGTTTTCGGGATGAGCCTTGGCTAGAATTTTCAGAACCACCTCGCGCACTTGTCGCACGCGCTCGCTCTCTGCCCCATTCGGCTCCAGTCTCAAATAGGTATCCAAACCTTGCAGTTGCGCGCGATATTCGTGTTTACGCGCGTAGACATCCGATAGCACCAGATACGCTCGGGCAAAATTGGGGTTGCGAAGAAGAGCTTCACGCGCGCTTCGTTCCGCTTCGTCCTGTCGATCTAACCGCAGTTGCGCCATCCCCAGGATCAAGTAACCTTCGGGCGAGCTCTCGTCGAGTTCCAATCCTTTGCGGACGATGGTTACTGCCTCCTCTGGTTTTCCCTCCACATAAAGAAGGTAGCCGAAACCAAACTCCGCCCACGGGTACGTTCCGCCACTCAAATCAATGGCCCTTTGAAAAGCTGACTTCGCCTCATCCATGTGGGCCAGTTTCGTCGCCACTACGCCCATGTGATAGTAAGCTTCGTAGTATTCGGGGAACGCTTGGACAGCCTTCCTGAAGTGGTTCACGCTTACGGCAAGATCTTTCTTTTGTAGGCTGCCCAATCCCTTTTCATACTCTTGGCGCGCCTGGCCGGGAATCTTCAGCTCTCGTACCGAAACCGTGTATTTTTTACGCTCTGCTTGCGTCATGTTGGATGACTTCAGGTAAAGCACAAGCTTTGGGGAAGAGCCATCGAGCTGTGCGCTCGTTTGTGCCGGTTCATAGCCCGGTTCATCGACCGCGATCTCGTACGTCCCCCGCGGCAGGCCCCGGACTTCAAAACGACCCTCAAAGTCCGTCAGAACGCTGCGGAATATCCCGGCGGCGTGCGATTTCAAGCTCACAGCCACCTGGCTCACCGCGTGGTGGTCGGTCTTCAATAGGACTGTTCCGCAGATCATTCCGTCCGTCTTGTCGAACGTGGAATCCTGCGCTTCCACCGTCATCGTCGAGGCCGTCAGCGCGCAGGCGGCCAAGGCAACGTTCAGGAGTAACTTCGACGAAAAGCTTCGAAACGTGTTTGGGAGGATGATCTGACGGACGCTCGCCCGCAGACATGACTTCTCGACTTTCGGCAATTCGCACTGCATCTCGACCCACTGCACGCCCTTGAGGCGTTTTTTCTGGGGACGGGGCGGTTGGGAGAGTTAATCCGTAGGGCCGCGAGCAACCACTTCCACCTGTCGTTTTCTGGCCGGGGTTGTGGTTTCGCCAGCGCCGCCGGTGCACCCTAACTCCTCGATGCCAACCGTTGCTTGCCCAGCAATCTTGTGCTAGGGAAAACCCTCTCGTCTGTCCCCTATTGAACTGTGCATAGTACATGCCAAACATCACTCGGCTCCATCTCTGTCTAACAGGCAGCCTAGGAATACCGCGGCGCAGGACCGTGGATGGCGCTCTGCTCCGCCATCTTCTTTCTTTTCAATCCCACGTTGCCGGCAGTTTTCCTCAAAAAAGTCATTTGTGTTGCCATCTAGGCACTAGCGATCGACCTGGATTCAAATGCCACAGCCTTCAGAGACTGTCTCAATCAGCGACAAACCGCGCCATCTTGACTCACATTGAGATTCGCAGGCTCTCGCTTTGCAGGTCCTCGGAAGAACTTGGAACGGAATCCTTTCGTTTAATCACTTGGAACTCTCACTAGTGGGCTATCAGGTCTTAACCCGGATCGTCATTGCGGTACTCCCAACCTCTGGAAACCACGATTGACCGTTCATCCGATTGCAGGTTTGGCCGGATTGTCCCCTCCCGCTCGCGCAGTTACCTTAACGATGGGCAGGAAGGGCTCCTTCAGCGGGATCGGCGGCCCGCCATGCAGACCTTTAGGTCCTCATATTTGGAAGCACCCTCCTTCCAAGCCTGACGAACCGGGGTTGGTCGAAGAACATGCGGCAGCAGCAACTCAAGACGAGCAGGACCGGAATGCCAAAACGATCGCGCCGGGTCGGCACTGAACCACCACCGCGCACTTCCGCTGCGGCGATTCGGCAGGTCTCCCCTAAACATTGTTTCCTTGGAGTCCATGTGAAAGTCGAGCGGAACTCTTTCCCCTAAGCTGTCCTCGGGCAAGGCGTTCAGTAGGATGGCGTTATGTGCACCCAACCAGTGACTCTCGATTCGACCCTGCGCAGCTCGGAGGCAATGGAATTTGCGCAGGCGCTGCGTGCGAAAATCGTCAGCCAGGGAGATGCGTTGCAGGCTATGGTCGATCTCTACCAGGTCTTTTCTGCTGGCTTGAACGCGCCAGGGCGCCCCGTAGGGAGCCTCTTGTTCCTCGGCCCGACGGGGTCCGGAAAGACGCGGATCGTCGAGGCCGCCGCGGAAATCCTATTCGGGGACTCGCGCGCAGTGATCAAGGTGGACTGCGGAGAATTTCAGCATTCCCATGAGATCTCGAAATTGATTGGCTCTCCTCCAGGATATCTGGGCCACCGCGAGACACGTCCGATGATCACCCAGGAAGCCCTGGCGGCAAGCCACACCGATAAGCACAAGTTGAGTTTTCTCCTCTTCGATGAAATCGAGAAGGCCAGTGACGCTCTCTGGCAACTCCTTCTGGGTATGCTGGACAAGGCCACCCTGACGCTGGGCGACAATCGCAGAGTCGACCTGTCACAAACAGTGATTTTCATGACCTCGAACCTGGGCGGCGCGGAAATCATGGAATTGATGCAGGGCGGCATGGGTTTTGTCCAACCGAAGGATAAGCCCGTGACTGGACTTGACGAAAAGGTGCAACGGACCGCCCTGGAAGCGGCGAGGCGCAAGTTTTCCCCCGAATTTATGAACCGCCTGGACAAGGTCGTCGTGTTTCATTCCTTGCAGAGGGATCAGCTCGAGGAAGTACTGCAAATCGAGTTGCGCCAGCTGCAGCAGCGCATCCTGAAAACCGAGAAGCGCCATTTCTTGTTCCACGTGACCGATGCGGGCCGTCAATTTCTCTTGCACGAAGGGACAGACCAACGCTATGGCGCGCGGCACCTCAAGCGGGCCATCGAACGCCACGTAGTCTTCCCGCTGGCAAACCTCTTGGCGACGGAACAGGTGAAAATGGGCGACACGCTGTGCATCGACTGGGACACGCGCGTCGGACGCTTGGTGTTTTGGAAACAGGGCGCGGACGTGCGAGGAAACGGGCACAGCGGATGCCAGGAAGAGAATCGCCTCATGAGTAGCGCAACTGCTTGCAAACAAACAGCAAATGATTTCGATTCAGCCGTCGCCGTTCTTGGAAACTTTCTCGACCAGCGGCACGCTGCCCCATCTTGACTCACATTGAGATTTGCAAACATGCCCGCCCGCAAACAACCCTGTTCAGCTGGAGTGAATCCAAGCTAATGGGAAGAAATCATCCGATCCAGGCTGGCGTGGAACCCTTTCCTCTCTATAGATTTCTGATGGGCCAGCGCTCCTCTCATCAATCGACTTGGACATTTGAATAAGTCTTTACTCTTGATGAGATTGCGCATTCTTTCGCTTTCGTGCAATCGAGCAGGTTTTTCGGCCTTTTAGAATCAACCACTTGCGCACTCTTTTGCACTCCTTTGCGCAAGAGAAAAACGCAACTCTTTTCACTTCAATCGATTCCGCGCTCTTTCACAAAAACAGGGGGTGTGGGGTACCCGTGAGGATCAAACTTCAAGTTGGACTTGAGAATTTGTACCGAAGCCCCTGATTACAACAAGCTTAGCGGATCCATATCCACGAGCACGGCCGTCTGTGGAATCTCTTTCGCGTCGCAATAGGCCATCGCGCCGCTCAGCAACTTCGTCAGCACCGACCGCTTCGGCGACTTCAGCAAAAACTGGAACCGGTGTTCCTTCTTTAGCCTCGCCAGCGGTGCCGTCGCCGGTCCCAGGATGCGCACGTCTCTTCCATCACGCGGGGAGAAATATTCCGAAAGCTGCCGCGACCAGCGGATCGTCTTTTCCAGACTCGTATCCCGCACGATCACGTTGGCGAGTGATGTAAATGGCGGGTACGCCATCATTTGACGGAAATGCAATTCGCGCTCGAAGAACGCGCTGTAATCCTGCTTTACCGCATCCTGAATTGCATAATGCTCGGGGTAAAATGTCTGAATCAGCACGCGCCCTTTCAGCTCGCCGCGCCCCGCCCGCCCGGCAACTTGTGTCAACAACTGAAACGTGCGCTCCGCCGCGCGAAAATCCGGCAAGCTCAGCGAAGAATCCGCGCTGACGACACCGACCAGCGTCACGCGCTGAAAATCGTGTCCCTTTGCCAGCATCTGCGTCCCAACAAGAATGTCCAGCGCCCCGCCCGCGAACGCACCCAGCGTCTCCTGGTACTGCCGCTTCGTCCGCGCTGTATCCCTGTCCAGTCGCGCGATGCGCGCGCCGGGAAATTCTTTGCGCAGTCTCTCTTCTAGATGCTCGGAGCCCTCTCCAAAAAAATAAACGTACTTCGACTGGCACTTTGGACATACCTTCGGTATCTGCTGGATCGAACCGCAATAGTGGCATTCCAGACGGTTGCGCTGCTTGTGATGCGTCATCGAAATGCTGCAGTTCACGCACTGCACCGACGCGCCACAGCTCCGGCACAGCACCGACCAGGAATACCCGCGCCGGTTGATCAGTACCAGCGCCTGCGTGCCATTCGCCAGGCATTCCTGAATTCCGGCGTGCAGCGCCGCCGAAATGGGGCTGGTCTGGTGCGTCTGCTGGAAATCCTCGCGCAGGTCCACGATTTCCACGCCGGCCAGCGAACGGTCCGCCACACGGGAAGCCAGCGTCAGCAATTCATATTTCCCATTCCGCGCGTGGTGATACGTTTCCATCGAAGGCGTCGCTGAACCTAGCAGCGCCAGCGCGCCTTCCATCTTCGCGCGCACGATAGCCACGTCGCGGCCGTGATATCGCGGCGTCTCTTCCTGCTTGAAGCTGTTTTCCTGCTCTTCGTCGACGATAATGAGCCCGATGTTTTCCAGCGGCGCAAACACCGCCGACCGAGTGCCCACCACGACGCGCGCCTCGCCATTCCGCACGCGCCACCATTCGCGCGCGCGTTCCACATCGCTCAGCGCTGAATGCAGCACCGCCACGCCCTCGAACCGCGCCCCAAACCAGCCGCGGCACTGCCGCCCAATCCACAGCGTCAGGGCAATCTCCGGCACCAGCACCAGCGCCGTTTTCCCACGCGCCAGCGTATCCAGCACCGCGCGCAAATACACTTCCGTCTTCCCGCTGCCCGTCACCCCATGCAGCAGTTGCACGCCGAATTCGCCCAATGCGAACCGCGCGCGGATCCCTTGCAGTGCGCTTTCCTGCTCCGTATTCAGTTCATGCGCCGGAGGCGTGTACCCCACATCGAACGGATCCTCCGCCGGATCAATCGCCTCCTCCCAGCTCTCCAGCAACCCGTCTCGCAACATCCGTTCAATGAAGGATCGCGTCACCTCTGCCAGCCTCAAAAGTTGCGGCAAAGGCAGCGGCCCCCGCTCCGTCTGCAAAAGTTCGCGGACGCGTTCCTCTCCGCGCTTCCTCTGCGCACTCTGCATCTCTGCGTTATCAGTTTCTTTACTCTTCTTCCCCGCCGATTCCCCAGCCGCCGCCTCGCCGCCCTTCCAGGCGATCACCCGCTGCGTCCTGCGCTTTCTCCCCTTCATGGTCTCTCGAACTTCAATCAGCCCGCGCCGCTGCATCCGCTGCAACCCGGAAGCGTCTACACCCAGCTTCGCCGCTGGACCGAGCGGCACTGTTCCTTTCTTCTCTTTCAACCTAGCGAGAAACGCCGCCTCTTGCGGCCTGAGCCCGTGCGACAATTCACCGCCACTCAAGCTCTCCGCCGCTTCACGCCCCGCGTCCGTCAAAATAATCCGGCGCTGCGATTTCAGTTCCGTCACCGGCGGCAGCATCGCGCGAAACACTTCGCCCACCGGCGCCAGGTAATATCCCGCGATCCAATGCGCCAGCTCGATCAATTTCGGCGTCAGCGCCGGAACAAAATCCAGCACGCGAGTAATCTCGCGGATCTTTGTCCCCTGCGGCGCGCTCTCCGCCAATTCCACGACGACGCCGACCATCGACTTCTTCCGGAACGGTACGAGGACGCGGCTCCCCGGCTGCACCGTTCCTCGGAACTCTTCCGGCACCGCGTACGTGAACGTCGTACGCAACGGCACGGGTAGCGCGACATTGCAAAAAGGAGGTGTCATCCCGCCGTGTAGTGTATCAGCACGAGGAAATGTGGAAGAGCGCGCGGAAGAGAAAGAAGAATGCGAGATGAAATAAGAAATCTACCGGCTGATGAGAAAAATTCCCAGAAAGATAGTCGCGATCCCCAGCCACTGCCACCGCGAAACGTGCTCCCTCAAGAAGAAAGCCGCAAGCCCGACGGTGACCGCT
>Ga0137415_10006024_pt1 | contig 12001 bp, 15 predicted proteins | sample CZODoug3_1_1_16f_FD_183082 | JGI IMG/M metagenome (GOLD analysis project Ga0137415, IMG submission 183082) | Vadose zone soil fungal communities from Angelo Coast Range Reserve, California, USA - CZODoug3_1_1_16fungal (Hybrid Assembly) | ecosystem: Environmental > Terrestrial > Soil > Vadose...
TGGGCACGCCTCAGGTGGCGGCCGGCCGCCGAGAAGCTGCCTTCGTCCGCGGCCGCGATGAAGGTGCGCAGTTGATCGAGCGATACACCATCTAGCATAGTTCCTCCCGCAGCATCTCGATCAGGCACGTGGCGTTGATGGCGGAAGCAGATCTTCGTCCTCGGTTGAACCTCGCCTAAACGCCTGCAGCCTAGCGCGGATGACAGGCGCGCCATAGGCGCCATTGGAGAGAGGCCGCCGCAGCCTGAAAGGGATTGATGGGTTCATGTATACGAGTGTATACTTGCACTTTATATAAGTCCACAAGTGTATACATGGCCGAGAAGCAACAACTGCCCAGCGATCAACCCAAGCGGCCGCGAAACGCGGTGGCCACCCGCGAGGCCATCCTGCAGTCTGCCCTGGTCGCGTTCTCGCGCCATGGCTATGACGGCATAGGGGTCCGGGAAATCGCGCAGGCAGCTGGCGTGACCGCCGTTCTTGTGAATCGGTATTTCGGCTCCAAGGAGGAACTGTTCGCCGCCGCGGTCGAGACCGCATTTGCCGATATCAGCGTGCTCGAAGGCGATTCCTCGCTGCTTGCACAGCGCTTAACCGCTGACGTCATGACCAAAAGCGAGAAGGACGCCGAGCCCATAAATCCATTCTTTCTGGTGTTGCGCTCCGCGCCCAATCCTCGAGCGGCGGAAATATTGCGGGACAGTATCGCTCGTCATTTCGAGCGACCGTTGAAATCCTTGCTGCGGGGCCCCAGGGCGGGTGAGCGAGCGGCGGTGATTCTCGCCGTGGTCACGGGTCTGTCGCTCTTTCGCAGAGTCCTTGGTAACAGGGCACTAGCCGATGCAAACGCCGCGAGTCTTTCCGGGGACCTCAAGACGATGTTTCAACGACTGATCGATGGCGCGGTGAGGCGTGAGTCGCGGGTTTGAAATGAGCTGCTGGACACATCGATTGCGCAGCTTCAGACGCTCGCCGCCTTTCTGGGTGATCAGCTCGGCGACAAGCGCGGCCGACCAGAATCCGCCACATCGGCGAGCGAGCGCCGCCCTCAGTGTGGAATTCACTCGCGGCCGTCTCGACCGAGGTCGAAGGTGAACACGCCGCCGCGCCCCTCCGGTCGCTGCAAAACCTCCGGGTGACGCAGCGTGCGCACGGTGTCGTGATAACCGGCACGCCAGTGATCCTGCATGCTCAGACCGGAGAAATCGTAGTCTTTCGAGGCGCCTTCGTAGCGCTTTGAGCGGTAGATCAGCTGAATGAGATTGTAGGCCTTGCTGCTTGCCACGTCCCTGAGCAACTCGACCTCGGCACTCTGTTTCAGGTCATCGGGTAGCTCGTCAAGCAGGTGCCTGAGCGCCGCTCTTAACCGCTGTTCTTGCCTGAAGCGGTCTGAGTTGGCGCGGGTACGGCTCGAGTACTGAATCTCTTTCTGTCGCGTCGTAACTTCAGCAAGGCTCCGTGGAAGGTCGCCGCGTGCGCTCCACAGGTCCACCTGGAAGGCCAGCGTGTCGCGCTGCGGCTCCGATTCCAGAACCCATTGCAATGGTGTATTGGACACCATGCCACCGTCCCAATAGTGCTCGCCGTCGATTTCCACCGCGGGAAAGCCAGGTGGAAGGGCGCCGCTGCTCATCACGTGCGCCGGCCCGATCGTGTGCGTCATGGTGTCGAAGTAGGTGAAATTCCCCGTCCGCACATTGACGGCGCCGACACTGAGGCGCATGTCGCCCGCGTTGACCCGATCGAAGTCTACGAGCTCCTCGAGCTTCGCTCTCAGCGGTGCGGTGTCGTACCAGCTCGTGGCCTCCGCAGCGCCCGAGGGCGCGAGCCAGGGTGGTGAGGCACGTGGGGCAAAGAAGCCCCAGGCGCCGGCCGCAAGTGCGAACGCGGCGCTTGCCTGGTTAGTAAGCTCGCGTGCCAGATCGCCACGTCCCAGCAGGCGTCCCAAAGCATTGCCGGCGAGCGACCAGGGGTGGGAGGTCACACCCTCCCAGAAGGCGCGTAGCCTGTCGACCCGCGTCTCGGGGGGGTTGCCCGCGATGAGCGCTGCATTGATGGCGCCGATTGAGATCCCCGCCACCCAATCGGGCTGAACACCGGCCTCCGAAAGGGCCTCGTAGACGCCGGCCTGATAAGCGCCGAGCGCTCCGCCGCCCTGCAACAGCAGGGCGATTTGCTCGAACGGCGGCCGGCCCAGCGCCTTGTGGTGCTTGCGATGCCGCGGATTCTGCCCCGGATTCGTGTGCGTTGGCATTCTAGGGATCCTCGAGCGCCAGCGTGGATTCGATCATCAGATCCCTCTGACTGCGGCAGGAGTGGCTCACGACGGCCGGCGCGGAATGGAAGCTCGCCGGGGGGTTGACGAGCGCTTAAGCAGTTCCGGCGCCGGCCGTGGTGAGGAGGGTGAGTTCGAGACTGACAACACGGTCGAGATACCGGTAACGAATTCCCAGGTCCCAAAACAGATTGGTCGTCACGTAGTCCTTGGTCCCGATTCCCAGATTGGCAGTAACGCCGTTACCGTACGTGAGGGCCCGGGCGTAGTCGGCGCCAGCGACTTCCATGCGGTCCGGCACCTGCATGGCAGTCAGACGATCGCCGAATAGCTCACCGCTGGAGACCTGGATCGCCTGGGTGCGCGCTTGCTCCCGAGCCGCCGCCGGCGCGCTGTACAGCGCCACCGCTCCGAGCGCTGCCAGACCGAAGCTACTCACTGCATGCTTCATAAACGTTTCTGCCGCCGGTCGCGCCGAGCATGAGTCCTCCATGGGTTGGCGTGAGCATTTGGTAGAGAGTAAAAGCGACACCTCTCCCTCGGAAGCCTATATCTCTCGATAGGATCCATCTTCGACGGCGATACGTGCTCAATGACGTTGCGAAATGCCTTATTCCATGAACCAACCGTGACTGACCACCAGCGACTGGCCCGTCAAGGCGTTGGTCCTGGCACCGGCAAAATAGAGCACGGCCTCGGTGACCTCCTCGTGGGTCGTGAATTGGCCGTCGACGGTTCCCTTCAGCATCACGTTTTTGACGACGTCGGCTTCGCTGATGCCGAGTTCCTTGGCCTGTTGGGGGATCTGCCGTTCGACCAATGGCGTTCGTACGAAGCCCGGGCATACCACGTTGGCGCGGACATTGTGCTGCGCGCCTTCCTTCGCCACCACCCGCGCCAGCCCGAGGATGCCATGCTTGGCGGTCACGTAAGCGGCCTTCAGCGGCGATGCCTCCTTCGAGTGCACCGAACCCATGTAGACGATCGAGCCCGATGCGGCGGCGTACATGTACTTGAGGCACGCCTTGGTGGTCAGAAATGCGCCATCGAGGTGGACGGCAAGTATCTTCTTCCACTCAGGGAACGGGAACGATTCAACCGGGTGGACAAACTGGATGCCGGCGTTACTCACCAGTATGTCGACGCCCCCGAATGCCTCCACGACGGCCGCGACCCCCGCGTCGACCGCCCGCTCATCGGTCACATCCATCGCCACACCGAGCGCCTGCCCGCCGGCAGCCTCGATCTCGGCGGCAACCGCATCTGCCGCGACCGGATTCAGATCCGCGACGGCCACCGCCGCGCCCTCGCGTGCGAACGCCAGCGCCAGGTGCTTGCCGATGCCGCTGGCGGCTCCCGTAACAATCGCAGACTTGCCATTGAATCTCATGAAACCCTCCACTCAACCAAGATAGTCATAGGCGACCGTGCCGAGACCGCTACCTCCCAATCACGCTTACGTGGGACCTGCCGGCCACTGTTATCAGCGCGAGGCAAAACGTCCGATGGATGCATCGTCAGCGGGACACGGAACCCTGTGCGTCTCCGTCATGCCAAGCGCGGTCTCGCTATCGTCGGCGGTGTTGCGGAACGCGGTCCAGAGCCGTCCCGCCTGCGCGCACTCGTCGGCGTAGCTGAAGAGTGGCCGCATCGTCGCGGCGCGAAAGTCAAAGGCGTCCACGTGTGGGTAGGCAGCCGGAACCGCCGCATACTGAAGCGTTGCCCCCTGAAGCTGAGCGGTCGCGGCCGTCAATTCGAGCGTTGTTCGCAGCAGATGATTCAATCCAGCATGAATACTTCGCGACAGGATCCCGCGCATCGTCAATCGGGTCGCTCCCGATGCTTCGCCGAGCGGGCCGTCGATAATGACGTACACGGCTGTACGGGGTGTGGCGTCGCGTGCCTCAGGCGCAGTCTGCACAAACGCCGGAGGTACGAAGAACGGTGCCGTGGCGCCGCCGTCGACGTGCGCCTGATCACGGGGCGCACCATCCTCGCGGACGCGGATGATGACCGGCGGGAATATTCCAGGCACGCTGGCGGAGGCGACCAGGACGTCGCGAAACAGTGTTCTCGCGTTTGGGCCGCCGTTGCGAGCGATCGCGCCCAGGTCCCACACGACCGGCTCCGCCGTAGCCACGTCTGTTGTGGCCACCAGCAGTAAGCGACCCTTAGCCGCTTCGAGCGCGATGGCTTGAATCATTTCATCGGTGGCGTAGGTGTCAACGAGCTGCTGCAGTGGCTTGCCACTATATAAACTAGAGCTGAAGATTGCGCCCAGACCTCGTGATCGCAGCAAGTGGCCTGCAGCTCCGCTGGTGTAAACATCGCGAAGGCGCGCGTCCCACGTCGGCCCAAGAAACGCATAGGGAGCTACCAGCGCACCGGCGCTGACGCCCGTCACGACCGCGAACTCCGGTCGCGAGCCCGAGCGCGTGAGGCCGACCATCGCGCCGGCGCCGAAGGCGCCGAAGGCGCCGCCACCAGACAGTGCGAGGATATTGAGAGGTTCGCCCACGTGCAGGGCACGAAGGCGCGCCGCCACGGTTACCGAGGACAACTGCGAAAATCGCTGGTCACTACCGAGCGTGCGAATTGTCCCCGGCCGCTCCACTGGCGGTTGCCAGTGAGCGGAGGGCGTCGATTCGCTCGTGACGAAACCGGCACATCCCTGAAGGGCCAACATGCACACGAGACAAGTGAGCAGGATCGTCGGCGGAATTCGAAGCGGCGAGGGACGACCAGCGGCGACGGCGCCTAACGCAGAGACGACGTCGCGGATCCTCATGGTGATGCGCCCGTTACCCCTGCGACCCCGCGCGACCGGGACCGATACGTCGAGGTAACGTGATGGTTTGCAACATGCGCCCTCCAAAGGTGGCCGCGGGCCGTTGCAGGACACATTAGGATTCGCCCACCTGGCTGCCTAGCCTATATCTCTCGATAGGATGCATCGCCGTAGGCGATCCAGGAGGGGGCAGGGCGATATCGACTCCCACGATGGATTGTATCCAGAGATATAGGCTACCGAGCGGGACACCTCGGCACTAGTCTTTCAACACGCATCCACCCAAACGCCCGTGGAGGGCAAGAGTCGAACGCCTGGTCCGACCGGCCGGAATTTAATCTGTGACCGAGCCTCGCCCTCAGACTCACTCGCGCTGGTGCATTGTGGTGGCCGACTCCGCCGCGCCGGACTGGATGGTCTCTGAGGGCACCGACGCGCAATCGGCGCCGGTTCAGTATTGTGGTCTCGGAGAGCCCGCGACGATGCTCCAGAAGGCGCTGCACCGCGCGCGCCGCATCGCAGACGCGACCCGCATCCTGGTTACGGCGGCCGAGGTGCATCGATCGCACTGGGAACCGGCGCTCTGGTTCATACCAACCGAGCATCGCTTCCTGAGCGAGTCCCCGGGTTGGTCTTCTCTCACGACCGCCGCCGCTGTGCTTTCGATAGCCGCGCGCGCGCCGTCCGCCTCCGTAACCATCCTGCCCGCTCGATGTTACGTGGCCGATGAATGGACCCTGACGGTCGCCGTGCACACTGCACTGTCCAAACTGGCTTTCGTCGCTGACGGGGTCGTGACGCTCGGGATGGAGGGCGGGCCGTCCGAGGTCGATGAGGACTATCTGATGGTTGACGACCAGACGGATGGCCGCCCGATCGTCCCAGTTTCCGTCACCGCGAGGCGCCCGATTGATTGGGTCGCCCACCACCTTGTGAGACGGGGAGCACTGCTGGCCTCCGGCATCTATGTCGGCCACGCGGATGCCCTGGCTGCGCTGCTTTACAAATACTGGCCAAAGCTCACCCACCAGCTCCTGCGGCATGTGGCGCGCTCGTTCGCCCCCGGTGCTGAAAACCGCCTCCCACCGACCCTGGTGGAGGAAGCACTACAGGCGGCGCCGCAATCGTTTTGGACGCATCTTCCGTGGATGCCTTTGCGCGCGCTGCGTGTCGCGCATTGCGGGTGGAGCAGCCTTCGCTCGGTGCGCGCCATCGGGCAAATCGTGGCCCCGCAACCGAGCCGCCTTGCCATGCAGGCGTTACCAAACACTCCTCTCAATGCTCAGCCACGGAGGCGGTCAGGCCCTCCGTGATCCTCTGAGCGTCAGCTCTCACCGCACTTCAGCAGCCATTCGGCAGTGGCGAGATCGGCGATACCGTGACCTACAGACTTAAACACAGTGACACCCTCGCGGACGAGGCCGGTGTGCTCGTTGATCATGCGGCTCAATGGGATGACTTTCGTGGTGCTGAGCGCGCCGCTCGCAATGGGATCAATCAGGTCGCCGGCCTCTTTGAGCGCGTCGAGCGTGTCAACAGCAACGGCGGAGGCGCGGCGATAGCATTCGTCATCAGCCTCCCGCATCGTGGGCTTGAAGCCCCCAACCAGATCTAAATGCGCGACAGTCTTCAGCCAGCTGCCCCTGACGAGTGGTTGCTGAGCCGTCGTTGCGCAGCTGATTACGTCTGCCTCGGACACCGCGCGCGTCAAATCGTCAGCGACGTCAACTCCCGGGGCAAGCTTGCTTACGCGCTCAGCGACAGCCGCCGCCTTGGTGCTATCGCGTCCCCAGATCAAGACTCGCTGGTAGTCTCGAACCGCCGCATGACCTTCGACCAGATGTCGCGCCAGGGCTCCCGTCCCGATCATCAAAAGCACTTTTGGGTGGCTGGGCGCCAAGAGGTCTGCGGCCAAAGCTGAGACCGCGGCTGTTCTCAAGAGCGTCAGGGCCGAGCCGTCTATCAGAGCGACGGCTTCGCCCGATTTGCCATCAAAGAGCAGGTACGCGCCTGCGACGGTCGGCCGTCCCTGCCTGGCGTTTTCCGGAAACACCGTGACCAGTTTGACGCCAATCGGCCCGCCACGACGCCACGCGGGCATCACCAGCAGCGTCTCCGGATTCACACTCTCCGTCAGCTCGTGCTGGGTGCGGGGTGGCGCATGGGCCCCGCGGCGAAACGCTTCGCGCAACGGCTCAATGAGATCGCGGATCCTGCCTAAGCGCTGCACGGCCGCGAAATCCAGTCGTCTCACAGTTCGTACCTCATCAGTCGTCGCGCGTTTCAGCGTACCGAGGGCTCCGCTTGCAGGTACGTTATGAAAGTCGGATATTGTCAGCTTGCTCCGGTCAACCAGGGTTTCAAACCGATTTCTGCCGATCGCGCCACAGATTCACCGAGAGTCCCCTGCGACGCTGCCCAGGAACGGTCCTCACAAGGCCCACCGGTCGGGTATTCCGGTATGTTGCCGTAGGGTGCCCACGAATCGCGGGTGCATTTCGGACCAGATAGACTCCTCGCACAAAGGCACCAGCCCCTCCGGACATGCGCTCGACTCTGTTCAATCGACGTAGGCGCGAGCTCGTTACCAGCATTCTGCTGGTCGCCCTGGCGTTGCGCGCGCTGATTCCCGTCGGCTTCATGCCCGCGAGCGGCGAGGGATTTTCCCTAACGATTTGCCGGGCCGATTTTCCAGCTCCCTCTGCGCCGCAGGACACGGGCCGACACCCGGGAAATCCGCCTCACATCGAGCACTGCGCGTTCGGCAACGCCCCGGCTGCCGGGCCCGCTATGGAAGTGGCTCGGGTGTTGCCGACTCCAGTCACCGTTGTCGAGCCGATCCTCCTCTCTGAGCCGCTGCTCATCAACGTAGGGCTCGTTCGCGTCCAACAGCCTCGCGGTCCACCCCGCTTCGCCTGAGCAGACCTTCGTCGGCGTCGTGCGCCCGTTTCGGGCGCCCAGCTGCGCCGTTTCACACGTCTTGCACAAGGGTTCGCCATGGCGAACGGGAACAAATCTACATGTCTTACCAACTCAATCGCCTGCCGCTTTGGACGCTGGCAGGTCTTCTATCGTCCGGTGCCCCGGGGGCGGCGTGGGCTTGCGCGACCTGCGGCTGTACTCTCAGCGCCGACGCGGCGGCTGGCTACTCGGCCATTCCCGGGTTGCGCTTCAGTTTCGAATACGACTACGTCAACCAGGATCGCCTGCGCGCGGGCACTGGCGGAGCAACTCCGGTACAAATCGTCAACAATCCATCGGATCCCACGCTCGGCGGCGGTGAAATTGAAAAGCAGACGATCAGCCGCTACCTCACGATAGGGATGAGTTACAGTCCCAATTCCGAATGGAACGTGAATGTCCTGGTTCCGTACGTAATGCGCACGCACACCACCTTCGGCGAGCAGCAGACTCCCTACACCACCTCCCAAACGGCGCCGGATCAGATCAGCGGCGCCCGTCTCTCCGATCTGGGGGACATCAAGGTCATTGGTAGCTATCAGGGGCTGCTACCGACCCACAACCTGGGTGTGCAACTGGGTGTGAAGCTTCCCACGGGCCACTACGGTACTGCGACGAACTTCGACTCCGGCCCCAACGCCGGATCTCCCCTGGACGCGAGCCTGCAGGCCGGCACGGGCAGTACCGATCTGATCGTGGGTGCCTACTACTACCAGGCCGTAAGCCAGAATTTCGATGCGTTCGTCAACGGTCAGTTCCAGAGCGCGGTCAGGCACAAGCAGGACGAGCCCGGTAACGATTTCCGACCGGGCAATTCGGCATCGATGAGCTTCGGGCTGCGCTACGAAGCTCATCCGCAATGGGTCCCGCAATTGCAGGTGAACCTGTTGCACAAGAGTGCCGATCAGGGTGCCCTGGCAGACAGGCCGGATACCGCGGGCACGGTGGCCTATCTCAGCCCTGGCGTGACGCTGCACCTGTTTGGGAACATGCACGTCTTCGCCTTTGCGCAGGTGCCCGTCTACAGCAACCTCGACGGCTATCAGCTCTTTCCGCATTGGACGGCAACCGTCGGGGGAAGCTACGCATTTGCGCCGTGAACCGTGAGCGCTCGATCTGAAGTCTGCCAGCGAGCGACCTGCACGCGGCGCAGCGTGCTGCAGGGCGCCGGCGCGTGGGGGCTACTGGGTCTCTGGGGCCTGCATGCGCCCTGGGCGCGGGCGAACGAGGTGCGTGTCGGACAGACGGCCCCCGCAGCGACCCTGATGACATTGGACGGCAAGCGCTTGTCTACGTCCGAGCTGACAGGCCAAGTCGTAATCCTCACCTTCTGGGCCACCTGGTGTGTGCCGTGCCGCGACGAGCTCCCCCTGCTTTCGACGTACGCGGCAGAGCATGCCGCTCAGGGACTCTCCGTGCTCGGTTTCACTCTGAATACGCCTGATGAGATGGAGCAGGTGCGCGCGGTGGCGCGGACGCTGAGTTTTCCGGTGGGCTTCCTGGAGCACTCGAGCGCGCCGGGCTACGGACGTATCTGGCGTATTCCCGTAAACTTCACCATCGACCGCGCCGGCCGTTTGGTGGACGACGGCTGGAAGGACCGACACCCGGTGTGGACGCGCGAACGACTCGCGCGCGTCGTGACCCCGCTGCTGGAGGCGAAATGACAACCTGGCGAGCAGGTCAACTCGAGGCATCAAGCGCACGCGCTGCGATCCGCAGGGCTCGCCGTATGGGCGTTGCGCTCATCGTGAGCCTCACCGTGAGTGGTGCGCTGGCCGCATGGATGCTGATCCAGACACTTTCGGGCGGCTCGGGCGCGTCGGTGCCACGCGCGGGCGAGCAGATTGATGCGTCATTCGCCGGGCTCCGGGATACCAGCGGCGCGGCCGTCGACGAGCGCGCGCTCGCTACGCGCTATCGCCTGGTGACATTTGGCTTCACGGCCTGCCCGAGTGTGTGCCCGCTTACCCTGATGGGAGTTCATCAGGCTCTCGAGCAGCTCGGGCCCGATGCGGCTCGGATCCTCCCGGTATTCGTTTCGGTCGACCCGGAACGGGATACACCGCGCTCGCTGTCGGCCTATGTGAACGCTTTCGATGCGCGCATCGTTGCCTTGACCGGTTCGCCCCAGGCCGTGGAACGCGTCGCGCGACAGTACCGGATCTTCTTCGACAAGCGAACGCCCGATGCGAATTCGGGGTCCTACGCGGTGGAACATAGCGCATTCGTACTGCTGGTTGATCCGCAACAGCGGATTTGCGTGGCGATACCCTCGACAGATCCGCCGGCTCAGATTGCCGCGAGGATCGTTCGAGCCATTCGAGCAAGCGGGGCCGCATTGAATGGAAACACCGCGACATGAAATCGCGCTGATTGTGGGCGCGGGTCCTGGACTCAGCGCCTCTCTTGCGCGCCTCTTTTCCCGCGAAGGCATGCGCGTCGTGGTCGCAGCTCGCAATACCGGAAAACTCGCGACCCTATCCGCACAGACCGGCGCGCAGACCTTTGCCTGTGACGCCGCCGACCCCGATCAGGTGGCACGCCTGTTCGACGAGGTGGAAGGCCGAATTGGCGCTCCAGACGTTGTTGTCTATAACGCCAGTGGGAGGTTGCGCGGCCCGCTGGTCCAACTTATCCCCGCGGAGGTCGAACATGCTCTCGCCGTGAGCGCCTTCGGGGGATTCCTGGTGGCTCAGCAAGCCGTGCGACGCATGCTGCCGAAGGGATTCGGCGCGATCCTGTTCACGGGCGCATCCGCCAGCGTCAAGGGCTACGCTCAGTCAGCAGCGTTCGCGATGGGCAAGTTCGCTCTTCGTGGACTTGCGCAGAGCATGGCGCGCGAACTCGCGCCGCAGGGCATTCACGTCGCGCATTTCGTGATCGACGGCGCGATCCGCAATCCGGGCAGAACCGAGACGCCGGACAAGCCCGACTCGATGCTCGACCCCGATGCCATTGCAGAGACCTATCTCCACGTCCTTCGACAGCCACGCAGCGCGTGGACGTGGGAGATAGAGCTTAGGCCGTGGGTGGAGAGGTTCTGACCGCGGGCGACGCGACCTACCCCGAGTGCCCGTGGGAGAGCTGCTGGTACGCTTCCGGAGTCATCCCCGGCATCTCTCGAACAAACGAGACGATATCCCAGATCGCGGCGTCATCCAGGGACTTGCCCCACGCGGGCATTGCACTCATCTTGATACCGTGTTTGATCGTCCAGAACGCCCGCCGGGCATCACGACTGTCTTCTTGTGAAAGATTCGGTGGGTGCGGATAGAGCCCTGGGCGAAGGTCGGATTTCGTCACTCCAGGCGCCAGGTGACAGCCGACGCAAAGAGCGGCGTAGCGTTCGGCACCGGCCGCGATCCTCCTGGGATCCTCGACATTGGGTGCGGCAATGGTGCGGGCGCGCACGCCGATGGAACGGTCCCGCAGATGCTCGATGAGTGCCAACGTTAACCGGGTGTGGTGGTCGTCGGCTCCAATGTTGTAGATCCCTGAGCCGATGAACACGCCGAGGCCGAGGCCTGCGGCTGCGACCGCGCCTGCTAAGCCGAAGGCCACCCGCGTTACACGCTTCATGGGTGGACGACAATCGTTCCGACCATGCGCGGGTGGATCGAGCACGCATAGTGATAGGTGCCGGGTTTGTCGAATCTGAACGAAAAGCTCTCGTCCGTGTCCAGGGCGCCCGAACGGAATAGTGCCGTGTCGCTCACCACGGTGTGCGGCTCATCATCCTTGTTTGTCCAGGTGACGGTCGAGCCGGCGCTGACCGTCAGCGACGCGGGCCCGAACATGAAGTCCCTGGCCACCACGATCGTGGCGGCATCGGGGCTGCCGGCGGCCAACGCCCCCGGCGTGACGGTCCACAGGAGCGCCACCACGCTGGTGGCAATCGGCAGCAACTGGCGTAGCGACATTGACATGTGTAGCGCCCCCTCAGGCGATCGTCGCGTCGCTGAGCGCGAGCGAGT
>Ga0137415_10006025_pt1 | contig 12001 bp, 10 predicted proteins | sample CZODoug3_1_1_16f_FD_183082 | JGI IMG/M metagenome (GOLD analysis project Ga0137415, IMG submission 183082) | Vadose zone soil fungal communities from Angelo Coast Range Reserve, California, USA - CZODoug3_1_1_16fungal (Hybrid Assembly) | ecosystem: Environmental > Terrestrial > Soil > Vadose...
ATTTCTCTCTGCGCAGGCCGACGCATTCGCAGGAGCGAATGCGGAAGAAAAAGTCGGCCTGCTCCGTTCGAAATGACAGGTTGGAGGGGTGGCGGGGACAAGGAAGGATGGCGGCCTAAAGGCCGCCGCTACACGGGAGGGGAGCGAGAGGAAGGCTCAGTCGTCGGCGCGGCGCCAGGGTTGTTTCGGCTGCGGAGTAGGAACCGCCGGGGCGGCAGCGGGCGTTGCAGACCGGACTTGGGCGGGAGGCGGGCCGCTAGCGGAAGGCGGCGCGGTAGCGGAGGAGGCCGCGGACTGCACGTTGGCGAAATTCTTGGCGCCGGTTTGCGGGTCGTCGAGAGTGGTGGCGTGCTCAAGGACGCGGCGGGCGTATTCGGCGACGGTCTTGACGCCGGCGGCATAGGCGGTACTTGGATTCTTGACGCCGCCGTTATAGGCGCCGATAGCCTTGTCGACGTCGCCGCCGAAATGATCGAGCAAGCCGCGGAGCAACAAGCCGGCATAGGTGGTGAGCACGGCATCATCGACGGAATTGAGGTCCAGCTCGCGAGGAGGCCGCAGGCGCGCCGGCAGCTTGGTGTAGTCACGTTTGTCTTTCAGGTAAAGCTGATGCGCGGCGCGGAGAGTTTCGCGCGTGATTTGCCAGGTGCCCATGGCGTAGTCACTGACCATGACGCGTTTGCGGCTGCGGCGAAGAACGATGTCGTCGCGCTGCGCGCGCTTCTTCCAGACGGCGTGCTCAAGATCGCCGTTGACGTCCATGTAATCGTTCTCCATGGCGCCGACGCCGAGGAAGTAGTCGAGCGGAAGATCATAAAATTGGGCGACATCGAGAATGTCGGCGGCGAGCTGCGAGGCTTGTTCACGCGTTAGCGGATGAGGAGCGGATTCGCTGCCATAGAGCACGCGATTGTCGGTTTGCGATTTGAAGACCAGAAAGCGGGCCAGCGCCGGGAGAAGCTGGAAAGAATTGAGGGATTCCAGTTTCTGCAATGACGGGACGCCGTACGCGACGTCGAACGTGCGGCTTTGCTGCTGGTAGTAGGCGAAGTCCTTTTCCGACCAGGTATTCAGGTCGTAGCTGGAAATGAGGTTGCGGCCTTCGAGCTGCGCAAGGTACGGCATGGCGGTAAGCAGATCGTTATCGCACACCACGAAGATTTCGTAGGATGGGCCTTTGGCGGTATCGACGGCGGTGAGCAGGATGCGCGACGTATCGTTTCCCTCCCGGGCTTCGCGGCCACGAAGATACTCGAAGTGGAGGAAGGCTTCGAGCTGGTCGTGGAAAGTGGCGACCTTCGCGGAAGCCACGCCAGGTGAGAACGGCAGAACCAATTGATGGCCTTGAATCTTGGGCGCGGGAAGAGCGGGGTAGCGCGGGGTCTGCAGCTCCAGAGTCCAGAGCAGACCGCCAAGATAGGCAAAGACCGCGATGGTCAACAACGCGGCAGTGAGGCGCAGAACGTTTCTGACGAGCCTTCGCAAGAATCCTCTGACGGACATTGTTCCCGCCTCCTTTCTTGTTAGATGGCGGCGCTTGGCCTTTGTTCTACTGCGAGTGCGATTTGTCTTCCGAGGCATAGAGAGTGCAACCGGGCTGCCGTACAGCGTGCGACCTCTAGGTAACAGAAAACGCACGACTTACGAAAAACGACGGCAAGCACCTGGGGATGGAAACTGTGGGCGGGTGTGTTCAGGCTAACACGATCAGCAAGGGACAGGAAGTAGGGAAATTGCGGCGCGAGCGGAGGCGCTTCGGACCGCGCCAGACAACGTGCTAACCGAGTGGGACGCAATTCGGACCCGTAGAGCGCGGGGGCAGGGCAACACCTGCCCGTTTTCTGGACTTTGCGCCAGTTACGACTGCCGGAGCCGAGGAGTAAATTCAAGCTGTCCCAGTCCAAGGTGAGACCATGAACGAAATGTCCGCTTGGATACAAAGCAATTGGTATGCGCTTGGAAACCTCTTCATTGAAGGCGCCTTCCTGGCCGCAGTTGTCTGGTTTGGGCGCAGAATTCTGCGCACATTACGGGCGTCACAAGAACAGGTTGGGGCGCTGCTAAAGATGTCGGTGACGGGTGCGATCTCGGAGCGGCAGTCATCGAGTGGCGCCGCCGAGCGATCGTTCGCCAATGCCAGCCCGTATTGGCTTACGCCGCCGGAAGTACCTGCGGCGGCTCCGCTGCAGGAACTCCACGAAAGTCGGCCAAGCCTATTGCACCGAGCGATCCTATGGCTGAAGACGCCCATGAAAAGGGCCCAGGTCGCCCCGTGGCGTAGAGCAATCAAATGGCTCCAGGCGCCCGCCAGAAGCTGATTTGAAGTGCGGCGTTTGTCAGCAGGCGAACCGGCCGCTTAAGGTGTGACGCGGGGCATCACCAGGCCATGTGACGGGACCTTGGCGCTGAACGTTCCGGTGAATTTGCCGAGGTCTTTCTTGGCCCAGAGATCGCGGACTGCCCCTGGGAGGGGTGAGAGCCAAACTGTTTCCGAGGGCGTGCACTGGCCGAACGAAACCCAGAAGCGCGAGAAACAAGAGCAAGATCAACGAGCATAATTTTCTTGGGCTAGCATTCATAACTTCTCTACGGCTCCTTTTCCCAACATTTTTTCAATAAACTCAACAGCGAATTTCGTTCGGCGCTCGATAGAGTGAAGACACTTCTCCCTGTGGGCTGAGAACCGAGCGAAGAACGAGACTTCTACGCGCCCGCAGTAGCTGCCATTGGCGCGGCTTCGGCCGTGTAGACGATTACGGCTTTCTTCCCGCCTTTCGCGGCGGTGGCGTGGATGGAAGCGAGATTGACTCCTTTGGCCGCGAGTTTATCGAGGGCGTGGGCCAGGGCGCCGGGCTTGTTGGGCAACTCGTGCAGTTCCGCGGGCGTTTCCTGATACGAGACGCGAGCCGCGTCGAGAGCCTTCTTGGCGCGGCGGGGATCGTCAACGAGAAGTTGCACGATGCCGCCAGTGCCCTGAGATGTTCCCAAGAGGGAAAGAATATTTACCTTAGCGCTGCCGAGAGTCCTTGCGATTTCTGCAACTGCACCCGGATGATTGTCAATGGAGACGGTGAATTGTTTCGTTTTAGCCATGCGGCACCTCCTGCCGTTTGGGAGGGATTATACGCCCAGACGAGCCGAGCGGAAGAGATACGGCGGATTCCGGCGGGGCACAGGAAATGAACAAGAAGAAGCCCCATCCATCGAGCCCAATGGATGGGGCGGTCTCAATCGAATCGGCTATTTTGTGTTCTGCCAGTTGAAGCTCTTGACGCAAGTTGAAGTAAGCGTCAGGGCTTGGCAGCCGCGGCCTTCCCGGCTAGGGCCGCAGTGATCGCCGAGCCTATGGGTGTTCCCCAGCCAGTGCAGGCATCCCACCCGGGCCCGGCCGCGAAGGAGCCGTTGTTGCCATTGGTGATGTCGTGGAAGGTACCGTTTATGGGCGCGACTTGGGAGTAAACGAGCGACGTAAGCGACCCAACGCGTTTGCCGACCAATTGATTGATACAGGCGGTGAGGCCGGCCCAAAGAGGAGCAACGGCGCTCGTGCCTCCGATAACGGAGGCTTGTCCATCGACGTAAACGTCGTAGCCGGAAACGGGGTCGGCATCTCCCGAGACATCGGGGACGCCACGTCCAACAAAATTGCCGGGGTTCTTGGATGCCGGCACTTTCAAGTTAGGCGCGTCCGCCTGGTAAGCGGGTTTGGCGAAAAAGTCACTGACGCCTCCACCGGTCGAGCCTTCCTGATTGGCGATTTCATTCCAGACAACCTCATTGCCGTAGTTGCCGTTAGCGGCGGAGAGCTTCGTGCCGCCACAGGCGAGGGCAAAGGGACTGGAAGACGGGAAGTCCACATGCTGCAAGCCGTCGGTGAGGCCGTCGGTCGAGCCGTTGTCGCCAGAGGCAACGCAGACGGTCAGACCGAGGGTTGCCGCGTCTTCGAGGAGCGTGTTGAACTCGGTGAGGGATTGCTGTGTCCATGACGACTCGGGGCCTCCCCAACTAATGGAGATTACCGAAGGGTTGTAGCGGGTGTCGTGAACGGCGGCGGCAATGGCATCATAGAAGCCCTGGTCGGTGTTGGGCGCGAAGTAAACGGCGAGCGTCGATTTGGGAGCGACGGCACCGGCTACTTCGATGTCCAGCATGACCTCACCGTCGGGTCCACTGGGATCTCCAGTGGGCTTGTTATGGCCCTGGTCGACGGAGATGGCTACAACTTTGGGGGGTGTTATCTTCAAAGCGGATTTGAAATAGCTTTTGACGTCGCGCGCGCGGAATCCTCCGCCCAGTTCAATGATGGCGATGCACTGGCCAGAGCCATCCGCAGCTGCGGGGAAATCATAGAGTTTGGCAACTTGCACCGGGGTGAAGGTGCCGGCGGGCTGTTGCTGTTGTGCGCGCGCACGCGCGGTCATAGGGGAGTGGTGGATGCGAAAATGGGGCTTTGCTTGCGGACGGTTGTCGAGACCAAGGACGGCGGTGACGATGCCATTCAGTTCCGAGGGGATGTGAATGGGGCCGCTGCGACCGCGGTACGGTCCACTGGGAGACTCGTAATTCAGTAACTCGACATCAAAGGCTTTCCGGAAGTCCGCAACGGTGCCCGATAGCGTTACGGAACCCTTCGCCTGGTGGGTATCGGAGATGCTCAGTCCGTACTCTTGAGCAAACTCCTCCACCTTTTGTATGTCTTCTTGCAAAGCTCCCCGCTGCGCCAGAAACTGTTCGCGCGTTAGATGCGGTCTTTCCGCAGCGCGCTTTTGCAGCAAGGATTCCACCGCGGCCTTTTCGCTCTCGGTCGCCTTGGTGGTTTTGGTCTTGGCATCTTCCGCTTGCGCCCGTGAACGCAAGAGCACAGTGACTTGAAGACTTTCATCGGGATTGGCCGAGCCAATCGCTTTAGCACCGGAAGCAACTACTCTTTCACTTCCCTTGAGTGGAACGTGTTCTCTGTAATTTGCCATAGGCTCCTTTCGATTCCGGGGGCAGGAATGGAAAGGGAGAGTTAGACAGGTGAGAAGGGGATGGGATCGGCGAATCTCTTGGGCTCAAGAAAAACGAGGCCCGGGCCTTCCGACTGTCCCGTGGGTTTTGTACCCCGGAATTTCAGGAAAGGGACGGTAGCAAAGCGAAGGTATGTTGTCAAAGTAAATTTACCAGAGCCGCAGCAATGCAAGTATTTCGTGAGTTCAAAAATGGAAGAGCCCCTCGCCACTTTGAAACACTCCGAAAATGGGGCGCAGCCTCGCACAGAAACTTTGGGGTTCAGATTTGCTGGACTTTCCAGTGGCCACGTTTGAACAAGACGATGCTGACGGCGGCAATGAAGCCTTCAGCGATGACGATGGACCAGAAGACGCCGCTGGAGTGCATACGGGCGGGAATCGCCAGGAAGTAGGCCAGAGGAATTTCCAAGAGCCAAAAGCCGAAGAAATTCACGATAGTCGGAGTGACGGTGTCGCCGGCGCCGTTGAAGGCCTGGAGCATGACCATGCCGTAGGCATAGCCGATGTTGCCGTAGCTGAGAATACGCAGGCAGGAGACGGCCAGCGGAACGACGAGCGGATCGCTGGTGAAGAGACGAATAACCGGTTCGGCGAAGATCACGAAGAACAAGCCGATGACGCCGAGAAAGATCATGTTGTAAAGACCGGTGCGCCAGACGGAAGTTTCCGCACGCTCGGGCTGCTTGGCGCCGAGGTTCTGGCCAACGAGGGTGGCGGCGGCGTTGCTGAGACCCCAGCTCGGCATGAGGACGAAGATAAGAATGCGGATGGCGATGGTGTAGCCGGCGAGCGCGGCGGAGCCGAAGATACTGACGATGCGCACGAGGCCAATCCAACTAGTGTGCGCGATCATGAATTGCAGTATGCCAGTCAGCGAGACACGCAGCAGGCGAAGCAAGACAGTGAAGTTGAGATGAATCTGGCTGCGCAAGATGCGAATGCGCTCGGTGCCGCGGAGGAGACGATAGAACTGGTAGAGCACGCCAATGCTACGTCCGGTGAATGTAGCGAGAGCCGCACCGGTAACGCCAAGCTTGGGGAATGGTCCCCAACCGAAGATGAGGCAAGGATCGAGGACAAGATTGATGATGTTGGAGACCCAAAGCAAGCGCATGGCGATGGCGGCGTCACCGGCGCCGCGGAAGATGGCGTTGTTGAGAAAGAGCATCATGATCGCAGCGCTGCCGCCAAGGGCGATGCGTGCATAACCGGAGCCTACGGCAACAACTTGCGGGGAAGCACCCATCAGGCGAAGCAAATGCGGCCCGTAAAAGAGGCAGGGAATGCCGACGAGCGCGGAGATTGCGAGGCCGATGGCGATAGCTTGAACGCCCGCAACGGCGGCGCCGGCGGGATCTTTTTCGCCGATGCGGCGAGCGACCATGGCCGTGGTGGAAAGGCTGAGGCCGAAGCCGATAGCCATAACGAGGCTGAGGAGCGATTCAGTGAGGCCGACGGTGGCGATGGCGTCGGCGCCGAGACGGCCGACCCAGAAAACGTCGACGACAGCGAAAAGAGATTCCAGCACCATTTCCATAACCATGGGAATGGCGAGCAGGAGAATCGCGCGATTGAGATTGCCGGCGGTGAAGTCCTGGTGCGAGCCGCGGAGGGCTTCGCGGACGGAGCTCCAAAGGGCGGGCGGCGGCGACGTGACAGCAGTTTGTTCCAATGACATAGAGACCTTTACGATCTGCGTGGGCGCTTACCAGGATACAGGCGCGCTGACGCGGTTGCGGCAACTGAATAGGAGAAACGGTGAAAGAAGAACAGATCCGCGTTGGGGCGGATTAGATGAGTACAGCGATTTGCGGGACGAACATGGGCGTTGTCCTTGGCGCCGTCTTTGCGTGTCGACTGCGCCCGACGTCCGAATTTTCACGGACACTATTGGAACAACGGAATTCTACCTTGAACGGGTGCCTAGTGGCCAGAGGAATTAGCAGGTGTCAAGTCCGGCTGGCAGCCAAGAACTTCCAAGGGCCTAGTCGCATTACCGCCGCGATTCTGGCGGCACCAGGCTATTCGCGCGGTAGTAGACAACAAGCTGGCCGTAGTGCTCGCCGCTGTGCTCAATGGCGAATGTCCAGATGGAGGAGTTGTGGGCCAGCCGGTTCCCGAAAAACTTCGATGTTTTGTCCAGTCCCACGTCGCCCTGCTGTTGAATCACTTTCGCTCCGTCCGTCACGGCCTCCTGCACGAACTTCACCACGTCGACCTTGGTCCTAAAAACGTCACGCGAAGGATTGTCGCCCTCGCCGAAGTCGGGCCCGAGGTTTGATCCGGAAATCCTGCGAATCAGGACGAAATCCAGTGCGGCGGCGTGGAGAAGATTCTGGGCAAAGGTGCGCTCGTCCTTCTGCACCTTGAAATCGTACTTCTCTTCGGGAAAATCCTGCGCCATGGCGACTAGTTTGTTCCCGATATCGTTCCATCTGTCCAACAACTCCTCCGCCCGCGAACGCGCCGGGCGTGGACCTTCATTCTGCGGTTGGCTCTGCCCGCAAAGAGCCGTTGCGGCGAGACCAAGCAAAGTGACTGCAACTAGCGCAAGCCCAAGCCGGTTCGAAGATCGCCTCATTGTAAATCCCTCCTTTGGATTGGTAGTCAGTCTGACTTTCCCCGGCTGGCTGGCGGCACAATTCCGTTCATGCGCAGGTATTCCACCATCTGCCCGTAGTGATCATAGGCATGCGCAACGCCAAACTCAGCCAAGTGCAGGCGCGTCGACTTGCCGTTCCCCGCGGTCTGCAACATGTTCTCCGCTGTCAACGTAGTAGCGGCTTTGTGACCCAAGGCAAAAGAATCCTTCAGGAACTTGATGATGTCGGCTTTGCTCTTTAAGTCCGGAGGACCATTCCCATCCTTTATGCTCTCGGGCACCTTATCGCCGGTAAGCGGCGACCAAATAAAATAGTTGGAAGAGGCGACATGCTTGACCTGCACGGCAAACGTGCGCACGCCCTGGTACTCGCCCCCTGGAATGTTCAAGCTCTCGGGAGAGAAGTTGAACTTATCTTCCGGCATGGCCTCTGCGGCTTCCACAATTTGCTTTTCGATGGCGCTGATCTCGCGATCCACGATGGAAGCTACACTTGACGAAGATTGCTGCGACTGTTGTGCCGGAGGCGTACTCGCGGCTGCGGCGCCTTGGGTGCGTTGTCCCATGCCGGCTAGGGCGAAAATGAGCGCCGCCAATAGCAAGAAGCTTCGCATTCGTTTCATTCGAGTGCCCCCTCAATTTGTTTGAACCTAACGCCGCGGAGGCTCAAGCATCCGACGCGTAATTGAAATTGCCCCCATCACCGGGCCGTAAACACGGCGTTTATGCGTCGCGAAGGGCGCATCGCAGTCTGCTTTCGTCGCTCGGCGAGCCGAATCAGTCTCACGGGTTGTGCTCGGCTATGGCTTCAGCGCACCCTTGTGCCAGCTTAGACGAAGCAAACCCTAACTCGTTTTATGGATGCCCATCAAAATACCCAGCCTTGATCCGAACGGTTGTCAAAGCCGCGGCGAACTCCTCGTATCTCAGCGCGACCAGCGGATCGATACGTGTCAATCCAAAACAGCAACGTATTAAGGACCGGAAGAGGCTTTTATGCGGCAGCGATGCGCCGGATTAAGTCTTCCTGCTCGGATTGGGATTCAGCGCCGATGGTGAAGGCGTCAAGGAGATTGAGCCCGAGAGCGAAATTGAGGGCTTCGTCCTGGCGGTGGCGAAGGTCGCCCTGGCCGAGAATCTTCATGCCGACGATGCCTTTGCCTGCGGCGCGCATTTCGCGCATGACGCTGACAACGGTAGTGGGATCGGAGTCCATATAGGAGCCGAGGGGATTAATGCGAACGAGATGAACCTCGACCCAGGGAGATTTTGTGGCGGCGCGAAGCGCTTCGATGCTGTGGCAGGAGCAGCCATGAGCGCGAATGACGCCTTTTTCCTTGGCTTCGGAGAGGACATCCATCACGCCTTTGAAGCGCTCAGTCCAATCACCTTCCGTGAGGCAATGCATCAGGCAGACATCAATGTGATCCGTGCCCAGTTCGCGGCGAAAGCGATCGAGATCGGCACGGGCCGAGGCAGCGTCGCGTGCCCAGGTCTTGGTAAGGATGGTGACTTTATCGCGGGGGACGTGTTTGAGGGTTTCCGCAACGTGCGGGTGGCTGCCGTAAGAATCGGCGGAGTCGAAGAAGCGCAGGCCGTGGTCGTAGCCGTTGAGGAGCAAGTCAGAGAGTCCCTTGAGGCCGAGAGCGGTCTGGTGTGAATGATGGCCGACGCCAACGGTGCCGCTACCCATGGCAAGGCGGCTGGTCTGGATGCCGGTTTTGCCAAGGGTGACGTTGTCTGAGGCGCTGAATTTTCGCGGCAGCGCGGGGAGAGCAAGCGCGCGGCATGCGAATGCCGAAGCATGGACAGAAAGTGCACCGGCCGCGCAAGTGGCGCGATGGAGGAATTCCCGGCGTTTCATAGAGCCTCCCAGCTGCGGCGTTCCGAGGGCACTACTTATAAGTCATGGACGCACGAAACTGGATTGGGTTATCCGGCCTGTCTAGAGCACTGGGCGGGGAACTTCGTAGTAAAGGAAATGTACGCCCACGCCCAATTTGTTATTCGTGGGGCCAAGGGACTCAACATGCGCGACCCTGCCCGTGAAACACCACTCCGTTGCCTCGTCTCCCACCACGTCTCCCACCACTTCCCGAGGCATTTTCAAATGCACCTGAATCAAGACTCCCTTGGGCAATTTCTGTTCCGTCGCGAAATAAACGCCGTGGCTGCAAATGTTCATGGCATTGGCTGACTGCTCCGAATCACCATTATTTCCATTTTTCTGGACGGCATGAAATTTCAAGGGGACTTTCATGATCAAACGGCGGGTCGTGCGGCGCTCGGATTCCAACATTAGTATCCTTCGGACCCAGGGGGGAACGGGGTTGAGTTTGGGGCAGGCGCAAGCTAGTTTTACGAATGTGGCCTGGCAGGGTCAAGTAATTTCTATCGTTGGGAAATCCGGCCCCCTAACGACAGCATTGGCCTTAGCAAGTGGAGCATTTGGGGCATGGCCTAGGTGTTGGTGCCGGCTGGCGATTCCGATGTCTCTCCTTGACAATCTACCTATGCAGGCGTATGTATATGTCGAACGTCTAGGAGGCGCGATGCCGATCGAGAAATCGGATTTGCTGCAGGGCACACTGGACATGTTGATCCTGAAAATCGTCGAGCTTGGGCCGGTGCACGGTTACGGCATCTCCCAGCGAATCCGGCAAATCTCCAAGGAAGTGCTGCAAGTCCAGCAAGGGTCGCTGTACCCCGCGCTGCATCGGCTGGAAAAACGAGGGTGGCTTGCCGCGGAGTGGGGCGAGTCCGACAACGGCAGGCAGGCGAAGTTCTACAAATTGTCGGTGAAGGGCCGCAATCAACTGGCGAGCGAGGAATCGAACTGGCACCGCCTGGCGGGAGCCGTGGGCCACATTCTGCAGACAGCCGAATAGGAGTTCGCCGTGAACTGGTGGAAATCACTTTTTGGCAAAGGCGCCCTGGACGCGCAACTCGATAAGGAGCTTCGCTTTCACATTGAAAAGCTGACCAACGACAACATCGCCGCGGGCATGACACCCGAAGAGGCGCGCAGGCAGGCGGTGCTGGAATTCGGCGGGCGTGAACAAGTTAAAGAGGAAGTCCGCGAAGTCTACCGCATCCGGTTCCTGGACGCCACGGTGGCCAATATCAAATCCGCGTTTCGCTTCATCCGTAAATCCCCAACCTTCTCTGCCACCGTCATCCTCACCTTGGCCCTTGCCATTGGCGCAAACAGTGCCGTCTTCTCCGCTATCGATGCCATCCTCCTCAAGCCCCTCCCGTTCCCGGACGCCGATCAGCTTATGCGCGTCGACCAATACAATCCGAAAACTTCGAGCCCACTCCATTTGGTTGCTCCGGTTCGTCTTGAAGACTGGAATAGCCTCAATTCCACGTTCCAGGCGCTCACCGGCTATTACAGCGAGGATGTTTCCGAGTCCACCGGCCCTTTGCCGGAAAGGGTAACTCGGGCTTGGGTCTCCCCCCGTTTCTTTCAAGTCTGGGCTGTTGCCCCCGTGTTGGGCCGCGAATTTACGCCCGACGAGGAGATTCTCAACGGACCTGCCGCTGTCCTCATTAGCGATCGCTTCTGGCGTCGTCGCTTCAACGCCGATTCCAACATCGTCGGCAAAAATCTGCGCCTCGATGGTCATCTAACTCCCATCGTGGGCGTGATGCCGACTTCTTTCCTTTTCCCGAATCGCGAGGCTGACTTGTGGTGTCCTATTCCAGCCGGCCTTTCCTACGGTCCCGCCCGGGCAAACAACTGGTTCGTGGTGATCGGACGCCTCAAACCCGGAGTCACGGTTGCACAAGCCCGGGCCAATCTCGCCACCGTGCAGGCACAGCTCGGCCGCCAGTTTCCCAAAACCGACGCGGAGCTATCCGTCGGCGTTGAACCTCTGAAGGAAACCACCATCGGCGATTCGCGCCGCTCCCTCTGGCTGCTCTTTGGCTCCGTCACTCTGCTGCTGTTCATCGCCAGTACCAACATCGTGGCTCTGCTCTTGTCTCGCTCGGCCCAGCGTCAGCACGAAATCTCCGTCCGCTTCTCCTTGGGTGCTCCTCGCGGCGCACTCATCGCTCAACTGCTGACCGAAACTTTTTTCCTGGCCCTGATCGGCTCTGGCCTCGGTTTGTTTCTCGCGGCGGCAGCGTCGGACATCTTCCGCTCTCTGGCCGCGCAGCTTCCCCGCGTCGAAGAAATCCATCTCGACTTTCGCATCGTCCTCTATTCTTTGGCGTGCTCGGTGGTGGTAACTCTTCTCTGCGGATTGGTTCCCGCCGTTCGCGGCACCCGCCGCAATCTATCGGCCTCGCTTGCGCAATCCGGCCGCTCGCAAGTCTCGGGACGAAATCCGCTGCAGTGGCTGCTCGTCGGCATTCAGGTGGCCTTGGCCGTCACCCTGCT
>Ga0137415_10006026_pt1 | contig 12000 bp, 1 predicted proteins | sample CZODoug3_1_1_16f_FD_183082 | JGI IMG/M metagenome (GOLD analysis project Ga0137415, IMG submission 183082) | Vadose zone soil fungal communities from Angelo Coast Range Reserve, California, USA - CZODoug3_1_1_16fungal (Hybrid Assembly) | ecosystem: Environmental > Terrestrial > Soil > Vadose...
CCGGACCTGTTCGAGCAGCACACGGTCCACTTCCACGGCTACCCGAACGCCTCGGCGTTCTACGACGGCGTGCCGGATGCATCGCTCGCGATCAACATCGGGGCCAGCTTCACCTACTACTACCTGGCGCCGGACGCCGGCACGTACTTCTGGCACTGCCACATCACGCCGCCCGAGCACTTGCAGATGGGCATGGTGGGGCAGCTCTTCGTGCGGCCGCGCCAGAACCGGCTTCCGAACGGGACGAACTTGTACAACTCCGTGACCGGCACCAACGCCGGAGGAGCGTTTGGCACGGCAACCGGGCCAAGTCAGCAAAGCGATCTGCGCACCGCGTGTTACTCCGGCGGAGAAAGCAATCTGTACGCCGGGAAGGCAGCCGCAACAGCGCCCGCTGGGCCCAGCGCCGACATCCTGTGCTCCACGCCGGCACCGGCAGCCAACAACGGTGCAACGCACACGACCGGCTACAAGTACGTCTACAACGACGGCGACGGCACGACGCGCTACGACGTCGATGTACCGATCCAGATTCACGGTTTCGACCCGAACTTCCACTTCGTCGGCATGACCTTCAACTCCGAGGGCTTCACCGACATGAAGGACAAGTACTTCCTCCTGAACGGCCGCAGCTACCCGGATACGAATGGCGTCCCGGCCGGCGCGACGGTCGATGGGCACGTTCTGCCGGCTTCCTGGACGGGCGGCGTTTCTGCAACGAATCCTGATCCAGGGACGTTTGCGATCTCCACGGCGGCGACCGACGGCATCCAGCGCCCGTCGCAGCCGATATCGACGCTGATCGTGCTGAGCGCGTCCGGCGGTCCCGCCGGAACCTGCGGCACAGGTCCCACGGGTGTGTGCGGGCAGCGCGCGGCGCTGCGCATCGCGGACCTGGACGTGTCGGAGTACCAGACGCTCGCCTCGCTCGGCATTCCGATGCAGGTGGTCGGCTACAACGCGAAACTCTTGCGCGACCAGGCCGGCAACAACCTGTACTACACGACCAACTCGATCACGCTGGGCGGGGGTGAATCGCTCGACGTGATTATCGACAGCACCGGCGTGCCAGCGGGGACCTACTTCCTGTACACGCCCAATCTCGACCACTTGTCTAACGACGCGGAAAACTTCGGCGGGTTGATGTCCGAAGTGGTCGTCACGCCCTAGGAGACTGCAACAATGAGCCACTCCAACATCAAGCACTGCGGCGGGTCGGCACGACGCGTTCTGGTCGCCCTGGCGGCGCTCGCCGGCATGGCGGGCACCGCGTCGGCGGCGACACCCGGAATCATCGGCAACACCGGCGGCGGCGGCACCTTCAACCTGGTGGCGAGCCAGGGTTTCAGCTCGCAGCCGGATGGCGCGCAGGTCTACTCCTGGGGCTATGGCTGCGTGGCGACATCTGCGGCCACCTATAGACCGGAGGCCTTCAACACCGGCATTGGCTTCTGCCCGACCATGCAGCTGCCCGGCCCGACCTTGATCGTGACCGAAAACGCGACGACGCCGGTCAACGTAACACTGCTCAACAACCTGCCGAAAGGTGCGGGCAACACCTCGATCGTATTTTCCGGGCAAACGGTGACTGCGACCGGCTGCACTCAAGGGCTGCTCGCCATGGAGGCGGCGCCGGGCACCACCTGCACTTATAGCTTCATTCCCAAGAAGCCCGGAACCTATGCTTACTACAGCGGAAGCCAGCCCGATCTGCAGATCGAGATGGGGATGTACGGCGCGCTGGTCGTGCTGCCGAGTACCGTTCCCGCGGGCTGCGTTGCGCTCGGCACGCACCTGGGCGCCGGCGAGGAGTACCGCCTGGCGGCTTCCGCCTACGACCATCCGGCGACCTGCTACGACCGCGAGTACCTGTTCCAGTTCGGTGAAATGGATCCGAAGATCCACGCGGCGGCCGAAGCGCAGGTGAAGGCGATCGCCACCTGCACGGGCACCAACGCGACCACTGGACAGCCCTGCCCGACCCAGCTCTTTGTGCCGACCGAGCCCTACCACCCGGCCTATTACCTGATCAACGGGCGCTCGATGCCGGACGATATGGATGCGGACTATGCGCCCAACTATCCGGCCCAGCCCTACAACGGCAACCCGCACATGCACCCGCTCGACCAGGTGCTGATCCGCGTGATCGGCCAGGGGCGCTGGGAGCACCCGTTCCACGAGCACGCCAATCACGTGCGGATCCTGGCGCGCGACGGCAATCTGATGCTGGCGCAGAACCTGGTCGGGACCGAGACCACGCCCCGCCTGGCGGGCCTGATGATGTTCACCACCGACACGTTCCCCGGCCAGGCCTTCGACGGCATCTTCTACTGGTCGGGCAAGGGATTGAACTGGGACATCTACGGCCATACGCCGGGCAATGCGGGGAATCCGCCCTGCAGTCCGGATGCGAACGGGTATTTCACCACTCAAAGCTCGCCCGCCGCGGTCGCACCGGCCTTTAGCGCAACCGGCACCCACGCATTGTCCAATGCAGCAACGGCCTCGCTCAACTATGGCGAGTGGTGCGCCGATCACAACCACCCGCTCGAAGCTGGCCCGGTCGGCCGGGTCGGCGCGGGCGGACCGGCCACGCTACCCGATCCGCTGGTTGCGACCAACGGCCTCTGGTACAACGGCACGCCCTATCTGGGTCCCGATGCGGTGGTCCGTTCGCGCGGACCGACGCCGCTGCCGGTGGGAGGCGCGCTGCAGAACCCGCTGCCCGAATCCGGCATCGCCTTCATGTGGCACTCGCATAACGAGCGCGAGATCACGACCAACGATGTGTTTCCGGGCGGCATGCTGATGATGATGCTGGTCGATCCCCCCGTCTGGTACATCGACGAAACACTATGAGAGCCAGGAGCAGAACATGCGTATGAACAAAAGAACTTTGAGTACCGCGATCCTGGCCGGATCCGCGCTTCTGCTGACGGCAGGCATCGCCTCCGCTCAGACCGTCGGCCTGACGGCTGCGCGGCAGACGACGACGCTGTCCAACGGCGGCACGGTGCCGATGTGGGGCTGGGCGTGCGGTACCGTTACCTCAGGTACCGCCGGGGCGATGACTTGCACCCAGACGAACGGCACGCCGCAGTTCGTCCCGACCACGGGCGTCAGTACGGTCTGGCAGCCGCCGTTGATCACGGTGCCCTGCACCGCGACTGCCGCGACTGCCACGGCCGCCGGCACGTGCACCACCGGCCTGACGATCACGCTGACCAATAGCCTACCGGTCGCGACTTCGCTGACCATCGTGGGGCAACTGCCGTCCGGTGACGTCAATGGGCTCGGTAACCCGACCCGGGAAGCCGGTCCGCGCACCGACGGCGCGCATGGAGGTCAGACCGCGACCACCTGGACCACGGTCGTCACCAGCCAGGCGCCATTTACCCCGCCCACGCAGGGCAACCGCGCGCGCGCGTTCGTGGTGGAGGCAGCCCCTGCCGGCGCCGTCACCTATACCTGGAGCGCCTTGAAGCCGGGCACCTACCTGATCGAGACCGGAACCTATCCCTCGATCCAGGGACCGATGGGCCTGTACGGGGTGCTGGTCGTGACCGTTCCGTCGACCGCGGCTGCTGCGGGCACGGCCTATCCGGCTCCCGCCGGCGCTCTGCCGGCCAACACGGCAGGACTTCCGTATGACGCCGACGCCGTTGCAATGATGAGCGAAATCGACCCGGTGCAGAACAGCTCGGTCGACGCCTTCCTGGTGAAATCCGCGGGCTGTACGGCCAATACCGGCGCCTGCACGGGCACGATCACGCCAGCCGCCGAAACGGCCAAGTGGACTCCTGCCTGCGGCATGACGCCCTTGGTCCCGAATCCGACAATCACCACCTACAACACCTGCTATCCGCCGGCGGTCGACTTCACGCCGACCTACTACCTGATCAATGGTCAGTCGTTCGACCGGACCAATCCGGGCGGCTCGGCGATTACGCCCGGCGTGACAACCTGCACGACAACCTGCACGACCGCCACGGCCCACTTCACTGGCAATGTGCTGGTGCGCTTCGTCAACGCAGGCTTGCGCATGCACCTGCCCTCGATCGTGGGGCTGCCGATGGCGCTGGTCGCCGAGGACGGCAACCTGCAGCCCGACCAGGCGGTGGGGATGACCAAGACCGCTCATACGACTTGCCCGAGTGGCATGTTGCCGATCGCGGGCGCCTGTCCCAAGGTGCAAGCGGACTGGTTCATGGCCGCCGGCAAGGTGCTCGATGTGATGGTGCAGCCGGCTGGCACGACCACCTATACCGCGGCGGTCTACCCCGCCTTCGACCGCCAGTTGAGTTTGTCGGCCAACAGTATTGAGCGCGACAGCGGCATGCAAGCCCTGGTGGCGCTGAATGCCGGCACCCGCACCGTGAACGCCACCACCGGCGTGACGACCCTTTCGGGCATCACGCTGGCGACCGGCTTGACGGCGACTGCGGCGGCCAATGCCGACAACTTCATTGTTCCGCATGGTGCGACCACGTTCAGCGGCAACGTGCTGGCCAACGACGTCGGCATCCACAACGCGTCGTCGCCTTGCACGACCGGGGGTTCGACCGCGGCTCAGCCGATCTCGGCCGGCGGTGCGGGCAGCGGGACCTTGAATCCGGACGGCAGCTTCACGCTGACCGCCATTCCCGCCACGTTCACGAACGGCGCCACGGCGACGTTCACCTATTGCGGAAACGGTCAGGCGACCTATACCGCGACCGTGACGCTTACCGCGGCCACGGTGGGCGGCGCCCCGATCGCGCGCGCCGACAGCTACAGCAGCACCAGTGCAACGCTGCTGAGCGTCTCAGCCGGGCAGGGTCTGTTGACCAACGACTCCGATCCGAGCGGCCACCCGCTCACCGCCATCCCGGTGGGGGGCACCATCGGAGCTCCATCTAACACGATTACGGCAGGCTCACTGTCCGTCACGCTGAACGCCAACGGATCCTTCATCGCGCAGGCGGGCGTACCGGGCAGCTTCACGTTCCAGTACACCGCGGTGAATTCGCAAGGTACCCCGAGCGCACCCGCGACTGTCACCCTGGTGTTTCCGACCCCGAGCAATCTGAATGTGCAGGTGAAGGACGCCGGAACGGGTGTTCAGATTCCGGACTACAAGTGGGTCATCGAGCAGGACCTGACCTACAAGGTCGATCCGAATTGCCAGGTGAACGGGGGCGCCGGCAGCACCCCACCCGCAGGTTGTCCGCCCCTTGCCGCGTCCGGCGTTCCGCCGACCCTGGGCACCAATTTCCATACCAGCTACATGCCGGTGATCGCCGCCGGTTGCACTGGTGTGCAAAGCTGCGAGCGGGGTCAAAGCGTCTACGACAACAATCCCACTAGCCCAACGTATCAGCAGCACGTCCCGGCGGTCTGTAGCGGCGGCATCTGCGTTGCATCCACTGCGACAGCGACAGCGCCGATATCGTTCCCGAGCGGGGTTCACCTGGCGGCATTCGAGCCCGATGGCGTCACCCCGGCCCGGTATTACCTCTCGATCCTGCCGGGCGACATCGCGAATCCTTTCAACACTGGGTTCTCCAAATCGCCCACAGACCCGGCCAACGCCACCTGTCAACAGGTGACGACGGGGGCGACCGCCACCGGACAGCCAGTTCCCTTCTGCGGGCACGGGATCGGCGGCGCGCCGATCGCGCCGCCGACCTGCACGACTGGCACCACTACGACGATCTGCGCGTTTGGTACTGCCGGCGCTGCCGGCCCGGGAACGTCGGCGACGACGCCGCTGGTCGTGAACCTGCAGCCCAATCCGCTGCAGACGGCGACCCTGACCATCTTCGTGTTCCAGGATGACGCCCCGCTGAACGGCGAGCACGACGCCGGGGGCAACAACCGTGAGCCTGGCCTGGGACAGTTCCAGGTCGAGATCTGGGACGCGGCGGGCGCTGCCGGCGACGCGACCGGGCAGATGGAACACGACATTTTCAACATGCCGCTGTCCAACTCCTTGAACGGAACCATCGACCCGCTGACCGGGCAAAACGCCTGTCCCATAGCGCCGACCGCCCCCGACAATCTCGGGAACCCGAATCAGGTGGCCCTGGGCCGGATCGTCGTGTGCCCGCAATACGAGCAAGACGGCGTCACGCTGTCACCGCTGGTTGGCCAGGCGCTGGTCAGGAACCTGATGCCGGGCCGATTCGGCGTCATCGTGCATCCGTCCGCTGCCAGAGAGGCGGCCGGCGAGGAATGGATCCAGACCAACACGCTCGATGGCAGCCACTTCCTGGACGCTTTCGTGAGGTCCGGTGAGCCGGCCTACTTCCAGGAATTTGGACCGGGCGGATGGCACGTGTTCATGGGCATGGCCAATCCTGCCGTGATCAACGCACGCAAGGCCTCGTTCTGCAACGGCCCGCCGGCCGTTTCTTGCGGCAATACCGTAACGGGTCACGTCAGCAACCTGCACATGTCGCGGGTGCCGAACGAGCTCCTGTTCGATAGCGCCGTTTTCCCCTTGGGCGACCCGCGCAACAACCAGGCCTTCGCGCATACCACGTGCTGGGCCAGCGTGGGTGATACGGACGGTGACACCTTTGCCTTCACCAAGTGCGATGCCAACGGGACCTTCACATTCACCGGGCTTCCCGATGGCAACTGGAGACTCACGGTCGGAGACCAGTGGCTCGACCTGATCATCGACGGCTCGTCCAAGCCTTTGAACCTGTGCAGCGGGACGGCCTGCGCGACCAAGACGGCGAACCCGTTCGTGCTGGATTACCCGGCGTTCACCTGGCAGACGCACATCTGGACCAACACGTTCATGGATCTGAACGGCAATGGCATCCAGGACGACCCTGCTGAGGCCGGCTTGCTTCAGGTCCCGAACCGGGTCCGGATGCGCAACGGCAAGTTCAACAACACGCTGTTCTCCGACGTCAGCGGCCACGCCAACTTCAACGAGACCTTTCCCTACTTCAACTGGCTGGTGGTCGAATCGGACAACACGCGCTTCAAGAATACCGGCGTGCACACGGTGTACGACGCCGGCGGACAGATCGACGGTCCTGCACCGAGCGGGAACGGCCGGACAGGCAAGTACCAGGGGCTGCTGAACACGACGGAGGCGATTCCGCTTCCCAGCACCTTGCGGGTGCCTGGGGCGCACTACTGCTCAAGTGCCGACTGCTCTGAGCTTAATGGTGTGGCGGGCTTCCCAGCGGCTGGCGGTTCCGGCGGCTCGACCGGGCGCATCGATCCGGGCTCGGTGGTCGCGGAAGGCACGCAGGGCTTCATCAGCCAGACCCAAATCATCGAGTGGGGCAAGCTGCCCTACCTGGTGAACGAGAATGGCGGCATCCGCGGGCACGTCGTGTACTCCTCGACGCGACCCTTTGACGACCCGCAGCTGCTGTTCCAGAACCTGTGGGAACCTCTGGTTCCGAACGTCACCATCAATCTGTACCAGGAAAAGCTGGCAGCGGACGGCTCGGTGGGGCTCACGCTGGTCGATCAGACCGTGACCAGTAGTTTTGACAAGTTTGCCCAGGGCTTCCGACTGAATGCCAACGGGACGGTCAGCACGACCCCCAACATGAACTGCCCGGGGCAAGATCCTGCTGACCCGTTCTTGCCGTATACGCTGGCCGGCACCACCAACTACCTGACTCCCGCAAGCGCGCTGCCCAACAACAGCCAGTACAAGTGCTATGACGGCATGCACAACTTCAACCAGGTGCAGCCGGCTCCGTACGACGGGCTGTACCAGTTCCCGAGTCAAGCCTGTAGCGGGACAGCTACTTCCTTCACCGCCACCATCAGCGGCACGGCCGTGACGGTCGCGTGCGCCACGGTGGCCAACACCAATTTCGGAGCGGTCGGCGCCTACGGCTCAACCGCGAAGATCCTGCCGCCAGGCAAGTACGTGGTCGAAGTGGTCGTGCCGCCGGGCTACGAGCTTACGAAGGAGGAAGACAAGAACATCCTGATCGGAGACGCCTTCGTCGCTTCGGCCACGATATCGGCGCAGATGGCTGGCCTGGGCGACATCTTCATCGTGCCCGACCAAGCGGCGTTGAACGCCCAGAACCCGTCGTACACGGGTCCGTTCAGCGGAACGAGCCCCTTCAACACGAGCGGTACCGGAGGCATTCCGAACCAGAACAACGGCAATCCGACCGCGAACATGGGAAACAGCACGCTGGGCGCTTTCGGGCCGGGCGGAAATATCACGATGCCTAACCCGTGCGTGGGTCAGGTGCGCGTCGTCCCCGACTTCATGACGGCCTCGCCTGAGGGCGGAGCCGTGGCTCCGTTCGCCGGCGCGTCGCGCGCCCTTTGCGACCGCAAGGAGATCACGCTCGAGGACCAGATGCAGGCCCAGACCGACTTCTTCATCTGGACCAAGGTGCCGGCCGCCTCGCACTACACCGGGTTCATCCTGGATGACTTCTCGTCCGAATTCGACCAGGCCTCGCCCGGTTTCGGCGAGAAGTTTGCGGTGCCCAATTTGCCGGTATCGATCAAGGACTTCAACGGCGTCGAGGTTTCACGCACCATGTCGGACCAGTGGGGCCTTTATAACGGGCTGATGTTCTCGACTTTCGACGTCAATCCGCCCAATCCGACCGGTTACTCGCCGGGCATGTTCATCACCTGCATGAACGACCCGGGTCCGGTCATCGACACGCGCACCGCCTGCACCACGGCGCCGACCGGCACTTCGCCGGGCGTTCCGGCCGGCTGCACCACGACACGCGGGCAGATGGTCACCGATCCGTTCTTCAACTCGGCCTACAGCACGTTCTGCTACGAGAATCCGTTCATGCCGGCCGACACGGTCTATCTGGACACGCCGGTGGTCCCGGTCTCGGCATTCGCCGAAGCCTACAACCCGCCGGATTGCCAGTACCCGGATGCCACGCCGGCGATCAAGAGCGTAACGGGAGACGCCCTGCTCAGAAATGCAGCGTCCGGCACAACGGCCAAGGCGTGCCCGACGGGCGGTTGCCTCGGACCGTGGGTCAGCGCGAGAGGTCACAGCATCACGATTACCGCCTTGGGCGACGTGACGGTGCCGAACCATGCGTACTCGGGACCGGCGGCTACGACGGCGCCGTTCAACCAGAAATTCATCCAGCGGCACTATGGGTTCGGTACTGGCGCCACGGCAACAATCGGCGGTCTTGCCGCGACCTGCAGCGGTAGCGACCTCACGTTGACTTGCACCGTGCCCACCACTCTGGGAGCATGCGCGCACCAGCAAGCGGGAACAGCCACCGCCTATTGCGGTGAACTGGTGATCACCACCAGCACGGGCCAGCGCTCGATCGACACGGTGACCGTCGTCGCCGGCGGCAAGCAACCCTCGTACATCAACGGCGAGAACACGGCTGGCAATGCAATTCAGTCCGCGCTGAACGCAGCCACGGCGGGCGACGAGATCATCGTCGGCCCGGGTACCTACGCCGAACAGCTGCTGATGTGGAAGCCGGTCCGGCTGCAAGGGGTTGCCGCTGCCTCCACGATCGTCAACGCGAACACGCACCCGTCCGGGAACTTGAAGATCGATAACTGGCGCAGGACGGTGAACTGCCTGTTCGGCGTGTCACTGAACGGGGCCCTGATCAACGGCGACCCGACGACGACACCGCCGACTCCCCCGCAGCCGTACGATTCGACGAATACGTACTCTTGCAACTTCAGCCTTGCGAACGGCCAGCCTGTTTCGGATCCGATCCCGCTCGAGCCGATCATCGGGTGGAATTCGAACCTGAACGGCAATCTGTCGGAGCTGCTGCAGGAACCGACTCTGATGGGAGCCTACGAAGGCGCCGGCATTACCGTGCTCGCAAAAGGCCTGGAGAACAACAACACGGCGAACTGCCAGGCAGAGGGTTCGGCGGGTTGCATCGTGCTCAACGCCAGTACCGCAACGGGCGGCGACTGCAACGCATCGTCGCCATTTTTCCCGGTCAACTACCTGTGCAACCCGTCGCGCATCGATGGCATCAGCTTCACCAACAGTTCGCAGGGCGGCGGAGGCATCTTCCTGCACGGCTGGACTCATAACATCGAGGTGTCCAACAACCGGGTCTCCGGCAATGCCGGCACGCTGACGGGCGGCATCACGGTCGGCCAGGCGGAAGTTCCGGACCCGACCCTGGGTGGAGCTTCGTGCCCGGCGCTGGGTGGACCCGCCGCCGGCGCCACCGATGCGGCTCCGCTGTGCATCGACGCCAACGTGAACATGCACAACAACAACATCTCGCTGAACGCGTCCTACGGTGACGAACTGAACTCGACCACACCGTCCTCGGCCGGCGGCGTGACCTTCACGCCGGGTTCGGACAACTACAACTTCAGCTACAACTGGGTGTGCGGCAACCTGAGCACGGGTGACGGCGGTGGCTTCGCCCACTATGGAATGAGCTTCAATGCCACCATCGCGCACAACTCGTTCCTGTTCAACCAGAGCAACAACCCGACGATTCCGACCTGGGGCGGCGGTCTGGTGATCCAGGGTGCGAGCCCGGATGGAACGGCCAGCGAGAACTCGCTGATCGACATCGATGTGGCTCCTTCGCTGTCCGACGGCGTGGGTGGGTGTTTCCCGTACAACAGGTCAGGCTGCAGCGGTCTTTCGATCGACGCTAACCTGATCATGGGCAACACCGCCGAAAGCGGCAGCGGCGGCGGACTGCGAATCGAACTCGCCAACGGCAACGACGTCCTGAACAACCCCAGCGCTCCGACCCACTGGACCGCAATCTCGGTGACCAACAACATCATCGCGAATAACGTGGCGGGCTGGGCAGGAGGGGGCGTGTCGATCCAGGATGCGGTGAAGGTCGACTTCACGAACAACACGGTGGTTGACAACGACTCGACCGCGTCGGCCGGCGTGCTGTTCGACACGCTGGGAGCGCCGAACAGCAACGTGCCCCCGCCGGGCTGCAACCCGGACCCGGTCAACCCGACCGGTTGCACGCAGCCAATCACGCTCTCGAACTTCCAGCCGGCTGGGTTGGAGACGCATACGCACACGCCCAACTTGAGCCCCGCGTTCACCGTGCCCGGCGTGACCTGCCCCACCGGCCATCCGAACTGCACGCACGTGTCTATCCCGGTGCTGGCCAACGACATCATCTGGGGCAACCGCTCGTTCCACATCACGACGGCGGGCAATCCTGCGGTGATCACGCTGACGCCGCCGTTGAATCAGGCGGGTACGACGGGTGCGTGCCCCGGTGGCGCCAACTACTGGGACATCGGCGTCTACGGCGATTCGAGCCCGACACCGGGAAGCAATCCGGGCGGATACCAGCTCGCGCCGACGAACTCGATCCTTACCGCTGGGTACTCCGGCAACGGCAACCAGGCCGCGAACCCGAACTTCGTGCATCCGTACTGCAATGGTTCGCGGGTGCCTCCGGAAATCGTGTCAACCGTGTGCACGGGCGCTGCGGCCACTCCCAATGGCAATGCCAACGCACCCGGATGCACCCGCCCGGGAGCGCTGGGGATCACTGTGCCGCCGGGAATTCCGGACAACAACCCGTTCTACGAGAACTTCACGCTGACGCCGGCGGCTACGGTGGATGAAGGCAACAACTGGATCAACATGTTCTACGGTCCGCTGTCGACCGTGAATGCATCGATCGCTAAGGGCGTGGCGGGCTACGGGGCACTGCTTGGCAATTACGTCCCGAACGCGGGTCCCGTGTCCGGTGCGGGCAGTGCCACGCATCCGCCGCTCGACTTCTTCGGCAACACAAGGCCGAGCGGTGCGACGGACGTGGGTGCGGTTCTGGTCGCTGGTTCCCATCAAGGGATTGCCGCGGTGGTCAGGCCCGGCGCGCTCGCCTTCGGCAGCCAGGTCCTCGGCAGCGGCAACGCCCAGACCGTGACGCTGTCCAACAACGGTGCGGCCCCGATGGTGATCCGTGGGTTTGCAATCGGTACGCCGGGGGTCAACGCGAACCAGTTCACGGTGACCAACGGCAATTGCCCGATCGGCGGTACGGGTCTGGCGCC
>Ga0137415_10006027_pt1 | contig 12000 bp, 11 predicted proteins | sample CZODoug3_1_1_16f_FD_183082 | JGI IMG/M metagenome (GOLD analysis project Ga0137415, IMG submission 183082) | Vadose zone soil fungal communities from Angelo Coast Range Reserve, California, USA - CZODoug3_1_1_16fungal (Hybrid Assembly) | ecosystem: Environmental > Terrestrial > Soil > Vadose...
GGCCCGGGCCCGGAAGCCCAACGGCTAGCGCAGCCACGGCCGTCGGACGGGGAACAGCGCTCGCAGCTCCTGCACCAGTCTCTGCGCTTGCTTGGCGTCCGGCGCGGTTCCGTACACGTACCGGTCGGGCCGTAGCACCGCCGCCCGCGCTCGGTGAGCGCTGAACCATTCCGCAGCGCCATCAGGCATTTCGACGACCGGGACGTCCTTCGCGCGCAGAGATGCGGCGACGTCGGGCAGCGCCACGACCGCAACGTCCGGCGCGACCAGATCGTCGAACCACGTCGGCCCGCCCTCGGCACCGCGCAGGCGGGGCTGCCGAAACAGCTCGCCGCCGGTCGCGGTGAACAACCCGCCGGACAGCGGCGGCATGCCCTGGAACGTCGTGCGGGGCAGCTCGCCGCTCGCCGCGGCCGCCCGGGTCCGCCGATCCCGCTCGGCCGCCGCGGCCGGGTCGAGCAGGCAGATCTCCCGACCGGCGGCCACCGCCATGTCGATGATCAGTTGCACGTGCGGGCGCCGCTCGGCCTCGTAACTGTCGAGCAACACGTCGGCCGGGCCGCCCGCGAGGACGGCGCCCAGCTTCATGATCAGGTTCTGGACGTCGCGTATCCCGTGGCACAAGCCCTGGCCCAGGAAGGGCGGTGTCTGGTGCGCGGCATCGCCGGCCAGGAAGACCCTCGCGTCCCGCCAGCGCCGCGCGATCAGCGAATGGAATCGGTACACCGACGCCCGGATGATCTCCACCTCGTCGGCGGACACCCACGGCTTGAGCAACGCCTCGATGGAGGCCGGCCGCGAGATGTCGTCCACCGATTCTCCCGGCAGCAGCATGAACTCCCAGCGGTGGTGATTGCCCGGGCCCGGCACGCGCGTTGACGGTCGCACCGGATCGCAGAACATCTCCGACTCGTTCGGGCGCCCCAGCTCCCGATCGCAGCGCAGATCGACGACCAGCCACGGCTCGTCGAAGTCCCCGTCCACGAGTTGGATGGCGCTGTTGGAGCGGACGAAGCTCGACGCGCCGTCCGTGCCGATCAGGTATCGCGCGGCGACCTCGGTGCGCTCCCCCGTGTCCACGTCTCGCATCGTGACGGTCACGCGATCGTCCAGCTGGGCGATACCGACCACCTCGACGCCGAGGCGCACGTCGACGTTCTCGTACTGCCCCAGCCCGTCGCGCAGGATCTGCTCGAGGGTCGGTTGGTAGAACAGGTAGTGCGCGTCCCAGCCGTACGGGTTGTCAGTCGGCCAGTCGTGCACCCTGATCGGCTGTGAGTCCGCGCCGTAGAACGTGCTCCGGCGCCAGGTGCGAGTGTTCGGCACCATCCGTTCGGCCAGACCGATCTGCTGAAGGATCCGCATGATGTGCGCGTCGAAGTGGATCGCCCGGGGCAGATCGAAGATCTGAGAGTCACGCTCGATGACGAGCGTCGACAGGCCGGCGCGTCCGGCGAGGTTCGCCGCGGTTGCGCCCACCGGCCCGCAACCGACTATCACCACGTCCCACATGGGCGCTACCCGCGGGCGATGCCCAGCTGCGAGTACAGCGGATCGTCGGGGCCGAACGCGCCGCGCAGCAGCGCGGACTCGTCGAGGCCCACCAGATCCCAGTACGGCTTCGACGGCGGATCGACGCGGCTCCAGTCGAACACCACGTCGCGATGCGCGATGGCCCAACGCCCGTCCCGGTAGGCGAACCGGTCGAGGTAGCGGCCACCGATTCGAGACTCGGTCTCGACACCGTCGTCGTGACGGATCACGACCGCGATGTGGTAGCTCTCGACGTCGGCCTCGTCCCCGCGCAGGTCGATGAGGACGTTGGAGATGAAATGCCACAGCGCGTGGACGGGTGCCTTCGAGTTCGGCGAGATCATCGAGACGTTCTGGATGAACTCGGCGGCCGTGCCGTCGAATCCCTCGTGGTTCTCGGTCGCGTCCGGGTGGTAGCACGACAGCGCCAGCTCGACATCGCGGCGATCACCGGCCCGGGCCCGCCGGTACAGCACTTCGGTGATCTGCTGCTTGGCGAGCAGCTCGGCAACGATCGCCGAATCGGCCGCGGCCGGCGCGGGAGTAGATTCCTCAGGGCGGGTCATGCGCACCTTTCTGGATCGGTCGGGGTCAGTTGCCGGGTCGGATCGTGACCAGTCATAGACCACAGCCCGGCTGTCGATGAGCCACTGTCCGGACTGCCGGGTGCAGACGTCGAGATATCTGCCCCCGATCTGCACGTCGTGGCCGACTCCGTCGAGCACCAGGCGGTGGTAGGCGAGATGGTAGGACTCGACCCGAGCCGTGTCGGGCGACTCGAACTCGACGAGGACGTTGCCGATCGTGTGCCGCTGGCTGCCGTACCGATCGTCCTGGTAATTGTGGGTCCGCAGGAACTCGGCGAACTGCTCGATGGTGCCGTCGAAGATGCCGTGCGTATCGCGTGACCCCGGCACGTGCGCGGTCACGATGGCGTCCGGATCCTTGGCGTCGGCCCCGCGCCCGCGTCGGATCAGCAGCTCCTCGATCTGCTTTCGGGCGACCAGGTCGCGCACGGCAACCGTCATTGCCACGGTCCGAGGAACTGCTGGCCACCGAAGACATCACTCGGAGCGTCGATGACAACCGGCCACTCGGACGCACTGCCCGACACGACACCCGGCAGCGGATCGGAGGAAGCGCACTGCCGCTGGTAGTAGTACAGCTGAGCGAGGTTCCCGTCCGGGTCGCGCAGATGCGCGACGTAGTCGAAGCCGGGGGTCAGTTCAGCGGGCACGGTGACCTCCTCGGCGCCCTCCGCGATCAGGTGCGCGACCGCCGCGCGCAGCTGCCGGTAGTTGGCCACCTGGAAGCCGAGCGCCATGGAATCGGTCCGATCCTGGAGGCCGAGCGCCGAGCGCAGACCGGCCTCGTACAGGGCAAGGGTGTAGTACTCGCTGCCCGAGTACAGCACCAGCCCGCGGTGCCCTTGCCACTCGACGCGCTGGCGCACCGTAAAACCCAGCACTCCTGTATAAAACTTTTCGGCTTGATCGAGTTCGTCGACGAACAAACTGACCGGTCCGATTCCGACGACCTTGAACGGCCGCGTCATCAGCACGCCGTCTACCTCGTACTCCCCCGGCTCGGGCAGCGGGCGGTGGCCGGACGCGAGGTCGACGCCGGCCCGCGACGCCTCGGCCAGCTCGCTCGCCTCTGACCGTTGGGGCAACTCGGGCCGCTCGTTCAGCACGCCGGACCACATCTCGGGTGGCTTGCTCGCGCCGTCCCACCCGACCTGTTCCATCCCGTAGAACAGCTCGTTGATGTGCCCCTCGGGATCGAACAGGTAGGTGTGCCAGTTCGACCCGGGCATGTCGCGCCCGGACCGCAGCAGCCGCTCGCCGCGACCCCAGATCCACTCGGCGCCGTTGACAACCTCAGCCAGGCTGCCGACCTGCCAGGTGATCTGGTTGATCGACGCCCCGGCCGAACCGTTGCTCTGGCCGACCCAGTCCCACACCTTCTGGCTGATGAACACCAGCTGGTGGTGATCGCTGCTGAATCGGGTGAAGTGCAGCAGCTTCTCGGCCGGCGTCAGGCCGGCCTGATCCTCGGCCGGCAGCCGGGACGGCATCTTGCCGGACCGGTCGGAGACGATGAACCCGAGCCCCTCGACGTAGAACCGCAGCATGCCGTCCAGATCGAGGCAGTTGTAGCCGAAGTGGCCGAGGCGGCGGATCTTGAACGGCCGCCGCAGTCGGACGCCACCGACGTCGTACAGCGTCTCGGCCTCCACGCCCCTCATCCCACCTCTCGCGCGATCGGGTTGCGCAGCAGGCCGACACCCTCGATCTCGACCTCGACGATGTCCCCGACGCCCAGGAACAGCTGCGGTGTCTGCCGAGCACCGACCCCGCCGGGCGTCCCGGTAACCACCACGTCGCCCGGGAGCAGCTCGCAGAGGGTGGACAGGTAGTTGATCAGCGTGGGTATGCCGAAGATCATCTCACCGATCTTGGCCTGCTGCATGACCCGACCGTTGACCCGGGTCGTCAACTGCGAATCCTCGATCCCGGGCAACTCGTCCCGCGTGGTGAGCCACGGGCCGAACGCGCCGGTCTTGGCGAAGTTCTTGCCGGACGTGATCTGGGCCGTGTGCCGCTGCCAATCGCGCACCGAGCCGTCGTTGAAGCAGGAGTAGCCGGCGATCACGTCGTACGCGTCGGCCTCGGGCACGTGCCGGGCCGGCTGGCCGATCACCAGCGCGAGCTCGCCCTCGTAGTCGAGGCGGTCGGAGACGACCGGTTGAACGATCGGCTCCAGGTGGCCGCACAGGCTGGCGGCCACGCGGAGGAAGAACGGCGGGTGCGACGGGTGTTCCCAGTTGCCTTCGGCCACGTGCGTCGGGTAGTTCAACGCGGTGCACCAGACGGCGTGCGGCTGGGTGATCAGCGGACGGAAGCGGATGCTGGCCGGATCGAGCCGCTCGGTGATCGTCGCGCTTCTCTCCTCGATCTCGGCGAGCGCCTGATCGCCGAGATCGAGCAGGGCCCGCAGATCGGTCGGGACGTCCGAACCGAGGTGGCGCAGGTCGATGACCAGGCCGTCGTCGTCCCGGACGCCGAGCGTCGGCCCGTCTCCGGCATCGATGGATGCGATCTTCACGGTGCGGTCCTCTCCACAACGGGCAGTGCCCTGGGCGAATCTGATTCGACGGCCCCCGGAGCGGTCATCTCCGCAAGCAGGGCCGATCCGAGCAGCGACGGGTCGGCCGCCGTGACGTGGCAGGCGACGCCGTGCCCGTCCGGCCCAAGCTGCAGCGGGGGCTTCTGCTCGGCGCAGATCGGCCGGGCGAGGGCGCAGCGCGGATGGAACGCACAGCCGCCCGGCGGATCGACCGCCGACGGCGGATCACCGTTCAGCACGACGCGACGGCGGGCTCGTTGGGCCAGCGGATCGGGCGCGGGCGACGCGGAGACGAGTGATGCCGTGTACGGGTGGCGGTAGGAGCGGGCCACGGTCTCGGCCGCGCCGACCTCGACGATCGAGCCGAGGTACATGACCGCGATCCGGTCGCTCATCGCCTCCACCACACCGAGATCGTGCGAGACGAACAGGTAGGTCAACCCGAACTCACGTTGCAACCCACGCAGCAGTCCGAGCACCTGCGCCCGGGTCGACACGTCCAGGGCCGACACCGGTTCGTCGCAGAACACCAGCCGGGGCCGGGTCACCAACGCCCGGGCGATCACGATGCGTTGGCGCTGCCCGCCAGAGAACGCCCGCGGCAGCCGGTCAGCCACATCGGCGTCGAGACCGACCCGCTGCAGCATCTCGGCCACCGCCGCGCGCTGCTCGGCCGTCGTCAGATCGGCACTCACGCGCAGCGGCTCGCCGATACTGCGGCCGACCGTCCAGCGCGGATCGAGGGCCGAGTACGGATCCTGGAAGATCAGCCCCAGCTGGGGTCGCAGCGCTCGCAGCTGGCGGCGGGACAGCGCTCGAAGGTCCTGGCCGAGAAGCGAGATCTCGCCCTGATCCGCCTCGATCACCCGCAGCGCCAACCGGCCAAGGGTCGACTTGCCCGAGCCGGACTCGCCGACGATGCCCAGAGTGGAGCCGGACTGTACATCGATGCTGACGTCGGTCACTGCCTGGACGACATCGCGCGGCCGGCCGAGCACCGAGCGCCGCGTCGCGAACGTCCGGCTGACGTGGCGCATCGACAGGAGCGGGGTCGCGTTCATGTGCTAACTCCGCTCAGGTGCACGTCGTCGACGCGCACGCATCGGGCCGCGCGCTCGTCGCCGAGCGGCCGCAACGGCGGCACCGTCACGACACACCCCGGGGCGTCGACGTAGCTGCACCGCGGCGCGAACCGGCAGCCCGGCGGGAACGTGCCCGCCCGCGGCGGCTGGCCCGGAATGCCTTGCAGGTCGGGGGGAACCCCCACCCTCGGCAGCGACATGAGCAAGCGCTCGGTGTAGGGATGCTTGGGGTGGTAGAACAGCTGCTCGACGCGGGCCTGTTCGACGATCTGCCCGGCGTACATCACGGCCACCCGGTCGCAGACGTCGGCGACCACGCCCAGGTCGTGGGTGGTGATGAGCGTCGACATGTCGAGGGTGTCGGCCAGGCTCTTGAGCAGCTCGAGGATCTGCGCCTGCGTCGTGGCGTCGAGCGCCGTGGTGGGCTCGTCCGCGATCAGAACCCTGGGTTGGCAGGCGACGGCCATCGCGATCATCACCCGCTGCCGCGCGCCGCCGCTGAGCTGATGCGGGTACTGCTCTATGCGCCGGCGCGGGTCACCCAATCCGACCAGGCCGAGCAACTCCAGCGCCCGCTCGCGGACGGCGCGATCACGCAGGTCCGTGTGCCGGCGCAGCACGGAGCTCAGCTGGTAGCCGACCGTGAACGCCGGATCCAGCGAGGTCATCGGGTCCTGGAAGATCATCCCGATGTCCTGGCCGCGGACGGCGCGCATCGACGGCTCGGACAGGGACAGCAGCTCCCGTCCGAACAGCCGGATCGAGCCGCTCTGGACCCGAACCGTGCGCGGGTCGAGCAACCGGGTGACGGCGAGACTGGTCAGCGACTTGCCGGATCCGGATTCGCCGACGAGGCCGAGTATCTCCCGCGGGGCCAAGGCCAGATCGACTCCGGTGACCACCGGTACGAGACCGCCCGGGGCAGCCGGATCGAGGACTCCGATCTCCAGCCCGCGGATCGACAGGGCCAGGTCGGTGTCCGGCGTCGCGGATCCGGATTCGGCTCGACTGCGGGTTCTCATGTCAGCGACTCCGCTCGCCGGACGAGATGTCGCGCAGGGCGTCGCTGACCAGCGAGATGCACAGCACCAGCACGACGATCATCAACCCGGGCTCGACGGTCAGCTGCGGCGAGGAGTTGAGCAGGTTCGCCGCGCTGGTGAGCATGCTGCCCAGGCTCGCGCTCGGCGGTTGCACGCCAAGGCCGAGATAGCTCAATGCGGCCTCGGCCAGGATCCCGAACGCGAACGTGGTCGAGGTCTGCACGATCAGTGCCGGCGCCACGTTGCCGACCACGTGCGTCAGGACGATTCGCGGATTCGACCGTCCCATCGCCCGGCTCGCTTCGATGTAGGTCTCGTTCGCGACGGTCGACGCCGCGGCGCGGGAGACGCGATAGAACGTCGGTGAGAACACGATGCCGATCGCGATCATCGCCGGGGTGAGCTGGCGCCCGAGGACTGCGACGATCGCGATGGCCAGGATCAACGGCGGGATGCTCTGGACGGTGTCGAACGCTCGGCTGAGCATGCTGTCGAGCCGGCCGCCGACGAAGCCGGTCACCAGGCCGATCGGCACACCCAACACGATGCCGACGAGGGTGGCCTGCAGCGCGGCCCACAGCGAGATCCGCGTGGCCGCGAGGATCCGCGCGAGCTCGTCGCGACCCAGCTCGTCCGTGCCGAGCAGGTACTTGCCGCCCGGCGATTGCAGCCGGTCGGCCAGCGCCTGGGCGTCGGGATGGTGCAGCGGCAGCACCGGCGAGAGCACCGCGGCCAGCACGATGAGCGTGAGCACCACCAGAGCCGCCAGCGACAGGCGATTCCGTGCGAAGGCCCGCCACCAACCCGCCCGGTCGCTCGACGCCAGGACGACGGGCGGAACCGGCTGGTCGACCATCAGGGTCGACGGGCCGCTCATAGCCGCCGCGCCTTCGGAGCCAGGTAGTGGACCGCGACATCGGCCAGGATGTTGGCGGCCATCACGACGGCGGCGGTGACCAGGACGACGCCGAGCACGATCGGCAGGTCGGAGTTCAGCGCGGCCTGGACCGCGATGGAGCCGAGGCCGTGCATGCCGTAGACGGACTCGACCACTGCGGCGATGCCGATCATGCGGCCCAGTTGCAGACCGAGCAGTGTCACCGACGGCACGAGGGCGTTCTTGGCGACGTGCGTGCGGAGCAGCGCTCCCTCGGAGATCCCGGTCGATCGGGCCGTCCGGATGAAATCCTGCTCGGCGACGGTGGCGGCCGAGGTCCGCGTCTGCCGGTACAGCGCGCAGATCTGCGGCAGGCTGATGGCGATCACCGGGATCATCAGATGCTGTACGTCGCTCCAGACGTTGGCGGTGATCGACGTGGCGCCGGTGCCGGGCAGCAGGCGCAGCTTCTCGCTGAACACCAGAACCAGCAACAACGCGACCCAGAACTCGGGCATGGCCAGGCAGAAGCCGGTGATCGCGCTGAGCACCTTGTCCAAGCGCCCGCCGGCGCGCAGGCCCGCGTACAGCCCGAGCGGCATCGCGACCAGTGCGGTCACGATCAGCGCGGACAGCACGAGCGCCGCCGTCACCGGCAGCCCCTGGGCGATCTTGGTGGTGACCGGCACGTTGCCGTACCAGGACCGGCCCAGGCTGCCGTGGAACAGCCCGTCCAGCCAGCTCCAGTAGCGCTGCGGCAGCGGCTGGTCCAGGCCGAGCTGATGCCGCAGGGCATGCACCGAGCTCGGCGTGGCCCCTTCGCCGAGGATGGCGCGCGCCGGATCGGTCGAGGACACCGAGGTCAGGACGAACACCGCGAAGCTGACCACGAGTAGCAGTGGGACAGCGATCGCGGTGCGCCGCCCGATCATGGTCAGCATCGGCGACCGCCAACCGATCGCGGCAGCACGTCACTCATGACGTGGACGCGCCGCGAGTATCGATCGTGAGCGGATCGCGAGCGACAACCCCGGTCGCGCCCTTGGCCGTGGCGTAGGGCAGATCCTGGTTCAGGATGACGACGTTGAACGCCGTGTTCTGGTAGGCCGCCGAGACCTTCTGGTAGGCGCTGGCCCGAGCGGCCTGGTCGCTGGCTTCGTTCGCCGCCGACAGCAGACTGGTTAGCTGCGAATCGCGGTAGGAACCAGGGTTATAGGCCGGGCTCGTCATGCTGGTCAGCGGGATCGCCGGATCGGCTCCCCCGGTGTTGACCGAGTAGTAGGCCTGGGCGTCGTTCGAGTCCAGGGTCGGCAGCAGCTGGGCGACCGGCATCGGCGAGATGGTCATCTTGATGTTCGCCTTCGCCAGCATCGGCTGGATGGCGGTCAGCTCCGTTTGCAGCTGCGTCGCGGTCGTCGCCACGACGGCTTTGAACTCGATGCCCGATGGGTGCCCGACCTCGGCCAGCAGCGTCTTGGCCTGCTCGATGTTCTGCTCGGGCGCCGACACCGAGCTGTCGTAGGCCCAGGACTTGGGCTGCACCGGCTGAGCCGAGACCGTGCAGGCACCGCCCAGCAGCGAGTCGCAGACCGCCTTGCGGTCGATCGCGAGCGAGACGGCCTCGCGGACCTTGGGGTCGGCGAACACCCCGGACTTGTTCAGGTACATCAAGTGCAGGTAGGTGGTCCCGGCTGAGGTGACCGGAAACCCCGCTGCGGAAAGGGTTTTGGCGTCCGTCGGCGAGCCGGTCAGCAGCATGGCCTGGACGCTGCCGCCGGTGAACCCGGGCACGAAGGTCGATTCGGCGCCCACCCTGACGTTGACCGTGGACACCTTCTGCACGGACGAATTCCAGTACCCCTTGAACGCGGTGTACACCATGTTGCTGCCGGGGACGGACGAACTGGAGACCTGCCATGGTCCGGTCCCGACCGGATGGGTCGCGTAGTCGCTGTTCTTCCACGCCGTCGGGCTGGCCATCATGCCGGCCGGTCCGGCGAAGAAGCCGAGTAGCGAGCCGGCCGCGCTCTTCAGGTGCAGCGTCACCGTCGTCGCGTCGGGGGCATCGACCGAGCTGATCGATGCGAGTTGCCCGGCTATTACGGACTTGCCGGTCGTCTGGCCGCGCTCGATGTTGTTCTTGACCGCGGTGGCGCCGAAGGGCGTGCCGTCGTGGAACTTGACGCCGCTTCTCAGCGTCAGGGTGAGGGTCTTGCCGTCCGGGGCGTACTTCCACGCCGTGGCCAGACCGGCCGAGATGACGCCCTGGGCGTTCTCACTCAGCAAGGTGTCGAACACCGGCATCATGAATTCGCTGCTTGACGGGGCCGCGTTGGTCTGCGGGTCGTAGTTCTGCCCGCCGTCCGCGGCGACCAGTATCGTCAGCGAGCCACCGGCACCCCCACCTCCGCCGCCGCTGGAACCCGAACCGCCCGATGTGCAGCCCGCCGCGGCGAGAACCGACGCGATGAGGATGGCCGTGAACATTGCGCGACGCTTCATGTGGTTGCCGCTTTCTGGAGGACAGAGACGCGGATGAGAGGATGGTTAAACTCGAGTGTCCAACATATTAAGCATGCATGATTGCCTCTCGCAAGAGTTTCCGTCCGGAGGATCGACAACGACGCGCTAGTGGTCTGGCCGGCGCCGGGCATCTGCCTGGTTGATGACAATCGAGACAGAACTGAGCTGCGACTTGAGTCCGGCAATCTCCTGGCTCAGACCAGAGATCTGGCGACTGAGGCTCGCCTCGGTGTCACTCTCAACGTCGCGGACCTGGGCGATCAGCCACGAAGCGATCGCTGCGGTAACGACGCCGATCAACGCGATGCCGGCGAGCATCAGACCGATAGCCACGAGACGGCCGTCGCGCGTGACCGGAAATCGGTCGCCGTAGCCGACAGTTGTGACTGTGGTGGCCGACCACCACAAGGCATCCCAAAAGCCTTCGATATTCGCCCCCCGCCGGCAACGCGACGACGGCCAGGTCAGGCAGGCCACTCAGAACGTCGCTCCCACCGCTCTAACCGAGTCATCGGCACATCGTCACGGGCCGCCGTCGACCGCGCTAGACGGCTCGTTGCCTAGGCGGCTCCTAAGAGACCGATGAGAGCGCGCCGCCGGCGGGCATAGCGGCCGCCGGGCGGAGGTTGAATCGCTCGACCGCGTCCAAGCACCCGGGAGGAACGACAACTATGACCGCAACGATCAGCGCCGCTACGCGGCAGGACACATTGACGGCACGTCTCGCCACCCTGCGGGCCGACCGCGAGCAGGCACGAGCCGAGACCATCCCGGCCGGCGTCGGGGACGTGGCCGACCGGGCCACCAACGTCGACAGTCTCGTGCGGCTCGGCGTGCTCGACGAGCGCATCGCCCTCGTCGAGGAGGAGCTCGCGGCCGCCCAGCAGCCCAGCGCGCGACCGGACCACGAAGGCGCCGCCGTGGGCGACGTAGTCACGCTCGACTTCGGCGACGGGCCTGAGGCATTTCTGCTGGGCTCGATCGACGAGGTCGGCGATGGTCTCGACGTCGTCACGCCCAACAGTCCATTGGGGCGGGCGTTGCACGGGGCCCGGGCCGGCTCGACGGTCTCCTACACCGCCCGGCCGAACCGCACCCTCCAGGCGACGGTCATTGCCGTCGGCTGAGACAGGGCGACGTTCGTGCGGCGCGTCCTCAGCTGCCGCGTTCACGTGAACGCGATCGGCCTGCGGGTCCGCGAGACGTAACCTCGGGGTATGAGCCGTTGGCCGATCACCTGGAGGTCGCGGCGCTGGCGTCTGGCCGTCTGGCGTTGGCCGACGGTGACGCCGCCGATCGTTCCGCCCGGCGCCCCGCCGAAGTTCGTCGATCGGAAAGAACGCCCGGGGACCGACGACAACGTTCCCCATGACGGCGGAGAGCAGTGACGCGCCTAGTGGTCTGTCTGCGGTATGCGGTCAGACCACTAGTTGGGTTTGCGGTGCATGCGGTAGTGGAGCACGAGGAACGGCCGGCCGAAGACCGAGAAGGCATGCTCGGCGTACAGCTGACCGTCCTCGGAGTAGACGTCGAGTTGCTCGGCGAAGCCGTGCACCGCTAAGGCGGTGAGATCCCGGGTGGCCGGGTCGACGTAGGTCAGGTAGTGGCCGGGATGGTCGAGTTCGCTCCGGCTAGTGAGCACCAGGCCACCCCCGGGCCGGGCGCGCGGCTGCAGCGTGGCGGTGAAGCTGCCCTGCGGCACCGGGAACCCCACGCTGACGTAGCCCCGGCCTTCGTGGCGGTAGGTGGTGTAGATGCCGACGTAGATCGGTTCGTCGGTGTCGGCGAACGACCGGATCCAGCCGCGCACCGC
>Ga0137415_10006028_pt1 | contig 11997 bp, 12 predicted proteins | sample CZODoug3_1_1_16f_FD_183082 | JGI IMG/M metagenome (GOLD analysis project Ga0137415, IMG submission 183082) | Vadose zone soil fungal communities from Angelo Coast Range Reserve, California, USA - CZODoug3_1_1_16fungal (Hybrid Assembly) | ecosystem: Environmental > Terrestrial > Soil > Vadose...
ACGCCGCGCTTCTCGCGGATCCGCGCCGCTTTGCCGGCCAGTCGCCGCAGGAAGTAGAGCTTGGCGCGCCGTACGCGACCCTTGCGCACCAGCTCGATCTCCCCGATCAACGGCGCGTGCAGGGGGAAGATGCGCTCGACGCCGACGCCCGCCGAGATCTTGCGAACGGTGAACGTCGCGTTGATCCCGGCACCGCGGCGGGCGATGCAGACACCCTCGAACGCCTGCAGGCGCTCTTTGTCGCCCTCGCGCACCCGCACCATCACGCGGACGGTGTCGCCCGGATCGAACGTGGGGATGTTGGTCCTGAGCCCCTCGCGCTCGATCGCCCGTAGTCTATTCATGACTGTATCCCTCTATCCGTCCGCCTAGTCGTCCCGCTTCGCCCACAGATCGGGGCGCCGCTCGCGCGTCAACCGCTCGGCCTCCGCCTCGCGCCACCGCGCGATTTGCTCGTGGTCGCCGCTCAACAATACCGCCGGCACATCCATTCCGCGATAGCTCGGCGGCCGGGTATAGCTCGGCGGCGAGAGCAGCCCGTCGTAGTGCGAGTCGGTGGCCGCGGACTCGTGGTCCCCGAGCGCACCGGGGAGCAGCCGTACCACCGCATCCAGCACGCACAGCGCCGCCGGCTCGCCGCCCGACAGCACGAAGTCCCCCACCGACAGCTCCTCCGCACCCAAGCCGTCCACCACCCGCTGGTCCACGTCCTTGTAGTGCCCGCACAGCAGAGTCAGCTGCTGGCCCACCGCGAACCGTACGGCGTCGCGGTGAGTGAACGGCCGGCCGCGTGCCGACAGCAGCACGATGGGCGGCCCCGTCTGCAGGTCCTCCACCGCCTCGAAGAACGGCTCCGGTTTCAGCACCATCCCGGCGCCGCCGCCGTACGGGGAGTCGTCCACCGTCTTGTGCCGGTCGTGCGTGTACTCGCGCAGCTGCACGACCCGGTAGCGCACCAGCCCCCGCTCCGCAGCGCGCCCCAGAATACTGGCCCGGAGCGACCCCTCGAACACCTCGGGGAAGAGCGTCACGACGTTAATCGTCAGCATCGGTCTCTTCCACGGCGACGAAGTGGTCCCGCCACGGCTCCACGACCGCGCGCGACTTCACCCCGACGAACGAGAGCAGCCACTCGCGGTGGTAGGAGCGCCGCCGCGCCACGACCAGCGGCCCGGCCACGACCTGACGCTCCTCGTTCACGACCAGCAGCCGCGCCTTCGGCGTGAACACCGCCCCCGGATTTTCGACGAGGGGAAACACCGCGACCTCCCCCCGCTGTCCGTGCGGCTTGCGCACGCGCCCGACTAGACGGGTCGTTTGCCCAGCACTCCCGCCTTCTTCAGCAGCGAGCGGACCGTGTCGGTCGGGAGGGCCCCCTTGTCGAGCCAGGTGCGCGCCTGCTCCGCATCGACCTGGATGTCGGCCGGATTGGTGCGCGGGTTATAGTGGCCCAGGGTCACGACGAAGCGCCCGTCGCGAGGAGAGCGCGAATCCGCGACGACGATCCGGAAGTAGCTCTGCCCCTTCCGTCCCACGCGGCGCAGCCGAATGCGAGTTGCCATAGCGTGCCTACGTCCTTTTCAAAAGCTTCCGCATCTGCTGGAACTGCTCCAACAGCCGGTTGACTTCCTGTACGGTACGCCCCGCGCCCTTCGCGATCCGCAGCCGCCGCGATCCGGTGAGCACCGAGGGATCGGCCCGCTCGCCCGGCGTCATCGAGAGGACGATCGCCTCGACGTGCTTCAAACGCCGGTCGTCGGCGTTGACCGCCTTGAGCGCCTGCGCGTTCACGCCCGGCAGCAGACCGAGCACCTGTTTGATCGGTCCCATCGCCTGCATCTGCTTCAGCGCGACGAGAAAGTCCGCGAGATCCATCCCCTGTTTCGAGCGCGCCTTTCGCTCGAGACGCTGCGTCGCCTCGGCATCCATGGTGGCGGCCGCCTTCTCGACCAACGCCACGATGTCGCCCTGGCCCAGGATCCGGCCCGCCACCTGCGCGGGGTTGAACGGCTCGAGCGCCTCCGGCTTCTCCCCGACGCCGATGTACTTGATCGGCACGCCGGTCACGCCATGAATCGAGAGCGCCGCCCCGCCCCGCGCGTCGCCGTCGAGCTTCGTCAGGATCGCGCCGGTCAACCCGACGCCCTCCTGAAAGCCGCGCGCGATCCGAACGGCGTCCTGCCCCGTCATCCCGTCCACCACGAGCAGCACCTCGCGCGGGCTCGTCGCCGCACGCAGCGCCTTGAGCTCGTCCATCAGCTCCGCGTCGATCTGCAGCCGGCCGGCCGTGTCGACGATGACGGTGCGGCAACGTGCTCGCTCCGCCTCGCGCAGGGCGTCCCGCACCAGCTCGACCACGGTTCCCGCGACCGACAGGGAGTCCTTTAGGGTTTCCCGTTTCCCGAAGACGGGAACGCCGACCTGCTCACCAAGCTGTCGCAGCTGTTCGGCAGCCGCCGGGCGATAGGGATCGGCCGCCACCAGCCCCGGCGCCTTCTGCTCGAGCTTCAACCGCCGCGCCAGCTTCGCCGCCGTGCTGGTCTTTCCCGAGCCCTGCAGCCCGACCAGCAGTATCACCGTCGGCCCGACGGATGCGAAGTCGAGTCCCCGCTTCGTGCCCCCCAGCAGTGCCGCGATCTCGTCGTGCACGAGCTTCACGACCTGCTGGCCGGGGCTCACGGTCTTCACGGCGAGCGCCCCGATCGCACGCTCGCGCACCCGCTCCACGAACCCTGTCGTGACCTCGAAGCTGACGTCGGCCTCGAGCAGGTGGCGCCGGATCTCGCGCAGCGCCTCGGTCACGTCCTGCTCTGACAGCACTCCCCGACCGGTGAGGCGCTTCAGAGCGGCGGTCAACCGTTCGGAGAGGGCCGTAAACATAAGCCTACGAAACTACTTAGCGAGTTGCCGGAATCCAAGTGGGGGGATCAACGCGCGGCACGGGTGATGCGGATCGTCGGCACCCGTTTCCAGCCCGCCCAACCCGCGGGGGCGTCCACCAGTCGCACCACGTGTATGCTGCTGACCAGCAGCTGCTTGATCTCCGATCGTCTGGCCGTCGAACCGCCCGCCCGGCGTTTCGCCCATGCGCGCCCCAGTCCCTGCGCGAAGCGCGCAGCCGCTGCCTTGTCGTCCCACAGCGTGTACCACACGAGCGCGTCCCCCCCCTTCCCCCCTGCGCTCCTACGCCCCAGCACCTGGTACCGGTCGCCATCCCAGCCCGCCGCGAAGAGGGCGGCGGCGCTGTCATCGGCCAGGTGCTGCTGCAACAGGAGGCGGATCTCGAACTCGCCCAGCCCGTCCTCGTAGCGGACCGTATCACGCCCGGGCGACTCGAACGCCAGCGCATCGGGGCGGTCCCCGGCCACGTACCGCGCCGGGTGGAGGATCTGCTCGGTGGAGATGGGCATGAGCACGCCGTAGGGCTGCTTCCCGGGGTACTCCTGGTCGAACCAGCGCACGAACTCGGCGCCGCCCAGGTACGGGAAGATCAGGCTCTCGCGCAGCCACAGCGGCGCCTTCCCAAACACCTTCATTTGATCCTGCTGCCCGCCCAGGGCCGTCCGCAGGTCCCAGAAGTTTGGCAGGCTCTCGATCTTCTGCTCCGGCATGAGGACCAGGATCTGCGCGAGCGTCGCCTGCCCCTCGAGGATCGCCTGCGCCGCGCTGCGGCGATCGTTCTGACGCTTGAGCTCCACCAGCGAGTCGAGGTTCAAATACTGGTGCTGCAGCGCGTGCACCAGCTCGTGCGAGATCACGATACGTGCCTGGCTGGGATCGATGTCGGTCGGGATGTAGAGGGCGTTCGAGTCGGGGTCGAAGTACCCCGCCACCTGCTCGGTCAGGAGGTCGACCATGGTGCGGCGCAGGTCGAGCGAATCGGGGATCAGACCGAACAGCCGGTACGCGGCCTGCGCGCCCTCGAGCTCGGCGGGTGGCAGGTCGTCGTCGAACTTGTGGATGACGTAGTCCCGGACTTGCGCGCGGCTGCGACGCAGCACGACGGGACGCTGGCGAAACCGCAGGCGGGTGGCCCGCTCGACGGCGGGGATCATCTGCTGCACGGCCTGCTTCAGCTCGGCCTCGCTCTGGACCTCCCGCGCCCGCCGCTCGCATCCGGTGCTGCCCATCGCTCCGACGACCGCCACCGCGGCCAGCCACGCCCGCGTCACGCCTGCCACTCGATCCCCTTGCCGACGGCGACCCCCACGACGCGGGCGACCTCTTGGCCGCCGACGACGATGCCTTGGTGCTCGAGCTCGGCGCGGAGCAGCTGGTCGAGCTCGGCGCGGCGCTCGGCCAGGGGCGGCAATGGGCGGGAATGGGCGGCAACGGGCGGCACGGTCTCCGTCACGTCACCAGCCCCTGTGCCGCCTGTTGCCGTCGCCTGCCGCCCGGTGCCGCCCAGCATCTTTTCTATCTCCGCGCCGATCCGCTCCAGCATCGGGAAGATGTCCGCCATGAGGTCCTCCGCCGGCTCCTGCGGCGGCCGCTCGTGCGTCAGGCCCCGTCGGATCATGGCGTCCACCTTGCGCCGCTCGCGGATCAGGCGGTCGAGCTCCGGCGAGACGCGGGCAGTCGCCTGCGCGTGGGCGCAGGCCTCGTCCAGCACATCGATGGCCTTATCGGGGCGGGCCCGGTCGGGGACAAACCGGTCGGTGAGGACGATGGCGGCCTTGAGTGCGTCGTCCGTGATCGCGACGGCGTGGTGGCGCTCGAGCCGGGGCCGCCGGGCGACGAGCACTTCCCACGTTTGAATGGCGTCGAGCTCTTCCACCAGGACGGGCTGGAAGCGGCGCTCGAGCGCCGGATCACCGCGGATCCACTTATCGTATTCGCCCCCCGTGGTCGCGCCGATGATCCGGATGTCGCCCCGCACCAGGGCGGGCTTCAACATGTTGGCGGCATCCATAGCGGCGCCCAGCGCGGTGCCCTGTCCGATGAGGTTATGCAGCTCGTCGACGAACAGGATCAGGTCCGGGTCGGCGGACAGCTCGCGGACGAGCTTACGGATGCGCTCTTCGTACTGACCGCGGAATGTGGTGCCCGCGAGCAGCGCGACGTGGTCGAGCGCGATCACGCGCATGTCCTTCAGGGCCGGCGGGACGTCCCCCGCGGCGACGCGCTGGGCGAGCCCTTCGACGATCGCCGTCTTCCCGACCCCGGCCTTCCCGATCAGGGCGGGATTGTTCTTGCTCTGACGCAGCAGGATGTCCACCACCCGCGCGATCTCGGCGTCGCGACAGCGCACCGGCTCCAGGTCGCCGCGCCGCGCCTGCGTGGTAAGATTCACCCCCACGCGCTCGAGCACCTCTCCCGAGTCGAACAGCCCTTCGAACGGATCACCCATTCAGGTCAGGCGGCTCCCAGAAATCGCCGGTACCAGTCATAAATCGCGGGACCGAACACGAAGGCCACCGCGGCTCCCATGGCGAGGAATACCCCGAACGGGACGTGACGCTTCCGTTTCCCCAGCATGAGCAGCGGGACGTACACGAGGCTACCGAACAGCGCGCCCGCGAACACCGTCAGCAGCACCCCCTTCCAGCCGACGAACGCCCCCACCATCGCCATCATCTTGATGTCGCCGCCGCCCATCGCTTCTTCCTTGAAGACCCAGCCCCCCACCAAGCCGACGGCGTACAGCAGCGCGAAGCCGGTGGCCGCACCCAGCACCCCTTCGATGAAGCCCGGGACGCCCGCCGTCAGCGACAGGCCGAGCCCGAGGACGAGCCCGGTCCAGTTGTACTCGTCGGGGATGAGGTAGTGGCGCGCATCGGTGATGGCGATACCGAGGAGAATGGTGCCCAACACTCCCGCCTCGACGAAGCGGGCCGTCGGTCCGTAGGCCAGCATGGCGGCGATCCACAGGACCGCCACCACCGCCTCGATGACAGGGTATTGAATGGAGATCGGCTGCCCGCACGAGCGACATCGCCCCCGCAGCACGAGCCACGAGAGCACGGGCACGTTGTCCCGCCACGCGATCCGGCGCCCGCAGCGCGGGCAGGTCGACGGCGGGTGGAACAGCGAGCGCTGCTTCTTGTCCTCCTTGGCAAGCCGCAGAATGCAGACGTTGAGGAAGCTCCCGAGACAGAGCCCCAAGAGTCCGGCGCCGACGAGCAGGATCGGATCAACGGCCACGCGTCACCTCATAGAGCAGGATACCCGCCGCCACTGCGACGTTGAGCGACTCGGCGCCCTGGGCCAGCGGGATCGCCACGCGCTGCGCGGCGACGGCGTTGAGCTGCGGGCGGATTCCCGCCCCCTCGTTTCCCACGATCACCGCGATGGGTCCGTCCACCCGCCCCGCTCCCGGCTTCCCTGGTCCCCGGTCGAGCGCCCGGTGCAGGGGCACGCCATCCGCGGCGCTCGCCCACAGGGTCAGGTCATGTTCCCGCGCCCACACGATGAAGCCGGTGTCGTCGAGCGACACGATGGGGTGGCGGAAGGTAGCTCCCATGGCGGCCCGCAGCGCCTTGGGGCTGGTCGGGTCGGCCGTGCCCCGCAGCACGACCGTGCCCGCGGCTCCGAGCGCGTGGGCCGTCCGGATGAGCGTGCCGACGTTCCCGGGATCCTGCACGCCGTCGATCACGAGCGCCACCGCCCCCGGGGGTGGCGCGAAGTCACTCGCGGCCCAGCGCCGCGGCTCGATGACGGCGATGATCCCCTGCGGCGTCTCGGTGTCGGCGAGTTGGGCGAAGACGCGCGCGGGGACCTCCTCCACCTCTACGGCATGGCTCTGGAGCTCCGCGACGAGCGCCGTACCGCGCGCGGTGCGTGCCAGGTCGGGCGCGACCAGGGCCCCCTTGAACGCCACTCGGGCAGCGAGCGCCTCCTCCACGAGCCGCACACCCTCGATCAGAGCGAGGCCGCGCCGGCCGCGCGCCTTGCGGCGTTGGAGATCACGTATCGTCGATTGCAGATTACTGGTGATGAGTCTCCTCGAGCATTCCCGGCCGCGACCGAGCATTCAATATGCGAAGAAGCGTGGGACGGGCGCTACGTGAAAATCGCCCTCACCATCGCGGGATCGGACTCGGGCGGCGGCGCCGGCATCCAGGCCGACCTCAAGACGTTTCACCAATTCGGCGTGTTCGGCACCAGCGTGATCACCGCCGTGACGGCCCAGAACACGATCGGGGTTCGGGCGTGGGAGCCGGTCCCGGTCGAGCTCGTCACCCGCCAGCTCGATGCGCTCGCCGACGACCTCCCGCCCGGCGCGGTGAAATCGGGCATGCTCGGCTCCGCCCCTCTCGTGGAGGCGGTGGCCGACGGGATCGCGCGGCGGCGGCTCCCGAACTACGTGCTCGACCCGGTGATGGTCGCGACGTCGGGCGATCGCCTGCTCGACCGCGATGCCGAGCGACTCATCGTGCGACGGCTCGTGCCGCTCGCCACGCTGGTCACCCCGAACCTCGACGAAGCAGCGGTGCTGCTGGACGGGAGCGTCCGCACGCCCGACGACATGGAGCGCGCCGGCCGGGCGCTCGTGCAACTCGGAGCGAGGGCGGCGCTCGTGAAGGGCGGTCATCTGGCCGGCGCGGAGGTGGTGGACGTGTTGGTCGCGGGCGGGGCAGCCCGACGCTTCATCCGCCCGCGCCTCGAGACGACGTCGACGCACGGCACGGGTTGCACGCTGTCCGCCGCCATCGCCGCGGGCCTGGCGCTCGGCCGCCCGCTCGAGCGCGCCGTGGAGGATGCGCTCGACTTCGTGCACCGGGCGATCGCCGCCGCGCCCGGGTTAGGCCAGGGACACGGGCCGCTCAACCACTTCGTGCCGGCGCCCCCGCGGCCGCCGGCAGACGGGCTTTAGCCTACTCCAGATAGCGACTCGGTCGAAGCGCGAGCAGGATGGCCAGACCCGCCAGGGCAGCCACCAGCGAGACGCGGTCGCGGCTGATGAACCAGAATACCGCGTTGACCAGGCACCCGCCCTCGACCACCGCCCAGCGCACGATGAGCCGGCCCTGACTGGTCATCCACCATTGGTCGGGGGTCTGCCCCGGCGCGGGCGCGGGATCGGGCCCCGGAAGCAGCCGCAGGGCGAGGAGCCCCGCCGCGAGGATCCCGAGTCCCACATAGGTCAAGAACTGGCCGCTCACAGGCAGGGGAGCCAGTGGCGAGACGCGATGCACCCACGCCGTCACCAATAAGAACAGCGTGACGCCCATCATGAGGGCGCCGTGGATGATCTTGAGGCTTCGCATGCGGGCCCCCTCAGTGTCGGGACGCCATATTAGTAACGATCCCAACCACGATCACAAGTGACGCCTCGTCCGTTTCTGGCCGCGCGCTGGTCCCACATCATTCTCCTCACCTTCGAGGCCCCGGAAGAACTAATCCGCCGCTCGATCCCGCCGGGCGTCGAGCCCGATCGCTGGAACGGCCGGACGCACGTGAGCCTCGTCGCCTTGCAGATGCTCGACGTTCGCATCAAGGGCTGGCGCATCCCGGGCTTCACCGCACATCCGCAGGTCAACTTCCGCACGTACGTCCGCGTCGCGGGAGAGCCGGGCGTCTGGTTCGTCCGCCAGTTCGTGCCGAGTCGGCTGATCGCCGCGGTGGGCCGGCTGCGATACGGCGAGCCGTTCTGGCCCACGCCGATCCGCAGCCGGGTGCTGGACCTGCAGGGCGAGCTACGAGCGGAGTACGGTGTGGGGCCCGCGGCGTTCGGCTGGCACGTGAGCGTCACCGGCTCGCGCGCCGCTCAGGTGCCGCCGCCGGACTCGTCGGAGCACCACTTCATCGAGCGCGCCTTCGCCTGCCGCACGCGGCCGGGCGGTAATCTCGGCGTATTCCGGGTCGTGCATCCGGCGTGGGCGGTGCGCCAGATCCGCGCCGTCGATTACCGCTTTGACTTTGGGTCGCTGTACGGGGCGGAGTGGGAGTTCCTGAATCGCGCCCCACCGGCGGACGTGGTGTTCGCCGAAGGGTCCGAGGTGTCGGTCTATGCGCCGACGGATTCCATGGGCGCTAGAGGCGCCGCAGCACCCCCCTGATCAGCTGCTCGAGCTGGCCGGAGATCTGCTTGCCTGCCTCGAGCACCTCCAGATGCGACAGCTTCTGCGCCGACAGCCCGGCGGCCACGTTGGTGATACTCGAGAATCCGAGACAGCGCACGCCTCGAGCGCGCGCCGCAATCACTTCCGGCACCGTGGACATCCCCACGGCATCGGCCCCAAGCCGCTGGAGCATGCGGATCTCCGCGGGCGTCTCGAACGACGGCCCGAGGAGGCCGGCGTACACGCCCTCTTCCAGTGGGATCCGCTCCGTCCGCGCCACGTCGCGGGCCAACCCGCGGAGCGCCGGGTCGTAAGGATCGCTCATGTCGGGGAAGCGCTCGTCCCCCTCCGGCACCGGACCCACGAGCGGGTTCTTGAACATCAGGTTGATGTGGTCCGCGATGAGCATCAGCGTGGGCGGGCGGAAGGTGAGGCGGATGCCGCCCGCCGCGTTGGTGACCACCAGCGTGGTGGCGCCGAGTCTCGCGAACACGCGCGTGGGGAGGGCGGCGACGTCGGGCGCGTGACCTTCATACAAATGAAAGCGACCGCTCTGCACGACGACCGGCACGCCTTCGAGCGTCCCGCCGACCAGCTCGCCTTTGTGGCCCGGGGCGCCGGGCTCGGGGAAGCCCGGGATGTCCTTGTACGGGATCCGCACGGCGTCGCGCACCGCATTGGCCACGCCGGCCAGGCCCGAGCCGAGCACGATCGCGACGCGCGGCTTGAGCTTGCCGAGGCGCCTCGCGACGACGTCCGCCGCCGCACGGACCGCGTCGCTCACAGCAGGATCCCCGCCAACGTCGCCGACAGAAAGTTCGCCAGTGTGCCCGCGATCATCGCGCGGAACCCGAGCCGGGCGAGGTCGTGCTTGCGGTCCGGGACGAGCGCGCCGATGCCGCCGATCTGAATGCCCACCGAGCTGATGTTCGCGAAGCCGCACAGGGCGAACGTCGCGATCGTAAAGGACAGCGGGTCGAGGTGGGGTTTCAGAACCGCGAGGTCCTTGAACGCAAAGAACTCGTTGAGCACCATCCGCTCGCCCAGCAGGCTGCCGATGGTTCCCGAGTCGTGCCACGGCACGCCCATCGCGAAGGCGATCGGCCGGAACACCCAGCCGAGGACGGTTTGGACGTTCTCCGGGAACCAAGTGACGTAGCCGTGTACCCACCCGAAGCCGCCGTTGACCAGCGCGACCAGGGCGACGAACGAGACCAGCATCGCGATGACGTTGAGCATCAGGTGCAGCCCGTCGGTGGTGCCGCGCGCCGCGGCGTCGACGACGTTCACGTCGGTACGCGGGATCTCGACCCGCACGCCGCCCAGGGTCTGTGGCGTCTCGGTTTCGGGCTCGAGGATCTTCGCCATCATGATGGTACCGGGCGCCGTCATGATCACCGCGGTGAGCAGGTGCCGCGCCTCGATCCCCATAGCGATGTAGGCGGCCATGATCGACCCCGATACGTGCGCCATCCCCGCGGTCATGACTGTCATCAGCTCGGAGCGGGTCATCCCCGGAAGGAAGGGGCGGATCGTCAGCGGCGCCTCGGTCTGACCCATGAAGATGGACGCGGCCACGTTGAGACTCTCCGCGCCGCTCGCCCCCATGACCTTGTTCATCAGGACGGCGAACGCCTTGACGACGACCTGCATCACGCCGAGGTAATAGAGGATCGCGAACAACGCCGAGACGAAGATGATCGCGGGCAACACCTGGAAGGCGAAGATGACCCCGAGGCTGGAGTACTGCTTGCCGATCTCCCCGAAGACGAACTCCGAACCGACGTAGGAGAAGCCGAGGATCGTCTTCACGACGTCGCCCAGTTTCTGGAACAGCCAATGCCCGAAGGGAACGAGCAACACGAAGATGGCGAACGCGAGCTGCAGCCCCACGCCCCAGCCCACCACGCGCCAGCTGATGGCTCGACGGTTGCGCGACAACGCGATGCCGATTCCCAGAATGAGCGCGATCCCGAAGATCCCGGTGAGGCGCTGCGGAATCGAGCGGGGCGCGCCCTGCGGCGCGGGCGTCGGCGCGGGTGCGGGTGACCCGGCCACGCTGTCCGTCGTGGTGGGCTGTTGCGGTCGCACCGCGCCCTGGACCGTAGTCCACACGAACCTCGGCAGCGTGAACACGGCGAGAGCGCACACGAAATCGACGGCGAAAGCGACGATCGTCCGGGGAAGGCGCAGCGCCATTAGAGAGCCTCCAGTTCGCTCTGCACGCGGGACACCAACGCCACCTTCTCGAACTCCGGGAGAAACGCGCTCTCGCACGCATTGAGCACCACGCGCGCGAGGTCCGCCTTGGTCAGGCCCAACACACTCTGGGCGACGAAATACTCGTCGGTGAGCGAGATGCCGTCCACCAGCCGCCCGTCGGTGTTCAACGTCACGACCACGCCCTGGTCGAGATAACGCTTGAACGGATGCTCGGCGAGTGAAGGCACCGTGTGGGTGTGCAGGTTCGACGTGAGGCACATTTCGAGCGGGATCTTCCGCTCGATGACGTACGCGAGCAGCGCGGGATCTTCCCCAAGTCGAGTGCCGTGGCCGATCCGCTGGGCCCCGCACTGGGACAGGGCCTGGTGGATGGAATCCGGGCCGTCCCCTTCCCCGGCGTGGCACGTGCACGCCATTCCGTGCTGCGCCGCGTACGCGAACGCGGCCGCATGGTCGCGCGCCGGGAAGCCCCGCTCGGCTCCCGCCAGGTCGAACGCCACGACACCCGCCGTCCGGTAGCCCGCCGCAGCGCGCGCCAGCTCCAGCGACTCCGCGGGGGCCCGGGTGCGGATGCCGCACACGATCAGTCCCACCTTGGTGCCCGTCTCTGCTTCGCCGCGCTTGATCCCGGCGAGCGGGGCCTCGATCGCCTGCGCCAGGGTGAGCGCGGGCCGGTGCAGCAAGGGCGAGAAGCGCGCTTCCACATAGCGGAGCCCGTCCGCCGCCGCGTCCAGCACGAACTCGTAGGCGATCCGCTCGAGCGCCGCCG
>Ga0137415_10006029_pt1 | contig 11997 bp, 6 predicted proteins | sample CZODoug3_1_1_16f_FD_183082 | JGI IMG/M metagenome (GOLD analysis project Ga0137415, IMG submission 183082) | Vadose zone soil fungal communities from Angelo Coast Range Reserve, California, USA - CZODoug3_1_1_16fungal (Hybrid Assembly) | ecosystem: Environmental > Terrestrial > Soil > Vadose...
GAGGTGGGGTGGTTGGTGCGTGTGTCGGTGAAGATGAAGAAGCCATTCTGATTGTTGGTGGCTCCAGGCGTTGTGCTGCTTACGCTGATCTGGTCGAAGTCGTTCTCGCCAGCGCGTTCCCACATGCCTCCGAATTTCAGAGTGTGGTTGCCGATGACCTTGGTGAGGTTGTCTCCGAGATCGTAAACCACGCCGCCCGAGTGCGAGGGATAAGGGCCGCCGTCGAGCGTGTCGAAGTTGGCAATCTGAATGGTTGGAATCTTATTCGGGATTTCCTTGGTGTCAGCCGAGTACAGGTACGGATAGTTGATGCCGTACTGCGTTCGATCGAAGAGGCCGCTCGACTGATCGATGCCGATGGTTACGTGGTCCGCGCTGGCGGAGAAGATCACGTCATTTACTGTTGTCGGGTTGATGGTCCAGGTATAGTGCAGCACGCCAACCTGGTTTGGACGGTCCCAGACGCGCGGTGTCCGGTTGAAGTTGCCGAAGTGCGGCTCAATCTCGTTGTAGTTGAAGTTCAACAGGCTGAAGCGGATGTGGTGAGCTTCTGCCGGAATGTAGTCGACCACGATAGTATCTTTGCGCTGATTCTCGGGATGAGCCGCTGCATCGGTCCAGTTGTAGCTGCCGCTGTTTGCATTTGGCTCCGGATAGGCGTTCAACAGCCCAAGGCCGTTCGCGCTGAGTTGATTGGGTGGGATGATGTTGCCGTTGTAAGGGGTGCCGGCATTCGGGGGATTTGGGTCCACGAGTTGCACTTTGTTCTGATAGAAGATATTGCTGCCTAACAGCTCGCTGAAGTTGCCTTGCCGCATGAGCGCAGTGGGAACTTTTCTGGTGACTGTATCCGTCTGCCGGTACCGGATATATTCCTGCCCAAGTAGGAAGAACAGCTTCTGGCGGTTTTGATTGAAGTGGCCCGGAATAAATACCGGACCGTTCAGATTCCAGCCGAACTGATTGAAGCGGAAAGAGGGCGGGTGTTCGGAGATGGATGGGTTGTCCGGAGTGGAATTGCGCGTCCAGGTGTTGGCATTGAAAAACGAGTTGCGCAGGTATTCATACACGCCGCCATGGAAGGTGCTGGTGCCGCTCTTGGGAACCATGCGAATCTGCCCTCCCGATGTGCGTCCGTACTCGGCCTGATAGCTGGTGGTGAGGATCTGCACTTCAGAAGTGGAATCGACGTCTGCCACGCCTACGCTGTCATTGTTCGAGCGCGTGCGCACCATGGGCGCGCCGTCCAGGGTCATGAGGTTTTCCTGCTGGCGGGAGCCATTGATGTAGACCGTGTTGTCGAGCGAGAAGTTGAACGCTGACATGGACGCGTTGCGCATCACACCGGGCTCGAGCTGCGAGAGATAGAACGGATTGCGGCCATTCAACTGAATGGACTTGACCTGCTCGCTCGTGACCAACTGGCCGACCGCTGCTGTTTGCGTCTGCACCGTGTTCGCGTTTGCTTCCACGTTGACTGTGGTGCTGGCGCTGCCAGGACTCAAGGTCAGATTTGCCTGGCTGCCGATATTGGGGTCGAGCCGGGTTCCGCTCTGTACGGCAGTTTGAAAGCCGGTGACCTCGGCGCGGATGGTATAGCTGCCGGGCGCGAGATTTGTGACGACGTAGAAGCCATCATTATTTGTCGAGGCTGAGCGCTCGGCTCCAGTGGCGTCGTTGTGAATGGTGACTTTGGCATTGGGCAAAACAGCTCCGGTGCTGTCCGATATGGTGCCGGAGATAGACGAAGTATCGGCCTGGCCGAATGCATTTCGTGTAAAGGAGAGGTTGATTAGGATAATGGGGATGATTACTAAAAGGATAAGAAAGCATTTACTGCGCGTCAGCAACACGGCCTCCTGACAAGTATGGGGGATTCGCCGCTGGTATCGTTCCCACTCGGTATTATCGAGCGGTGGAAACCTTACCATTCCCGGCTATTCCTTTTATCTATCCGAGAGGATAGTTGTCAAGTTAGGAAATAACTCTTTGATCGATATTGCTTCAATCATCAAAATCTTACGGCACGAGGGATGAAGGATGCCGGTGGGACAGGTCTAAAGCAAAAGTACAGATACTGTGATGTGGTGAGAGCATTCCGGTGCAGCCGTTCTTTAGCGGAACGGCTGTGCTGAGATTTGTTTGCTTCCTTACACCATCTGTACTCTTGCTCTAGCGGGGTTGCACTTCAACGGCTGTAGACAGGTCGAGAGATTGCTTTCCTTCCGGGATGGAAACTTTCATTCCATGTGCCAAGTAATGGCCGATGACCTCTGGCTTGGCCCAATCGAGTGTCCAGCCATCTTCGATAGCGATGAGCGTGTATTTACCGGAAATGGCGCGGTAGAGTGTGAAGCTTCCATCGGAGTCGCTCTGGTCGCGGCGGAAGAGTTCGTGATTCGCGCCGGGATCTTGCGGGACGAGCAGCACCATGACGCTGGATGCGGGTTTGCCGTCGCGTTTCGCAAAGCCGGTGACGTTTGTTTCTCCACTGCCGAGTGTGGCGACTACGGTGACGGGCTGCGTGCCTACTTTGAGGATGTGTCCTTCGGCGGTTGCTCCGGTTGCGGCTATTTTGATGACCGCAAGTGTTGAGCCCGGATTTCTTATCAGCATCTCGTAAGACCCTGGAGCAATGTTATGAATGGTGAAGCTGCCATCATCTGCAACACGCTCGCCTCGCGCTGAGGTTCGGCCTTCAGACTGGAGTGAAACAAAGAGCCGGTTGGGTAATTTTGCTCCGGAGGCCATCGCTATTTTGCCGGAGACATCGACGCTGGCTGCTCCGGCATTCGAATCGATTTCCTGATCGCTGGTGAGATCGATTGTGGCGAAGCGACTGGGCGATTGGCGTTGACCGTGGAACTCCATTTGATATTGGCCGGGAGCAACGCCGTCCATCCTCATGATGCCGTTGCCGAAGCCTGTTCCTCCGGCTGGGATGATTTGACGTGCGCCGAATACATCCTGGGAGAGCATGGGGAAGCCGAATGCTCCGCGTCCTTGATTGGGAATAGCAAAGCGCAGGTGGACTGCGGGTACAGGGTGCAGCGAGAAATTGATATCGATGTGGTCTCCGGATTTTACGGGGATGGGCGTTGCGTCATCGGAATCGGTGACATTGGCGTAGAACGTTAGCTGATACGCGACATCGAGCGGCGAGTTAGTGCTCTCCGGTAATGGGTTTCCCTGCGCATCGAGCTTAGGGTTGGGCGATGTGGCATACCAGGGGCGTGCGCTTACGGAGATATAGTAGTTTCCGGCTTCGAGCCGGGTGAATTCATAGCTACCGGCATCGTTCGTTATCCCCTGACGATAGTGCACGATATTTCCGAGGCCATTACGGGTGTTCTGGCGATAGAGCATTACCTGGGCCTGATTCACTGGATCGCCTGCTTCGTCGGTTACGACTCCACCTATGACGGCGGCTGACTGCATACGGAAGTGCAGTCCTTCTGACGAGAGGCCGGGGCCAGTGACGATGGCGGTTGAAAAGCTTTCGTGCTCGTCATAGGCGGTGGCGATGTATCCGCGCCGCGACGCATCGAGCCGGTATTTGCCGGCGCTCAGATGATCGAAGATGAAGCTGCCGTCTTCCGCGGTAGTGGTTTCTGCAATCTGCGAGCCTTGCGGTCCTGGAGTGAAAATAGCGACATTGGCGCGGTCGAGGAGCTTGCCTGTGGAAGCATCCTGCACGGTGCCGCTGATGCGGTAGGTGCCTGCGGTTTGCTGCGGGTATGCGAAATGGATGGATAGTAGCGCGGCAAGTGCGGCAGCTTTCAGAATCGTTTTCATTCTGTTTGGGGTATGCCAACGATTCGCGCGAAAATGTGCCATTTGTCGTTAGCAGCCTGAGGCTGCTTGTCCGAGGATGTAGTTGTAGTTGGGCTGAGGCGGCTTTCTATCGAGGTTGAGGGTATGGTCACCGAAGCGGTTGATGTGCTCCGTCAGATAAGGGTTCATAACGGCATAGAGCCTTGCTGTAAAGAGTAGATGGATAGAAAGCCGCATAGTAGTAATTTTCGGTAGTGGATCAGTTTGAATTTGGACTCTGATTAGTACCTACCCAACAATTTCAACCATAAGGCCAAAGATCGCGAGCGCCTCCACTGAGCGGTCAGTATTAAGGGGTAAACAGCTTCCAGTGCCCCTCGGAGACGACTTCGACAGTGCCGTCGGTCACTTTTATGGCGGTCTGATCATCAATCGCGTACGACGGCACCGGTATCGTGGCAGCCAACTTTTCCAGATTAACCAGCGAATTCTTGGGAAACTGCTCATGATCCAGGTGCGGATGCAACGCAAAGTCAACCATTCCCAGTGCTCTATCGCTGTCGGCCGGCAGAGCATGGCCACCGTAGGTCGTTCCAAAGGAGGTCATCACCATACTCCCGGCGCTCAACCCCACATAGACCGCCTTGCGCAGCAGCGACGGCAAGAGGTCTGCCAGTCCGGACTGCTTCATCCAGTAGCACAGATACAGGCAATCGCCGCCTCCAACCAGCAGCGCGTCGGTCTCCTGGAGCATGGGGAGCCAATGTTCTTTCTTGATGCTGGGCAGAGCCGTGAGTTCCAGCACTCCCAAAGACTTCCAACCCATTTCGCAAAAGGGGTCGCCGAGTGATCCGCGGATCACCCTATAGGCGATGTCAGAACCACCGGATATGGCGTAGATCGCGGTTGGAATGAAAAGGGCGCTGGACTCGGCAATCGGTTTGCCCAGCAGTTCGACCAGCGCGGCGCGGATCCTCGTGTTGCTGATGCCAGCGGAAGTGAGAAGAAGCCTCATGATGCCCCTGGTCATCATACCAAGCCATGCCGGAACGCTTAAACAAGAAGCGCCCACAACCTGGCGCAACTGGCTGGGAATGTCTCGCTGCCGGACGACAAATCCTTAACGCGAAACTGACCCACTACCTAATTTTCATAAGACTTGACGATCTACTTCTACTCATGTCAAAGTGTGCTGGTTCTAATACGCAGTTGATTCTTATTTTACGGTTTAAAGCATCTTTCCTGTTACTGTGTACCACCTAATGTATGCCAGTGCGTCTGAAAAGACGCGCCAGCAGTTTTGCTTCTGATATACACCTACAGGAAAATGCTCTAGTTGAGCATTTTGGGATATACCGTTTGGGGTTCAAATTAACTTGTAGAGTTTGCCTGATACCGTTCGCGCTGCTGAATGTTGGGCATATGGCATTGATTCGCAGTTAAGCAATCCTTAGTTTCGGTGTGTTGCAAATTTTCCATTCCCAGGAGGCTCACCATGTTTCCTACCTGCTTGTGCTCAAAGCCGATTTATCGCTCCTATGTAAGGATGGCTTTGCTGGTAATGTTATTTGTTGCTGTAAGCAGAAATGTTACCGCTCAATCCACGCAGAATTATTCCCGTGCTGTATCGGGTGGTGGCACTCTTCAGTATCAGATTACAACCTATGGCTGGAATAGCTGTGATTCTTCAGGCTCTAATCCCAATGCAGGAAGAATTCAGAATTACTCTGTCTATAACTTTGTATATGTAGATCAAAATGGAACATCCTATCAACTTGGTTATGGGCTGGACTTCTACCAGCTTTCGTCCGATGACCCGAGCAATGGTTGCCCGTATATCACAGGACCGCGTTTTGATACGTTACATTTCAATGTTCCGGGTATTGCGATAGATCTCCCCTACAGCATCGACGATCAAGGGTACTTTTCCGCGGGTACTCCGACGATCAGGATTTCTGGTTTTCTTACTCCAAAATATGTGATTCTGGCAGTTACTTACGCGCCGCCCGGATCCCAGAGCAGCGTTACATATTCAAACAGTACATCGCAAAGCGTCTCGACCTCTGTTTCAAAGACATTTACCGATCAGACGAGTTTCAGCGTCTCAATGGGGGCCAACGCCAATTTCGGAATATTTGCTGCCGACTCTTCGGTCACAGCTTCAACCTCCTATACACAGTCAAAAGACTCATCTTCATCGATTGATCTGAGTACAACATCCACCTACGGAAGGCAGATATATGGTCCTGCGAATTCGGCGCTTGGTATCGATCACGCCTTTGACGTCATCTGGATCTGGCTCAATCCTCTGGTGGATATTACGATTCCACCCGACCAGTCACTGAGTTGGACTGGATATACTTACGACTCAAGAGATATCAATGAGATGGATATCGTTCCGCTATACGTCTCATGGCTGCAGAATCCACAAACAATGCCAGCTGATGTTGTTCATGCACTGGCGCGGAGCTGGGACACATCTGGCGCAGGTGGCTTAACAACGGCAGACTACGCCACCATTCTGGCAAGAGACCCCCTACTAAATTCGTCCTTTAATCCAAATACTGATACTAGTGGACGATTTGATCTTCAGTCAGGACATGATTTTAACTATGTGCCTCCACCGGCCGGCGGCCAACCAATTACGGAAACGTATAGTTTGGAGAATTCACAAACAAGTACAACAGGGCAGGCGGTTACAGATACTTATCAAGTTGGGTTAGGCATTGACGCAAAGTTGAATGCTGGCGTGCTCATTGCTAAGGTCAAGACTGAAATCAAGATTGAGAACACTAATACCTGGGTCACCAAGCACTCCTCGCAAACAGTAGATACTTCAAAGGCAGCAGCATCTTTATCCATTACCGGACCTGCTTCGAGTGATAACTATTCAGGGCCGACAAGAATCGAAGTATGGAAAGACAACATTTATGGAACTTTCATGTTTTATCCGGTTAATTGATCTGGAAGATAAGCTGTCGTATTTGGGTATTTTTTCCTTGCTCATCGTGCCGTCTGTTTGATAGCAAATTTTTCTATTTCGCAAGATCGTACTGCCACCGGAAGTGCAGTTCCGCATCATCCAATTGGCCTATTTTCGTGCGAATCATTGCGACTGCTCCGTGTGGATGACATCGAGCTGCACATGCGCTGTGCCGTTGGCTTCTACGGTTGTCGTTTGTCCTTTGCCGGAGAGTGCTGCGAGTCCTTCTGCGGTGTGGAAGTCGATCTCCTGCAGCTGGTCGAAAGCAATGACGCGGTAGGAGCCGGGTGGCAGATTGTAAAACGAAAACTGGCCAGTGGGGTTGGACATGATCTCAGGAGCATTTGCCGTGGTTGCAAAGAGCGGTATGGCATAGATGTGGATACGCGACTGTTCTCCAGTTGCATTCGGGTTTGTGGTTGCCATGCCGTTGATGGTTCCGGTGATTGAGCCGCTGTCGTTACGTAAAGTGACTTCGATGGGAGCAGAGGTGTTGCCGGGGCCGATGGTCAGTGGCTCGCGCGCGAGATCGACTCCGCCGCTGGTGATGGAACTGACATAGCCTTGAAAGGCCGAAGTATTCACCCAATAGCGGCCGGGGCTGGCGTTCTCCAGTTCAAATGAGCGTCCATTGTTTACACCTTCTACTGGACGCAGGTTACCGCCGCCAAAATTCTGGCCAAAGGTTTCGTCTGCCGAAAAAAGAGAAAGGTTCATGCCGGCATCCATTGAGGCAGAAGATCCTCCTGCGAATCCATTTGCGCCACTATTCGTTTCAGTAAAGTCTTTCCGGATATTTACCGGGATGCTATGCAGCGGCAGTATGGTTATGGAAAGGCCAGACACCGGCGCATTCGCGACTATAAACTCGGTTCGTCCATAGGTTCGATTGCGGCCGTAGCCGCCCGCCTGTAGAACATAGCTGCCGCTGGGTACGCTGGCGTGCACCGTCTGCGTTTGCAGGTCGTAGCGCACCGGAAAACCGAGCGCTCGTCCGCTGCGGTCATGAATCTGAAAGCCCATTCCGGGGCCCGGCGTTGCATTTGTCACCGTAGCGGTTACGGAATAGAAACGTTGCTGCGTTAACGTGAAGTCGGCTCGTGCCTGTTGACCGGCGGTGAGCGTGAGCATGCCTGCGGCGGAGACATCCGTAACGCCGGGATAGTAGACGGCTGGGTATCCGGAAGAGATAGTACCGGCGGCAGCGCGATTCAGTTCCCCGGAGGGCTGCGTATAGAGCAGGTAGGAGCCTGCCGGCAAATTCCCGATATGGAAAGCGCCTTCGCTATTGGTCATAGCCTGGCCCGCCATCGACCAGACACTGTGGCCGTTCTGAATCTGCTTGCGCCATGCGGAGACGTCAATGTTGTCGGCGGAATCAGAGGTGGATAGGGTGACCTGTCCGGTGATGACGGCATTGGGTGTGAGATAGAATGTAAGGCTGGGTATATTTGCGCCCACCATGACGGTATGCGCGTTCTGGCCGTGCTCGAAGCCTTCGTATCCGGGGTGTTGGAGGAGAAATTGCTGCGTTCCCGCGGATAGTCCATTGATTTCGAAATTGCCGTCATTGTCGGTGAGCACACCATTGCCTTCCGGTGTTTTTACCAGCGCTCGCGCGACTGGCTGGTGTGTCACGCCGTTGAGCACGGTGCCGCGGACTGTGTAAGTTTGGGAGTCCTGGGCTGGCAGGGAATGGACGGTGAGGAAAAGTAGAAGTATGACGGCGCAGATTCGCGTTAGAGAAAAATGAGCCGTGCTTGACGCGAAAGAGAGCACAAGAGCCTATGCCTGCTATTTTCTTAGAATTTTTAGAAAAAACAAATAAATATGAAGAGCGCTTCGCGTCAACTGGACTGATCGCATCCATTCAACAGGCTCAGGGCAGGTCTTCGTCCTCCTACTGCGGACGGAATATGGGGCATCCGGCTACTGAAAATTCCGTTTTCCAGGATCTCGCAGTTCAGCGTTTAGCGCACACCTTCCAGGAAGGTATAGGCCGTAATATTGCCAATCTGCGGTGCATTATCGCTCAATATTCCCTGAGAAAAGCTACTTTCCAAAGTGCCCTCTTCACCAGATACCGCATAGACATAAAGCGTATGCACACCTGATGGTACATTCGTCAGTGGTACATTGAAGCTGCCCGGGTTGGTTCCGGCAGGCGAGGCTGGCAGAGCGTGCTGCCATACGCCGCTACCACCATCCAGTTGGTAGTAGACCCCGGTCGGCGGTGGATTGACTGCACTCCCGTTGCCCAGATATGTGCTGCTCGATGTGAACTGACTCGTCACTTGAACTGTAAATTGCGGTGAAGCATTGCTCGTCTCATATACCCCACCAGAGGAGAGCGAGTCTGACGATGGCGGGCTGATCACAGTTTTGAGCGGGATCGTCTGCATAACATTCGGCGTGATCACCGTCACATTGCTGCTGTCAAGATTCGCTACATAGGCTTGATTCGTCACTGTGTTTACAGCTATGACATAGGGATTGGTTCCCACCTTTATCGTGATAGAACCCGAGTTCGTCGCCCCATCGACCACTGTTACAGTGCCATCCTTCAAATTCGCAACATAGACCTGGTTGGTCAAAGGATTGACTGCCATTGCGTAGGGCTCGATTCCCACGTTTACTGTGGAGGTTGCGTTGGTAGTTCCGTCAATCACGGTCACAAAGCCGCTACCAATACCAGGGACATAGATCCTATTGGTTAGCGGGTTCACCGCCACGGCATAAGGGGAAAGACCAACATTCACCGTAGACGTGGTATTGGTGGCTCCGTCAATCACTGTCACCGTGTCGCTGGCGACATTGGCGACGTAAATTTTGTTTGTCACAGAATTGACCGCCACTGCGTATGGGCTCGTGCCCACCTTCACTGTGGACGTGGAGTTGGTGGCTCCATCAATCACTGTCACGGTGTTGTCAGATAAATTCGCGACATATATCTGATTGGTTACCTGGTTGATGGCTACTGCATAAGGATTTGTGCCCACCTTCACTGTGGACGTGGAATGGGTCGCCCCATCGATTACTGTTACGTCGTTGCTGCTGACATTGACGACATAGACCTGATCGGTTACTTCATTCACTGCTACTGCGTAGGGATTGATATCCGCGCTCAGGGTAGAAGTAAAGTTGGTCGCTCCATCGATCACCGTCACCGTATCACTGCCGGCATTGGCGACATAGACCTGGTTGGTTACCGGATTGACTGCCACGCTATAGGGATTCAAGCCAACGTTCACTGTAGAGGTGGAATGCGTGGTCTGGTCAATCACGGACACAGTACCGCTATCGTAGTTGGCGACGTAAACCTTATTGGACACTGAATTCACTGCCATTGCATAAGGGTGGGTACCCACGTTCACCGTAGACGTAGCATTGGTGGCTCCGTCAATCACCGCTATACCATCTCCGCCTTCAACGTTGTAAGTAACATAGGTTTTGTTGGTCACCGGATTCACGGTTATATCAAAGACACGTGTCGTGGCGCCTTCTTCTGCATTCATCGTGGAGAAAGAGTTGGTGTTACCGTCAATTACCGCTATAGAGGCCTCGCCATCATCGTCGAAACTCGTGACATAGATTTGATTCGTCACCGGATTGACTGCTATGGCCTGGGCGTAGCCATATTTGGTCAGTTGCGCTGTGGAGGTAGTGGCGTTGGTTGTCCCATCGATCACCGTCACCGTCTGACCGGTAGCGACATAGATTTTGTTAGTCACCACATTCACTGCCACAGCCTGAGATGAGAGGCCCACATTCACCGTGGAAGTCGCATTGGTGACTCCGTCTATTACTGTCACGGTGTCCGTGCCATCACTGGCGGCGTAAATTTTGTTGGTTACTGGATTGATCGCGATACCTACTGGCGACAGAGGCACGTTTATTGTGGTAGTCGTGTTGGTTGCCCCATCGATCACTTTAACTGCGCTAACGTTGCTGTTGGGGTCGAAGCTGCTACCTATGTAAATCTTATTGGTTACAGGATTCACCGCTATTGCAGCAGGAATAAAGCCTACATTTACTGTAGAACTCGCATTAGTGACTCCATCTATCACTGTCACGATGTCCGTGCTGTCGTTGATAGTATAAATTTTATTGGTCACCGGATTGAGCGCTATGGCCAACCCTGGATTGCCTACGGTCACTGTAGAGATTGTGTTGGCCGCTCCATCGATTACCATCACCGTGTTCTCAGAAAAACTGGTGACGTAGATTCTATTGGTTGTCGGATTTACTGCCACCGCGTAAGGATGAACGCCTGCGCTCAGCTTGGAAATGGAGTTGGTCGCTCCATCGATTACCGCCACCGTATTGTCGAAATCATTGGCGGTATAAACCTTGTTAGTCACCGGGTTGACCGCCACACTTCCGATAGAACCTCCCACCAGATCGGTAGTCAGCAGCGTTTGCGCTTCCAGAGATCGAGAAGCAGCAATCAGCAAGATGGAAGCGAGAGAAACGATCAAGATACGGCATAAGGAACGAGAGATATCCATAAGGATCACCAAGCCAGCAAGATGTAGACGAAAGAATGTCTCAGCGGTAAAGCCCGCCAGCATATAGAAAAAGAGGGGCAGAAAACCTGGCAGCTATTCTTCTATGGGTAGGATCTAGTGCTTACAGGAACCCACCTGCAATTGATTGCGGGTACGGTACGACGCAAGAGCTATGCTGTCAATGGCAGGGATTATCTTCTCTCGCAATCTTTAGAAAGTTGCCTCGCCGTGGTCTGGTCTATTGTTCAAAGAGCCAGATTATCGGCAGATCGATTCTCGATAGGCGAAAACAAGGCAATAGCGAGCAGCGGGAAGTTCTCGATGTTCAAAAGGACAGCTTTCAGATGGTCGGCAACTTGGGAAGGCGGACCAGCGATGAACTGGGTCCGATCAAAGAGTTTCGTAACAGTCTCGTTCGACTCCGCTCAGGGCAGGCTTCTCCACTGCGCAACGGACGATAAAGCCGTCTTTGCTCCGGTCCGAGATGACGATTTTCTGGATGGGTAGAAGAGAGCAATCAAAAGCAACGACGACTGCAACAGCAGATCCCTACGGGATGACAAACAAGAAATGCAACCGCATACCCAATCTCTGGCGGCTTAGCGGGGAGTGAGAGTAAGGGTGTGGGTGGTGGCTGCGTCTACTGCTGGCTTGGTAAAGGGCAAGGTGTAGGTTGTGCCTTTGTACCAGGCGGGCCACTGGTTGAGGAACCAGGGACTGGTGGGATTGGCG
>Ga0137415_10006030_pt1 | contig 11996 bp, 9 predicted proteins | sample CZODoug3_1_1_16f_FD_183082 | JGI IMG/M metagenome (GOLD analysis project Ga0137415, IMG submission 183082) | Vadose zone soil fungal communities from Angelo Coast Range Reserve, California, USA - CZODoug3_1_1_16fungal (Hybrid Assembly) | ecosystem: Environmental > Terrestrial > Soil > Vadose...
CGATCGCGCCGTCGCGGTCGATATTCTCGAGCACCGCGCCTTTCGTTACCACGCGCGGGGGCAGCGGCCGGTGGGTCTTCATGCGATCCCGATAGGAGCGCACTACATCGAGCGGATTGTTCGGCACCGGGAACCCAAGCGTAATGGCAAGCCGCTTCGACGAATTGGTGGCGCCAGACAGGAGCCGCATGCCCTGGGGATAGCCAGGCACGTCCTCGAACAAGATCGCAGGCGGCTCGGGCTTTGTGTGGCAGACGATCTCGGCGAGCGTCCCCATTTCAAGGTCCCAGTGGGCGCCCGGGATGCGCAGCAACTCGCCCGCCGCCTCGATGCGGGCAAGGAACTCGCGGATATCCCCATGCGGAGTGTCGTAGGCGTTGTATTTTTGCTGCTTCGTTACATCAAGCATGGTGCGCACATTTCCCGACGGCGAATTTGGAGCATACTACGCCTCGATTGATTTTTCGAGGCATGTCGATATCACGTGCCTTGGAGCGCAACATAGAAATGGCAAGCGACATGGCCGCTCATCGCCTTTGCGAACCGGAATTCAATCCGCGGCGCGCGGCCCTCGTGGGAGTAGCGCTCCTCGCGACGCTGGCAAGCGCCGCTTCCGCCCAGACTTGGCCAACCCGCCCGATCCGCCTGGTCGTGCCGTTCGCGGCGGGCGGCGCCAATGACATCGTGGCGCGGCTCATTCAGCCGGACCTCGAACGGGCGCTGGGACAGCCGGTCATCATCGAGAACAAGCCGGCCGCAAGCGGCACGGTGGGCACCGACCAGGTGGCGAAAGCCGCACCCGACGGTTACTCGCTGCTGATGGCGTTCACCACCCACACAGTCAATCCGGCCGTGAACGCCAAGCTGCCCTACGACACCGAGCGCGACCTCGCCCCCATCGCGCTGATCGGCAAGAGCCCGCTGTTGTTCATCGTCAATCCCACGCTGCCGGTGAAGACGCTTGCGGAGTTCGTCGCGCTCGCGAAACAGAACCCCGGCAAGTTCAACTACGGCACCCCGGGTGCCGCAAGCCAGGCGCATCTTCTGGTGGCGCTGTGGAGCAAGCTCGCCGGCATCGAGATGCAGCATATTCCCTACCGCGGCGGCGCGCCGGCGGTGCTTGGCACGGTGACCGGCGAAGTGCAACTCACCCTGATGTCGCCCATTGCGTCGCTCGCCCAGATCAACGCCGGGGCGCTGCGGCCGCTCGCGACCGGCAGCGCCGAGCGCGATCCACATTTTCCCGACCTGCCAAGTGTTGCGGAGAGCGGCTTTCCTGGCTTCGAAGCGGTGGCCTGGGTCGGCCTGTTCACGACTGCCGGAACGCCGACCGGCATCGTCGGCCGCCTCAATGCCGAAGTGAATCGGATCATCCACTTGCCGGGCATCGCCACGAAGTTCGACGAGCAAGGCATGACGCCCGCGGGCGGCAGCGCAACGGATTTCGGCGCGTTCATCTCCCGCGAGCTGCGCCGATGGAAGGACGCCGCACGGGCCGCAAATGTGAGCGCCGAGTAGCTGCCCTCCCTGACTTCCGCAATGAAGATCGCTCGTGCCTGGTCAACTGGGATTTCCGCTCGGGGACTGTCGTTCCTGATCCCGATCCGATTCAAGATCAATATCAGGTGACGGCAGCAGCCGAAATGGGATGGCTGGTCAGGCCTGCCGCTCCGGAGTCGCGACCACGAGGCCGTCGAGCGCCTCGGTCACCTTGATCTGGCACGACAGGCGGGAATTCGCCCGCACGTCGTAGCCGAAATCGAGCATGTCCTCTTCCATGGGAGATGGCGGACCGACCTTCTCGCGCCACGCTTCGTCGACATAGACGTGGCAGGTCGCGCATGCGCAGGCGCCGCCGCATTCAGCCTCGATCCCCGGGACTCCGTGCTTGATCGCTGTCTCCATCACGGTCGATCCTGGCTCTGCGTCGATCGTACGTGACTTGCCGGTAGTGTCGATGAAAGTAATTTTAACCATGCGTGCCGATTAACCCGATCGGGCCCCAACAGGAGATTGCCCCAGCCGGATCAGCCGGGCGCACTCCTATATCCGCTCACCGGGCGGCGCGCCAGAGCGCGTACGCTCAGTCAACAGCCGGGTGCGCAGCATTGCACAAATTGCAAGCCGGGCTTCGACGACCGTGCAGCCCAGCGTTTGAAGTGCCGAGGCCAGTTCACGATTCTCTGCGACTGCTCGTTCCAGCGCCGCGGCTGCATCCGCTACACGCCACGCCCCTATCTCTCGTGCTGATCCGGCAAGCGTATGCGCGGCGCTCGCGACCCCGGCCCGATCCACTTCCGGCATGCAGCCGAGCAGCATTTCCGCCTGGCGGTCGAACAACTCCAGGACCTGCAATTCGAGGTCCCGGTCGCCGAGCGACGTGCGCGCCAGGTGTCCGACGTCGATCGGCGGCTCGTCCCCGACGATCGAGGGCAATTCCTTCAGGAAAAAGGGCTGATGTAAGTCCTTCAGGAAGACGGGTTGTTGTGAGAGTTCGCTCATGCTCGCTGTCCGGGACGGGCCTGGTGGCGTCTTTTAAGAAGGCGAGCTTGCGGGACCCATGGAAAACAAAGGGTGAAATGACGCCTCTTTGTCATGGATGGGCGCCCACGCTCTGCCGTCGTGGTAAATTTTCGCTATGCTTTGGTGCGGCGACGTGGCGGCCGCCATCAGCCTTCTCCCTGCCCTTCCCCTTTTCGCTGCCCTCTCCACTCCGGTTTGCGGGGGGGCGGGTTAGGGGGGACGGGGCTGTGTCCGGCCAAGGACCGCGTAGCCCTTTGCGGTTAGTCGGCACACCAGCCACTCCGGCTTGATCGGATTGCTTAGCCACGGCTCGGCCCAGCCGTTAGCGACACACGCCTGAACGGTACGCGGCGCCACCGCGCGGCCGTCGGCATCGAACAACGGCAGCTTGCCGCCCGGCTGCGACAGGCCGCGCTCTAAATATCGGCGCTGCGGCTCGGTCGGCCGCAGGGTTGCGGCCGGCTCCTGAGGCGGATCACTTTCGGGATCATCACTCACAGGCGATATCGACCTATCACGCGCGCGCCGGGAGCGAACCTGACTTCGTCGGCAACGGTCTGCTCCCGGCACGGTTCGTCTTCCCCGGTCCGCGAGACTTCGGCGCGGCGCACGCAACGTCCGGGGCGGCTGATTATGTCTATTTTGTATCAAATTCGGCAATTTTGGCCATAATACGTGTTAACGATGATAAAAACGAGGTAAAGAATCGGTTTCGTGATTCGCTGCGTCGCGAGTAAAATGCCCTGATGAGGTCGGGTGCGGGGAGTGTTTCCGCCTCTAATCCGGTGGCACGGATACAGACACAGATCATGCATCGGCGTGCAGGCGACAGTCCCACTGCGGCCTGTTCGCTGGTGCAGCATAGTTTGTGAGGCTACCAACCATGGCGACTTATTCGAAGAAGGGCGAAGACCCGACCGAAGTTGCGCGTTCGGCGATCCAGGACACGCCGAACGTCCGCGAGCGCGGCATCAAATCGATACTCGACGCCGCCGCGGCCGCAATGCCGCCCGCCATGGAAATTCCGGACGAAGCCTTTCGCCCCGGTCCGCGCACGACGCGAGAGATGCCGACCGAAATGCCTGCGACAGGCCCACATCGCGACGGTCGAGATGTTGTCCGGGCGGCTAACGACGACCGCGAATCCATCGGCCAGATCATGCAATCGCTGCAGCGCCGCCCGGCGCGCACGCCGTTCGTCATTGCGAGCCTGTTCACCGCCCTATGGACCATCGCGGCTTTGGCCCTGATCTATGGTTTCAGCGAACAGCTCGGCGAAATGTCCAGCGGCGCCGGCTGGACTCCAACCGCGATCGGCCTCGCCGGTGCATTCGGCGCTCCGATCGTGTTCTTCTACGCGCTCGCCAACATGATGGCGCGCCTGAACGAGTTGCGCATCGTCTCCAGTTCCATGGCTGAAGCGACGCTGCGTTTCGCCGAACCTGAAATCGTCGCCCGCGATTCAGTCGTTACCATCGGCCAGGCGATCCGCCGCGAAGTCGCAGCCATGGGCGACGGCGTCGAACGCGCGTTGGCGCGGGCAGCCGAACTCGAAACCCTCGTCAACAACGAAGTCGCTGCGCTGGAACGCGCATACAACGACAATGAGGTGCGTATCCGCAATCTGCTCGACGGCCTCGCGGAGCAGCGCGAGACTCTGGTCGGTCAAGCCGAGCAGGTCCGCAATGCCATCACCAATGTGCACCTCGACCTGTCGCACGACATCACGACGGTGAGCGAGCTGATCGCGGAGCGCGTCAACGAGGCGGCGCAACGCGTCACCCGCGCGCTCGCCGATAAGGGTGAGCAGATTACGGTGGCGCTCGGCGCGGCCGGCGGCGCCATGATCGATGGGCTCGGCGAGCGCGGCGCCGATCTCCTGAAGCGGCTCGAACGCAGCAGCGACGACACCACCCATGCGATCGATGCCGCCGGCGACCGGCTGACATCGGGTCTCAACTTCAAATCCGATCACCTCAACGAGCAATTGCTTGCGATCGCCGCCAACCTGCAGCAGTCGCTGTCCGCTCGCCTCGATGAGGTCGTGGACCGCTTCTCGCAAAAGAGCTCCTCGGTCCTGGATACGGTCGACATCCGCACGCGCGAGCTCGCCGAGACGATCTCGGACCGCTCCGAGACGGTGTCGCGCGCGCTGATCGACACCACGGGCCGCATCGCCGAGACCATTGCGTCGCGCGCCGACGAGGTGAACAACTCTCTCAAGACCACGGGCGAATCGATCGTTCTTGATCTCAGTCTGCGCGGCGGCGATATGGTGTCGAAGCTCGAAGACATCGGCAACAAGCTCACCGAAACCGTTGTTTCGCGCAGCGACCACATTGCCGAGCACTTCGGAAGCAACGCCGAAACGCTTGCCGCCTCGATCGCGTCGCGCAGCGATATGATGCGCGATATGCTGGCCCAAAGGCTGCAGACCTTCGAGGAGATATTCTCCCGCAGCGGTGCCGCGCTCGCCGAGCGCATCGCGCGCGATTCCACCCAACTCGGCGACCTCATCACCCATCGCCTCGCCGAATTCGATCGCACCGTGAGGACCCATGGCGGCGAGCTCGTCGAAAATCTGGCCCAGCGGACCGCCGATATCCAGGAACTGGTTGCCACTGCGGTAACCACGCGCGACGACGTGCTCACTGTCACGCTTTGCCGCAAAATCGACGACGCCAACATGGCGCTGGCGACGCGCGCCGCAGAGGTTGCAGATAACCTAGAAAGCCAGATCGGGCGGTTCGAGGACCTGCTGGTCGGCCGCGCCGAAGCAGCTGCGCGCGACATCGAAACGCGGACCCAAACGGCGGCCGACCTGACGACCGGGCGGATCGAGAGCGCCATGGCGGAGGTTGAAGCTCGCGCTCATGCCGCCGCCGAGTTCGCCGCGTCCACGATCGACCGCGTCGCTCATGAGATGGGAGCGCGCACCGGTACGGCGGTCGAGCGAGCCGCCATATTGGTCGGCAAAGCGACCGAGGCGATCGAATCGCGCACCCACGCCGCGGCCGAGTTCGCGGTCGCGCGGCTCGCCGGCGCCACCGATGACATGGAGACGCGGACCGTCTCGGCGGCCGACGAAATCGCGCTTCGGGTCCGCGATGTCACTGAGGAGATCGACAAACATACCACCGAGGCCTTCAGCCAGTTGCTCGAGCGCAGCGGCAACGTGTCCCAGGAGATCGAAACGCGCACTCAGGCCGCAGCCGACGTCATGCAGGCGCGCGCCTCCGAGCTGTCGGACCTGTTGGACAAGGCGAGCAGCGGCCTCATCGCGGCCATCTCCTCGAAGGGCGGACAATTCGCCACGGAGATCGAGCAGGCGACCGAAAGCGCCGCCAAGGCCATTGATGCCAAGGCATTCGCCTTTACGCAGTCGATAATGAACAACTCGAACGAACTTGCCCGCATCATCACCGACGCCAGCACGAGCGCAACGTCGATTGTGAGCCGGACCCTCAAGGAACTGCAGGATTCGGCCAGGAACTCCGTTTCGCAGGCGACCATGACGGTGGCGCAGACCTTAAAGGATCTCCAGCAGTCGACCCGTGGCGCGGTAGACCAATCCAAGCAGGTCGCGATGTCGACGGTTTCGGAAATTCGCGAAACCCACGGCATGCTGCGCTCTGATGCGACCGCCCTGTTCGAGCGGCTGCGCGACGCCAACGGCACGCTTCAGCAGGTGCTGGGCGGCGCGCAGACCAACCTCAGCGCAATCGAGCAAATGCTTTCGACGCGTGTTACCGAATTTGTATCCACGCTCGAACAGCTGCTCGACAGCGCCGACGCCACCACCGGCAAGCTGGACCGGCAGGTCAGCTCCTTCTACGGGGTCACCTCGCGGGTCTTGGGCGATCTCGGTGAACTTGCGGTGCAGTTCGACGGCCATGGCAAGGCGCTTGCCGACGCCGTCACTCTGCTCGAAAAGGCCAACGACGATACGATGGCATCGGTTACCGAACGCAAAAACGCCATTGAGGACCTCGCGGCGGCGGCAGATAACCGTACTGAGCAGCTCGACAAACATCTCAAGAGGTTCTCAAATCTGATCGACGTGTCGCTGCGCTCCGCCGAGGACCGCGCCCGCGATGCCGCCCGGCTGGTCGCCGAGGCGACGTCTGAAGGCGCCCGCACCCTCGCCGAGCGGCACGCGGCAATTCGTTCGACCACCGAGCAGCAGAGCAAGCAGACGCTTCAGTCACTGCATGAACTTCACGAGCGGGTATCGTCGAAAACCAAAGACCTGTTGCAGCAGAACGCCGGCGAAGCACACCAGGTGCTCGAGCAGGCGACCGATCGCTTCGCCGAGATCATGCAAAACATGAAGCAGATGTCGCTCGACATGCAGCGCGAACTCGACACCACGCGCAAGGAGCTGCGCCGCGGCGTGCTCGAACTGCCCGAAGAGACCGCCGAAAGCATGGCGCAGATGCGCCGCGTCATCGTTGACCAGATGGAAGCGCTGGCGGAGCTCAACCGCATCGTGGCCCGCCACGGACGCGCCATGGACACGGTGGGGGCGGCCACTGAGCAGTCGCCCGTGAGGCGCAGTTATGGCAACGAAGAACCGGCGATGGCCGTTGCCGCCGCGCCGGAGCCCGCCTCCCGACAAGCGACGCCCGCAGCCGACAAGAGCACCCCGCAGTGGGCCCGAGTCGAAGCGCTGCCGGACCCCGCCCCTCGTCAGGTTACGGCGGCAGCCGACGGGAGCGTCCCCCAGCGCGGCCGAGTGGAAGCGCCGCCGGTCGCGCCCGCTGGCCAGGACGCCCGAGGCGGCGCCGGCGACGAGGCCGGCCACTGGCTATCGGCGCTGCTGACGCGCGCTTCGCGGGACCGCGAGGAGTCCTCCCCCAATGACGATGGCGGCGCCTTGAAGTCGTCCCCCCTCCCAGCCGCCACGAAGGAACAGCACGCGCTCCGCCTGGACGATCGCAATATCCGGCACAGGATCGAATCGCTCGACTCTCTGTCGATCGATATCGCCCGCATGATTGATCATGAAGCGGCCGCGGACCTCTGGGAGCGCTACAATCGCGGCGAGCGCAACGTGTTTACGCGGCGCCTCTACACCATGCAGGGCCGAAAGGCGTTCGACGAGGTGCGCAAGCGCTACAAGTCCGACCGCGAGTTCCGCCAGATCGTCGATCGGTATATCGGCGAGTTCGAACGGCTTCTCAGCGAAGTCGGGCGTGACGACCGCGAGGAGGTGGTGGCGCGTACATATCTCACCTCGGACACCGGGAAGGTCTACACCATGCTGGCCCATGCGGCCGGCCGCTTCGAATAGGCAAAAGCCGCAGCCGCGCCGACGGGTGGGCGTGCATGTCCGTTGAGCTCCGCGTACGTTGCGAGCGATGGCCGATTGCCGGCGCCTTTACCATCAGCCGCGGCTCGAAGACCGAGGCCGAGGTCGTGGTTGCCGAACTCACCGACGGCCCTTTTACCGGGCGCGGCGAATGCACGCCCTACCCGCGTTACGGCGAGACGGTGCCGCGTGTTGCGGCCGCCATCGCGAGCTTCGCTGACGACATCGGGCGCGGTCTCGACCGCGTCGCCTTGCAGAGCGCCCTTCCGGCCGGCGCTGCACGAAATGCCCTCGACTGCGCCTTCATCGATCTCGAAGCCAAGCGCGCCAACCGCCCGGCGCACGAATTGCTCGGGGTAGCCCCTGCCCGGCCCTGCCTCACCGCCTACACGATTTCGTTCGGCCCGGCCGAGGAGATGGCGCAAGCCGCCGCCGCTGCGGCGACCCGCCCGCTCTTGAAGATCAAGCTTGGCGGGGTCGGCGATCCGCAACGCATCGCGGCAATCCGCAATGCGGCGCCTGCCGCCGAGTTGATCGTGGATGCCAACGAAGGCTGGCGCCCCGACAATTTGGCTGCAAATCTGGCAGCTTGCGCGGCGGCAGGGGTGACGCTGATAGAGCAACCGCTTCCCGCCGCGGACGACGGCGCGCTCGCGCTCATTGCCCGCACGGTTCCGATCTGTGCGGACGAGAGCGTCCATGACCGCGCGACGCTCCGCGCGCTAGTCGGCAAGTATGACGCCGTGAATATAAAACTCGACAAAGCCGGTGGGCTCACCGAAGCGCTTGCGCTCGCTGCCGATGCGCGAATGCTCGGATTTGAGCTTATGGTTGGCTGCATGATCGCTACTTCGCTCGCCATCGCCCCCGCGTTGCTGGTGGCGGGGTATGCCCGCGTGGTTGATCTTGACGCTCCCTTGTTGCTGGCGCGGGACCGCCCGGACGGTCTGCGCTATGACGGCAGCATCGTGCACCCCGCGTCCGCAGCGCTGTGGGGCTGACGGATGAGGCGCCGCCGCGACGTTTCGACCCAAAGATTTGTCACCAATGGCGCTGCGGAGCCGCGCGGAGGGACGCATGAGGCGGCAGGGAGGACGCATGAGACGAATGAGAGGTATCTGTATCTATTGACTGGCCGCTACGCTGTGAGATTGAAAAAATATCATAGCAAAATCAAATAGATAGAGAGAATTACGATCTGCTGAAGTATAGAGCGTAGCTTAGTTCCGTCGTTCAAAGGTGAGACGAATCCTTTTACCTGACACAAAGGCCAGATTACTGGCGCAGGGGTCAGAAAATTCAACACAGCCGAAGCAGAAGCGCAAAAAAACTACAGTTTTGCCTCAATTCTACCTTTTACGGCACTGATGTTACTTTCTAGTCAAAGCGCGTAGGGAGATTTCAGTGCGTATACCGACCTTGCTGACCGCAGCAGCTGCGGCCACGTTGATTACGTCGTCCGCCGCCCAGGCTACCATCCGGCTCGCCAACGACCCCGGCGGCCTCATCGCGGCCTACCAACAGCGTTTTGCCCACGCCCGCGCAAGCGGCGAGCGCATTGTCATCGACGGATCATGCCTCTCGGCCTGCACTTTGGCAATTGGCATGGTGCCCCGCGAGCAGATCTGCGCGACCTCTCGGGCTGTGCTCGGCTTTCATGCGGCATGGCAGCCTACGCCGTTCGGGGGCAAGGCCGTAAGTTTCCCTGCGACCCAACACATGATGAGCATCTACCCGTCGGATGTGCAAAGCTGGATAAACCGGCATGGCGGCCTCACCCCGCGAATGATGTTTCTCCGCGGTAACGAGCTCGCCGCCTATGTGCCGACATGCTCCGAAGGTGATAGCGCCGCCCCCGTCCACACCGTCGTCCACAGAGCCCACAAACCGAGTCGCAGCCGCGAGATTGTTGCCTTCAGGCATTCTCGGCCTATTTTCGCTGTTCGTCGGATGCAATGACGACGCCGAATACTGGCGACGCGGCCAGCTAGGCCGCGAACGCCCTCCCTGCAGCAGAGAAATCGCTTAGCACAGCGGCCCAGCGGCCGCTGTGCTTTTGCGTGTCATCAGGTTGGCGCGTCGACGCGCGTGAGCGCGGGATGCGACGCGGCTGCCCCCTCCCTACCCTCCCCCGCACGCGGGGGAGGGTAGGGAGGGGGCACGACGCCGACCTACGCCACGAGCCGCGCGAACAGCTCGGGGTCGATATTGCCGCCGGACAGCACCACGACGGCAGTCTTGTCTGCAATGCCGAGTTTGCCGGCGAGAAGCGCAGCGAGCGCGACCGCGCCTCCGGGCTCGACAACGAGCTTCAGCTCGTGGAACGCAAAGCCGACCGCGCGCGCAACTTCGGCTTCCGTTGCCGTCACACCGTCGGCCACAAGCGTACGATTGACCTCGAAGGTAAGCTCGCCGGGCATCTGCGACATCAGCGCATCGCACATGCTTCCGGTCAGGACCGCATTGCGCTCGCGCCGGCCACTGCGAAACGAGCGTGCGTGATCGTCGAAGCCCTCGGGCTCCGCGGTGTAAATGCGCGCTCCTGGCGCCCTCGCCTTGACGGCGAGCGCGACGCCGGCAGTCAACCCGCCGCCCGAAGCATTGACGATCACGCAGTCGAGCGTGAGCCCGAACTGTGCCACGTCCTCGGCAATCTCGCGGCCTGTGGTCCCCTGCCCGGCGATGACGAACGGGTCGTCGTAGGGTGGCACCAGTACGGCGCCGCGCGACGCCGCGATGCGACGCGAAATGGCCTCACGGTCCTCGCGTTCGCGATCGTAGAGCACCACCTCGGCGCCGAGCGCCGCTGTGCGCTCGCGCTTGCGCCGCGGCGCATCGCGCGGCATGACGATGACGGCCGGCATGTCGAGGAGCTTCGCTGCTGCCGCCACGCCTTGGGCGTGGTTGCCGGACGAAAAAGCCACGACGCCGCAGCGTCGCATGTCGGGGGCGAGCGAAGACAGCTTGTTATAGGCGCCGCGAAACTTGAACGAGCCGGTCCGCTGCAGCGTTTCAGCCTTGAGGAAGACGCGGCCGCCGGTGAGTGCATCGAGAGCCGGCGAGGAAATCAGCGGCGTGCGCACCGCAACCCCGGCGAGCCGCTCGGCCGCCGCATCCACGTCGGCCGCAGTAGGCAGCCGCAGCGATAAATCCTGGGAACTTGCCATGCGGAACGGTAACGCCGAACGGCATGCCTGCGCAAGGCGAAAGCGCGTCACAGTTAACTCGTCTTGTCGAACCGAACCATCCGCACCGACAGCGGGTGACCCCAGGCGCCGATATGGGCGGCGCGCCAGGGCAGACCGCGACAGCAGAATTCCATATCGGCAAATCGGTAATGATACGGTTCCTTGGCGCCGTACGAAATGTAACCGGATGGATGCCGGTACGGCGTATGGGTCGGATGATGGTCCGGGACTTCGAAAATCGAGACGAAGAATTTGCCGTCGCGAACCACGAAGTTGCCGAGCCGTTCCAGGCAGATGCGGAGAAAGTTAAGCGGCAATGCGGTAAATACCGATTGCGCCAAAGCGAAGTCGACCCGCATCGGGCACCAGGAAAAATCGAATTCTCCCTCCGCCACGAGATTGGACCTGGGCAATTTGTGCGTCAGCCCCGCCGTCGCGAGTTCGATCTCGTATCCGGCGTTGATGAGCGACTCATGCAAATCGACGCCGGCATAATGACCGGCGTCGAGATATCTTATCAGCTTCACCCCGCCCCGAAGGCTGCCGCAACCGATGTCGAGCAGCCGGTGATGCGGCATGAGCCCTTGCGAAACCAGAAAGTCGATCTGGAGCTGGCCAATTTCGTCCCACAGCCCGCCGACGGCTTCACGGTGCCGGCCGGCCTGCACCTGCGCCTCAAGTGCTACCTTGTCGTAGTAACGGCTGATCGTCATGGGCTCCCACCAGCTCCGCCCGCGCCGTTCCTGCACGCAGATCGGTGCTCCGGACGAGGCGCGGCGGCGCATGCGCACTATACCGCCTCGCAACGATACGCAGAGCGGCGCCAAACGTGACGGCGTCGACGAGCGCCTGACCGACCCACCCGTAGCCCGGATGGAGCCACCGGGTCCGGCCTTCGGCCGGCCCGATGATAAACTCCGTGTAATCCGGGAGTGGCCTCGCCGATTGAAACGGCAGATCCCGGATTACGGGAC
>Ga0137415_10006031_pt1 | contig 11996 bp, 11 predicted proteins | sample CZODoug3_1_1_16f_FD_183082 | JGI IMG/M metagenome (GOLD analysis project Ga0137415, IMG submission 183082) | Vadose zone soil fungal communities from Angelo Coast Range Reserve, California, USA - CZODoug3_1_1_16fungal (Hybrid Assembly) | ecosystem: Environmental > Terrestrial > Soil > Vadose...
AGACGGACCCGATACCGCGACCGCCGCCGCCAACGCGCCAATCACAATCAGTCCGACTCCGACGAACGCCAGCAGGCGCTTCACTGTCATTGCCCCTGAACCCCCCGAATCAAGAAAGGAAAGAGAGACCGGCATCGATACGTTCAGGGATAAAGCTATCATCCCGCAACAACGGGCACCGGGGCAATTCCAAGGCGGGATTCAGGTGTGGCAGTTCGACGCAGATCTCGAAAGGCTTACGCCGGTGAGTAGGATGCTCCCGACGGAGAGTTCGGCTCCCGACCCTTGCTACCCACCGGTCCTCCCTAGGGGTATTCCACTGGCAATAGTTTGGGCTCTACGGCTTGGCTTTCGTGCGCAGACAAGAACAAGGAGGAGCAACCGGCCCCTTCAGCCTCTTGTTGGATCAGATCTCCTTTTTCTCCGCCGCCAGACAACATACATGATCGCCGCACCTGTAAGAATCGTAGCAAGAAGGAGTGGCAACCAAGGTATCCCGGGCGACGGTGATCGAGCCGACGGATATGACCAAGTCCCTCCCGGGTCACTGGAGCCCGCGACTCGGCCACCGAACATCAGAATGCGGTCCGCCGTCTGATCGTACGCCATTGCGTGGCCGTCCCGGGCCGGTGGCGAGGTGGTCGGGTGCAGTTTGGTCCAGACATTCAGGCCCAAGTCGTATGACCAGGTCTCGTTGTCTGCCCTTAGAACGCCAATGGCCCCTCCGAAAAGGATCGTTCGATCCGACCGAACATCGTACGCCATTGCGTGGCTGACCCTTGGCGGAGGCGAGGCCGCGGGAGTCATGTTGGCCCATGTATTCGAAGAAAATGCATAAGCCCACGTTTGATTTGTCCACTGGACGTCCGAGGCGTATCCTCCGAACAGGACCGTCCTGTCCGACAAAGAATCGTAGACCATCGCATGGAGTTCACGCGAGACGGGACCACCTGGGCGGGTCAGGTTTGCCCAATTGTTCGTGCTAAAATCATAGGCCCAGGTGTCTCCGACAAACCCGCCTTGGATAGCGCCCCCAAATAGGATGATTCGGTCCGCCTGGGAGTCGTATGCCATCGAGTGCCCAGCCCGGGGAGAAGGGGATATGGTTGGGTTCAGACTTGTCCAAGTGTTCGTGTTGAGGTCGTAGGCCCAGGTGTCGTCCAATAGGCTTCCTCGCTCGCCACCGAACACGATCATCCGGTCAGCTTTCGAGTCGTAGGCCATCGCAAGTCCGTCCCTAGGGGATGGCGATGTCTGGGGGTTCAAGTTTGTCCACTGGTTCGTGTTGAAGTCGAAAGACCACGTTTCGTTGACGTCGGTGAAAACCGGATTGCTCGCAGTTCCCCCAAACATGATGATTCGATCGGATCGGGAGTCGTAGGCCATCGCATGGCCGGCTCGTGGAGAAGGTGACGATTGCGGGCTCAGGTTGGTCCAAGAACTCTCTGCCAGAGCGGCGCCGGAGACAACTGAAGGGATTAGGATGATGGCTAAACCGAACGCGAGTGCCTTGTGCATGACCAATCCGGGAGTTTCGCCCTGCCGCGTGAAAGGCGGTGGACCGGTTCAACCTTGGGAACAGTGCTCCCGACGGGATTTGAACCCGTGTCAGAAGCTCGAGAGGCTTCTATCCTTGGCCACTAGACTACGGGAGCGCGGAGACGCGCTAAGGGTGGGCCCGACATAAACGTTGCGAGGCCCCGATCCACTTGGGCTGACGACCGAAGGTTTTTCCCGGAGGCGGAGCGTTGCAGCCGCGTGAAGGTCGCCCTCGCCCAGCTGGATCCTGCCGTCGGCGATAAGGCGAGGAACCTGAAGAAACTCGAGAAGGCCGTCGCGGGAGCAAAGGCCGACCTCCTCCTCGTCGGCGAACTTTTCCTCACGGGGTACATGGCCCGCGACGCATTCGCTCAACTCGCCGAACCCCTCGACGGGCCATCCGTTCGTGCTGTGCAGGCGAGCGCAGCGGAGCACGGAACCCACGTCCTGTTCGGGATGCCGGAGCGGGAGGTGGGCACGCAGAGGCTCTTCAACGCCGCGGTCCTCGTCGCCCCAGACGGCAAGGTCGCTGCCTATCGAAAAGTGTATCCCGCGAACTTCGGACCCTTCGAAGAGGGCCTCTACTTCGCGCGCGGGGATGACCTCACGATCGTCGACACGAAGATCGGACGGATCGCCCTCCTGATCTGTTACGACTCCTTCTTTCCGGAACTCGCGAAGGCGTATGCGATCGAAGGTGCGCAGCTGCTCGCCATCGTCAGCGCCTCGCCCGCAACATCGAAGCCGTTCTTCGACAAGATCCTCCCGGCTCGCGCGATCGAGAACGCGATGCCGCTCGTGTACGCGAACCTGGTCGGGACGGAGCTGAACATCGTGTTCCAGGGCGGCACGCAGGCCATCGGACCTCGCGGGGAGAACCTGGGTCGGGCCGAGGACTTCGTCGAGTCAACGATTACAGCCGAGGTGGATTTGCGGGATGTCCCGACCGCTCGGGCGTTCCGGCCGACGCTACGCGACACGAGGAAGGAGTTCTGGGAACCGGTTGCGCCGACGATCCCGGTGCGCCGGGCTTGAGCCGCAACGGTCGCGGCGGGTCAGGAAGGACTTCGCGGTGGATTCTCGGGGTTCGCGGCGGCCCAGTCCGTGAGGACGCTCGGCAGTGCCGTCCTTGTTTCGATCCTTTGCCGCGCACACCAGGCCGCCAAACTTGGAAGGACCTGCGGCTCGACCACGAGGCGGTAGACGCAGACCGCGCCGAACACGGCCGGGAACAGACGGACCGCCCAGATGCCGAGGAGTAATAACGCCGATTCGTAGGAAAACACGGACGTGTGCAGGAGCGTCACGAACCCGGCAAGGATCGCGACGGCGCCAACAGGCCCGAGCGTCCTCTCGAACCATTCCGCAGGTCGCACGATTTCTCCGCGGGCGGGATTGATGAGCCGTAGTTCAAGGGCATCGAGCAGCCATGCACCCGGGAGGAGTGAGGTCACGAGCCCCGCTAGGACGAGAATCGGGAACGCGACGAAGCCTGCGACGAGGGCAGCGGTCAGTTGACGCGCGTCGGTCGCCTGGAGGAACACGATCTCCGCCATCACGAGGACATCGATCGCGAAGGGTCCAATGGACATCAGGAGGGTGTCTCGCACCCGGATTGGCTCCGAACCGGGGAGGCGCACATAGACACCGCCTTTGCCGAAGAGCTTTCGGTGCGCTTGGAACGCCCCTCGAGCGAGCGCCCTCGAGAAGGCGGGGATGAGCCACAGGGCCACCGGGACCAGCGCGACCGCCAGGAAGTATGCGGGCGTCTCTCGAATCCCGACTCGTCGGCCTAAGGCCGGGAGGAGCCCATAGTGGAGGAGGAGCGCGAGGCTGAGCACGACGACGAATCCGAGAACGTGCGCCCGTCCCGCGCGGTCCATGGGCCGCTCGCAAAGACCGAATACCATTTGGTCCTTCCGGAGGAAGGCCCCTACCGCGAAGCCGAACGACGAATGTGATCTTCGATCGTTCGGGCGAGGGCCTCGCCCATGGCCCGATACCCGCCGACGTCCGGATGGAGACCGTCCGGGGTCCCCCGCAAGCGGTTCGTATCCCCGGGATCCGCGACGGCGGCGTGGGTATCGCAAAACAGGATCCCGAGCACCTTCGTCAGATTCTCGATCCACGCATTGAGGGTAAGGATGTCCCCGGAGGCGCGAGCCGTTGCCATGTTGTATGGGAGGACCGTAGCCGCGACCGGCACGATTCCGGCGTCGAGAACGTCGGCATATATCGCCGCGAGGTGACGCTCGACCGTCTCCGGTCTCTGATCCCCGAAGATGTCGTTCACTCCTGCGAGGATGATCGCGTACGCCGGACGGACCTGGAGGACGTCTCGCGGGAGCCGATTGCGAATTTCCTTCGAGGTTTCGCCGTTGATCCCTCGGTTCAAGACGGTCCATTCGGGGTGCAATCGCATCATCCAGTACGCGTACTGGCTCTCCGGATTCCCATCGCCTCGCGGCGGCGCTTCGAGGGGAGAGCGAAAACCGGGGGTGCCCGCGGTCGTGGAATCCCCGAGGCCGACAATCGTCACGGACCGCTCTCGCATCGAGCGGCTATTGAGTTCCGGGTTAACATGTTAACCCCGGCGGAAGCGAACAAACTTAAACCCGGTTCACCACCATTCCGGACTGGGGGCGGGGAAATCCTCGAGCGACTGATGCAAAGGGCCTTCGATGCGGATCGCGCCGCGACGATCCGCCCCAATCCAGCGCGGTCCCTGTTCTGGGGGCTCTTCTGCTTCTCGGTCCTCATGCTCTTCGTCGCCTGGGCGGGGATCGGAGAACTGGTCATCCCTCCGACGTTCGGACCCGGTGTCCGCTTGATCGACATGCCGGCCCCTCTGCTGGCTCTGAATGCTGCGTTATGCATCCTCCCCATCGCGGCTTTCCTCCTGATCCTGGCCGGAGTCTCGGGCATGATGCGCTTCATCCCGGCGGTCGGCCGGAGGCTGGTCTGGCGCGTCGGAAAGTACTATGTGACCGCGGTCAGGTTGGCGGCCTATATCGTCATCGCCTATGTTGCGCTAATCCCCGTCCTGATCGTCGTTACGTTCCTCGCGTTTTCAGGGACCCCGCCGAGTGCCGCCATAGGGCTTGCCGTTGGACTCATGGTCGGGGCGGTCCCTGTCGCGTTGGGATGGTACCTGATGCTGCTCGCGGGCTGGTCTCTCTCTGCTATCGCGCAGAGGACGGAACGGGCCGCGGTCATTCTCGCGGTCATCTGGGCGGGCGCCTTCGCGGCGCTCCTCATCGCCGCCCAGGTCTTCGCGACCTTTGCGATGGGCCCCGCAGCGCTGGACTCGAACGCTCGGATTCCACCCCGTGTCCCGTGGGCCGACGCGGCCTCCGGCGTCGCGGGTTTCGCGGCGCTCATCGTCCTCACGCTCGTCGCACGCCGAGTGAGCCGTCGCTCCAACGAGTCGGACGCCGCGCCGATTGCGGAGACGGCGTGAAGCAGCGCGGTCAGCCAGGCCGCACGGCACCCGGCCACAAAGAACGCTTATGGCGGAACCGCTCGTTTCCGGTAGCATGGTTCGCCCGGTGAAACCGGGCCGCAAGAGAGACGGCCGCCTTGGCCCGCCCCAAGGCTATCCGAAGGACCCGGACAAGTACGGCGATCCGGCGAACTGGAAGTATCCCGTGCACACGCCGTTCCACGCTCGCGCCGCGCGACGATACTTCAACGAACCTCGGAACCGTGCGAAGTACACGCCAGAGGAGCAGGCGTACATCGACAAGAAGATCAACGAAGCGCTCGAGCGGTTCGGCGTCGCAGTCAAGATCAAAGGCGGCCAAATCGAGGACGAGGCGGGCACGATCCAAGCGGACGTGCCGATGAACAAGGACATCAACAAGATGACATTCGAAGAACTCCTGCAGGTCTTCCTGGGGACGAACCGCCTTGCCTCTGCAAAGGCGATCGACCCGTCTGTGGTCTCCGTGGACAAGGAGACGGACACGCTCCTCGCGGGGCGCGTCAAAGATTACTCCGTGCGAATCGACCGGCAGGAGAAACGGGTCGAGCACGACTGCGTCGACTTCAAGACGAACCGGGCGACCGGTCGGCTGATGTGCAAGCATCTGGGGGCGTTCCTCACGCAAGTCGACCGCGGGAGGGCGACCCGCCTGTTGCGCGACCTGTTGCGGGAACGGGACCACTGGACGTTCGAGTGACGTCTCCAACGATCGTCGTCCCCGGCTAAAGTTTAAGGCGTTTTCCAACCATCTACTCGGGGGGTTAGGTGGTGGTCGGGCTCGTGCGTCGGCGTGTCTTCGAGGTCTCTGGCGTTCTCGCGGTGATTGGGCTGATGGCGCTGGGGTCGCCTGCTTCCGCCATCACCTGGGGGAACATCGACACGACCCACCCGAACGTCGGCGCGATCCTCATCGTTCGATTGGACGGAAGCGTCGGCGAGTTCTGTTCCGGAACGCTGGTCTCTGCGCGCGTCTTCCTGACCGCGGGCCACTGCACCGACGCGCTCACGGCGGCCGCATTCCCCGCGAGTCGGCTCCGGATCAGCTTCGCGCCGAACGTGTTCGCGGAGGGCGCGGTACGCCTCGCGGTGAGTGGATACCACAGCCATCCTGATTACAACTGGGGCCCCACATCGAATCCGCACGACCTCGGCGTGATCATCCTCGAAAACGCGGTGGAGGGTGTCACCTTTGGCATGCCAGCGTCCATGGGCTATCTCGACGGCCTGGCTGTATCTGGTGATCTCAAGAGCGCGACCTTCATCAATGTCGGATATGGACTCAACCAAGACTTCGTGCTCACCGGAGACCGTCAGATTTCGACCTCGAGCTTCCGAAACCTGCACGATGCATGGCTCTACATGTCGCAGAACATCCATCACGGAGATGGCGGCACGTGCTTCGGGGACTCCGGCGGGCCGACGTTCTTCGTCGATCCTTCGTCCCACGTCGAATACATTGTCGCGGTGACGAGCTGGGGCGACAGCGTCTGCAAGTCGACGAACAACAATTACCGCGTGGACCTGGAGAGCTCCCGGTCGTTCATCGATGACATGATCGCGCTGAACCCGTAGCCGATCGCCGGTTGCCTACAAGCGGCTGAAGTCCGCCTCGCGGTCCTTCTTCCTCGCTTCGCGCTCCTCCGCCTTCGGGAGCGGCGCGTCGCATCCGGGACACATGCCTCCGGAGTCCACGCAGGCCTTGCACAGCCACGCCCCGCATGCATGCCGTTCGACCCCGGGGGCGTGATGCGGTGTGCACTTCGCCGGCGGGCCGTCGTCCGCCGTCTTTGGGATGGACTTTGGCGGTGCCGGCCTCTTCGTGATCGCGGCCGGCTCCTCGTCGGCTTCGACGTCCGCTTCCGGCGTCACCTGCGGCTTCGTTTTCTTCCGCTTGATCTCCGGCGATCCGCGGGTCGAGATCTTGTAGCCGCCGCCCTCGAAGATCTTGAGGGAGACCTCGAGCTTCTTCGCTTCGAACGGCCCGAGGTGGAGCTCCTTCGCCAGGTCCACGAGATTCCATTCCTCCTTCGGGAGGTCCATCGCCTGCCGGATCAGGTCATCGTTGTGCCACTCCGGCGTCGGCTCGAGCGGCGCGTCCCGGACCCAGTCGATGTAGCCCCAGATCGTCCGGGCTTCTTCCAGGTCCACGTGGGGCAGGACGGCGCTGACGTCCGTGAGCCGCAAGGCGTTCAGGTTCTGGGCGTTCTCCACCGTCCGGAGGACGGCGGCTCCCACCGCCTCGTACTTCCGCAGGTCGTCCGCCTCGATCCGGTCGGGGGCCAGGGGAGCGGGCTCGTTGACGTACGCGATGACTTCGTCGAGCAGCTCGAGCGGGACAGAGCAATAACGGAACACCTCGTCCCGAGTCGCGGGCCGTGACAGGTGTTTCTCGAACCGGACGACGGCCTCCGCGAGGCCCTCGATTTTCGCCACGTGGACGCGGTCCTCCGCGATTTTCTTGCCGGACTGAGCGGGTTCATACGCCGGATCGAGGGCCAGCGCCGCGTCGAACGAACGGAGCGCGTCGTCGAACCGCTTCAGGTGAACGAGGGCGAGGCCTTTGCTGTTCCAGGTGACCTTGTCGCGGGCGTCGAGACGCAACGCCTCATCGTATGACTGGACCGCGGCGTCGAATTCGCCGGCCCGCTCTTCGGAAAAGCCTCGCATGTACCAAAGGGCCTTGTCGGTCGGACGAGCGACCGTCGCGTGGGCGAGGGCGTCTGCGGCGGCGGGGAACTGTTCGACTTTCACATGGAGGAGGCCTTTGTCCCGCCACGCCCCGCCGAATTCCGGATCCGCATCAATCGCGGAGTCGAAGGAGGCGAACGCCTCGGCGTTCCGGCCGAGTGCCTCGTTCGCTTCGCCCTTCCACGTCAGCACGCGCGCGTCCTTCGGGCTCGCCTTCAGGACGAAGTCGAAACACGGCAGGGCGTCCGCGGCATGGCCGGTCCGCAGGAGGCACAGCCCCTTCGTCCGGTAGGCGTCGTAATGGTTCGGGTCTTTCTGGAAGATGACCGCCACGAGCGAGAGGGCGTCGTCGAAATGGCCCTCATGGGCGAGGCACATGGCCTTCCCGCTCAGGAAGTCGAGGTGATTGGGCTCGAGGATCAATCCGTCCTCGAACGCCTTGCGGGCCTCGGGGACGCGGCCGAGATCGAACAGGATTCGCCCCTTCGCGGCGAGGGCGCCGCGGTCTCCGGGATTCAGGTTCAGGGATTGATCGTACGCCGTCAGAGCCTCCTCCGTCCGGCCGAGCCGGCCCAGGAGCGCGCCCTTCGTGTTCCAGGTCCGACGGTCCATCGGGTCCACGCGACTCGCTCGCTCGAGCGCCTCCATCGCGGCGTCCGCCTTTCCGACGCCTTCGAGGGCGCCCGCCAGCTCCCGCAGCGCTTCGGTGTCCCGGGCATCGATCTCGAGGAGCCGCTCGCCGACATCGGCGGCGCCTTTGAACGAGTGTTGGGCCAGCAACAGGTCGCGCTTGCTCCGGAGATAGTCCGCGTGGTCCGGTGCGATCGAGGATGCCTTCGTAATCGCCGCCAGGGCGTCCTTCGCATCGCCGGTGGCCATTGCGAGGCGCGCGCGCCGCGCCCATCCGTTCGCGTCCTTGGGCTCGGCGGAGGTCAGTCGGATGACGGCATCGAACGCGTCCTTCGTCCGTCCGAGTGCCTCGAGGGCGGTACTCACCCCGGCGAGTGCCGTGGTCTCCTTCGGGTTCTTCGCGAGCACGGTCTCGAACACCGGGATGGCCTCCTCGTATCGGTGCAACTCCGTGAGGCACGCCCCTTGTTTCAGGAGCGCCGGCACCATCGTCGGGTCGAGGGTCGCCGCCTTCCCGTACGCCGCCGCAGCCTCCTCATATCGCTTCAGCCAGTGCAGCGCCGTCCCTTTGCCGAGCCACGCTTTGGCGTGATTCGCGTCGAGTGCGAGCGTGCGGTCGAACGCCGTGACCGCCTGTTCGTAGCGCTTCTCGCCCTCCAGGGCGAGGCCGAAGAGATACCACGCCTTGACGTCGCCGGGCGCGTATCGTGTCGCCCGGTCGAGGCAGTCGATCGCGTCCGAGAACGCGTTGAGTCGATAATGGGCGCGCCCTTTCTCGTACCATAGGGACGGGGACGCCGGGTTCGCTTCGATCGCCACGTCGAACGCTTTCACGGAGTCGGCGTAGCGTCCGAGCGAGAACAAGAGGGCCGCCTTGCGGGCGGAGGCGTCCGTGTTCCGGGGATCAAGCCGGAGGACGGTGTCGAACGCGGCGATCGCTTCCTCCGGTTGGCTCAAGGTCTGGTGGGCCTCCCCGCGCGCGGTCCAGGTGCTGGCATCCGCGGGGTCTTTCTGGAGGATCGCCTCGCACGTCCGGAGGAGGACCTTGGCGTTCTTCGAATGTCGGAGCGCATCGCGCTGGCCCCGGAGCGCGTCCAGGTCGTCGGGCGCGACCACCCGGAGCGTCTCGAACGTCGCGTACGCCGCCTCCGCCTTTCCGAGGGCGAGCAGGGCGCGTCCTTTGTCCTTCAGCGCACGCGGATGGTGCGGCTGGATTGCAAGGATGGCGTCGCATGCGACGACGAGATCGGACCATTGTTCCGTCCGCAGCAGGAGATCGCGTTTCGCCTCGAGCCCGTCGTAGGACCGCGGCTCGACCGCGAGGAAACCGTCGAGGGCCGCGACTGCTTCCTCCCGGCGGTTCAACTGGATGCACGCGTGGGCCTTCGCGTACAGGGCGCCCGCGTGGCGAGGGTCGAGGGCGATGACCTTCGACGCCTCCTTGACGACCTCGTCCCATCGAGCGAGAGACCGGAGCGCCTCGAGCCGTCCCTCCCGAGGGGCGAGCGTCTTCGGGGTCAAGCCGATCGCGCGGTCGTACGCGCTGACCGCATCGATGCTTCGGCCCGTCTTGCGCAACAGCTCGGCGCGGCTGGTCCACGCAGCCGCATCTCCGTCTCGCTGACGTAGCGCCTCGTCATAGGATCGCAACGCCTCCTCGTTCTGGTTCGACGCCCCGAGGACGTCCCCCCGGAGCCGCCACGCATCCGGGTCGTAGGGGTCCAGCTGGATCACGCGGTCGAGACACCGGAGCGCCCGTTGCGGCTCTCCCGCCGCCAGGTACGTGAGCGCCTTCCCCTCCAGGGCTTCCTTGTTCTCCGAGTTGATCCGGAGGGCGCGGTCGAACGCCGTCTGCGCCTCGTCCAGTTCGTTCCGCCGGCGGTGGGCTTCTCCCGTTCGCACCCAGAGCTCGGCATCGTCGGGGACGAGCGAGAGGACGCGGCGATATCCTTCGACATCATCGGGATCGAGGTTCACGACCTGCATGTAGGCGCGGATCGCCTCGGGCCGCTGCTCCAACGCGACATGGGCGTCTCCTTTCCGCTCCCAGAAATCCTTCGCCTTCGGATCGATGCGCAATCCTGCGTCGTAGTATCCGAGGGCGTCGGACGCGCGCTCTTGGGCGAGCAAGATGTTTCCCTGGAGGCCCAGCGCTCGGAGGTCTCCGCCGTTGCCGGTCAGGGCGTGCGTCGCCGCGGCCTGAGCGGACTCGATCCGACCGACACGGAGGAGTCCCGACCCAATGGTCGCATAAGCCTCGCGAAAATCCTCGATCCGCGCCGCCGGCTCTTGCGCTTCGAGGATCTCGAGCGCCTTGACGAACGCGATCGTCGCGCGACCCTGCGCGTCCACCTCGAGCGCCGCGAAACCCGACTGCGCGAGTCGGTTCGCCTTATCGAGCACCCGTCCTTCTCGATCGAGGAGACCTTGGAAGAGGGCCATCCCTATCATCCCATCCCGCGGGGCGCGGTCAATTCAGGGCCGCGTCGGACAAGTGGCCGACATGGAAAGTCGATGACTTATAGATATCGCCAACGGCCCGCGCCGTAGACAATCGCTCCGATTCGTCAACGCCTTGTCGTTGTGACAATCGCGCTAAGTACGCGCGATACGATTCCGAGCTGACAATCGTCAGACGGGATGGTACGATGGCACGCAGAGGAGTGGAACGGCCGAAGCCGACGAAACTCCGGAAGGAAACACGCGAGTGGCTCACGAAGCAGACGATCCCGAACGCGCGTCGGATCGCGCGGGATCTGGAAAACGAGGGCGAGGACGTACACGATCTCCTCGCGGCGATTGACGAGCTCGAGGCACTCCTCAAGGAAGGGTCCAACCGGGCCAAGTCGTGATTCCAAGGAAGGACTCAAGTATTCGCGGTCGAGTCCCCCAACGGAGCGTGGGTAGTCTAGCGGTAGAACTTGGGCCTTCCAAGCCCAAAGCGCGGGTTCGACTCCCGCCCCACGCACTCAATCGAGCGATCGGAAAAAATAGGGGGACCGGCGGAGTCGTGGAGGCGACCCTCTCCGCCGATCGGTGGGATGGATGGGTTGTGAGCGTCAACCGTCGTCGTCGGACACGTCGAAATCAAGCGAGCATCCATACGAGGCGTAGACGTCCTGCCAGCTCTGGTCTTCTCCCGCGTACATCTCGTTCACCGGAGCCATCATTACCTCGCTTTGCACGCCAGTCGGAAGATCGCCCCGGTATAAGGCGCGGAACGGGGGAGGGGTGAGCGAAAGTACTGGGCTGGAGGGGTGAAAGTACTCAGAGGCGTCGCCGACCGCCCGGGCTAGCCGTTACCGAGTCGTGAGCCACTCGAAGGCGTGGTTTGCAACGAGCGCCGCCGCGGCCCCAAGGGCCAGGAAGGCGAGCCCCGCCTCACCGACCCACGCGAGCCACGTGGCAAAGAGGATCGCCGCGAGGATGATAACCATCAGAAGCCGCGATGGAATCGTCTCGACGAAGACGACGAGGAGTCCTAGGAAGAGCAAGAACACGACCAAGGCGTAGAGGGCCGCTGCGGGGAGGTCCGGGATCAGCGCCATCCGCGGCGCCGATATCGCGGCTCCCCATAACGTTATGGAGGTACCTCGACGACATGGCGGACGTGGACCGCTTCGCCGCGCCGAAAATCCACCATCTCCCGACCGCT
>Ga0137415_10006032_pt1 | contig 11995 bp, 8 predicted proteins | sample CZODoug3_1_1_16f_FD_183082 | JGI IMG/M metagenome (GOLD analysis project Ga0137415, IMG submission 183082) | Vadose zone soil fungal communities from Angelo Coast Range Reserve, California, USA - CZODoug3_1_1_16fungal (Hybrid Assembly) | ecosystem: Environmental > Terrestrial > Soil > Vadose...
CACGACGCCGTGCAGGATCTGCTCGACGTCCAGAACGGCAAGCCCGTCCCGCACTGTTAATTTCCCGCCGGAGTCGGATCCGCGCTCGCCCCACTCGCAAGCTCGGGGGCAATCACGGATTCGAACGCGCTGCTTATCGAGTTGTCCGCGCTTTGCGATGTGAGGGCGTTGCGAAGCGCGGACAACTCGGCAGTGGGCGTCGGCGCGCCATTGGGGACGCGCGCGCAGGAACCGGGATACGTCTCGGTACGTTATGCCGAGGGGTTCTGCGCGCCACAGCGGCCCCTATCCGGCACAGCCCGCCCGGCAGCGCAGCCGCGAGCGGGCCGACGATCGAGGAGCTTGCCCGTGGCCATGCGGCCGCCGCTTCCGTCCCTGACTCTGTCGAGGCGCGTCAAGATCAGCCTGGGCGTCGTGGTGACGGTCATTGTCTTGCTGATCATCGCCGTGTCGTTGGTGGGCGTCTACATCAACTGGCTCTGGTTCGGCGAGGTCGGGTACCGCGGTGTGTACCGCGGCATCATCTCGACCAAACTGATCCTGTTCGTGATCTTCGGTGTGTTGATGGCCGCCATCCTGGGCGGCAACATCGCGATCGCGTACATGTTGCGTCCGCCGTTCCGGCCGCTGTCGGCCGAGCAGCAGAACCTCGAGCGCTACCGGGTGATTCTCGAGCAGCGCAAGCGCCTCATTCTCGCCGCCGTCGCGGGGCTCGCCGGGCTGAGCGCCGGGCTGGCCTCCATGGACGACTGGCGCACGTGGATGATGTGGCGCTACGGCGGATCGTTCGGCATCAAGGATCCGCAGTTCCACCGCGACGTCTCGTTCTTCGCGTGGGACTACCCGGCCTACCGGCTCATGCTGGGCTTCGGGTTCACCGCGATCATCTTCTCGATCCTGCTAACGGCTGCCGTGCACTACCTGTTCGGGGCGATCCGGGTCCAGACACCTGGACCGAAGATCACCATGTCGGCCCGCCGGCACCTCACCATCCTGGTCTTCATCTTCATCGTGCTGAAGGCGCTGGCGTACTGGCTCGACCGCTACGGCGTCGTCTTCTCCAATCGGGGCAAGGTCACCGGCGCCTCCTACACCGACGTCAACGCGTCCCTGCCGGCCAAGACGATCCTGTTCTGGATGGCGATCCTCATCGCTGTCGCCGTACTGGCCAGTATGTGGCTCAAGAGCGCGCAGCTGCCGGCCATCGGCTTCGGCGTGCTGCTCGTGCTGAGCATCCTGATCAACGGCATCTACCCGGCGATCGTGCAGCAGTTCTCGGTGAAGCCGAACGCCAGCGACAAGGAAGCGAAGTACATCGCGCGCAACATCAATGCGACGCGTGAGGGCTACGACGTCATCTCGTCGACCAAACCGGGCGGCACCGTCGACTACCAGCCCTATCCGGCGGTCGGCAGCCCCAGTACGACTGCGCTGGCGCCGACGAGCGCGACGATCAGCAACCTTCGCATCCTCGACCCGAACGTGGTGTCGCCGACCTTCCTGCAGCAGCAGAAGATCCGGCAGCAGTACGGCTTCGTGCCCAAGCTCGACATGGGCCGCTACACCGTCGACGGCGTCACCCACGATTACGTCGTTGGGGTTCGTGAGCTCAACTCGGGCGCCCTCGCCGGCAGTCAGACCAACTGGATCAACAAGCACACGGTCTACACCCATGGGTACGGTTTCGTCGCCGCGCAGGCCGGTGAAGACGTGACGACGACCAGTGCCTACGCCGAAGGTGACATCCCGCCGAGCGGACCGCTTCCGCTAAGCACGCCCCAGGTCTACTACGGCGAGTTGGGCGTCGACTACTCGATCGTCGGCGCCAAGGGCTCGCGCGAGTACGACGGGGCCGACCAGACCACGTCCTACAAGGGCAAGGGCGGTGTCTCACTCGGCAGCTTCTTCACCCGGGCCGCGTTCGCCGTCAAGTACAAGCAGACGAACTTCCTGCTGAACAACGCGGTCAGCACAAAGGGCGCGAAGATCATCTATGTGCGGGATCCGCGCGATCGCGTGCTCAAGGTGGCGCCGTTCCTCAAGGTCGACGGCGATCCCTACCCGGCCGTAGTGGGCGGTCGCATCGTCTGGATCGTCGATGCCTACACAACGATGTCGAACTTCCCCTACTCAGAGCAGCGGTCGCTGTCGGACCTGACGCAGGACACGTTGTCGCGGCAGAACAAGACTGCCTCCCAACCGAACGACAAGGTCAACTACATCCGCAACTCGGTGAAGGCGACCGTCGACGCCTACGACGGCACGATCCATCTCTACGCCTGGGACGAGCAGGATCCGGTGCTGAAGGCATGGCGCAAAGCGTTCCCCGGCCTCGTGCAGGACAAGTCGCAGATGCCCGCCGACGTGCTCGCGCACGTGCGGTATCCCGAAGACCTGTTCGAGGTGCAGCGCGGCATCCTCGAGCAGTACCACGTCGACGATCCGGTGACGTTCTACAACGTGCGGGACAAGTGGAGTGTCCCACTCGACCCGGCCGGCGGTGGCGCCAATCAACCGCCGTACTACGTGCTCGCCGATCCACCGACCGGATCGGGCGGGGCGCAGTTCCAACTGACGTCGCCGATGAAGGTCAATAATTCGCAGAACCTGGCGTCCTACATCACCGTCGACAGTGACCCCGGCCCGAACTACGGCAAGATGACTGTGCTGCAGTTGCCGACGAAGTCGGTGATCCAGGGCCCTGAACAGATCTCGAACATCTTCAACACGACTGCGGTGATCTCGAAGGACATCACCCAGCTGAGCGGCGCCGGTTCCTCGGTCCTTCACGGCAATTTGCTGACCGTCCCCATCGGCGACAGCTTCCTGTACGTCGAGCCGCTTTACGTGCAGGGCACCAGCGGGTCCGGGTCGTACCCAACCCTGCAACGGGTGCTGGTGGTGTACGGAGACAAGGTCGGCTACGCCACCAACCTGGCCGACGCGCTGGACAATCTGAGTCACGGACCGCCAGGTGTGTCGATCAGCACGGGCCAGACGGTGAACCCGACCCCGAGTCCATCGCAGTCGACCGGCACGTCACCGCCGCCGACATCGTCGACGTCGAAACCTCCGTCGAACGCGCCGCCGAACAACGCTCAGGCAGTGCTGACGCAGCTGAACGCCGCGTTCACCACGCTGCAGAACGCCTACAAGTCCGGCGACTTCAAGGCGATCGGCGACGCTCAGGCCGAGGTACAGCGGCTGACCCAGCAGTACCTCGGACTGCTCAGCAGCTCTCCGACGGCCAAACCGAGCTCCTCGCGCTGAGGTCCGGTCGGGCGGGCGGCGCTCTGCGCGTCGCCCGCCCTGCTGGCTGGCTGATCTTGATACGCATCGCTCGTCATAGCGCGACATACGTATCTAGATCCGCGGTACGGGGGGCCGATTTGGCGGTGATCGCAGCCGCTGGCTAGACTGAACGAACCAACGCGGGGTGGAGCAGCTCGGTAGCTCGCTGGGCTCATAACCCAGAGGTCGCAGGTTCAAATCCTGCCCCCGCTACCAGGAAAGGCCCGTCGGGATCCAGCCCCCGACGGGCCTTTTTCCATGTCAGGGCCCGGTGGGCGGCCAGCCAGGACCAGGAACGCCCAGGTACTTCGGCTTATTGGCTACTGCAGGGCCCCGCCGGGTGCCAGGATCGCGTGGTGCCAGTCACAGTCGGTTTTAACCACGTAGCCACGCTCACTGCCGATCTTGATCGGCTGACCCGGTTCTATGTCGAGGCTTTCGAGGGCAAGGTGACCTTCGAGATGGCCGCGACCGACGACCACCCTCGGATGGCCGTCATCGATCTCGGCGGGGGCGCCGCCCTGAACGTCTTCGAGGCGACCGAGGAGTCGATCGTCGGAGAGCGCCGGTCGATGGGCGGCCGAGGCCCGATCGACCATTTCGGGCTCGCCGTCGACTCGCACGCCACCCTCGAGGGGTTGCGGGAGCGGATGGTGGCCGCCGGCGCGGAGATCGGCGAGATCCAGCGCCTCGGCGGCGAGTGGTCGCTGTTCTTCCGCGACCCCGACGGTATGGAGCTGGAGGTTTGTGCGCACGCTGGCCCGGGCGACCCAGGCGGACCCGGTCGACTGAGTGACCCGGGCGACCCGGTCGACTGAGCGACTCGGGCTCGCCCGGGGCAGCCGCGCTCGGGATCAGTCCGTGAACCGCCACCGGGTCGCGCCATAGGGCTCGGCCGTCGCGACGCCGAACACGGTGCTGATCCGGAACCGGTAGAGCTGCCACGGCGGCGGTCCGGCGCTCGGTGCGCTGTACGGAGCCGTGAAGGCGTCCCCTTCCACCTCGGCCGGCCAGCCACCACTCCGATAGCGTTCCGCGACCTCGTGCAGCGTGGCCGGATCGGTCACCCGCTCGGCGTCGCCCTCGAGGACCAGGTCGATCCCGTCCAGCTTGATCGACAGCGTGCATGCCGGGTTCGCCGCCAGGTTGCGGGCCTTGCGCGCGGCGGGGCTGCTGGTGAAGAAGACGTCCCCCTTGAGCCACAGCGCACCGATCGCCGCCGCGTGCGGGCGGCCGTTCGGGCCGACGGTGCCGAGGAACGTGGTGGCCGCCATGGTGGGCAGGGCCGCCACGAGCTTGTCGCGCGCCCTGCTCCACTCCAGCGCGGGCGATCCGTAGCGGTCCAGGTTCGTCGTCTCGACGGGTTTTCTCTCGGTCATTGTTCTCACCTCATCGCCGTCGCCGGGCCGATCCCGGCTCCTGCACCTGCGTCGTACGGAGCCGGGCCGATTCGACAGGGTCAGGCGGACGGGCCGAGTTCGTCGACCGCGTGCGAGATGGCGCCGAGCGCATCGAGCCTGGCGTACTCGACCGCCAGCCGCTGGGCATTGGCCCGGTAGTCGGCGGTGTACAGCACCGTCTCCACGGCCTTGCGGAGGTCGGACACGGTGCGGCGATCGCTGGCCAGTCTGATCGCCGCCCCGGTTGCGGCGGTACGCAGGTTGACCTCCAGCTCGTCGTCGACCCGCCCGGCCAGCACGAGCGGAATGCCTCGGCGCAGCGCCTCCTGCACGGCGTGGTGGCCGCCGTCGGTGACTAGTACGTCGGCCAGCGGCAGCAGGTCGTCGAACGGGGCGGACTCGACGATCCGGGCGTTCGCCGGGACGTTGTGCACCCGGCCGGTACGCCCGGTCACCGCCACCACCAGCACCGGTAGGCGGCAGAGGGCCTCGAGGGTGGGCTCGATCAGGTCGCCGGAGCCCGGGTTGGCGGGCGGGCCCAGGGTGACCACGACGACCCGCTCCGCCGCATCGACCTCGGCCAACCACGCCGGCCGGCGACTATCCGCCGCCCAGGCCCCCGCTACGGTGCCGACGAACCCGACGTGCGCCGGGGTATCGCCGCGCCGATAGCTCAGCTCTTCGATCGACAACTGCAGAAATCGGTCGGCGGTCAGGATCGGGGCGTCGAGAAAGAAGGGTGGGCACGGGGCGGATGCGCCCAGCTCGGCCAGCACCTCGTTGAAATAGCGCTGCATGCCGCCGAGGACCTCCTCGTGCAGCTGCCGGTACAGCATGCGATGGCGGGTCCGGTCCGCGTCGCAGCGGGCCGGCGGCAGCTCCAGCCCGACGGGTGCGGTGTCCGCGCTGGTGAGTACGAACGGCGCGGTCCCGACGCCGATACAGCCGAGGGGGCGTCGGCCGGGAGCGCCCAACCGCAGCGGCACCATTCCGTAGAAACCGGACCCCGCGATGACCAGTGCGGGCTCGCCGTCGGCAGCCAGCAGCCGCCGAAGGTCCCGGTACTGCGCGGCCATCGTATCGATCACGAGATGCCGCAGATCCCACTCCAGGCGAGGCAGACCCGCTGGCGCGGCCAACCGTTCGGGGGCGGCCAACGCGTCGGCCGGGTTGTCCGCCGCGGCGCCGGTGAGCGGCGCGAACTCCGCCCCCATTGCCACCGAGGAGTCGCGGAACCGCGGGCCGGTGAGCAGGGTAACGGCATGTCCGCGCGAGATCAGGTCCGCCGCGATCACCCGGAGATGTCGATAGTGCTCGTAGACCGGTGCGGAACAGACGATAACTCTGGACAAGCCCGGCCACTCCTCGAAGTCGGCCCCGACCATCCCAAACCCGTGCGTCAGGTCGGTTACGGCCAGGTTGTGAGCAGATTTGTGATCGGGACGCGGTGGGGCGGTTTCCGCTCGGCACGCGGAGCCGCCAGCATGGGGCGCATGGCTGAGGCAGTGGTGGTGACCGGGGCGGCGGGCGCGTTGGGTCGGGCGGTGCTGGCCGACCTGCGGGCGCGGGGGGTGCGGACCGTGTTCGCGCTCGACCGGCCGGGTGCGTCCCTCGACGAGGTCGGGCAGTCCGACGGGGTGCATCCGATCGCGGTCGATCTCGCCGACCGGGCTTCGGTGCTGGCGGCGTGGGAGCGGGTCGACGAGATTGCCGCGCCGGACGCGCTGGTCGCGCTGGCCGGGGGGTTCGTGCCGGGCTCGTTGGCCGACCTGGACGAGGCGACCATGGACTCGCTGTGGCGGTCGAACGTAGCCTCGCTGCTGTGGTGCTGCCAGGCGGCCGCGGCGCGGCTGGGGAAAACCGGTGGCGGGTCGATCGTCACGGTGGGGTCCAAGACCGCGGTCGCCGGCCCGGCGCCGGTCGCCCACGCGACGACGAAGGCGGCCGTCGTGCGGGTCACCGAGCTGCTCGCCGACGAGCTGCGCGGTTCGGAGATCCGGGTCAACAGCGTGCTGCCCTCGGTGATCGACACCCCCGCCAACCGCACGTGGATGTCCAAGGATCTCGCGGCCCGGGCGGTGCCGCCCTCGGCGATCGCGAAGGTGATCGGGTTCCTGTGCAGCGAGGACGCCTGGCCGATCAGCGGCGCGCGGATTCCGGTTTACGGCAAGGCCTGACCGGCCCGCGCCGCTGCGGCGTCGCGTGTCCCATTGACAACACCAGCGGTTGCGGTTTGATGGCGCGGTGCAGGTGGAGCCTTTTCTGCGAGCCCATCGGTCGCTCGTTGTCGGCGCTGCCGCGGTGGTGCCCTTCGCGGCCTGTGCGGTACTGACCCTTTTCCGGGACAGCGTCGCGAACACCAATGCGGCCCTCGGGCTGGTGCTGCTGATCGTCGTGGCCGCCTCGACCGGTATCCGGGCGGCCGGCCTGGTCGCCGCGCTGTCGAGTGCGGCCTGGTTCGACTACTTCCTCACCGCGCCGTACATCCACTTCGCCATCACCGACCGCGCCGACATCGAGACGGCGGTGCTGCTCATGCTCGTGGGCGCCGCCGTGTCCGAGGTGGCGCTCTGGGGGCGTCGCCAGCAGGCCCACGCGAGCCGGGGGCAGGGCTACCTGGACGGGGTGCTGAGCACGGCCGCGACGGTCGGCGCGGGTCTGTCGTCCACCAGCTCGCTGATCGAGCACGTCGGCCAGCAGATCGTCGACCTCCTCGAGATCGACAGCTGCCGCTTCGACCCGAGTGGTGCTCCGGTGCTGGCGACGCTCAACCAGGACGGGACCCTGACGTACAACGGCCGCCCGTACAACGTCGGCCGGCTCGGCCTGCCCACCGACTCCGAGATCGAGCTCGTGATCCAGAGCGGTGGCGTGGCCGGTGGCCGGTTCCTGCTCACCGCCGCCAGCACCGTCGCCAGGCCGACGCTGGACCAGCTCCGCGTCGCGGTCGCGCTGGCCAACCAGGTAGGCGCCGCGCTCGCCGCGGCCCACCGCGACGGGCCACCGACCGCCAGCTCCTGACCGGGGCGCGCCGGCCCTCGTCGAGGCGCCGGTAGACCGCGGCCCGTCCCTCGCCGAGCTGGCCGCCCGCGCTGGCCTTTGCAAGCCGGCTGCAACATCGGGATGCAATTCTGCGGAAGCGCCGTCCGGCGATTTTTCCCCGGCTCCGCCGGGGATATTCGACGGCCGGCCCGACCCGCCTCGAACAATTCGCGCACCTGGAACTGGGAGAGGGGGACAACCCTACCTCCGCGGTGGGGTTGCCGAATCTGGGCTGGTCGGGGTCGCCCTCTGGCTGAGATCGGGTCGCATTCGCCAATCTGATCCAGACAGCAGCGAACCAATAACAGCCTACCGATTCGATGGCGGGGCACAAGGCGCCCTCCGTCGGGGCGGTCGGTCGCGTCCAGACACGTTACGGGAATCCGCGGCACAGCCGCACCGCTAAACAACAGACTCCGCAGGGGGATCAGAGCCATGAACACCACCAAGAAGCGTCGAATCCTGAGCATCGCTCCGGTCGCGATCGCCGTTGTGCTGTCGGTCGCCGCGTGCGGTGCGCCGTGCCTGGCCGGTTCGAGCGGCGCGCCGGCCTCGAACGGCACGTCCAACAGTGGCGCGCTGTCGAACACCGCTGCCAGCTCGAACGGCTCTGCTAACTCGAACGGCACCGCGGCAAGCGGGTCCTCGGGCACCGTGGGTGCCTCTGGGTTCGGCGCGTCCGGCGGCTCCGCCTCGGGTGGTTCGGCCGCCGGTGGCTCCGCGGTGGGCGGCCAGGGCGGCGTGTCCTCGGGTGGCTCCGCGAGCGCGGGGTCGGCGACCCCCGGCCAGGCCGGCGTCGGGAGTGGCGGGTTCGGCAGCTCGAACGCCGCTGCCGGCATGACCCCCGACCAGGTGGGCGCGTTCTGCACTGGGTTTTACTCCCTGGGAGATCCGAAGTCGGACTACTCTGCCGCGTCTCAGGCGAAAATCTTGACGGATTTGCGGAAGGTCACACCGGTGCAGTTGGTGTCCAATGTCGACGCGATGCTCTCCGATTATCAGGCCATCGTGGGTGAGAAGCGCGTCTACGCCCAGCTGAAGGACGAGATGGTGGCGAACTACGGGCCGCTCCATGACTTGAACGACCAGATCTGCGTCGCGCACTGACCGCGATACAGCCCACTAAAACGGTCACCAACGGCCACGAAGTACGAATGGGGCAGGGCAGCAGAATGAGCACCACAATTATGCGGTTCGCCCGTGTTGTGCCGCTGGTGGCCGTCGTGGCGTTGTCGGTCGGGGCCTGCGGTTCGCCGTGGGCCAACGGCGGGGGCGCCACGGCGCAGTCCAGCAGCGCGACCAGCAGTGCCTCCGCCGGTTCGGCCGTTTCCGCTGGTTCGGCTGCTTCCGCTGGTTCGGCCGCCCCGGTCGCCAGGGGCGTGCCGGCCCCGGCTCCGGACAACGGGATCGTCGCCAACGGGGAGTCGTCCCTGGAGGCGGCCGAGGCGCGCAACATCCGGCTGGTCCGCAACGGGCCGCAGGAGCTGGCGCTGCAGTTCGAGCTGCACAACGGCACGACCGGCACCGTCTCGGCCAGCCAGTGGACCGATCCCACGACGCGCCGGTTCCTGCTGTTCGACCTGCCGAGGGGGACCAGCTACCAGGTGTTGACGGAAACCGGCGAGGCCGGCTACAAGAGCACCTGGGGGCGGCTGAGTGGGAACTGGCTGGCCCCGATCGCGCCCGGCCAGTCGGTCACGCTCACCGCGGTGTTCGGCGCGCCACCGGCGGAGGCGACCAGCATGCTGGTCGCGATGGCTGATCTGGTGCCGGTCCAGGTGCCGATCCAGTCGGACGGGTCGCCAGGGCTGCGGACCGACCCGATCTTGATGGACCGCCACGGCGGCACCAACTCCGGGCCGCTGGTCTGCGCCTCGGCCAAGCAAGGCGGCGCGACCCAGTTCCGGCTGCCGGCCGACGTGCTGTTCGACTTCGACAGCGCCACCCTCTCCCCGGCCGCACAGGGCGCGCTGGACTCGCTGGTCAAGCAGGTCAACGGCACCGCGGGCGCCGTGACGGTGGCCGGCAACACCGACGGCATCGGCACCGACGCATACAACCAGACGTTGTCCGAGCAGCGGGCCGCCGCGGTCGCCGACGCGCTGAAACAGAAGCTGGGCGGCAACTTCACCTTCAACTCGGTCGGTTTCGGCAAGACCAAGCCGGTGGCCCCGAACACCAACCCCGACGGCAGCGACAACCCCGACGGGCGGGCCCAGAACCGGCACGTCGACATCGAGGTCACCACCACCAACCCGGCGCCGCCGGCGCCCGTCGAGGTCACCTCGGCCGCTGTGGCGAGCAACCTGAAGGCCAGTGTGCTCGGTGTGCGGCGCTCGGGCGGCTTCCTGCTGACCACGCTGCGGATCAGCAACCCCGACGCCGCCCCGGCCCCGTTCGTCTACAACAACATCGCCACCCCGGAGTCGGTCAAGGGTGGCCTGTTCGCCGGCGAGCCGGCCGTGCTCGACACCGCCGGCACCTCGCGCGGCAGCCTCTGTGTCCCGGGCGGCGCGCCCAACGTGTACTTCTCCTACGCGGCGAGCATGAACACGTACAACAGCGTTCCGCCCGGCGGTTCGATCACCCTCTGGGGGATCACCCCGATGCCGGTCGCCGACGCCGCGACGGTCAACGTCCAGATCGGCGGGTTCCCGCAGCCCTTCACCACCCCGATCACGCCGAACTCGTAGTCCGCGCCAGCTCGGCGTGCCGCGGCAGCTCGGCTGCGAAGTCGGCCAGTTCCGGGCCGGCGGCGGCTGATTCGGGGCACTCAGCTCGGCGGCGCTAGGGTCGGCGGCCCGCGCCGCACCCGAGGCGGCGGACTCACGCAGAGGACGTGGCCGACCCGATGACCGAGCTCGCCGCCCCGAACGGCACCAGTCCGAACAACACGACCCGGGCGGGTGCGCTGCTCGCCCGCGTGATCCTGCCGCGCACCGGCGACCCGCTTGACGTGCGCGCGCTGTACCTGGACGAGGACGAGGGCAACCGGAAGCGGGCGGTGGCGGACTCGCGCACCCAGCTGCGGCTGCCGGCCCAGTCGGAGATCAGCTTCGCGAGCTACTTCAACGCGTTCCCGGCCAGCTACTGGCGGCGCTGGACCGCGCTGGAGAGCGTCGAGCTGCGGCTGGCCGTCGACGCGGAGTGCCGGGTCGACATCTACCGGTCCAAGGCCGACGGCACCCAGATCCACGTGCGTGGCCAGGTGCTCGGCGAGGGCGCGGGCAGCGGCTCGGGCGTGCAGCAGGGCCGGTTCGAGCTGGACCTGGCGCCGTTCGAGGACGGCGGCTGGTACTGGTTCGACCTGACCACCTCCGACGAGCCGGTCACCTTGCTCGAGGCCGGCTGGTACTCGACCGTCGACGCCCCGGGCACGGCCAACGCGGCGATTGCGATGACCACGATGAACCGGCCGGCGGACTGCGTGGCCGCGCTGGCCGCCCTCGGCGAGGACCCGCTGGTGCGCGAGGTGCTGGGCGCGGTGTTCGTCGCCGACCAAGGCACCAGCAAGATCCGCGACGCGGCCGGTTTCGACGTGGCCGCCGAACAGCTGGGCAGCCGGCTGCGGGTGATCGACCAGGCCAACCTGGGCGGCTCCGGCGGCTTCACCCGGGGCCTGCACGAGGCGCTGACCGGCACCGAGTGCGAACAGATCTTCATGATGGACGACGACATCGCGATCGAGCCGGACTCGGTGCTGCGGGCGATCGCGTTCGCCCGGTTCGCCGAGCACCCGATGATCGTCGGTGCCCAGATGCTGAACCTGCAGGCCCGCAGCCACCTGCACACCATGGGCGAGGTGGTGGACCGGCACAAGTTCAGCTGGCAGGCCGCGCCCCACGTGACCTACGACCACGACTTCGCCAAGTACCCGCTGCGGCACGCGACCAAGTCGCTGAAGCTGCACCGGCGGATCGACGTCGACTACAACGGCTGGTGGATGTGCCTGATCCCCAGGTCGGTGGCGGAGCAGATCGGGCTGCCGCTGCCGCTGTTCATCAAGTGGGACGACACCGAGTACGGGCTGCGGGCCCAGCGCGCCGGGCACCCGACCGCCTCCCTGCCGGGGGTGGCGATCTGGCACATGCCCTGGTCGGACAAGGACGACGCGACGGACTGGAAGGCGTACTACCAGCTGCGCAACCGGCTGGTGGTGGCCGCGCTGCACAGCCCGTACCGCCGCGGTGGCGCGCTGATCCGGCACAGCCTGAAGTCGACGCTCAAGCACCTGATGTCGCTGGAGTACTCCACGGTGGCAC
>Ga0137415_10006033_pt1 | contig 11995 bp, 10 predicted proteins | sample CZODoug3_1_1_16f_FD_183082 | JGI IMG/M metagenome (GOLD analysis project Ga0137415, IMG submission 183082) | Vadose zone soil fungal communities from Angelo Coast Range Reserve, California, USA - CZODoug3_1_1_16fungal (Hybrid Assembly) | ecosystem: Environmental > Terrestrial > Soil > Vadose...
CGCGAAGAGCAGAAACAACGGCTCCATCGGCAAATGAAAAGAAGTCGCCGCGCCAAAAACGATCAAAAAGGAAGCGCGCGCCACGCCCGCCGTTCCTTTGCTGCTGACCAGCAGCGTCAGAATCATCATGACTTGCTGGCCGATGCTCAGATGCAATCCCGCGGCCTGCACAACAAAAAACAGCCCCAGCGATTGATACAGGCTCGCTCCATCCATATTGAAGCTGTAGCCTGCGGGAAGAACGAACCCCACGATTTCGCGCGGCACTCCGAATTTTTCCAGTTGTTCGATCGCGCTGGGCAGAGTGGCTTCCGAGCTAGCCGTGGCAAATCCGAGGGTGACAGGCTCGGCGGCGATTTGGATGAAGCGCTTGAGCGGAACGCGCGCCCACAACAAGATGGGCAGCAGAACGCACACGGTGAAAAATGCGAGCGCGATGTACATCGTTGCCAGCAATTTCAAAAGTGGCAGCAGCACTCCCAATCCGAGATGACCCACCGTGTAAGACACCGCTCCAAACACACCGAGCGGCGCGGCGTACATCACCAGGTTGGTGAACTTGAACATCGTTTCCGAGAGGCTTTCCGCGAAAATCAGCATGGGGCGGCGCTTTACTTCGGGAACCAAAATGAGTCCCATCGCGAAGAGCACGCTGAACACAACAATTTGCAGCACCTGGCCTTCCGCGACGGATTTCGCAATGTTCTCCGGAAAAATGTCGGTGAGGAGTTGCGTCGCGGTGTGTGGCGAAACATTCAGGGTTTGCGCCGCCGAGGCCGCAGGCAAGTGAACGCCTTCGCCGGCGCGGCTGATATGAATGGCCGCATATCCGATCAGCATCGCGAGCGTGGAAACAATTTCAAAATAGATCAGCGACTTGATGCCGAGGCGCCCGACTTTTTTCAGATCAGAGTGGCCCGCGATGCCAACGACGAGAACGCCGAAAAGCAGCGGCGCGATGATGACTTTAATGAGGCGAAGAAAAATCGCGCCGAGAACTTGCAAGTTGACCGCGACGGAAGGCCAATCGTGGCCAAATTCAGCGCCCGCGAGAAGGCCGACGAAAATCCAAGTGGTCAGCGAGCGCCGCGAGGTTGCATACGCTGCGATGAGAAGAATCGCCAGCCAGCGCAGCAGAATTGGGACCAGCGCTGTCGGCGGCAGCATCTGCGCGCCGGCGAGCAGCGAGGCCGCGATAGCAATCGTTGCGGCGACGACTGCCGCGGCGAGGAACTTGTTTTTCATCGGCGCTCGACGAAAGATTTCATCGGTGCCGAAAGGTATTCTGGTTAGCGGCGCGAGTCAATGGCGACCGCTGCCGGCTTTTCCCGTTCACCGGCTGCGGAAGCATGAAGCACCAAGAGTAGTCGTGATGAATCCGCGCATCAGCCTTGGCCGCCCGGTGATTGCCGGGACAGGGATTGCGACGGCCGTCGTCGCGGACCGCTACAAAGCTGGCGAAACCATGGAAGAACTGGCACAAGACTGCGGTCGCGACCGCCTGGAAATCGAAGAGGCGATCCAGTGCGAACTTCGTATCGAGCCGCCTGAAGCGCCGGTATTCTTCCTCGACCGCAACCTGTACCGGAATAAATTCTCCACCATTTTGCGCACGCATGGCTTACGGATTGAAGTGCATGACGATCACTTCAGCCCAAAGTCTCGAGGGCTTGCCGAAGACGCGGAGGGTGTTCGGCGAGGTCAATTTGATTTGCGGCCGATGCCGGGCATGTTGCTTCCGCGGCCGGATTTAAGTTCGGCGCAGATTTGGTCGAGCAGGGTGGGATTCGCTGCAAGATAGTTTCTGGCGAGAGATTGGAGCGCGGCGAGATTATCAGGCGCGACGTTATCCATCGGTCCGGCGGCGAGGGGCAAATCGGAAACTTGCAAACGATAGTAGGTGCATTCGGGCAGGGTGGTTAGTTCAAAGTCCACGGCTTCGGAAACGCTGTCCATCAGAACCGGAACGATCTGCTTCGCCCATCCCACCAGTCCCCATTTTTTCGCCTGGGCATAGGTAATGGCGTCCTGGCGGTCTCCCGTTCCGACGGAAACAACGACGACGCGTTGGGCGCTCGGATAGAGGAGCCGGGCTTCCACGTAGGCGGCCATCGAGGGGTTGTTGACGAACACTCCGCCATCGACGAGGGCGTAGTCGTCCATGCCTCGGGTGAGGTGGAACGGCGGGAAAAAGGTGGGCGCTGCGGAGGTGGCCCTGGCGATGTCGGTGACTCTCCAGTTGTAATCGGGGCGGGCGGCGATCAGGTGGCTCTTAAAGAAAAAGGGTAGCTGTTTCTGGAGATTGTAACTGGAGATGAGAAGAGGAGTGAGGGCGTTGCAGAATTCCGTGGCGTGGAAAAATCTGGCCAGGGTGGCCTGCAAACCGCCGGGAGAATATTTCGGAAAGAGAAGCTGTCGCAGGGGCGTCAGCCAGTTTTTCTTGAAGATGGCCGAACCGTTCTGGAGGTAGAGATTGAGGAGCTGATCCGGTGAATAGGGCCGGCCGTTGTTGCAGGCCGTGCCGAGTCCCAGGGCAATGATGCCGCCTGTGGATGTTCCGGCAATCAGATCGAAGGTCTGCCAAAGTTCCCTGCTAAGGCGCTTCTGGAGTTCGGCGAGGATTACTGCGGGGATGATCCCGCGGATGCCGCCGCCGTCTACGGCAAGGACTTTGATGCTGTTGGGTTCACCGTTTGCCATGGCAGTGGTGCTCCCGCGTCAAGGGTACACAAGAATTGTGAAGCCGCGGTCTGAATCGTTTCAGCGAATCCCGAACCGGGGCCGGACGCGGAGCGCGCTAGGGGGCGACGCGGAGCATGGTGACGGCGTGGGAGGGGACTTTGGCGGTGAAGGTGGCGGTGGATTTGCCGAGGTCTTTCTTGGCCCAGAGGTCGCGGACGGCGGCGGAGAGATGGGCGGGATAGCCGAGGTCTTCCCAAGAGACGGAGATTTCGGCATCGGAGGCGCCGCGATTCAGCAAGACGACAGCGCGGCTGCCGTCTTTCATTTGCTTGGCCCAGACTTCGGAGTCGCCGTTTTTGCGGACGCGGCGGCCCTGCATGCCGAGGGGATCCTGGTCGACGGCGATGACTTCCTTGTTGGTGAGGATTTCCTTGATTTCGGGAGACATGTTCTTCAAATCATTTCCGGCCATCAACGGAGCGGCGAGCATGCACCAGAGGCTGAAGTGGGAGCGGTATTCGGTGGTGGTCATGCCGCCGTTGCCGACTTCGAGCATGTCGGGATCGTTCCAATGGCCGGGGCCGGCGTAAGTTTCCAAGCCGACTTGCAAATCCAAAATCTGCGTCCAGCTTAACTGGTTCTTCTTGCAGTCCCAGCAATCGGAGATGTCGCCGGTGGTGCGCCAAAGATTGCCGACGTCACTAGCCCAGAGCCAAGGCTTGTTGGAGCCCCACTCGCAGAGGCTGAAGACGATGGGGCGGCCGGCGGTTTTCATGGCGTCACGCATGGTGGAGTAAGCGGCCTGGGCATTCTGCGTGCCGGTGTTGCACCAATCGTATTTGAGGTAGTCGACGCCCCAGGCGGCGTATTGGAGGGCGTCTTGATACTCGTGTCCGCGGCTGCCGGGACGCTTGGCGCAGGTCATGGTGCCAGCGTCGGAATAGATGCCGAATTTCAGGCCTTTGGAGTGGACGTAATCGGCGAGGGGTTTGATGCCGTTGGGAAAATTCTTGGCGTCGGCGACGATGTTGCCGGCGTCGTCGCGGCTGACTTGCCAGCAGTCGTCGATAACGACGTATTCGTAGCCGGCGTCCTTCATGCCACTGCTGACGAGGGCGTCGGCGGCGGACTTGACGAGATCCGCGGTGACGTTGCAGCCGAAACGGTTCCAACTGTTCCAGCCCATGGGGGGAGTGAGAGCCAGGCCGTTTTCGAGGGCGCGCGTGGATGGAACGCAAAAATGAAATCCGAAGAAGAGGAAGAGGGCCAGACAAAGTATTTTCTTCATAAGCGTATCCATAAAAACCTTTCGGCTTATTCTCGTTTCATTTCTTTCCGTGCGCGGCGACAAAACTACCCACGCTCGCCGGGAGCGAGCACTGCGCGCCGGACGAGCGGAAGAACCACGGAAGGAGAGAGACGCTCCTACGCGGTGGCGGTGACAGCTTTTGCTGCGGCTTCCGCAGAGTAGACAACAACGGCCTTTTTACCACCTTTGGCGGCAGTGGCGTAGATGGAATTCAGGTTGACGCCTTTGGCCGCGAGTTTCGCCAAAGAATCCGCCAGGGCGCCCGGCTTGTTGGGCAAATCGTAGGCTTCCGCGGGAGCTTCCTGGTAGGCGATGCGGGCGGAGTCGAGGGCTTTCTTCGCGCGCCGCGCATCATCCACGATGAGTTGAACCGTGCCGCCCGTGCCTTGGGCGGTTCCCAGGAGAGAGAGAATATTCACCTTGGCGTTGCCAAGGGTTCGCGCGATTCCGGCGACTGCACCAGGCTGATTATCAACAGCGATTGTGAACTGCTTGGTTTTGGCCATGTCGGCACCTCCTGCCGTTGCGCGGAGATTATACGCCTAGACGGGCCACGCGGCGGGGGAGATGCTGTGGAAGAGGTTTTCGTGCTCGGACTCGGGATTGGCGCCGAGAATTTGGCAAGTTATTGGGAACTGGCCATGAGCCGTTGAAAACGGAGAAAGCCGTCGGCACCTACGAACGAAAAAGAGGAGGCCCCATCCTGCGATCCCATCAGGATGGGGCCGTCTTCTTCAGACCAACTCTTATGGAGAGGCCGTCACGGCTTGGCAGCCGCGGCCTTCCCGGTAAGTGCCGACGTACCTTTCCCGGTAAGTGCCAACGCGATTATGAAACCAATCGGGCTTCCCAAGCCCGTGCAGGCGTCCCAGCCGGGCTGCGCCGAGAACGCGCCGTTGTTGCCCATGGTGATGTCGTGGAAGGTGCCGTTGACGGGCGCGACTTGCGAGTACAAGAGCGAGGACAGCGCACCTACCCTCTTATTATTACCGAGCAACTCGTTGAGACAGGCGGTGAAGCCGGCCCAAAGAGGAGCCACGGCGCTGGTGCCTCCGATGACGGAAGCCTGTCCGTCGACGTAGACGTCGTAACCCGTGACCGGGTCGGCATCTCCCGAAACATCCGGGACGCCGCGACCGACAAAATTGCCGGGATTCAAAGATGCGGGCACGTTGGCGTTGGATTGGTAAGCCGGCTTGGCGAAAAAGTCGCTTACGCCTCCGCCGGTGGAGCCTTCGTTGTTTGCCATTTCGTTCCAAACAAGCTCGTTGCCGTATTGGCCGCCGGGGGCGGTGAGATTCGTGCCGCCACAGGCTAAGACGAAAGGACTGGAGGAGGGGAAGTCGACGTGTTGCAAGCCGTCGGTGAGGCCGTCAGTCGAGCCGTTGTCGCCGGAGGCCGCGCAGACGGTAACGCCGAGCGTGGCGGCGTCCTCGAAGAGGGTATTGAACTCGGTGAGGGACTGTTGGGTCCACGATGATTCGGGGCCGCCCCAACTGATGGAGATGACCGAGGGGTTATAGCGCGTGTCGTGGACGGCGGCGGCGATGGCATCGTAGAAGCCCTGGTCGGTGTTGGGGGCGAAGTAAACGGCGAGCGTCGACTTGGGGGCCACGGCGCCGGCCACTTCGATGTCCAGCATGACCTCGCCGTCGGGGCCGCTGGGATCACCGGTGGGTTTGTTGTGGCCGCCGTCGACGGAGATGGCGACCACTTTTGGAGGATTGATTTTCAAAGTGTTTTTGAAATAGCGCTGAACGTCGCGCGCCCTGAAGCCACCGCCCAATTCGATGATGGCGATGCACTGGCCGTTGCCATCCGCGCCCGCGGGGAAATCATAGAGTTGGGCAACTTGCTGCGGCGTGAAGGTGCCGGCAGGTTGTGCGGTCCGGGCATGCGAGGTCATTGCGGGGCGATGCGTGCGAAAATGAGGCCTCGCTTGCGGACGGTTGTCGAGGCCGAGGACCGCGGTGACGATGCCATCCAGCTCCGAGGGGATGTGAACGGGACCGGTACGGCCACGGTAGGATCCGCCGGGATGCTCGTAATTCACCAGCTCAACGTTAAAGGCTTTGCTGAAGTTTGCCACGGTGCCGGAGAGCGTCACGGAACCCTTCGCCAAGTTCGTATCCGCGATGCTCAATCCATATTCGTGGGCAAATTCTTCTACTTTGAGTATGTCTTCTTCCAAAGCTCCCCGCTGGGTGAGGAACTGTTCGCGCGTCAGATGCTGGCGTTCTGCCGCGCGCTGTTTTAGCAGGGATTCCACGGCCGCCTTTTCCTTGGCGGTCGCCATGTTGGTTTTCGCTCTTGCGTCCTCGGCCTGTGCCCGTGAACGCAAGAGCACGGTGACTTGAAGAGTTTCATCGGGATTGGCTGCGCCAATCGCCTTTGCTCCGGAAACAACAACTCGTTCACTTCCCTTTAGGGGAATGTGTTCTGCGTAATTTGCCATAGGCTCCTTTCGATTCCGGGGGCTGGAATAGAAAGGGAGAGTTGGACAGATGAGGAGGGGATGGGGTCGGCGAATTTCTTGGGCTCAAGAAAAACGGGGCCCGCGCCTTCCCACTGTCCCGTGGGTTAATCCCCGGAATTTCAGGGGAGGGACGTTAGCAAAGGGAATGGATATTGTCAAAGTAGATTTACTATAGCCTAAGAGGTTAATGGAATGGTTCTGTCCAGAAATGGAACGGTCTAGTGCCATCTTGAAACATTTCCAAAATCGAGTCTACGTGCTTTCGCAGAAAACCGGAGAGTCAGATTTGCTGGCGTTTCCAGCGGCCGCGGCGGAAAAGGAGGATGCCGGTGGCGGCGATGGCGGCTTCCGCGACGACGATGGACCAAAAGACGCCGTTGGAGTGCAAGCGGAGGGTAATTGCCAGGAAGTAAGCCAGAGGAATTTCCAGGAGCCAGAATCCGAAGAAATTCACGATGGTGGGAGTGACGGTGTCTCCCGCGCCGTTGAAGGCTTGCAGCATGACCATGCCATAGGCGTAGCCAACGTTGCCGTAGCTGAGAATGCGCAAGCAGGAGACGGCCAGGGGGACGACCAGCGGATCGCTGGTGAAGAGACGAATGACCGGCTCGGCGAAAATGACGAAAAAGAGACCGATGCCGCCCAGAAAGATCATGTTGTAAAGGCCGGTGCGCCAGACGGAAGTTTCGGCGCGCTCGGGCTGCTGGGCGCCGAGATTCTGGCCGACGAGAGTGGCGGCGGCGTTGCTGAGGCCCCAGCTGGGCATGAGGACGAAGATGAGGATGCGGATGGCGATGGTGTAGCCGGCAAGGGCCGCGGAGCCAAAGATGCTGACGATGCGCACGAGGCCGATCCAACTGGTGTGGGCGATGGCGAATTGCAGGATGCCGGTGAGCGAGACACGCAGGAGGCGGAGCAAGACGCTGAAGTTGAGATGAATCTGGCTGCGGAGGATGCGGATGCGCTCGGTGCCGCGGAGAAGGCGATAGAACTGATAAAGCACGCCGATACTGCGGCCGGTGAAGGTCGCGAGAGCCGCGCCAGTGACGCCAAGTTTCGGGAAAGGTCCCCAGCCGAAGATGAGGCAAGGGTCGAGGACGAGGTTGATGATGTTGGAGACCCACAGCAAACGCATGGCGACGGCGGCGTCACCCGCGCCGCGGAAGATGGCGTTGTTGAGGAATAGCATCATAATGGCGCCGCTCCCGGCAAGAGCGATACGCGCATAGCCGGAACCGACGACGACGATTTGCGGGGATGCGCCCATCAGGCGAAGTAAGTCCGGCGCGTAGAAAAGGCAAGGAAGGCCGACAACGGCCGAAACCGCTAGGCCAATGGCGATGGCTTGAACGCCTGCGACGGCTGCACCGGCAGGATCTTTTTCGCCGATGCGGCGGGCGACCATGGCGGTAGTGGAGAGGCTTAAGCCGAGACCGATGGCGAAAACGAGGCTGAGAAGTGATTCGGTGAGGCCGACGGTGGCGACAGCGTCCGCGCCGAGACGGCCGACCCAGAAAACGTCGACGACGGCGAAAAGGGACTCCAGCACCATTTCCATAACCATGGGAATGGCAAGGAGGAGAATGGCGCGATTGAGATTGCCGGTGGTGAAGTCCTGGTGCGAGCCACGAAGAGCCTCCCGGACGGAGTTCCAGAACGCGGGCGGCGGGGCGGCGGCAACAGTTCGTTCCGAGGACATATAGACCTTTGCGTTCTGCGTGGGCGCTTCCCAGGATACAGGCGCGCTGACGCGGCTGCGGCAGTTAAATAGTAGAAGCGGGAGAGAAGATCAGATCCGCGCTGGCGGCGGATTAGATGCGCACAGCGACTTGAGGGACGAACATGAGCGTTGTCCTTGGCGCTGTCTTTGCGTGACGACTGCGCCCGAAGTCCGAAACTCTACGGACGGAATTGACTACGAGAATTGTACCTTCACTGATCGTGGCAAGACCAGTAAAATCGAAAGGCAGTGGTGGTTCAATTGGCGAGAGCCACTATTCTCTACGCTCACAGCGAATCGGCATAATATCTGCGGGAATTTCATCGCGCTTAACCGGAAGCCACTTCGCTTGAAACGATCCACGGTAGCCAAATAACGGGCCCCAAACCCGGTTTTTCACTTCCACTTGAATGTGAAATTCTTGGTCACTCTCTTCGTACCACTCACAAACATCGGCGATGCCAGAAAAGATCATGGGAAAATTAAATCCGATCGAACCTTCGTAAAAACGCTGCGCTCCTGAGCGGAGCCGGAGACCACCGCGTTCATCGACCGACAAATCGATATCCACAGCCAAGTGCTGGTGAGTACCGAGGTAATCAACAATAAGACCGCGTTGCCGACTGAAGATCATGTAGGCGTCAAAACGGCGTGAAATCGCGGTTTCAAAGGTGCGGATCCAAGTCACCGTCTCGCGGCCATGCTGGTCCACATACGCATAATTTTTGATCGTGAAAGGTATCGATTTCCCTTGCTCAGGAAACATGATGCGCCGCCAGCTACCAACGTACAAAAATGGCATCGTGTAGAAAGGTCCGTGCCAAATCTCGTCCATCGTTCCGGTGCCGATGCAGGCAACATTATCCCTACTGCAGAACCCAAACCTCTCTTGGATACGAGGATGGAGAAGCTTGAATTTTTCTCCAAGTGCTTGTTCGTAGATGGATCTCATGATTCAGGTTTCCGGCGGCTTTCGGCGGCAGTTGCGCGCCGCTGGAAGGTCGGTACCCGTGAGCAAACCAATCACGGCCAAAGCAGTGACGGCGAGGTTCAGGGTCACCGGGTTAAACGCGGCGGTAAGAAAGCTCGGGGAGGTAATGCCCACGGTCAGGACGGCTGAGATCATGGCAATTAATGTGAACCAAATCGGCCAGCGGGATTTCCACAAAATAAGGAGCACCAGAGCGACGCAGACCTCGATGATTCCCAAAGATGACATGGCAGGGAGTAAAAGAGAATTTGGGAATCCAGCATGGCGTAGCATGCTGAGTTCATCCGGATCGTGATAGAGCAGCTTTGGAATTAATCCGTGATACAGCCAGACAAAGGCCACCGCCAGGCGAGACAACGCATAGACGAAAGTCCGGTCACGTGAAACCTCCGGCAAGATACCTTTTTCGATCCAAAGCCGGAGCCGATCGAAGCTCCAAGCAGTCGCCCAGCCGAGCAATGGTCGAAAAAAGATCTTATCGACGATTTGCCCGATTATGCCAAAGCGCGTCCGATAGTCGTACCAAGTGATGAAGCGGATGCCGTCATTTCCGGGTATGTATTTCCAGTAGCCCGAGCCCAATTTGATCAGGGACTTGGGATCATCGGACCAAAATTTAAGGGCTGACGTACGTTGGCCCGTTGCATCGTCGCGCTCTCCGGTGCTTTCGCCCGCGCCTTCGATCCGCAGGCCGCCACCGATGCGAGTCTTGTATGAAAACTTTTGAGCTTCGCCGGGCTGCCGGGGAAGGTAATCGATCTCCGAAAAGCGAAGATCCCAGCGTTGGTGTAGTTTCGGGTCCTGGGTTTTTTCCCAGAGGTCGTCCATGCCGCAGCGAATCAAAATCTCCACATAGATGCTCATACGTTGGCTGACATGGAAGAACAATAACGTAAGATGCGTGTTGGAACCAGTCTGATGTCATCTCCTCAGCCAAATCACGGATGTAAGAACTCTTCGCCTCGCACGCGGAACGGCACAGCGAGGAGTAAGAAAGTGATTTGGGATGCGTTAGCGTGAAAAAGGCGGACGGCGGTTTTACTACAGAAAGATCACGCGGCGGCGATGCGGCGGATGAGGTCTCCTTGCTCGGACTGGGATTCGGCGCCGATGGTGAAGGCGTCGAGAAGATCTAGGCCGAGAGCGAAATTGAGAGCTTCGTCCTGGCGGTTGCGCAGCTCTCCCTGGCCGAGGATTTTCATGCCGATGATGCCCTTGCCCGCGGCGCGCATTTCGCGGATGACGCTGACGACGGTATTCGGGTCGGAATCCATGAAGGCGCCAACGGGGTTGATGCGAACGAGATGAACTTCGACCCAAGGAGATATTGTTGCGGCCCGAAGCGCCGCGATGCTGTGGCAGGAGCAGCCGTGAGCGCGAATGATGCCCTTTTCCTTGGCTTCGGAGAGAACATCCATCACACCTTTGTAGCGCTCCGTCCAGTTATCTTCCGTGAGGCAGTGCATGAGGCAGACGTCGATGTGATCAGTGCCGAGTTCGCGGCGGAAACGGTCCAGGTCGGCGCTGGCGCTGGCGGGGTCGCGCGCCCAGGTCTTGGTGAGAACGGTGACTTTGTCGCGGGGGACGTGTTTGAGGGCTTCGGCGACGTGCGGATGGCTGCCGTAGGAATCGGCGGAGTCGAAGAAGCGCAAACCGTGGTCGTAGCCGTTGAGAAGCAAGTCGGAGAGACCCTTTACGCCGAGGGCGGTTTGGTGAGAATGGTGGCCGGAGCCGACCGTTCCGGTGCCCATGGCGAGGCGGCTGGTCTGGATCCCGGTCTTGCCGAGGGTGACGGTGTCCGAGGCACTGAACTTTCGGGGAAGAGGGGCGAGAGCTAAGGCATGGCGTGCGAAGTCGGAAGCGTGGAGAGAGAAGGCTCCGGCGGCGCAAGCGGTGCGATGGAGGAATTCACGACGTTTCATGCGGCCTCCCTGCTGCGGAGATTCCCGGGCAGCCCTATGTCCTAGTAGACGCGCGACGATGCTACCGGGTTATCCCTTCTGCCGCTAGACTAATGCTCGAGGAACTTCGTAGCAGAGGAATTGTACACCCACGCCCGATTTACCATTTGGGTCTCCCAGCGGTTCGACATGCGCGACGCGGCCGGTGAAGCACCATTCCGAGACGTCATCCCCGGCAACTTCGCGAGGCAATTTCAAATGAACTTGAAGCATGACTCCCTTGGGCACCTTCCGGTCCGTAGCGAAATAAACTCCGTGGTGGCAGATATTCATGGAGGCGGCGTCCTCTTCAGAGCCGTCAGGCGCTTGCACCGGGCGAAACTTCAAAGGGACCTTCATGATCAAACGACGTGTAATACGGCGCTCCAGTGTCGGCATGCGTTTCCTCTAGGACCCGGGAAGGAACCAGGTTGAGATTAGGCGGGTAAAGAGCAGTTTTACGAATACGGCCCGGCAGGGTCAAGCGTTTTTTTTCATTCGAAAGGCGATGCGAAGGGACAAGTGCCGTTAATTCAGCATCAAGCGAGGAGAAGGCCTTTGGGGAGATGGACCCGGTTTTCGGGCCGATCGTGGTGCGCCCACCAATCGCGCCAAGCGCGGGGGTTTCTGCCGAACGAGGCGCCGGTGATGGCTTGCAAAGAGGCGTAGACCAAGTCCTGCGTCCCGGGCTCGAGCGAATCGTCATCGAGAAGATTCAGGAGCTGGGGAACGGCGGTGAGGCGCTGCTCGCCGGTGAGCATGCCGGAACGCGCGAGGCAGGTGGCCGCGCGCTCGCGAACCAGTTTCGCGGGATCGTGGGCCAGAATGGAGAGAAGCGGATCGATGGATTCCGCGGTGCCCAACATGGCCAAACCCT
>Ga0137415_10006034_pt1 | contig 11995 bp, 8 predicted proteins | sample CZODoug3_1_1_16f_FD_183082 | JGI IMG/M metagenome (GOLD analysis project Ga0137415, IMG submission 183082) | Vadose zone soil fungal communities from Angelo Coast Range Reserve, California, USA - CZODoug3_1_1_16fungal (Hybrid Assembly) | ecosystem: Environmental > Terrestrial > Soil > Vadose...
CTTCGCGCGCCCGATCGCGCGCGCCATCCACCGCGCGCACCGGGAGGAAAGGCTCCAGGACACCGCCGTCCTGGCGGACGTCGTCTCTCGAGCCATCCCGCGCAAGGCGTGGCCCAAGGACCTCCACCCCGCCACCCGGACGTTCCAGGCGCTGCGCATCGCCGTCAACGACGAGCTGGGCGCGCTCTCCGACTTCGTCGGCGATCTGCCGCGCATCGTCGCCCGCGGCGGCCGCGCGGCCGCGATCAGCTTCCACTCCCTGGAGGACCGCATCGTGAAGCAAGGCTTTGCCAAGCTCGCCACCGGCTGCATCTGCCCGCCCCGCTTGCCCGTGTGCGCCTGCGGGCGGGTGGCGCAATGGAAGGTCCTCACCAAGAAGGCGGTGCAGTCCAGCGAGGCCGAACGGAGCGAGAACCCCCGCTCCCGCAGCGCACGCCTGCGCGCGGTGGAGAGGCTCGCATGAGCTGCGCCGTCCGCACGAACGCGCTCCGCTGCGCCCGCGCAGGGAGCCCCGCCCGGCGCGCCTCGGCGCGGTGCGGGATGCTTCACTTCCGCGCGGCGACGCTCGCCTGCGCGCTCCTGGCAGCGGCGGCGCTGCTGCAGATCTGGGTGCGCACGCGCGTCACCGAGCAAGGGTACCGGCTCTCGCGGCTGTCGGCGCAGCGGCAGCAGCTCGTGCGCGACCACGAGCGGCTGCAGCTCGCCGCGGCGCGGCTGGGGAGCGCGCAGCGGATCGAGGACCTGGCGCGGGCGCGCCTGGGGATGGGGCCTGCTCCGGCCGACCGGGTCATCGTTCTGGTCGGCGGTGCGCTGCGCTCCAGCGCCTCGACGGTCGCGTCCAAATAGGAGGCCGCGGTGCACGAGCGCGGGCGCAGCGCCAGAGGAGGATCCGGACGCTGGGTGCGGGTGCGCTCGGCGCTGGTCGGCGTTGCGCTGCTCTCGGGCTTCGGGGTGGTGCTCGCCCGGGCGGCCAAGGTGCAGCTCTTCGACCGCGCCCGGCTGGCGCGGCTCGCCCGCGACCAGACGCGGCGCGAGATCGAGTGGGCGCCGCGGCGCGGTCCCATCGCCGATCGGCGTGGCGCGCCGCTGGCGGTGACGCGCGACGTGGATTCGATCTTCGCCGATCCCACGGCCTTCACCACCGCCCGGGAGCGCGGCGAGGCCGCCGGCTCGCTCGCCCGCGCGCTCGGAACGAGCCGCGCGAAGATCCTCGCCCGGCTCGCCGGCGAGAAGCGCTTCGTATGGCTCAAGCGCCGGGTGGACGAGGACACCGCCGCGCGCGTGGCGGCCTTGAGTCTCGACGGGGTCGAGCTGGTGAAGGAGCCGAAGCGCTTCTATCCCCAGCGGGCGCTCTCGGGGCACGTGCTCGGCTTCGTGGGAGAGGAAGGCGGCCAGGAAGGGCTGGAACGCGAGCTGGACGCATCGCTTCGCGGAAAGCCCGTCTCCGTCCAGGCCGTGCGCGATGCGCGTGGCGCCACCGTGCTGGCGCAGGGAGCGCCCGATCCCGCCGACTTGACCGGCGCCACCGTGACGCTGACGCTCGATTCCGCCATCCAGCTCGCCGCCGAGCGGGAGCTCCAGCGCGCGGTCGCTTCCTCCCGCGCCTCGGCGGGATGGGTAGCGGTGGTGGACGTGCGCAGCGGCGCCGTGCTCGCCCTGGCCTCGAATCCCGCCTTCGACGCGAACGAGCCGGGCCGCGACCCTGCCGTGTGGCGGCACCGCGCGGTGCAAGATCAGCTCGAGCCCGGATCGACCATCAAGAGCTTCGTGCTCGCCGCCGCGCTGGACAAAGGCGCGATCGATCCCCAGAAGCCGCTCTATTGCGAGAACGGGGTGTGGGAACGCCACGGGCACCGCATCCACGACACGCACAAGGTGGCGTGGGCGACGCCTTCGGCGGTGCTCCGCGAGTCGTCCAACATCTGCGCGGCCAAGATCGGCGAAGCGCTCGGCAAGGAGCGGCTGATGGCCGCGCTGCGCGCATTCGGCTTCGGCGAGCGCACCGGCGTGGGTCTGCCCGGCGAGGCGCGCGGCACGCTCCCGGATCCGGTCCGCATGCCAGACATCGCCGTGGACACGGTCTCCTTCGGCCAGGGGCTCTCGGCGACCGGGCTGCAGACCGTGATGGCGATGGCGGCGATCGCGAACGGGGGGCTGCTCCTCAAGCCGTTCATCGTCTCCAAGGTGGTCGCGCCCGACGGCAAGGTGCTGCACCAGCGGCAGCGCGAGGAGGTGCGCCGCGTGCTGCGGCCGGCCACCGCGCGCGAGATCACCGCCATGCTCGAGGAGGTGGTGGAGAAGGGGACCGGGATGAAGGCGCGGGTGAACGGCTTCCGCGTCGCGGGGAAGACCGGAACCGCGCAGAAGGTCGACCCGGTCCGCGGCGGCTACGGAGAGAAGCGGCTGGCGAGCTTCCTCGGCTTCTTGCCCGCGGACGAGCCGCGGCTGGCGATCCTGGTCGCCGTCGACGAGCCCGAGGGCGACGTTTTCGGCGGCTCCGTGGCCGCGCCGGCGTGGAGCGCCATCGCAGCCGAAGCGCTCCGCCAGATCGGCGTCGCGCCGGAAAGCTCGCGCGAAGAAGTGGCCCTCGCTTCCATCGCCTCCGCCGGCGCCGGCGACGGCGAGGCGTACCTCGATGGCGATGGAGGAGATGCGCCTGATCCGCAAGCCGCGGGCGGCGAACCGCAAGGCGCGAGCCGCAAGCCGATCGAGGGGCGCAAGCCGGGTCGATCCGTCGTCCCCGATCTGGTCGGGCTTCCGGCGCGATCCGCGGTCCGCAAGCTCGCGGAGGCCGCGCTGGAACCGGAGCTGCGGGGCAGCGGCCGGACGGTCGCCCAGTCGCCTCGGGCCGGAGCCATTGTCAAACGCGGTGCACGCGTGCGCGTCACGCTGGCGCCGTCGGGATGAGCGGCGTACACCATGGGGCTCGAAGTGAGGCTTCCTGAGCTCTTCACAGGGTTGGACGTCCGGCTGCCGCCGCGCGCGGAAGAGGTCGACGTGCGCGCGCTGGCGGTCGACTCGCGAAAGGTGGGTCCAGGTGCGCTGTTCGCGGCGCTCCGGGGGACCGCCGCGGACGGCGCGCAGTTCGCGCCCCAGGCCGTCGAGCGCGGCGCGGTCGCGGTGCTGAGCGACCGCCAGCTTCCGGTCGCCCCGGCCGCGCTGATCGTCGCGCCGGATGCGCGGCGCGCGTTTTCGCAGGCGGCGTCTCGATTCCACGGCGAGCCCTCGAAGCGGCTGCGTCTGGTCGGAGTGACGGGCACCAACGGCAAGACCACCACCGCGTACCTGGTCGAGCAGCTCGCCGCGGCGCTGGGCGTTGCGACCGGGCTCATCGGCACCGTCGAGTCCCGCTGGCCCGGCGGCCGCGCCGGCGCCACCCACACCACGCCCGAGTCGCATGACCTGCAAGAGCTGCTCGCGCGCATGGCGAAGGCCGGCGCGCAGCTCGTCTCCATGGAAGTGTCGAGCCACGCGTTGAGCCAGGAGCGCGTCTCCGGATGCACCTTCGCCGCGGCGGCCTTCACCAACCTGACGCGCGACCACCTCGACTACCACGGGACATTGGAAGCGTACTTCGAGGCCAAGGCGCGCCTCTTCCGGGAGCTGCTCCCCCCAGGCGCGCCCGCCGTGCTCAACCTGGACGACGAGCGCTGCGCCGCGCTCGCCGGACAGATCCCGGGCTCGATCGGGTTCACCACCCGCGCTGCCCCGGGAGCGCGCCTGGAAGCGCGCGGGCTGCAGAGCGACCTTTCGGGACTGCGCTTCGATCTGCGCGGCAGCTTCGGCGAGGCGCGCATCGAGAGCCCGCTCGTCGGCGCGCACAACGCCGAGAACCTGCTCGCCGCCCTCGGCCTCTTGCTCGGATTGGGCATGCCGCTCGCCGCGCTCGCCGAGGCCGCGGCGCAGGCGCAGGGCGCTCCCGGCCGGCTGGAGCGCGTGCCCGATCCGGGAGGGCGAGTGGTGCTGGTCGACTATGCGCACACCGACGACGCGCTAGCCCGCGTGCTCGACGCCGTCCGCGCCGCCGCCGGCAGCAAGGCTCGCCTCATCTGCGTGTTCGGCTGCGGCGGCGACCGCGATCGCGGCAAACGGCCGCTCATGGGTCAAGCGGCGGGGCGGCGTGCGGACCTGGTGGTCGCGACCAGCGACAACCCGCGGACCGAGGACCCCCTCTCGATCCTGGCGGACATCGAGCCCGGCCTGTCCAAGCACAAACGCAAAATGGGCATGTCGGACGCGCGCGCCGGGCGCGACGGCTACTGCGTGATCCCCGATCGGGCCGCGGCCATCGAGCTGGCGCTGCGCAGCGCGCGCTCCGGAGACGCGGTGGTCATCGCCGGCAAGGGGCACGAGGACTACCAGGTCGTGGGAACCGAGAAGCGCAGCTTCGACGACCGGGTGGAGGCGCGGCGCGCCCTGGAGGCCTTGCGGTGAGCGCACGGTTTACGGCAGGGCAGGCCGCGTGGGCGGCCGGCGCACAGCTGTTGTCGGGCGCGCCCGACCAGATGTTCGAAGGAGCTTTCACCGACTCCCGTACACCGGTGCCCGGGGCCCTGTTCGTCGCGCTGGTCGGAGAGCGGCACGACGGAAGCCTGTTCGCGGCCGCGGCGGCGCAGGCCGGCGCGGGCGGCGTGCTGGTCCCCTCGTCGGCTGCGGCGCGCGTGCGGGACGAGCTGGCAGCGCAGGGCCTGCGGCCGGCGCTGCTCGCCGCGCAGGACACGGGCCGGGCGCTCGGGCGCATCGCGCACGCCTGGCGCGAGAGCCTGCCCGGCATCCGCGTCGTCTGCGTCACCGGGTCGACCGGCAAGACCTCCACCAAGGAGCTGGTCGCGTCGGTGCTGGAGACGGCCGGCCCGACGCTCAAGACGGAAGGCAACCTGAACAACGAGGTGGGGGTGCCGCTCACCTTGCTGCGGCTCTCTCCCGCGCACCGCAATGCCGTGATCGAGGCGGGGATGAACCACCTGGGCGAGATCGCGCGCCTGGCGGCCTGGGCGGATCCCGACGTCGGATTGGTCACCAACGCCGGGCCCGTGCACCTCGAGGGAGTCGGCTCGATGGACGGCGTGGCCCACGCCAAGGGCGAGCTGTTCCACGCGCTGCGCGAGAGCGCCACTGCCGTTGCCAACGCCGACGATCCGCGCGTGCTGCAGCAGGCCCGGCTGTCGCGCCGGCGGCTGATCACCTTCGGCGCCTCGACCGCGGCCGACGTCCGCCTCATCTCCGCCCATCACGGCGGACCGGGGCTCCGCGTCGAGCTCGCTTTTCCGGACGGGAAGACCCGCATGACCGAGCTGCACCTGATCGGCACGCACAACGGTCACAACGCGGCCGCCGCCGCGGCGGTGGGGTTCGGCCTGGGGCTCGACCCCGATCACATCGTCCGCGGCCTGGGCGGCGCCCGGACCACCGGCCGGAGGATGCGGTCGGTGCAGCTGCCGGGCGGTGGCCTCCTGATCGACGACTGCTACAACGCCAACCCGCAGAGCACGAAGGCGGCGCTGCTCACCTTGACCCACCTGGTCCGTGGGAAGGGACGGGCCATCGCCGTGCTGGGCGACATGCTGGAGCTGGGCGCCACCGAGCTGGATCTGCACCGGGACGTGGGACGTTTCGCCGCGGGCGCCGGGCTCGCTCTCCTGGTCTGCTTCGGCCAACGGGCCCGCGCCATCGGCGAAGGGGCGATGGAGGCGGGAATCGCTCCCGCCCACGTCCAGTTTGCCGATGACCCGGCGCAGGCCGTGGAGATCGTGCGCCGCCAGGCGCGGCCGGAGGACGTGATTCTAGTGAAGGGATCGCGAGGCATGAAGATGGAGCGGATCAGCGATCCGCTCGCGGGCCTCCCGCCCGGACCGGGAGCGCACTAGATGCTCTACCTGCTCCTCTATCCTTTCGCCGACCGCATCCCGGCCTTCAACGTCCTGCGGTACCCCTCGTTCCGGATGATCATGGCGGGCCTCGTCTCGCTCCTGGTGGGCCTGCTCCTCGGGCCCACCTACATCGAGGCGATGCGCCTGAAGCAGTACGGCGCATCCAACGTGCGCGAGGACACGCCCGCGGCGCACCAGAAGAAGAGCGGCACGCCCTCGATGGGCGGCGGGCTCATCCTCTGGGCGCTCCTGGTGGGGACGCTGCTCTTCGCCGACCTGACCAACCGGCTGGTGTGGGCCGCCCTGGTGTTCACCCTGGGATACGGCCTGATCGGATTTGCCGACGACTGGCTGAAGCTCAGCAAGCGCAACTCGAAGGGGCTGGCCGGCCGCAAGAAGCTCTTCTGGCAGACGCTGATCTTCCTGGGCGTCATCGCGGTGCTGTTCGTCGATTGGCGGGGCGGCCTGCTCCATCCGCAGCTGATGCTCGACACGCGCCTGTCGATCCCCTTCATCAAGGTGCGCACCTTCAGCCCGGTGCTGCCCTGGTGGCTGTACCTTCCGTTCGCCTTCGTCGTCATCGTGGGCACCAGCAACGCGGTCAACCTGACCGACGGGCTGGACGGGCTCGCCATCGGGCCCACCATCGTCAGCGCGCTCACCTTCCTCCTGCTCGCGTACCTCGCCGGCCTGGTGATCAAGGGGTTCAACGTCGCCGACTACTTGCTCATCCCCCACATCGAGGGAGCCAGCGAGCTGGCCGTGTTCTGCGCGGCGATGGCCGGAGCGGGCATCAGCTTCCTGTGGTTCAACACCTACCCGGCCAGCGTGTTCATGGGCGACGTGGGCGCGCTGGCCATCGGCGGCGGCCTGGGCGTGCTCGCCGTGCTCACCAAGAACGAGGTGGACAGCGCGATCATCCATGGCGTCTTCTTCGTGGAGGCGCTCTCGGTGATGATCCAGGTGTTCTGGTTCAAGCGCACCGGCCGGCGCATCTTCCGCATGGCGCCCTTGCACCACCACTTCGAGCTGCAGGGCTGGGCGGAGCCGAAGATCATCGTCCGCTTCTGGATCGTCTCCATCATGCTGGCGCTGGTCGGCCTCCTCTCCATCAAGCTGAGGTAACCGATGCGGCTCGCCGGGCGATGTGCGCTGGTCGTCGGGCTCGGCAAGAGCGGCGTCGCCGCCGCGCGCCTGCTCGCGACGCGCGGCGCCCGCGTCGCCGTGGCCGACGACAAGGCCGAAGACGCGCTCGCGGATTCGCTTCGCCAGTTGGAGGGCGTCCCGCACGAGCGGCACCTGGGCGGGCTGCGCGAAGAGGCGTTCCGCGGCAGGGACCTGGTGGTGGTGAGCCCGGGCGTGCCGCTCTCCACCCCGTCCATCGCGGAAGCGCGCTCCCGCGGCGTGGAGGTGATCGGCGAGGTGGAGCTTTCGGCGCGGTTCGTCGAGGAACCGATCGTCGGGATCACCGGCACCAACGGGAAGAGCACCACCACCGCGCTCACCGCGCACCTGCTCCGCGCCGCGGGCAAGAAGGTGTTCGCGGGTGGAAACCTGGGCGACGCGCTCTCCAACCGCGTGCTGTCCGGGGGCAAGCTGGATGCCACGGTGTGCGAGCTGTCGTCCTACCAGCTAGAAGGCATCGTCTCGCTGCGCTGCGCGGCGGCGGCGGCGCTGAACGTCACCCCCGACCACCTCGATCGGTACCGGTCGCTGGACGAGTACGCGGCGGCGAAGGAGCGCATCTTCGAGAACCAGCAGCCCGGCGATTCCGCCGTGCTGAACCTGGCCGATGCGCGCGTCGCCGCCATGCGCACGCCGGCCGGAGTGCGGCGGCGCGGATTCGACCCGCGCGGGCGGAACGCCGACGCCGCCGGCTTCTTGCGGGCGAAGTCGGTCCTCGCGGTGGACGGCGCGGAATACGATCTGCGCGCTCCCACGCTGCGCGGCGCCCACAACGCGGAAAACGCGCTCGCGGCGCTGCTGCTCGCGCGGCACCTGGACGCGCCGCCCCGGGCGCTGCAGCAGGGCCTGGACAGCTATCCCGGGCTCCCGCACCGGCTGGAGCCGGTCCGCACGCTGGACGGCGTCGAGTGGGTGAACGACTCCAAGGGCACCAACGTGGACAGCGTGGAGAAGTCCCTCTCCGCCTTCGACGGCGGCGTGCTGCTCATCATGGGAGGCCGCGGGAAGGGCGCTCCCTACCGGCCGCTGCGCGCGCTGTTTCCCGGCCGGGTGCGCGCGCTTCTCACCATCGGCGAGGACGCGCCGCGCATCGCCGGGGAGCTGGGGGACCTGGCTCCCGTGACCGCCTGCGGCGACCTGCGCACGGCGGTCGCGCAGGCGCGCAAGCTGGCGCGCGCCGGCGATGCGGTGCTGCTCTCGCCGGCCTGCGCCAGCTACGACCAGTTCCGGAACTTCGAGGACCGCGGGGATCAGTTCAAGGCGCTGGTGCGGGGGCTTACGTGAGCGCCTCGGCGGCCATCCGCGTCCCGCACGTCCGCGATGCCGCGCGGCCTTTCCGCTACGATCCGGTGCTGCTCGGCGCGGTGCTGGTGTTGACCATGCTGGGCGTGGTGATGGTCTACAGCGCGTCGGCCGTCTACGCGGGCGCGCGGCTCGGGGACGGGCTCTGGTTCTTCAAGCGGCAGCTCGCCGGCGCCGCCCTGGGGCTCTTCGCGCTGATCGTTGCGATGCGCGTCGGATACCAGCGGCTGGAGAAGCTCGCCACGCCGCTCCTGCTCCTCGCGCTGCTGCTCCTCATCCTCCTGCACGTGCCCGGGCTGGGCCACGCGGCGGGCGGCGCGCGGCGCTGGCTCGTGTTGGGGCCGATCCAGTTCCAGCCCAGCGAGCTGGTCAAGCTGGCGCTGGTGCTGTGGCTCGCGCGTTCTCTCTCCCGCAAGCAGGACCGCATCCGGATCTTCTCCGCCGGCCTGTTGCCTCATCTCCTGGTGCTGGGCATCGTGGCTGCTTTGCTTCTCTCGGAGCCCGACTTCGGCACCACCATGGTGATCGCCTCGCTCACCTTCGCCCTCCTCTTCGTCGCCGGCGCGCGGATCGCGTATCTGGCCTGCGGAGCCGCGCTGGCCGCGCCGATCGCTGCCTTCCTGGTCTGGCATTCGCGCTACCGGCTGCAGCGCGTGCTCGCTTTCCTCGATCCGTGGGCAGATCCGCGCGGGCGCGGATACCAGGCGGTGGAGTCGCTGCTCGCCTTCGGCGCCGGCGGCACCTCCGGGGTGGGGCTGGGCGGGAGCCACCAGAAGCTCTTCTTCCTCCCGGCCGCGCACACCGACTTCATCCTGAGCATCGTCGGAGAGGAGCTGGGCTTCCTCGGCGTGTCGGCGGTGCTGCTCCTCTTCGCGGTGGTGGTCTGGCGGGGCCTCAAGGCGGCGCACGCGGCTCCCGATCCGTTCGGATGCTACCTGGCGACGGGCATCACCTTCCTCCTCGCCCTGGAGGCGCTGGTCAACGCCGGCATGGCGCTCTCGCTCTTGCCCACCAAGGGCATGGCCCTGCCGTTCCTCTCCTACGGGATGAGCAGCGCGGTGGCGTCGCTGCTGGCGGCGGGCATCCTTCTTTCGGTGAGCGGCGCCGCCCGCACCATGGGCGCCGCCCGATGAGGATGCTCATCGCCGGCGGCGGCACGGGCGGCCACCTCTTTCCCGGCCTCGCGCTCGCCGAGGAAGTGAAGACGCGCCATCCGCGGAACGAAGTGCTCTTCGTCGGTACCCCGCGCGGGCTGGAGACGCGCATCGTGCCGCGGAACGGCTTCCCGCTCGAGCTGGTCGACGTCGGGCCGCTGAAGCGGCAAGGCACCTTCGGCACCTTGCGCGGCCTGGGCCGACTGCCGCGCGCCCTCTGGCAATCGCGCCGGATCCTGCAAAGATTCGATCCCGACGTGGTGGTCGGCGTGGGCGGGTATGCCAGCGGGCCGGTGGTGATGGCCGCCTGGACGATGCGCATCCCCACCGCAGTGCAGGAGCAGAACGCGCTGCCCGGGTTCACCAACCGCACCCTGGGTCATTTCGCCCGCGCCTGCTTCATCGCCTTCGACGAGGCGCGGGCCGGGTTCCCGCCGGCGCGGACGCACCTGCTCGGAAACCCCATCCGGCGCGCATTTCTGGACAACTACCTCCACTCGAAGGAGCCTTCGGCGGAGCGCCTGTCGGTCCTGGTCACCGGCGGCTCGCAGGGCGCGCACGTCCTGAACCTCCGCGTCGCGGAGGCGCTCGAGCTGCTTGCGCCGGTCCTCGGGCCGCGGCTGTCGGTCCTGCACCAGACCGGCGAGAAGGACCTGCCGGAGATCGCCCGCCGTTACCAGGGACTGCAAGGAAGCGGCTTGGATGCCCGGGCGGCCGCGTTCATCGACGACATGGCCAATGCCTACGCCCAGGCCGACCTGCTCGTCTGCCGCGCCGGGGCCACCACCATCGCCGAGCTGACCGTCTGCAAGAAGCCGGCGATCCTGGTCCCCTTTCCTTACGCGGCCGACGACCACCAGACGGTCAACGCGCGCAGCCTGGTGACGAGCGGCGCGGCGCTCCTCTTGCCCGAGCGGGAGCTGACCGGCGAGAAGCTCGCCGCCGAGCTGCGCGGCCTCGCCGAGGACCGCGAGCGCCTGCGGCGGATGGCGCGGCAGAGCGGCCTTTTGGGGCGGCCCCAGGCGGCCCGCGAGATCGCCGAGGTGTGCGTCTCGCTGTGCGCGCGCCGGCTGGTCCGGGAAGGGCGGCACCTGCCGGCGCAGCCGGCGCCGGAAGCGCTGCCGCCGCGAGGAGGAGATCACAGCTGAACAAGCAGGATCTATTCAGGTTTGGCTATTGATTATCGTAGATCGAATCGCGTACATTCCCGCGAAGGAAGGTGGAGGAGGGTGTTTCGCAACAAGAAGGTGAAGGTCCACTTCGTCGGCATCGGAGGGATCGGGATGAGCGGCATCGCGGAGCTCCTCTTGAACCTCGGGTACGGCGTGAGCGGATCCGACCTGAAGGAGAGCGAGATCACCCGCCGCCTGGCTTCGCTGGGCGGCAAGGTCGTGCTCGGCCACCGCGCCGAGAACGTGGGTCCCGACGTCGACGTGGTGGTCACCTCCAGCGCGGTGCGGCGGGCGACCAACCCGGAGGCGGTGGCGGCCCGCGCGCGCGGCATCCCGGTGATCCGCCGGGCGGAAATGCTCGCAGAGCTGATGCGCCTCAAGGACGCGGTGGCCATCGCCGGATCGCACGGCAAGACCACCACCACCAGCCTGATCGCCACCGTGCTCGAGCACGCGGGACTCCAGCCCACCGCGGTGGTGGGCGGAAAGCTCAACGCCTTCGGCTCCAACGCCCGCCTGGGGAAGGGCGAGTGGATCGTGGTCGAGGCCGACGAGTCGGACGGCTCCTTCCTCCACCTGACGCCCACCATCGCGGTGGTCACCAACGTCGATGCCGAGCACCTCGACCACTACGGCACGGCGGAGGCGCTGCACCAGGCCTTCGTCGACTTCGCCGATCGGGTGCCGTTCTACGGGCTGGTGGTGCTCTGCCTCGACCATCCGACGGTGCAGCACCTGATCCCCCGGCTCTCGAAACGGCACGTCACCTACGGCATCTCTCCGCAGGCGGACTGGCGCGCCGACGAGGTGAAGCTCTCCGCCTTCAGCGCCCGGTTCGCCGTCTGGCACCGCGGGAAACGACTGGGAGAGGTGGCCCTCAAGATGGTGGGCGCGCACAACGTCCTGAACGCGCTGGCCGCCTGCGCGGTCGCCCACGAGTTGGGGATTCCCTTCGAGCGCGCGGCCGAGGCGCTGGGCGAGTTCGCCGGCGTGCAGCGCCGCTTCACGGTTCGAGGCGAGGCCGGCGGGATCCTGGTGGTCGACGACTACGGACACCACCCGGCGGAGATCCGCGCCACGCTTCTGGGAGCGCGGGCGTCGTTCCCGCAGCGGCGGATCGTCTGCGCCTTCCAGCCGCACCGCTACACGCGTACCCGGGATCTGATGGGCGACTTCGCCACCGCCTTCAACGACGCCGACGTCCTGGTCCTGGGCGACATCTATGCGGCCGGCGAGGAGCCCATCCCCGGCGTCTCGGGGGAGAAGCTCCATGCGGCGGTGCGCGCCTGCGGCCACCGCGATGCGACGTTCG
>Ga0137415_10006035_pt1 | contig 11995 bp, 6 predicted proteins | sample CZODoug3_1_1_16f_FD_183082 | JGI IMG/M metagenome (GOLD analysis project Ga0137415, IMG submission 183082) | Vadose zone soil fungal communities from Angelo Coast Range Reserve, California, USA - CZODoug3_1_1_16fungal (Hybrid Assembly) | ecosystem: Environmental > Terrestrial > Soil > Vadose...
CGGGAACATGGACGTTGATCCAGTAGTCCCACCAATCGATGGCTTCCGGTTCGAACGCAAAGGCGCTGCGTTCGTCTTCAGGGAGCGCGGCGGAAAGCAGACGAGCGTTTTCGCATTCGAATACATGTTCGTTGTGCAGAATGAACGGCTCGTACAGTTCTATCAGTTTTTCGGCGCGATTCAGATCGCGTTCGGCTTTGGCGAGCGGCGATTTTTTGAAGCGAAGTTTTTCCGCGACGCGATTGATACCACTCACCACGGCTTTCTGCATGGGGATGGACAGGCGCTCGTAGCGCTGCTTGGAAACGGGAATGGTTTCAAACTTCACCTTGAGCCAGTGCTCGATTCCCTGCTGGGTGCGGTAATGCTTGCGATGAGCGAGGCCGGTAAGCTCGATGCTGCGGCCCATATCGCAGGGATTGATGCCGGAAGTGGCCAGCTGATACATACGCGCGTTTTTGCGTTCGATCAGAGCGGCGGCGATGAGCGTCATGCCGCGGCAGACCATGTCCACGGGAATGACGTCGAGACATTTTTTTGCGTTCGAAGGCAATTGGCGAAAATTTGTGCCGAGCAGATAGGAGAGCGGGCCGGAAGTGTTGATACCTTCATTCCACCCGCTGAATGGCGTGTACTGCGAGCTTTCGACGATGGATGGACGAACAATCGCGATGGGAAGATCGTGGCCATAGCGCGCGAGAATGGATTCGCCAAGGCTTTTTGTAAACGTATAAGTGTTAGGCCATCCGAGGTGCTGCGCGCGGCGCATGCCAACCCGGACTAATTTGTTCCTAACCCAGCGGCTGCGGTTGCGTTTGAGTACGCCATCGAGTTCGCCAGCCGCAACGCGGGTTTCGTCGGCACCCCGACCGAGTGCCTGGCGGCGGAGGGCGCGAGCAAGTTCAGGACTTTCGGAGCGGTCTTCGATGTGCTGCATAGTTTCGCGCAGCGAAGCGATCTCGCGTTCGGCATCAAAATTTCTTACATTCGCCGGACTGTAGTTGTCATGCAAATTTTCCGTTACGCGGCCGTCACGCATGCCGACTACATAGCAGGTGGAAAGATGCATCAACGCGGCATGATCGCTGGAGCGAATAAAATTCAAGAGATGTTCGGCGGATTCGACGTTGGAAGAAATGGCATCGCGCAAATCGGGATTGAAGTCAGTCAGGCCGGCGCTGTTCACGACCAGGTCGAGCGACTGCTGCAACCTAGCGCGAACGCCTGCTTGCAAACCAAGGCCGGAAACGCTGACGTCGCCTTCGACCACGTCGATCTTTTGCCGCAAGAATTCTCCCAGCCGCGCGCCATATTGCTTTTGCAGGCCATCAAGCGTCGGGGACTCTTCGACGATTTTTTCAAAACGGCGTTGTGCGGTGGTGGTGCGATTGCGGCGAATTAACAGCGTGATCTTGCCGATGTCCGGAATTTGCTCGAGCAGGTCCACCATCCAGACCTTGCCGATGAATCCAGTGACGCCGATCAACAGGATGTTTTTTCCGGCGAGCGCTCGACGGACGCTGAGGCAATCGACTTGAGGAGCACTGCCAAACGGCACCACGGCCGGGGCGTGCAAGGTAACGCTGCGGCGGGATTCCTGAATTCCGCGGCAGAGTTCCTGTGGCGCGCGCAACCCCAATTGGCTGACCAGCGCAGCTTCCTGAATGCGGCCGTCGGGATTGCCGGAAGCAATCCACGCGAAGGGCCCGCGAGGACGCACTACAGGGGGGAGTAAACGACCGGTAGCAACACCATCGCGAAACTCCATGCGGTTGGCAACAAAGCGTTGCACGCCTAAATGGCGAGCCAAGGGGCGTAGAACGTGGTCGAGCGATTGGCCTACGAGCACGATCTGCTGGCTGTCGGCTTGCGCGAGCCGCAAAGCGTCGACGGCTTTTTTCTCGAGCCGCGGCTTCAAAAAATATTCGAAATATTCTTCACCGAGCAGATCGAGACGATCGCGGGTAACGCCGCGCAGCAGCATATAGAGCAAGCGAGTGGCGCGTGTTCGCCCCAGAAGGTAAGCGATAGGACGAAGCAGCGTCATCAGAGCCATACCGGTGCGACGCCGCCAGCGTTCGGCAAAGCTTTGCGCGTTCCAGGTAAAGAATCCGACCTGACGAAGAGCGCTGAGCTCCAGAAAAGAGCCTTCGACACGCCAATACACGGGCGCGCCTGCAGGATTGCGAGGCTGAAGGCTAGTTTGTGTTAGGGCAGTCTCTGACATGGCGGGCCAGTGCCTAACGGCGCGCGACTCGCATGAGTTCACTCGTCTGCAATGCGTATGACAATTTGATTTCTACCGGTCCCGTTGATGGCCTGGAAACTCTAGCCCACAGCTGCGGTATCCCCTGCCATTTGTTGTCTTTGCAGCGGCGCGTGGCAGCGTCTCTTATGAGTTTGCTACGTTAACATCCCACCCGCATGTCCCGCAAGGCGAGAGGGACGCTTGGAGCTTTCTGGATGAGTCGAACGATGTGAACACGGCGCCCTCCGACGCCGTCGCGTTCGCGCACCTCGCGCGCAAGCTGAAATTCTACGCGTCGACCGAGATGGACCACGCCATCGCGCCGAGCCTCGTGTCCCCCGGCATCTCGCTGCATGAGCGGCGTCGCTTGTTGCGGATGGCCTTCAGCTCGTTCGTCGGCGTCTTCGTCGCCGGGTGGTACGCCTTCGCCGTGCTCGCCTTCGTCCTCTCGCCGCTCGCGGGGGCCATCGCGCTCGCGGTGCGTCACCTCGACATGTTGCTGGCGACGCTCGGTACCGCGCTGTCACCCTGGGACCGTGCGCTGCAAATCGCCACGCGCAGCCCGGTGGATCTCGCGAGCGCCTTCGGGCCCGCTGCGCCGGACCCCGCGCAAGGCGTGCCGGACGAAGAGCTGCGCCGAACCTACGACTCGCTGCTCGCGAATGGAACGGCGTCCTTTTTCGAGCCCGTTCGCGAGGACTGCCCGCTCTGCGGCCGGCATCGCATCTCGAAGCTGTTCGAGGTGGGCGACCGCTACCAGGGCAAACCCGGCCGCTTCACCCTGACGAATTGTGACGACTGCGGGCATGTCTTCCAGAACCCGCGGCTATCGCTCGAGGGCCTGTCTTTTTACTACCGTGACTTCTACGACGGCCGCGGCGAGTCGATGCTCGGCGGTCTCTTCGCCTCGAGCCCTGCCATCTATCGCGAGCGGGCGGAGATGGTGGCGTCGACGCTCGGACCGGCGCAGCCAGGCCGCTGGCTCGACGTGGGCGCCGGCCACGGGCACTTTTGTAGCATCGCGCAAGAGGTGCTTCCCAACACGCGCTTCGATGGACTCGACCTCAGCGACTCCATCGAGGACGCCGAGCGCCGAAGATGGGTCGCGCACGGCATCCGCGGTCTCTTCCCCGAGGTGGCGCCCAAGCTCGCCGACGGCGGCACGCGCTACGACGTGGTTAGCATGAGCCACTACCTCGAGCACACCACCGACCCCAAGGCAGAAATTGCGGCCGCGGCGCGCGTGCTCGATCACGGCGGGCTCTTTTTCATCGAGGTTCCCGATCCCGAGTGCCGCTTCGGCCGGTGGCTCAAAGGGCTGTGGATGCCGTGGTTGCAGCCGCAGCACCTGCACTTCGTAAGCGCCACGAACCTCGAGCGCCTGCTGCGCGAACACGGCTTCGAGCCCGTCACATGGCACCGCGGCGAGGCACACCACTCGCTCGAGTTCGCGTTCTGCGTCTATTTGCTCTTCTCGAAGCTCAATCCGATGATCGACGGCCCCTGGCGCCCCTCGCATGGTGCCCTCTGGAAGGCATTCCGGGCCGTCGTCACGCTCTTCGTGTGGCTGCCCATGCTGTTGCTCGGCGCCATTCTCGATCGCATCGTGGCCCCGTTCGCGCGCCGCCCCGGCTGGTCCAATGCATACCGCGTGGTTGCGCGTCGGGTCGGAGCAGACCCTTTGGCGTCGGATGTGAGCTAAGCGGTAAGTGCCGCTTGCACGTGGCGCGGGCGTCTGGGATTCTTCGCCTTATCGAAGCTTTCGTTCGTCACGCACAGGTGGAGCTCATGACCCATGCCCCGATCGAGGAGGTGTATCGTAGTTCGCGGGGAGCCGTCCGGCCGCGATTTGCCGGCGCTGAAGCGGCGGAGGCCGAGTGCCGGGACCTCCTCCGATTCGTGACGCACGCGTGCGGAACGCAACGCGGCTCGCTGCTCGAGGTGGGATGCGGCGACGGTTGGTCTTCGTGGCTGCTCGCCGAGGCAGGCTTCGATGTGACCGGGCTCGATCTGCACGCCGACGAATTCGCGCCCGAGCCCCATGCGCGCCTCTCGTTTCGTCAGGGCTCGGCGCTCGATCTCCCTTTCGCCGATGCAAGCTTCGACGCGGTCGTCTCGTATCAGTGCGTCGAGCACTTGCCCGATCCGGAGCGCGCGCTGCGCGAGATGCTGCGCGTGTTGCGCCCCAAAGGTACGCTCGTCATTCTCGGACCCAATCTCCTCAGTCCTCTGGCTTCGATGAGGGCGGCGACGCGCTATGTCTGGAAGAATCGACCGCGCTCGACGATCTTGGTTCGCAAACCGGGGATGCCGCGACATCCTTTCGGCAACACCTTGCCGGAGGTGCTCGTCGTCATGGTTCGGAATTGGGCGCTCATCGGCCAGAAGTTGCTGGTGTCGCGCCCCTCCTTCACGATGCGCGAGCCCGACGTGACGCCGCCGTTCGATGCCGACAACGACGCGAGCTATCTCTGCAATCCCATCGATCTCAAGAAACGGCTGCCCCAACTCGGTTGCAAGGTGGTGCAAGTCGGCGCGTACGGCCGGCCGCGCGGGACGTGGCTCTTGGCTGCAGGCACCTGGATCGTCGGCCAGAAAATCTGAGCGGAAACGATCGCGGCCAAACGCTCCTTCTATTTGAGCGCGAGCACGATCACGATGAGCAAGATCAAGACGACGCCCCCGATGGCGGCTGGCACCAGCCACACGGGGTGCGATCTCGACGGAAGGCCCGCGACCTCGAGCGCCTCGTCGTTCAGGGAAGGCTCGGCCGCGCGGGCGGCGCGATCCATCGCCCGGACGTCATTCGGCGCACCCGCCGCGGGATGTCCGCCGGAGCTGCTGTCTTGGCTCCGCGCGGCGGGGTTGCCTCCGAGCTCCCCGTAGGCGATAGGCCCGCGCCCCTGAGCGGACACGAGGATCCCGCCGGACGCCGCCCCATATCGCGCTTGTGCGACCGCCCCACCGGGCCCCGCGCTCGCCATGCGGCCCGCGGGCGCATGGACAGGAGACACCGCAAAAGGATCTGCGGACGCTTCGAGCGCCGCCACGGGTGCACGCCGCTGCATCACATGCGGCCGCGCTTCTTCGACGAGGCGCGCGAGCTCGCGCTGGGGCGTGGTGGCCCACCCGCGGTGGTCGCCTTCCAGGCCATACGCGCGCCCCACGGCATCCGCGAGCAGTCCGACCGACTGCGTACGGACGTTCGGATTTTTGGCCATCGCCTCCTCCATCACATCGTCCAGACCGGGCGGGGGAGGATTGGGGCGGCCCTGGCATCGCACGCTCGGCGCATCCGCTTCTTTGGTCAGGATGGCCAGCAGAATCGAGGGACCATTGGTGCCGGGAAACGGCACACCGCCGCAGAGGCACTCGTAGGTGATGGCGGCGAGCGCGAACACGTCGGCGCGCGCGTCGAGGGTGTCCAATCCCTGCGCCTGCTCGGGCGCCATGTAATACGGCGAGCCGATGGTCGTGCCCAACACGGTGAGCTTCTTCGCGTCGGTGTTCTTGTCTTTCACCGAGCCGAAGTCGAGGATCTTCACCACGTCGCCCTCGCGGCTCCCGCACAAGAACAGATTGTCGGGCTTCAGATCGCGGTGCACGAAGTTGATGTTGTGGGCAGCGTCGAGCCCGATGGCGACTTGCGCGAGCATGCGGATCACGCGCTCGGCCGCGATGGCGTGCTCGCGGCGGAGCACCAGCCGAAGCTCCTCGCCGTCGAGGAACTCCATCACCATGAGCCAGTCGCGTGTCTCCGGATCCTGCTGGAAATCGAGCACCTGCACGATGTGGTCGTGCGGCAGCTTGGCGCTGATTTCGAATTCACGACGGAATCGCTCGACCGAGACCTCGTCGCGGGCCACGTCATCGTGGAGGACCTTCACGGCGATGCGCGTGTCAGCCGCCTTGTCGACGCCTTCGTAGACGCGGCCCATGCCGCCGTCTGCGATGACCCGCCGGATCTCGTAGCGCCCGCAGAGGCGAAGTCCGATGCGGCGGTCGTCGGCGCTCGCCACCGGAACCATGCTCGTGAAGACGAGCCCCGTGCCATCCGCCGCGCAAAAGCCGGCATCATTGGGGTAAACCCTCTGGCACTTGGGGCAGCTCTTCACGGGCAATCACTCATCGCGGGGGGGGTTGCTCTAGCCTTCCTTGACCGATTGCGCGGAGGTCGGCGAGACATAATAGATGATGCGGTTGCACGAGGGGCATTGATCGAGCAGCGGCTCGCGGCGCAGCCGGTGGAAAAGCTGGGGCGGAAGCGCCATGTTGCAGGCTTTGCAGGTGCCGTCGGCGGTCTGCGCGATGCCGGTTCCCCGCTTGCTCCGAATCGTCTCGTAGCGGCGGTAGAGCGCGGGGGGCAGCTTTTTGACGGCGATCCCTCGATCGACGAGGCGCGAGGTCTTCTGCTTCTCCACGTCTCCCAACCGCGAGTGGATGTCGCCCTCGCGCGAGCCGAGTTCTCCGGAGATCTTCCCGGCCTCGCCCTCGGTGGCTTCGATCTGCTGGCGCGCGGCATCCGCTTCCGTGGTCAGCTTTCCGATTTCCTCTTCGCGGTCGCGCACCAGCTTGCGGAGCTCTTCGAGCTCGCGCTGGGCGGCGTTGGCCTCGCGCTCGTTGCGCGAGCGGTTCATCTTCTCGCGCGAGTGCTCTATCTGCTGCATCATCGTGCGCACTTCACCGACGAAGTCGGAGCGCGCTTTGTCGATGGTGGCGACGTGGGCACGGTCCGCCTTCAACTTGTCTTCCAGTTTTTGGAGGCTGCCCGTCAGTGCGTCGAGCGTTGAACGCTCTTGATTGAGCTGGTCCTCGAGGATTTTGAGCTCCGCGTCGACGGATGCCAGTTCCTCGAGCGAACGAATCTGCTCGGTAATGCTCAAGCTCTCAACTCCTGTGCCGGCTGGGCGCCGGCGTTTGCCGGCGGGACGCCAGCGCTCCAATCACGCTTTCGTGGGCCCACCTGGGTTCGAACCAGGAACAGCCCGGTTATGAGCCGGGGGCTCTGACCGATTGAGCTATGGGCCCGGCAAGCTGGGGGTAGCACGCCGCGAACCGTAGTCGAATCAGCTTATCTATTCAACGCCTCGCAGCGTCGCACGTGCCTCATGGCAAAAAAAGTTGCGTGCCTCGGCTTGCTCGCTGCCTTTCTCCGACGGTCCCACAGCGAGCACATCGAGCGTCGGCGTCGCACCCGCAGGCCGCGCGCCCGACTGGGCCAGGAGCACGGTCTGCCCATCGAGCGCTGGCTCGAGCGTATCGGGCATATCGCCGTCGCGAAGAAAGAGCGCGTGCGCGTGTTCGGAGGTGTCCGCGTAAAAGAGCCACCGGTTCGTGGGATCGCCCACCGGCGCGGGGTCTCCTTGTCCGACTGAATTTTTCACCAACGGGAACGTTGGCGCGCCGTCGTCTCGCAGGGGAATGCGCAGGATGCGGCCGCCCTCACCCTCGCGGGTGACCTCTGCATCATCGCGGGCGAAAATTTCCAGTTTGCCGTCCGGGCCCGCGAGCCAGTCGAAGGCGGTCACGTGGCCCGTCTCGCTGGTGATTCGGCGCACCTCGCCGACGCGCTGACCGTCATCTCCGACGCGGGCGGTCTCGAGCCACGAGAATGCGTGGTCTTCGCCTTGTCGTTCGATGGCATTGGGGTCGTCGTCCACGTGCGGGTCGGCTCTTCGCGCGATCCAACCGACCCAAAATCCGCCGCCGGGTCGGGCCACGCCGCGCGGGCGCTCCACATCGGCGCCGCTGGCGGAGACGATGGTTGCCGTAGCAACGGATCCGCCTTTGGCGGGGAGGGGGGCAACCTTGATGACGCCGCGGGCTTCGACCGCGCCGTTCCCTTTCGCTGCCGCTCCCCCGGCGGCTCCCCCGGCTCCTCCTCCAGTCAAGAGGGCGTCTTCGTCCCAGGTGACGATGGTGTGGTCCCCCGAAGAGACGATGTCGAAGGCGAGGGATTCGTCTTGTTGCTGGGGCACTTGGGCGAAGGGGGCACTTTTGCCGCTGGCGTCGATGCGCACGATGGCGAGCGAACGCGCACCGCCCGCATCCGCGGCGGCGTACGTCGCGGCGAGGAGCTCTCCGCGCTCCACGAAGGGGCGCGGTGGCGGGACGTCACCCGCTTGCGGGGCGAGATCCACGAAGGTTGCATGGTGCAAGTCCGCGGGCAGGATCGCCACGCTCGCGCGTCTGCCGCCGCCGGCCACGGTGCGCACGAGCCCGATGGCGTAGCCATCGCGGGTCGCGACGGCCTCGCCGATGAGCAAATCACCGCGCGCGAGCCCCTCTCCCAATGCGGCGGAGGGAGCGCCGCGCGCGCATCGCGCCGCGAGGGCTGCGGCATCCGAGGCGGCGCCCAAAGGCTCCACGGCGACTTCGCGATGGGCATCGTCATCAGCCCCCTCGTGGCGCGCGCACCTACGCAAGACGAGGAGCAGCGCCAAGCCGCCCGCCGCCAGCGACACCGTGAGAAGGAGCCCTTTGCCCATCGAGCTCAGGATCCGACGCGCGCGGCGGCACCGGCCTGCGAGGTCACCGGCCCTTGGAACCCGTCGATGACCTCGAGCGCCAGCTCGTAACGCTCGAGGGGCGGCATGATGTATGCGCCCGCCACCTTGTGGCGCACGGCAGCGAGCATCTCGCGCGCGATGGCCACGCCCTCTTTACGTCCGGCGGCACCGCCGCCCGCTTTGCGCATGCGTTCGCGCACGGCATCGGGCACCTGCATGCCGGGGACCTCGTTGTGCAGAAATTCCGCGTTGCGAAAGCTCGCCAGGGGCAAGAGGCCCACCAGCACGGGGATGCCGAGCGGCGCGATGTCCGCCAGAAAGCGGTCGAGCGCGGCCGGATCGTACACGGGCTGCGTCATGATCAACTCCGCGCCAGCCTCCCGCTTCAATTTGACCCGCTCGATCTCGCGCGGATAGTTGAGCGCCGAAGGCTCCGCCCCCGTGGCGAGCATGAACTGCGTGACGTCGCCCAGGGCGCGCCCTCCCGGATCGATGCCGTTGTTGAGGCGCGCAGCGAGCTTGAGGATGCCGATGGAGTCGAGATCGTAGACCGGCGTCGCGTCCGGGAACTCTCCCATTTTGGGCGGGTCCCCGGTGATGATGACCAGATTGCGAATGCCCATGTCGTGCGCGCCGAGCAGGTGCGCCAACGTGCCGAGCAGGTTTCGATCGCGGCCGCACACGTGCAAAATCGTCTCGATGCCGACCTCGCGCTGAATGCGCCCGGCCATCACCAGATTGCTCATGCGCGCCTGCGCGCGCGCGCCGTCGGCGATGTTGATGACGTCCACGCCGCCCGCCGCGAGCATCTTCGCGGCCTTCACGGCGCGCGAAGGATCGAGTCCAATCGGCGGATTGACCTCCACCGAGACCACGAACTGGTTTCCTATCTTCGCGGCAAGGCCACTTTTTTTTTCGAAGGGCACGGGCAAGAGGCCGCGCGGCACCGCGACCGCCACTTGCGAAATGCCATCGATGCTCTCGCGTGTGCTCGCGGCCTCGGGATCGCGTGCATCGGCCGCGCCGGCCATGCGCGCCGAGGCGGCGATGCGCTTGATGTGCTCCGGCGTGGTGCCGCAGCAACCGCCAACCATGCGCACGCCGAGCTTGAACATCCGGCGCGCATAGAGGCCGAAGTATTCGGGCGTGGAGACATACACCAGCCTCTCGTCCACGCGGCGCGGCAGCCCGGCGTTGGGGTTGGCGCACACGGGAAGATCGAGCCCGAGCATCTGCTCGGCGGCCGCGAGCACGTTCATCGGGCCATCGGAGCAGTTGACCCCGAGGATCGCCGCGCCCCCGTCCTTCATCTGCAGCGCGATCTCGCGCGCCGACGTGCCATCGGCCATGCGCCCGTTTTCATCGAGTGAAGCGCTGGCGATGACCGGTATCTTGGTTCGTGAGCCCGTGACGCTTTGCGTCGCCTCCATGGCCGCGGAAAGGGCGGCCAAAAGCTCGTTCGGTTGGCGGAAAGTCTCCACCACCAGCGCATCGACCCCGCCTTCGACGAGCGCCTCGGCTTGATGCAAGAACGCCGCGCGGACCTTGGCCAGATCTCCTGCGCTCGCCTCACCGAGAAAATAGCCGCTTGGCCCGATGGCCCCCGCGACATAGGCGCGCCCGTTGGTTGCCTGTCGCGCGAGCGCCACGCCGGCCAGGTTGAACTCGCGCACCCGCGATTGCAGGCCGTGTTTCTCGAGGCGAAGCGCGTTCGCCCCGAAGGTGTTCGTCTCGAGAACCTGCGCCCCCGCGCGCACGTAATCTTCGTGAACGCGCGTGACGACGTCGGCGCGCGAGACGTTCAACTCCTCGAAGCACGTGCTGTAGAGGATGCCTCGCTCGTAGAGCTGCGTGCCCGTCGCTCCATCGACCACCAGGGGTTCGAGCGAGAGCTGCTCCAGAAACGGGCGCAGGGGAGATACGAAAGCCATTTCCGCGAAGGTATAGCTGACTTCCGACCAACGCGCCGTCCCGCTTCTTTTTCCCTCTTCCTCTCCCCGTGCACTTCGCTTCGCTCCGTGGTCCTCCGTGGACTCCGTCCAGTGCCTGGACTCCGTCCATTCCGGCTCCCGTTCTCCCCTCCTCACATCTCCGATCAACCTAACGATATAAGGGTCAGGTGAGCCAACTCTCCCAGAATCTCGCGCAGGCACTTCCCGCACTGCGGACCAGCACCGATCCGGCCGATCGCGTTGCTTATGCGCGCGATCTATGGCCGCGGCATCACCTGGCGGTGCGGGCGGGGAACGTGGCGGAGCATCGTCCGGGGATCATCGTGTGGCCAGGCTCCACCGAGGAAGTGCGTGCGCTGGTCTCGTGGGCCAGAGAGACCGGCACGGCGCTCGTTCCTTTCGGAGCCGGCAGCGGCGTGTGCGCGGGGGTGCTGCCGCGGGAAGACGTAGTGGTGGTCGATCTCAAGCGAATGACCCGGTGGCGCCATCTCGATACGAATGCGCCGTCGCTCGCGGTCGAAGCCGGGCAAATGGGCCTTCCGCTCGAAGAGGAGCTCGGGCGGCGCGGGTTCACGCTGGGGCACTTTCCTTCGTCGATTTTGTGCAGCACCGTCGGCGGCTGGGTGGCGGCGCGAAGCGCGGGGCAGAACTCGGGCTACTACGGAAAGATCGAAGACATGGTGGTCTCGCTCGAGTGCGTGACCGGCCGCGGCGACGTCGTCACCTTGCACCGGCGCAACCACGGCCCCGATCTGGTGCCTCTGGTCGTGGGAAGCGAGGGCACGCTCGCGATCATCACATCGGCAACCTTGCGGTTGCATCGCGCCCCCGAGGCACGCGGTTTCGCATCCTGGAGCTTTCCCTCGACCGAAGACGGCTGGGAAGCCATGCGCGCGTTGTTTCAAGCGGGCCTGCGCCCGGCAGTGTGCCGCTTGTACGATCCCTTCGACGCCATGCTCGCCCGGCGCGGCAGCGTCAAACGTGCCCACGATGGTCCGCGGGCTTCCTCTCCCGGCGCCGGCGCTGCCGCATTGCGCGCCCTCTTGCGCCGTCCCGCAGCCTTCAACGCGATGATCGACAGCGGCCTCGGGACGAAAGCCTTCGGCGGCGCCCTCCTCGTGGCCGTCTTCGAAGGCCAAGGGGACCGCCCCTCGCGCGACGCGGAGACCGCGCGCCGTCTCGTGGAATCGTGCCGCGGTGAATACTCGGGCGAGGGCCCCGCCCGGCGCTGGCTCGCGCACCGCTACTCCATCAGCTATCGGCAATCGCCCACCATCGCGTCGGGG
>Ga0137415_10006036_pt1 | contig 11995 bp, 9 predicted proteins | sample CZODoug3_1_1_16f_FD_183082 | JGI IMG/M metagenome (GOLD analysis project Ga0137415, IMG submission 183082) | Vadose zone soil fungal communities from Angelo Coast Range Reserve, California, USA - CZODoug3_1_1_16fungal (Hybrid Assembly) | ecosystem: Environmental > Terrestrial > Soil > Vadose...
ATCTAATTTGCCAATCACCATAACAGATTGCCGATCAACAATCGGCTATTCGCTTTCGCTTTCAGAAGGCCGGGCGTCTAATGGGTTGCTGTCTCGTTTACCAAAAACACTTCGTGAGCAGCAACGATCGAGCAGGGGAATGTAGCGGATTTCCTTCCACTCTCAAATGAACGTGTTCCCGGAATCTCACGCAAAACGCTATGGGAAATTGAAGCCTTGGTACTATTCTCGGTTTCGCAGCTCACCACTCGCCGAACTGACCCAACTTGAAATCGATGTGTTTGTCTCGCCGTTTCTGATTGATCCGTGAGCCAGCAAGAACCTCGTTGTGAACAAGCTCATTGCGATCGCTGAATCCGTTTTGATTGTGGCTCCTCCTATTCAATTTAACATCCTTATGAAGTCGCTTGTATGAGGAGATCTTCGATTCGGACCGTCGCTGCGGCGTTTCTTGTACTTTTGGCAATCTGGTTAGTGACTGCCTACGTGTTTGCGCCCGTATGGTGGAAAGTACATTTGTCCCGCCATCCAGTGCTGACTAATGGACCGCGGATCACTAGAACCGGTGCAGGCATCCCCGGCGATCCTTTGAACGTTTCGGTCATTGGAAGCGAAAACGATCTCCTTTCGGCGTTGTTAGAAGCCGGATGGTATCCCGCCGATCCGATCACTTTGAAGAGCAGCTTGCGCATCGCTGAGAGCACAATTTTTCATCGTCCTTACACTGATGCGCCAGTCAGCAACCTTTTTCTCTTTGGCCGGAAGGAGGACCTCGCCTTTGAGAAACCTGTGAGTAATGATGCACGCCAACGCCATCATATGCGGTTTTGGCAGGTGCCTGGCAAGGATGAGTCCGGGGAGCCTTACTGGCTCGGAGCAATCACTTTTGACCGAACCGTCGGATTCAGTCATACGACCGGACAGATCACTCATCACATCGCGCCGGATGTGGATACTGAGCGCGACGGCCTGATCGCTGATCTTCAGCGCACCGGTCGGATTGCCAACATCGAATGGGAAGACAAATTCCAAGACCCTCCCGAAGGCCGGAACGGCGGTGGCGACCCCTGGAAAAGCGACGGTCGTCTGCCGGTGATCACGTTAAACTCGGTAGTCCGTCCCCTGGCAATTCCAACGCCGTAAGATCGAGAAAGGCCCAGACCAATTTTTAAGGTAGGGCGCGTCGCTCCGCGACCGCCGAAACATTGATTAGCCATTGCTCTGCTAGGCCTGGTCAGCTGGCCCGCCGCCGCCGTGTCCTGTATTCCGTATCCGCTATTCGGTATATCTGCTATCTGCTATTTGTCATCTGTCATGCGCTTCGCCCGCCGCCCTCAACGTAATCCTCGCGCCACGACCGTAGCGGCGGAAGCGTGATCCCTTTATCATCGAATACATGAACGAATCGCGGGTCGACCGAAAATCGAACAATCGCTTTCGGCGGAAGGCTGCGAATTCCGCGGATCGAGGCGGTGACGTTTTCACCGGATTGCAGATTGGCGAAAACGATCGTCTCGGAGCCGAGCATCTCCGTCGCGATGACGGTTCCTGAAATTGCCCCGTCATCGGATAGTGCGAGATGTTCGGGTCGAATCCCCACGGTGCAATCCGCGCCGACAAAAGCTCCACCCACAGTGGCATTGATAGTGGCTCGTTCGTCATCGACGCATAGGCTCATTCCTTCTCCGGTTACCGTTCGTATCTTTGCTTTCAATAGATTCATTTGCGGGGTGCCGAGGAAACAGCCCACAAACTGGTTCCGCGGTCGGGCATAGAGTTCGATCGGGGTGCCTACCTGCTCGACAGCACCGTCGCGCAGAACCACGATCGTATCGGCCATCGTCATGGCCTCAACCTGATCGTGGGTGACATACACCATTGTCGACTTCAGCCGGCGATGCAGACCGACGATCTCGCTCCGCATTTTGACGCGCAACTCCGCGTCGAGATTGGACAGGGGCTCGTCGAAGAGGAAGGCGTCCGGCTCCTTGACTATCGCACGACCGATCGCTACGCGTTGGCTCTGACCACCTGAGAGTTGAGAAGGTCGCCGTGCGAGCAGCTCCGAAATTCTTAAAATATCGGCTGCACGCCGGATCCGAGCATCGATCTCGGGCTTTGGTATCTTCTGATTAACAAGGCCAAAACGGAGATTTTCGTACACGCTCATATGCGGATAGAGAGCGTACGATTGGAATACCATCGCCATACCCCGCGCCGACGGTAAGAGATGATCGCAGCGTATGTCGCCGATATGCACTTCGCCGGAGGTCAGCTCTTCCAGCCCGGCAATAATCCGCAACAGGGTCGATTTCCCGCAGCCGGAGGGTCCGACGAACACGGTGAAGGATCCGTCTTCGACCGTTAGATCGATGCCGTGGATCACTTCGAGCGATTGGAAGCTCTTGTGAACGCTTTTGAGCTCAAGCTTGGCCATATGCGTCCACTTCCACAACCAGCCGATCACCGGCCTTCAGCGTGTGCTGCCTTCCGAGTAGAATCAAGTCACCGTCGCGCTCGGCCGCCTGGCCTTCCACCGTGGCTGCACCCGAGCGGCCCGGTAACCGAAGTCTCGACACCACCAATTCGCCGCCCTTCACTGTCAGCGTCACGGTCGATTCTTTCACTTCGACCACGCCCCAACCTTGCCCGGCTGACCAAAAATAGGCCCCGTCGCCGGCGCGGGCGGGTCTGAACCCGATCTCGCCGCACCGTTGGTCGAATGAAAGGCCGGAGTAGGCATTGACCAGCGCGTAGCTCGACAGCGCCCGAATGTAATAACTGCCGCACTCCATATCGTTCCACGGGTTGCGTCGCGACCCGTCGTGACGGGCGCGCGCCGCTCGAACGACCGTGAGGCCCTCATCGACCAGACCCCGCTGGATGAGGTGCGAGGCCATCATGTATTCCAGGCCGGTCCATACCTCTTCTGCGTAAGGAGCCGGCAACGCCGGCTTGGTCGTCCCCTCCGGCCAGGTACAGTTCAGAAGTCCGCTCTCGTCCTCATAAGCGTAAATGCGGCACGGATTGAAGTGATCACGGAGCCTTGGCCGGTAGTTTTCGTCGAACACGGTTTTCAGCGCAGTCCGCACGTTTTCCGGGGCGAGCAGATCGCCAAGTCCGGCGATATCGGCATGCCATTGGCCGAGCATCTGATCGGTGAGGCAGCCCTCCCCGATCTGGTATTTGATCTCACCGTACTCCTCCGACCAGTACGCTTCCATGAACGGTTCACTGAGCACGCCAGCCTTGCGCTGCTGATCAAAAGGGGTGAGCACCGAACGATCTGATAGATCGAGCTTCTGGGCGTAGTAGCGGCCGTTGAAGAGCTCGCGATCGACGTAGGCGCCGCCTTTTGCCGCCAGGTCGCGGCATTCCTTGGCAAATGCCGGTTCGGTCATTGCGTCCGCCATGATCGAAACAGCCCTCAGCGCCGCAAGATACATGGTGGTCAACCAGGAGCTTGGACCGAACAGCTCCATATCGAGCGTGTGGTGTTGACGGCCCCAGAGCACGCCGGTCTTGTCCGGGTCCCATTTATCCGGGTTATCCGGCAACCAGGCGTACTCGATTGCGCGCCTGATGTTCGGCCAATACCGTTTCAGCCAGGCGTTGTCGCCGAGGTTTTTCCACTCGCGATATACTTTGACGATCGCGCCGAAGTGTCCGTCTGCACATGGGCCGATGATATCGAAACCGGAACCGAGCGGGAGCCTCTGGCGGAAAGTCAGGCCGCCGCTCGGCAACTGATTATAGGTGAACTCGGTTTCTCGTAGCGTCCGCTCAAGTGCCGGGAAAAGATTGGCCAGCGCCTGCTGATAGTTCCAGACGTGGGTGCAGCTCCCCTCGCAAGAACCTTCCTGGATGTGCTGGCCCTCCCATCCCCAGATCTCACCGCCCTCCAGCCGGAATAATGTTGCCGAACGGAGGATGCCAAGTGTGCCGCTGACTGCGTCGATTATCTCCGGCGGGAGCGACGAGCCGAAGAGCGAATCGCGGAAGGCTAAGGTCTGCGCTTTGAGCATGTCCCAACGCTTGAAGGCGTCCGTCCCGCTGGCCGCCGAATCCGCCCATTGGGTCGCGTAGTAGTTCTTCCAGGTCGGAGGCGTCCCGGCAAAGGGTGGACTGCCGGGTTGATCGCGGTTGAACCAGTAGATGCTGCCGAACGGATAATTCCAGCTGATCGTAAAGCGCACCTGCCGCGTCTCGCCCGGCATGACGCGGGTGCGCACCGCGACCGTGCCGTGCTCGGGCTGCTGGAACATATTCCTTACTGCGCGCGGCTTCTCGTAGCGGAGTTCGCGGAGGCGGCCCGCCCGCGCGAATTCTCTCCAGTAGCGAGCGAGACTGTCGAACCATTGTCCGCGGAAATGGTAGTCGACATGTTCGACATCGTCTCCGTCGGTAACGATGGCGAGGTCGCCGCGTTGTTCCGGGCTTACTGGATCAGCCGAGGTGAAGTGGAGGATGCTGAGCCCGTTCTTTCGGATGAACGTGTGAATGCCGCTGTCGCAGCCGTAGTTGCCGAGGGTCGAGGCGAACGTGTAGTCAATTGGTGCGTCGGTATTGTTTTCGACCGAGAATTCGAAAAACGCGACCGGCATCGACGAGTCGCGGTCGTTGTGCGGGATGAACGGGCTGAACGCTGTCATCCGCACCCGGCCCGGAAAACTCGCATGATGGAACTCGAGCTCACCTACCGGAAAGCGGCCGATGAACGAGACGTCGTCAAAGTGGGGAACTCCGGCCATCGAATCGCGATTGGCGCCGAAACCGAATCCGTCGAACTTGCGCGAACTCGGCGAACCGCTCGGGATCCCTTCATAGGGTCCGTTCAGTACGCGAGCGCCGAGCAGTTTACCGTCCTGTTCTGCCTTGATGGCGAAATGGCTGTAGCCGTTGAACTGATGGATAGCCGGCCGGTTGCGGATGCTCCAGTCGATCAGCCGGCCGCTGCCGGTCAACGACACGCTGCCGGTGCCAATGCCGCCAAGCGGAAAGGAGACATATTTGAGTCTTTCGCCGGTGTAAATGAAGCGGTTGTCGATGGTGGGCTTCTGCAACAATCGCGTGCTGTTTTCTAGTGTGTCCTCTGGCATCGCTCACAAACCCAGAAATTTGTTATTCAACTTGTTCAACTCGTTTTTAATTTCAGTTCTTGATCCCGCTCATAGTGACCCCCTCGACCACCAACTTCTGGGCCAGCAGAAAGATCAGGATTACGGGCAATACGGCCATGCTCATGGCGGCCATGACCACTGAAAGATTGCCGGAGGCGAGGTACCCGCGAAGGAGATCCATCGCGATTGGCAGTGTCATTGCCTGTTGCGGCTCAAGCAGTACGCGTGCTTGGAAATAATAGTTCCAAGTCTGGGTGAAAGTGATGATTCCGAGCGCTGAGAGCGCGGGCCTCAACTGCGGCAACGAAATCCGATAGAATATCTTGAAATAACCGGCTCCATCCATCAGGGCTGCCTCCTCCAACGCCTTTGGCTGTGAGCGCATGAATTGGCGGACAAGAAAGACACCAAAGCTCGACGTCAGGTACATGAGCACGAGGCCAATCGGACGATTGAGTAGCCCGACCTTAGCGAAACCCAGATAGATTGGGATGATGGTTACCTGCGCGGGGAACATCAGCCCGATTAACAATACGAAAAAGATGCTATCCCGGCCGGGGAACTTCAGCCGCGCGAAGGCGAAAGCAGCAAGAGTGCAGGTAACGAGCTGGCCGAGGGTGACGAGCACGGCGACTTCGACGCTATTCCAGTAGATCTGCAGGAAAGGTACGCTGGAAGTAAGGACAGCCCAATAGTTCTTGAAGTCGAGAGTGGGCGGTAGAAAGCTGGGCGGCATCTTATATGCCTCCGCCGGTGGTCGGAATGACATACTGAACAACCAGGCGAACGGCAGAAGCATGACCACACCCAGCGCCGCCATTACCGCAATGATTATTCGGTCGATCCAACGTTGTGTGGCTTTGGTCTGCATGGCTCAGTACCGGACCCATCGCCGCGAGGCGAGAAGCTGAATGGATGTGATGATCAGGATAATCAAAGTCATGATGACCGAGACGGAAGCCGCGTAGCCAATCTCGAAACTATCAAAGGCTTCCTCAACGATGTGGATTGACATGGAGCGCGTGGCGTCTCCCGGGCCGCCTCGAGTCAGGATGACGATCGATTCGTAGACCTGCAACGCGCCGATCGAGGCATAGACAATGGCGAAGAAGACGACCGGCGAGATCCATGGCAACACGATGCGGAAGAATCGGCGCCAGTAGGAGGAACCGTCCATGATCGCAGCGTCCATGATCGTCTTCGGCACGCCCTGTAGAGCCGCGATGAAGAGGATCATGAAGAAGCCGGCATTCTTCCAAATGTCCATGATGATGATCGACATCATGGCTGTGCGGCTCGACGTCAGCCAGTGGATCGGAGTGATGCCGAACCTGATCAGGTAATAGTTGATGACTCCGAGATCGTCGCCGTAGAAATAACCCCATACGATCGAGACGAAGGCGGCGGCTATGATCACCGGCAGGAAATAGGCGAGGCGGAACAGATAGAGGAGGAACGCGGGCATCGCGCGATTAAGGGCGAGCGCGAGGAGGAGTCCGACGGTGACATTTCCCGTCACCGCAAAGATCGCGAAGCACAGCGTGTTCCAAAAAATCTGCAGCGAGCGGTCGCCGGTGAAGAAACGCTGAAAATTCTCCAGTCCCACCCAGCGCGATCCGGCCATCGGATCGTAGTAAGTAAAGCTGAGCACGAAGGTAACAATGACCGGTGCCAGTACGAAAACGGAGTAGAGCACGAAGGACGGCAGGATGAAAAGGTAACCGGCGCGCGTTTGCGCCTTCTCGAGGTCGGATTTAGTCCGCGTGACCGAAGCCTGCATCGCTCTCCCTTAGAGATTTTCGAGCGATACAGGCTCTGGCAGCGGAATACGTCGGCTACACCGGACAATTCCGCCGCTTTCTAGCCCGCAATACGCGTTTGGATCCATATGGCATGTGAGATTTGCGGGCTCGCCTCGCATTCGCTGCCGCCAACAGTCGCTACTTAGCCTGGTGCTCGGCGAGACGCTTGAACGATTCGTTCAATTCCCGATCAGCGCGTTTGACGCCGTCTGCGATCGAGATCTCACCCGACATCATTGCGATGTAGTTGCGGATAAAGATTTTTTCGACGTCCTGGAAATTGGCCGGTGATGGCACCGCTAGCGTGTGCGGCAGTGTCTGATAATAGAGCGCTGCACTCGGCGGGTAGGCGAGGAAGGTCGCGGTCTCGGCCGCCGATTTCCGCCCGGGCACTCCCCCTCCGCTCTCGCCCTCTTCCTTTTGCGTTTCGAAACTGGTGAGTTCGCCCACCAGTTCCTTGGCCAGATCCGGATATTTCGACGTCTTCGAGACCGCATAACCGCCGAACCCGATAACCGTGTAGTCATTTACTTTGGTCGGTGGAATAGCGATATCCATGTCCAGCTTGGCCGCCATCGCGTTCTCTACGATCCAATGACCGCGCGAGATCATCGCAACCTGTCCAGCCATGAATTGGTTGTTCATCGCGTCCTTACCGGGAATCGGCGACACCTTGTCGACATGGATCAGGTCGTAGAGGAACTGCAGGGACTCGGCCACCTTAGGATCAAGCATGTTAGATGCGGTCCAATCTGCGTTCAGGACCGACGTTCCGTTCGAGAAGAACCACGGCTGCACGAAAAAGAACTGATTCGGAACCTCGTAACCGAATTGGGTCACATTGCCCGCTCCATCGCGGACGGTCAGTTTCTTGGCGATCTCGCGGAATTCATCCCAGGTCCATCCTGCCTTGGGCAAGTCAACGCCGGCGTCCTTGAACAGCTTCCGGTTGTAGTTGATCATGATATTGTTCCATCCGATCGGAATAAAGTACGTCTTGTCCTTGTAGGATGCGTACTTGAAGAGGGACGGATCGAAATCGGAAAAACTCGTATGGGCGGCAATGAAGTCGTCGAGTGGAATGAACAAGTTGCGAGTCTCGAATGTCCGGAACGTTTCGATTGCCGTCCCGTAAACATCATAGGCGTTGTTGGCGTTGAACTGGGAGAGAACATGGGTGACGTAATCGCCCCAGCCGTTTGTGATCGGATCGATGGCAATCTCCACCTTTACGTTCGGATACTTCTGATTGAAGCGGGCAACAGCGTTAGTGACCGCTTTGAGTTGAGCGGCGCTGCCAAAAGCCATTAACCGCAAATTAGCTGAAGTGTTAGAATCGGCGGCAAAGCCGGCGCTGGACGCCAGCATGAGGCTGGCTGCCAGAATGAAGGGGGTTGATTTCACAATAAACTTCTACCTCCTGAGGGTATTGAGGGTGGGGGAACTGGTTAAAGAAAAGGCTGGAAAGCGCGGCCATGTTAGCGCAAACATGGTGGCGCGTCAAACGCTATGTCGGCTATCTTTGTTTATTGGTGAATCCGTTATTCCCAGCCGCCCAAACCTCCGAATCGAACCTATGAGACATCGTTCCCCAACCGATGCCAGGCGCCCAACTCTCAATGATGTTGCCAAGATACTAAGCCTTTCCCAGCAGACCGTCTCCCGGGTCATTAACAATCATCCCAGAGTCCTTCCGGAAACTCGGGAACGGGTACTGCAGGCAATTAATACGCTGGGATATAAGCCGAACACGGCGGCCAGATTTCTCGCTAATCGCCGTTCGACGTTGATCGGACTGGTGACCGACGATCCCGGAGTTTATGGGCCGGCGCACGCCATTCTCAGTCTCGAACAGGAAGCGCGATTACATGGTTATACGCTCATGATCTTTGGGCTGCGGAGCCTGACCATTGCCGATGCCAAGGCCGGAGCCGAACAGCTGATCGCAAACTCGGCCGAAGGACTCATCGTCGACGTTCCAGTCGAAATCGATAAACGGGAACTGGCAGCGGCCATGGGAAACATACCATTCGTCACGCTCGACATTGACGGAGGGGAACTATTCCCGTCGTTTCGTGTAGACCATATTCGCGGTGCCAGGCTGGCCACCCGTCACCTGGTTTCGCTCGGCCACACTCGCATTGCCGGACTCCTCGGCCACCAGCCGTATCGAAGCTCGAAGCTCAGACGAAAAGGATGGTTGGCCGAGCTGCAGGCGGCCGGACTTGAGCCCGGCCCGGCCATGCACACTCCGTGGACACCGGACGGCGGGTACGATGCGACGAAAGAACTGATCAAAACTTCGGCCGGAAAATTTACCGCGATTTTCGCTGCGAACGATCTCATTGCGATGGGGGCGCTCCTCGCGTTACATGAGGCCGGGATCGAGGTCCCCGCCGAAGTCTCGGTAGTCGGTTTTGATAATATGCCCGAGGGCCGTTTCTTTCATCCACCGCTGACAACGGCTACCTCCGACTTCGACGTCATGGCCCGCGAAAGCCTCGATATCCTGTTCGCCAGAATCCGTGGCACCCCAGACGCCGTCCTCCGCCGAGCCTTTCGACCAGAGTTGATGGTCCGCAAGAGTAGCGCACCGCCGCCCGGCGCGAAGCCAGGCAAATGAACACGCAACACGCAACATACAACACGCAACTTGGAAGAGGGAAGGCGGAGCGCTGGGTTGGCAGTAGTCTAAACTTTGTTCCCTTTGTTAACTTCTGCTTAAAATCCTCTCCGAAGTTCCGTTTACGCCAAGGGCGTTACAGAACTTAGCCCAGGGTGGAGGCTTTGCGGAACCCTGGGTTAGGTCCCAATAACGCGTGTCGCTCTGACTTGTCCGCCATAGCCCGTCCCTCAAAGCCAAAATGCTAGCAAGTTTGGCGAAGGAGGAAGGAGCGCAAGAAGCCGCTCAGTCCGCGAAACCACGAGATTGCAGAAAACACGCTCACACGGAGTCGATAGAGAAGGTCTTTGAACAAAAGTTAGCAAAGGTAACAAAGGTTCGAAAACTCCTGGCTTCTAGCTCCCGACTCCTGTCTCCCGGCTTCCAGATTCGTCCTCTTACCGATTTGTCATTTGTCATCTGTCATTTGTCATGCCTTCGCCGGCAGCTTCTGAAAGAAGGTTCGAATGTCGTTGATGAGGAGGTCGGGTGCTGTCTGGGTAGCAAAGTGGTTACCTCGGTCGTAGACGTTCCAGGAGACGATGTTCTTGTGGTCGCGTTCTGCAAAGAGTCGGATCGCTTGGTGGACGTCGGCAAAGTTGGCTAGACCGAGCGGGATGGTAGTGGCTCCAGTCGGCACATGCTGAGCGTGAGCATTCTCGTAGTAAAAGCGCGCCGAGGATGCCGCTGTGTTCGTCAACCAGTAGACCATCACGTTCGTGAGGATGTAGTCGAAACTTACTGCGTCTCCGTATATCTGGTAGTTCCAGGCAAGCTGACCCACCGGCGAATCGGCTAGGGCATGAGCCAGGGTTTGCGGCACGGTCGACTGCAGCGGGTTGTAAGCTCCCTTATTTTCAATCCACCACAGAAAGGACTGCCAATGGTTTTTCTCCTCCTCAGAAAGGGCTTCCAACTCGGTGGGGTCACCAGAGGGGGAGGAGAAGATCTCGGTGACGTGCACGCCAATGACATGCTCAGGATCCAAGCGACCCACCTCAGGGGACACAATAGAACCCCAATCCATGCCTTGTGCGCCGTAGCGGTCATAGCCCAGGCGGCGCATCAACTCGGCCCATGCCCGAGCTACCCGATAGCGATCCCAACCTCTGTCGGTCGTGGGTCCAGAGAATCCAAAACCGGGAAGCGATGGGATGACCAGGTGGAAGGCTTGTGCCGCCTCGCCACCGTGAGAGCGGGGGTCAACCAATGCGTCAATCAGATTGAGGTAGTCCACCACTGACATGGGCCAGCCATGGGTAAGGATCAGTGGCAAAGCGTTGTCTTCTTGAGAGCGGACATGCAGGAAGTGTATATTCTGTCCATCGATGGTGGTGTTGAACTGCGGATAGGCACTGAGTTTCGCTTCCCAGATCCGCCAGTCATAGCTCTCCTGCCAGTACTTGACCAGCCGCTTGACCGAGTCCAGAGAAACACCGTAGTCCGAGCCTACGCCAGGAAGCTCATTGGTCCAGCGAACATGGGCGAGTCGCTCTTTTAGATCATCTAAATCTGCCTGTGCAATAGCAATGGTGTAGGGGATAATCGACATCGTTTCTTCCTCTCTTCTCGCGAAACGATCGCATCATTGCGCATCCTAGCGACGAACGAATTGGCGCATTCAGGACATTCACTCCCGCGTTTCTAGGTGCCGGGTGCAAGGCGGCTAACCAAGGTCACGACTAAAGCGGCGTGTTGCTTAAATAACGGGCCAGGCAATGTAGCTAGTAAAGTTATATATCTAATAAGTTCTGATTCCGATGCTTGTTAAGGCGTAATCCTCAGGTTAGCAAAGGAAGCAAAGCTTCGACAATGCTAGCTTCTAAATTTCAAATTCTGCTTTCCGCTCTTCGCGCCTTTGCGTCTTTGCGTGTACAGCGCGCAAGACTCGCAAGAAACGGTAAGGATCGGCAAGCCTTTGGAAGTCTACCGTCGACCTTCTATAGCAAAGGAATCTTGTCTCCGACGGATACGTTGCCGCGACGTTTGACGATCACCCATCCGGTTTGATCAGTCTCCGTTTCGCAGCTCACCATTTCGCCCAATTGACCCAACTTGAAGTCGGTGACTTCGTGTTTGTCTGGCCATTTCAGATTGATCCGAACGCTGCCAGCAGGAACCTCATTTTTAAAGTAGCTCATTATGAGCGCTGAATCCGCTTTCATTGTGGTTCTCCTATTCCACCTTAATATCGTTGCGAGAACCTCTTCTGTAAATACTCAGTGCCTCAAAAAACAAATCCTCTTCGCTGGCTTATTAGTAAACCAGGCGAAGCGCCTGACAAATAGCAGATAGCAACTGTCGAAAATTTCAATGGAGGTGTGCGGCAAATAGGCGATTATAAAATAAGAGAGGACTGGTTGTTATGAAGTTGCGGTTTCTTCTGGCAGGTATTGTTGCTACCGGGTTAT
>Ga0137415_10006037_pt1 | contig 11993 bp, 6 predicted proteins | sample CZODoug3_1_1_16f_FD_183082 | JGI IMG/M metagenome (GOLD analysis project Ga0137415, IMG submission 183082) | Vadose zone soil fungal communities from Angelo Coast Range Reserve, California, USA - CZODoug3_1_1_16fungal (Hybrid Assembly) | ecosystem: Environmental > Terrestrial > Soil > Vadose...
ATCCGCCGTCATCTCGAGGCGCTGACGCACGATGACGCGGTGCTGTATCGCGCGCTCGGGCGAGCGGCGCTCGAGCTCGCTCAGAAGGGGGGGATGGACGAAGCGACGGCGGCGGGAATTGCCGCGGCGCTCGCTACTGATCTACCACCCGTACTCCGCCGGGGGGCGAAAACGTGAGCTCGCGCCCCGGCACTCCGGCGTTTACGCGGATGTTTCGCAGGATCACCGTGCGCTCCTGGCCGGCGCTCTCCATGATGTCCACGCGGTGCACCAACCCGTCCGCCCGACCCACCCAGATCTTCGCTTCGCTGTAAGGTTGGTCGTGCCCTTTCGGCACGAGCTTGAGCACGTCGACCAGGCCTCCGTCCGGGAGCGAGTCGGCCCGGACGTACTGCGCCGTGTAGCGCTCACGCGGCTGCTCCACGAACTGTCCGATCAGATTGGGGCCGGTCGTGCCGTATTCGGGGATGCGCGAGCGGATCACCTGGCCGGGCGTGGTGCTCGGCGTGTACAGCCAGAGGTAGCGGCCGTCCGCCACGATGCGATCGCCCTTGGGTGCGGTGAACCGCATCGCAAAGCGACTGGGGCGCATCTGGTACAGCCGGCCACGCGTGGTGTCGGGCGTCCCGATCATCGGATTCGTGATGATCTGGACGAAGTCGGCGGAGAGGCTCGCAATCGTCTGGTAGGTGGCGCTGGCGCGGTCGAGAATCGGCCAGGGCTCGGGGGATTGGGAGCCGGCCAGCAACGCGACTGCGAAGAACGCCGAACGCGGAAGACGGAAGGCGGAACAGACGCCGCGGCCTCTGCGCGCCAGAGCGGGCATACTCCCTCGACGCACGCCTGTTAGTTCCGCGTTCCGCGTTCCACGTTCCGCATTGGACTCACGCCCCCACCGACGCCGGCTCCGCGACGCGCCGGCCGATCACCTCGGCGATCACGCGGACCTCGCGCATCAGCTGGGCGAACTGGTCGGGGAACAGGGTCTGCGCCCCGTCCGACAGCGCCTGCTCGGGGTTGGGGTGCACTTCGACCATGATGCCGTCCGCCCCTGCGGCGACTGCCGCGCGGGCCATCGGGATCACCTTCTCCCTGAGACCCGTGCCGTGCGACGGATCCGCGATGATCGGCAGGTGCGACAGCTTGTGCACCACCGGAATGGCGGTGAGGTCGAATACGTTGCGGGTGGCGGTGTCGAACCCGCGGATGCCGCGCTCGCACAGAATGACGTCGTGGTTCCCTTCGGCCAGCACGTATTCCGCCGAGAGGAGCAGCTCTTCGATCGTCGCGGCCATCCCGCGCTTCAGGAGCACCGCCTTCTTTGCCCGGCCCGCTGCCTTGAGCAGCGAGGAGTTTGTCATGTTGCGGGCGCCGATCTGGATGATGTCCGCGACCTCGGCTACGTAACCCACGCCTTCGGGATCCATGGCTTCGGTGCAGATGAGGAGGCCGGTCTCCTCGCGCGCCTTGGCGAGCAGCTTGAGCCCCGGCCGGCCCAGCCCCTGGAACGCGTAGGGGGAGGTGCGCGGCTTCCAGGCGCCGCCGCGCAGGATCACGGCGCCCGCCTCCTTCACCAGCCGCGCGGCGTCGATGATCTGTCGCTCGTTCTCCACGGAGCAGGGACCCGCGATCGTCACGACCTCGGGGCCGCCGACCGTCACGCCGCCGGGAAGCCGCACGACGGTATTCTCCGCTTTCCACTCCCGGCTCACCTGCTTGTAAGGCTTGGTGACGTGGATGACGTCCTGGACACCGGGGAGGCCCTCCAGCCTGGAGGCGTCGACCCGGCCGTCATTGCCGACGAGGCCGACGGCCGTGCGCTGTGCTCCCGGCATGGGCCGCGCCTTGTAACCCATCTCCTCGATCACCGCGATGACTCGCCGGACTTCTTCCTCCGTCGCGCCGTGGCGCATCACGATCAGCACCGCTACTTCCCTCCGATGGTGAACCGGTCGCCGTCGCGGGCCGCGGTCACCCGTCCGGTGAACCGCGTCCGGGCCGCACCCGCCGGGTCCGAAGTCTCAACCGGAGGATAGAAGTGCGTCAAGACGAGCTGGCGCACCTTGGCGTCCCGGGCCAGCTCTCCTGCCTGCTCCGGGGTGAGATGGATGTCCATGGCCATCTCCTTGGGGAGCGAGCACTCCGCCAGCAGCAGGTCGGCGCCGGTAGCCCACCGGGCCAGCTCGCTCGAGGGCCCCGTGTCACCCGTGTAGACCAGCCGGCCCTCCGGTGTCGTCAACGAGAGCGCCACGCTCTCGGAGGTGTGGGGCACCGGGAAGGTCTCGAGGCTCACCTCGGCGTCGAGCGGGAACGGCTCGCCGTTTTGCACGTCGAGGATGCCGATCGGGAAGCCGGGGTCCAGCAGCCAGGGCCCGTATCCCTCGGCGAGCTGCTTCACGAGCCGCACCACACCGCGGGGGCCGAGGATCACCAGGGACTCCTGGCGCGGCGGCATCGTGGTGTACTTGAGGGCGTACACCAGCATCGGGAGCTCGCCCCAATGGTCCGGGTGGAAGTGCGACAGAACGACGTGGGTGATCTGGTGCCACGGTAGGCCGAATTGCGCGAGGCGGTGCAGGGCCCCCGCGCCGCAGTCGAACAGGATCTTGAGGTTCCCGCGACTCACCCAGTGGCAAGCCGATGTGCGGGTGGCCGACGGCGCGACCGTTCCGGTACCGACGGTGACCAGCTCCACCTAGACCGGCTCCATCTGACCGAGTCGCACGCCGACGATGGTCGAAACGCCCGGCTCCTGCATGGTGACGCCGTACACGGCGTCGGCGGCTTGCATGGTACGGGGGTTGTGGGTAATGACGATGAACTGCGTCAGGTCCTTGAACTCCGCGAGCAGGCGCACGTAGCGGCCCACATTGGCGTCGTCGAGGGGCGCGTCTACCTCATCGAGCAGACAGAAGGGACTCGGCTTGGTGAGGAAGATCGCGAACAGGAGCGACACGGCGACCAGCGTGCGCTCACCGGACGAGAGCAGGTGGATCCGCTGGGTGCGCTTGCCGCGCGGTGCCGCGTGGATCTCGATCTCGCTCTCGAGCGGCTCGTCCTCGTTCGCGAGCCGCACGTCGCATTCGCCGCCGCCGAACAGCGTCTGGAACACCGTGCGGAAGTTCTCCCGCACCTTGCCGAACGACTCGAGGAACATCGCCTTGGCCGTCTGGTCGATCTCGCGCGCCGCCTGCTGGAGCGACTGGCGCGCGGCCACGAGGTCGTCCCGCTGCGTCATCAGGAACTCGAGGCGCTTGCCTTCCTCAGCGTGCTCGTCGACGGCGAGGGCATTCACAGGACCCACCGCGTCGATCGCCGCCCGCAGCCGCTCGTCCTCCTGGCGCAGCCACTCGAGATCGCCGGTGACCTCGGGCGCATCGGCGAGCAGCTGATCGAGGGGCTTGCGCCATTCGGCCTCGACTCGCGCGACGAGTCCGCGCCGGCGGCCCATGATCTCCGTGCGCTCGAGCTCGAGTTTGTGCTCCTCCCCGCCACGCGCATCGAGCGCCTTGCGCACGTCCTCGAGCGCGGCCTCCGTCTGCGCGACACGTGCCTCCGCCGCCTCGACTTGAACCCCGGCATCGCCGGCGGCGCCCTCCAGCGCCACGAGCGCCAGGCGGCGCTCCTTGAGCTGGTCCTCCCACTGGGTGCGCTGTGCCGTGAGGGTCGCGGTATCGTGCTCGAGCGCGCTCATCTCCTCCGCCAGCGTCGCGGATTGACGTCGCGCTTCGTCGGCCTCCGCCGCGGCGCGGCCGGCGCGCTCGCGCGCGGCGCCGAGCCGCGCCTCGACCTGGGCCGCATCCACCTGCCACCGCACCCGTTGCTCCCGCGCTGCCTCCTGCTGCCCCTCGAGGTCGACCAGCCGGGCCCGCTCTCGACCCAACCGCTCGTCGAGGCGGACGCGCTCGACTTCATGCCGCTCGAGGTCAACGTGCAGCGCCTCGAGCCGGGCTTCCACTTCGGCCAACCGCGCCGACAGCCGCTCGACCTGGGTGGTCGCGTCGGCCGCCTCACGCTGGGCGTGGGCGGCGGCGCGCTCGGCATCGTCCTTCAACGCGCCAGCCTCGAGCTCCTGTTGGCGGGCCCGCTCCGCGGCTTCACCCGCAGCCGCGAACGCCGCCTCGGCTGCGGCGAGCTCGGCGAGCGTTGCCTCCAACGTCGTGGCGGTGCCGCCCCGGCGCGCCTCCGCCTCTCGCACCTCCTGTGCGAGCGCTTCGAGCTCGGCGCGACGCTCCAGCGGCCCCCCGCCCGCCGCCGTGGGTCCCGCCAGAAACACCGCGCCGTTGGCCCGTCGCAGGGCACGTCCTCCTCCCTGGCCGCCCTCCAGGACTTCGTGGCCGGCAAGCAGCGCGCGCACCCACGCGGCCGCCGGGCCGTCTACCCGCAGGTCGTCCTTGAGGGGATGGCCGTCCGCGGCCAGACGCGGTCCGGGCACGCTCGGCAACAGCACCAGCGGCCCCGGCTGCGACTGCTCGTGCCAGCGGCGGATTGTGTCAACGGCCGCCGCGTCGCGCACCAACACGGCGTGCAGCCACTCGCCTAACAGCTGCTCGGCGAGCACGGCGTCGCGCCGGCTGGTGCGCACGAAGTCCGACAGCGGCCCGATCACCGCGTCGCCGAACCGCGCCCGCTCCTTGAGCAGGGCCTGGGCCGCTGGGGCGAGCCCCACGCGCTCGCGCTCGAGCTCCGCCAGGGCGTCGCGCCGCGCGGTGACCTGTGCGAGGGCTCCCTCTGCCTGGCGCCGGGCGGCCCGACCGTGCGTCTCTTGCTCCTTGAGCTCAGCCACGCGCCGTCGCGCCTGCTCGAGGGCGTTCGCCGCCTGTGCCGCCGCCTTGGCGTGCCCCGTCGCCTCCTGCGACCGCGTGCCCACCTGGGCCGTCGCCGCCCACTCGGTCTCGGCGCGCCGGGCCCGCTCCTGGGACGCGTCCGCGAGCTGTTGCCTCAGTTCCGCCCGCTCGCGCTCGAGCGCCGCTCGCTCCCCTTCGAGTGCTCGGGACCCCTCCGCTCGCCGCTGCAGGTCCTCCTCGAGCTCGCGCACCGCGGCGCGTTGAGCCATCAGCCGGTCGCGCCCCTCCTGCTCGAGTGCGGTGCGACCAGTCAGCTCCTGGCCGACCGACGCGAGGTCCCGCTCCGCCGCGTCGCACTCCGCCGCGGCCGCGGCTCGCTCGCGCTCCGCTTGGGAGGCGCGCGCCTCCTCCTGCTCCCGCCGCTGCGACGCGGTGGCGCGCCGCTGGCCGGCGTTGCGCAGCCGCTCGGCGGCGAGCGCCAGATCGCCTTCCAGTCGCCCTGTCTCGAGCTTCGCATCGGCCAGGCGGCGCTCCACCTCCGTGCGACGCGCCTCGGCCGTATGCCGCGCCTGAACCCCCGCCTCCCGCTCCCGCTCCGCTGCCTCCAGCCGGGCGCGCTCGCCGGGCAGGGCCGCCGCCAGCTGCTCGGCCCGCTGGCCCAGTCCGCCCAGCGTCAGATCGAAGTCCTCGAGCTCGCGCCGCACCAGCGTCAGGGCGACGCCGAAGCGCTCCTCGATCATTTTGCCGTGGCGCTCCGCCTTACCGCGCTGGCGCGCCAGGCTCCGCACCTGCGTCTGCACCTCGCTGACCAGGTCCTCGAGCCGGGCGAGGTCCGCCGCCGTCTCCTCGAGCCGGCGCTCGGTGCTGGTCTTGCGGTCGCGGTACAGCCCGATGCCGGCCGCCTCCTCGAACAGGGCGCGCCGCTCTTCCGCCTTCTCGGAGAGCAGCGCCTCGATCATTCTCGCCTCCATCACCACGGCCGCGTCGGCGCCCAGGCCGGTGCCGCGCAGCAGGTCCTGAATGTCCCGCAGCCGCACCGCCGAGCGATTGAGGAGGTACTCGCTCTGCCCCGAGCGGGAGAGCCGGCGCGTGACCACGACCTCCTGGTACGCGATCGGCAGCGTGCCGTCGGAGTTGTCGAACACCAGCGACACTTCCGCCACGTTGACCGGACGTCGCCCCGTCGAGCCTTGGAAGATGACGTCTTCCATTTTCCCGCCGCGCAGCAGGCGTGGCGACTGCTCGCCCAGGACCCAGCGGACCGCATCGGAGATGTTGGACTTGCCGCAGCCGTTCGGCCCCACGATGGCGGTGACGCCCGCCTCGAACGGCAGCTCGACCGCGCCCGCGAACGACTTGAAGCCCGACAGCTCGAGCCGGGTGAGTCTCATGGAGTCGTCTTTATCCTGGTGACGAGAGTGGCCTGAACGCCGGCCCGCTTGAGCCGCGCCTCGAACAGGCTGGCTTGCTCGGGCGTCTCGAACGCACCCGCCAACAAGCGCGAACCCGTGCCCCACGGCACGGCCGGAATGCCGCGCGCCCGCAGGGTCCGGACGGTAGGCGCGCGGTCGCTCAGCGAGAACGAATAGGGAGCGCGCAGCACATCTCCCTGGCCGCGCGTGGCGAGGCCGTGCTTCCACAACCCGGTGCGGGCGGCGACGGCGGAGTCGCGCGTCGGGAACGCGCCGGCCAGCACGCGATACCACACGGTGCTCCCCCGGCGGTCGTCCAGCGCGATAGGGGTGACGAACGGCGTGACCCCGTCCGCCGCCAGGCGGTCGGCGAGGGCGAGCGCCTTGTCCAGTCGCGCGTAAGCGGCGAGCTGAACGGTCCAGGCGAGTGAATCGACGCGGGGGGGGGCCGGCGCGGCCGCGACCGGGCGGGCACGCACCGGCGCCACCGCGGTGGGGGCGGGAACGGGCGCCCGGCGTTGCTCGGCTCCGCGGGCCAGCAGCGCCCAGCTGCCGGCCGCGCCGGCCGCGAGCGTTGCGGCCACGACCACCGGGCGAGACAGCTTATACGGCGGGCGCGGCACCGCGGCCGAGATGCGTCCCGGCGGGGGCGCAACCGCTCGCCGGTCCGGCACCGGCGCAGCCGCCGGGGTCCAGCGGTCGCGCACCACGCCCAGCAGCGGGACGCCGCGCTCCATTACGGCCGTGATCCCCTGACCGATGGACGACTCGGGCTCGTAGCCGTCGGGCGACAACACGATCAATCCGTCCGGGACGGCGGAAAGTCGAGCGAGGGCGCCGGCGGAGAGATACAACAGCAGCAGCGCGTCCTCGACGCGGAAGCCACCGTGCAACTTCTTCCAACGCGGGTTCGCGAACAGGTCACCCGCGTGCGCCGTCACCGTCCCCGCGGCGATGAAGAACACCCGGTCGATCTCGTGCGCCGCCTTGGTGAGCGACACATCGTACTCGAACGCGTCCACGATCCCCTCGGTCGGCGTGAGGCCGACCGTCTCGTGGAGCGTCGGCTGCTCGAGCCACAGGTCCACGAGGGCGATGCGCCGATTGCTCAGCGCCGCGGCGCGGGCCAGGTCCCACGCGGCGCCCGCGGCCCACTTCAGGTCGCCCGTCGCCGGCACGAGCGCGACGAGCGCTTGTCCGGTGACCAGCGAGGGCACCAGCGCGTCGAGGCGCGAGCGCGGCAGCGGGCGGACGGTCACGGCGTCGGTTGGTAGATCCAGAAGGGGCGGCCGAGCTTGCGGCCGATGCCCTCAGCCTGCGCCCGGGTGGGGTAGGGCCCGAGCACCACCCGGTAGCCGTCGTCGGGATTGCGCGGCTGGAGCACGCGCGCGGCGAGCCCCGCGCGGGTGAGCTGCTGCGCCATCTCCGTCGACCAGGCCTCGTTCTGCGAGGTCGACACCTGCACGTACATCGGTCCTTCGGGCCCCGCCGTATCGGACGCGGCACCCGGGTCGGGCTGCGCGCCCGCGTCTCCGAAGGCGCCGCGATAGGCGCCACGCGGCCGCCAGCCGGTGAGCATCCACAGGTCCCCACCACCGCCCTTGACGCGCCCCGTCGGAGCGAGCGAGTCGGGCCGGTACGCGACTATGTCGTCGCCCTGGCGCACCAGCAGGGCGCCGTCCGGAGCAATGGCCGGCAGATCCGTACGCCACGCACTCGCCAGCGTCCCGACCAGCCGTTTCACCGGGAGGTCCACGATAAACACGGAGTCTCCGGCGGCGGGCTTGGCCAAGAGCCAGCGTCCCAGCGGGTCGAGCCGGATCGTGGCCGCGGGCAACGGAAGCGCGATGCCGTCGATCTCCTCGCGGTCGTAGCGGTCGATCGCCGCCAGCCCGGGCTCGGTGCGCCGGGCGACGTAGATGCGATGGCCCGACGGCGAGAACACCAGCGCGCGCGGATGATCGGCGAGCGGGACGAAGCCAGCCTCGCGGCGGCCCAGCGGGTCCATGAGGACCACTCCCGAGTCGGCGGCGATGGCGACCAGGTCACCCCAGCGCGTCGCCGCCACGTCGCTCCCGACCGGCAGAGGGCGAGCGGTGGGCGGCTGATCGGCGGCGGCGGTGATGAGCGATGGTGGGTCGGCCACGACCAGGCGCTGGTCGGCAGCCCCGAACAACTGCAGCGGCACGCCCGGCAGGGGCTGCGGCCAGGCCACCCGCACCCGGCGTGCGACCGACACGACGCGGCGCTTCGCGTCCACCGTATAGAGCGTTCCGTCTGGACCGAGCGTCGCTTGCTCTATCCCTGAGGCCACCGTGTCGACTCGAGCACTGCCGAGATCGAGCGCGAGGACGTCGCTCTTCGGGGTCGTGGTGCTGGTGTCCTTCTTGACCTTGACCCGCGCACCCTTTTTCGTCGCGGTCGTGTCCTTCGTGGGAGTGGTGACGTAGAGGAATTCCGCTTCAGTGTCGAGCCCGATGACCCGGGTGACCGGGGGGAGTTTGCCGCGAATGGCGGTGGGGACCTCCACCATGGCGGGCAGGCGATACACCCGCGGGGCCCCCCCTTTGGTCGGGATGCGGATCGCGACACCGGCGGTGCGGGCGGCGCCGGCGGCTGCGCGGCTAACCGCTTGCTTGGCAGGCGGTTGCGACGATGATGCGGCGGGCGCCCGGGACCGACAGCCCCCGAGCGCCAGGCTGATGAGGACGAGGTATCGGGTACGCAAATGGCCTCGCCGGACAAGATAGGCAACCGGCGAGGCCAGGACAAGTGGTTTAGCGATGCGGAGTTAGAACGTTGGACCCAGACTCACCGTCCAGTAGGCGTTGTTGTGCGTCCGGCTGAGGGGCTTGGTGTAGTCGAACCGCAGCACCACAAAGCCGAGGAAGTTCATGCGGATCGAGCCGCCCCAGCTGCGCAGCGGGGCGCGGTACACCTCAGGGTCCTGGCTGGCAGAACGAGTCCACAAGACCTTGGAGTTCGAGTTCCAGGCGAGTCCCGCGTCGTAGAAGATGGCGCCCTCGATGGGGGGGAGGCCCACCGGGAGGAATCCGAGCACGAGGCTGCGGGTCAATGGGAAGCGCAGCTCCGCGCTCGCCACGGCCAGACGCGAGCCGATCAACTGGTCGAGCTCAGGGCAGCTGCTCTGTGTGGTGGAGCTGAGACACTCGTTGTTGATGAGGGACCCGGCGGTGTAGCCGCGGAGCAAGTCGGTATTTCCGAGAAACGACTGGAACAAGTCCGCGTCCCGTCCGAAGCGGCCGAAGAACAGGCCCCGGACAGCGAGTGTGAACGGCCGGGCGAAGAAGTAGCGCCGCCAGTCGACCAGGCCCGCCGTGAATTTCCAGGCGCCGAAGCTGGGGGAGGCCTCGAGCCGCCAGCGGGAGCCCGAGAACGGGCCCACCCACCCGAACAGCGAGTTGTCGTGGACCAGGGCGAGCTGCGGTCCGTAATAGCTCACGGAAGCGCCGTTCTCGGTCACGGGGTCCGCGACACCGATGACCTGGCCGAACCCATCGACCAGGTAATCCTGCCTGAGAACGGCCTGACTGATATTGGAGAAATGCGCGCCCATCTCCACGCGGGTGAAGCGACTGAACGGGTAGAAGCTCTGCGCGAACACGTCCCGAATCACGAACCGCTCGATCCGCGGGGTGACGATAAACGTGCCGTCGCCGTTGTTGACCACGCCCGTGGGCAGGTAGTAGTACAGCGGCTGCTGCGAGCCGCCGAACGCCCAATTCAGGCGGTGCGCCTGGTTGATGTAGGCGGCGAGGACCTGAGCCTCGCTCAGGCGACCGTTCACCGAGCCCGAGAACACCATCGTGTGGTTGCCGAGGATGTCCGACAGCGAGATCGCGGTGCCGCCGAAGAAGCCGCGGCCGAAGTTATCCCGTTCGTAGCCGATGGTGGGCCGCGCCACGTAGTCCGGGCTGAACCGGGTGTGGTAGGCCTTGAACGTGAACTCGCTCGTGTCCGGCAGGGCGGGCGACGAGTCGATGAGGCTCTTCACCGAGACGGGCGCCGGTCCCGCACCGCTGTCGGGGGTCTGCGGCGCGCTGCCGGAGGCCCGGAACCCGGTGGACGAGCGATACACCGACGTTCCCGCGCGGGGCTGCGTATCGGCGGCCGTCGCGGCGACCGCGACCGGCGCCGGCCCAGCGAGCGCGCGGCGTTGCGCGGCGAGCAGCGAGGTGATCGGCGGCGTGGCGGGTGCCTGGTACGGCTGCCGTTTGAGCGAGCGGGGGTTGTCGACCGCGTACACGTTGTATTCGCCGTCTTCGTAGTAGGCGAACGCGAGGCGATCGGCTTCGTGCGCCCAGGAGAGGCACGGTGACAGCGCCGTGATGCCCGAGACTCCCGTAAACACGTCGGTGAGCTGGTAGATCTTCCCGTCGGACAAGTCGTACAGGAAGATGTTGCTGATCCCGTTGCGGTCGGAGACGAACGCCAGCGACCGGCCGTCCGGGGCCCAGGCGGGATTGATGTTCTTCCCCTGGTCCATGTTCCGGAGGATATCGATCGAGCCCTTGTCGAGGTGGAACAGGGCGATCCGCAGGTTGCCGAACTTGAGCGCCTCGAAGTCCGTTGCGGGGCTGCGATCGGTGACGAACGCGATGGTCTTGCCATCGGGGGACCAGGACGGCTCGAGATCGGCGTACTTGTCGTTCGTCAGGCGATGGAGGTTCGTGCCGTCGGCGTTGACGACGAACAGGTCGGACAGGCCGCCGTCGTATCCGGTGAACACCAACTGCTTGCCGTCGGGCGACCACGACGGCGTGGTGAGCCCATTCAACGGGACGCGGATGCGCCGGACCTCTTCGTCCTTCTTCACGTCGAGAATCACGAGGTCGTCGCGGTCGCGACGCTTCGCGGCGATGGCGAAGTAGCGCCCGTCGGGCGAGAACGAGCCGGCCGAGTTGATGAAGCGGAGGCTCTCGTAGTTCGAGTTCAACGTCGACTTCACGAGCCGCCGCTTGACCCGGCCCGTCTCCGCGTCGGCGAGGTAGAGGTCGACGAAGAAGGAATTCTTCTCGCTGAAGTACGCGATCTCGCGCCCGTCCGGCGACAGGGCGGGGGCGAGATGCAGCGTGCCATCGGACCGCTTCTGGGTGAGCAGCGGCTGGGCGATGCGCCGCGCCCGGTAGTGGTCAGCCAGCTGGGGCAGGTAGGTCGTCTGCACCGCGTCGCGCCATTCGCTCGACAGGTCATCGAGCGTGACGCCCAGGGCTCGCTTGAAGCCGCCCTCGACGCCGCTGGACACGGCGGCCTGGAGGATCTGCCCGATCGCCTCGTCGCCCCACTTCTCCCCGACGTAGGCCAGCAGCGCGTGGCCGAACCGGTAGGGGAAGATCCGCGGGTCGTACGTCATCTCCTCGACGGTCGGCAGGTGGCCTTCCAGCGAGGCATCCCGCAGCCACATGGACGTGAGCGGATCGATCGGACCGATCGAGAGATACTCCGCCATTCCCTCCATGAACCAGCCGGGCAGGTTGGCGTTGACCAGGGTCTGCACGCCGGAGCCGATGCGCCCGCGGCTGATCACGTCATACTGGAACTGGTGCACCATCTCGTGGCCCAGCACGTGCTCCAGCTCCGCGTACGAACCGGTGAAGGGCAACACCATCCGGTGCTTGAAGAACTCCGTGAAGCCGCCCGTTCCCTCGCCCAGGTCTTCGCTGGTGGTGTTGGTCTGCTGGAAGTCGGACTGCGAGGCGTACAGGATGATCGGCTTCCGGCCCTGGAACTGGTGGTGCAGGATGCGGGACAGGCGGGCGTACCACCGCTCGGC
>Ga0137415_10006038_pt1 | contig 11993 bp, 9 predicted proteins | sample CZODoug3_1_1_16f_FD_183082 | JGI IMG/M metagenome (GOLD analysis project Ga0137415, IMG submission 183082) | Vadose zone soil fungal communities from Angelo Coast Range Reserve, California, USA - CZODoug3_1_1_16fungal (Hybrid Assembly) | ecosystem: Environmental > Terrestrial > Soil > Vadose...
GCGGGCGATGGCCACCCGCTGCTGCTCGCCACCCGACATGCGCAGCGGGAGCGAACCCGCTTTGTCAGCGAGCCCCACCTGCGCGAGCCGCTTGCGGGCGCGCTCCCGGATCTGCGCGTCGGAGGCGCCCAGCACCTCGAGGGCGAACCCTACGTTCTCCAGGGCGGTGCGGTTCGGAAGCAGCTTGAAGTCCTGGAACACGACCCCGACGTTCCGCCGCAGATCCGGCACGCCGGCTTTGCTCAAGCGATTGACGTTGCGCCCGCCGACGATGACCTGGCCGCTGGTCGGCTCGTCGGCGCAGAAGAGGAGCCGCAGGAGCGTCGTCTTTCCGGCCCCGGAGGGACCGGTGAGCCACACGAACTCACCTTTCTCCACCTGCAAGGTCACGTCATCGAGCACCGGTGGGTCGTTGGACCAGCGCTTGGTGACGTGGAACAGCTGGATCAAGGACTGCAGCCTCCGTCCCGGCCCTCGATGCAGACCTGGATGGTGCAGAAAACGTTGCTCGAGCCTAGCGCGCACTGCACCTGGCCGGGCAAGAGGGACCTGGCGGTGCAAGAGAGCTGTCCCGCGTTCGCGCCGGTCACGGTGCAGGTCCCCGCGAACGCGTCGATCGCTCCGGAGAGCGTTCCCCGGCACGTCGTGCCGGCGGTGGTGATGAGGGTCGCGTCGGAGCAAGACCCGACCAGCGCAGCCGGCTGCGGAACTCCCGGCGCGGTGCCGCCCGCGCATCCGTCCAGCGCCAACAGCGAGCTGGGGGGGAACGCGCAGCTCTGCGCGCCGCCGTCGGGGACCCCGCCGTCGGAATGGCCGGCGTCGGCCGTCCCGCCGTCCTCGAGTGGACCCGTCTCGCCGGCGAACCCCCGCGCAGGATCGGTGGGAGAGTAGCCCGACACCCCTCCCCTGCCGCACGCGGCGAGGGCCACTGCGAAGGCGACCGCTGCTCGGTTTGCTGCGCTCATCAAAGCCTCGGCGGCTGCCTTACTTGGGTGGCTCCAGGTCGGCGGAGAGGAAGGCGAGGATCACCTCGTCGAGGCTCTTCTCGCTGATCAACTCCTCCGCGAACAGCGTGGGGAGATCGTCGTTCGGCGCCTCGATCGGCCGGGAATCGTCCGCGAAGATGTTCTGCGGTCGCGGCGGTGCGGTCTTCGCGCCGGCGCGCGCGGCGGGCCGCACCACCGGAGACGAAGTGGGAGTCATCTTCGGCGGCGGCCCGGGCGGCGGGCGCGCCTGGGGCGGCACGCGCGTGGTCTGGGGCAGCGGACCGCCGGGCACGCGCGGAGCGGGCGGGGGTGAGGCGCCGGGCGGAGCGGGCTCCCAGACCGGCTGCCTGGGGACCGGGCGCGGGGCAGGGCGAGGCGCCGGGGACGCCATCTGCTTCGGCAGCGGGGCCTTGGGCAGCAGCGGCGCGGGCGGACGGGGTGGCGGCGGGGCAGCGCCCCCCGCGTTCACCGCGGTGGGTCCGGTCTCGCCAGTGGCGAGCACGCCGGGCTCGTAGTGCGGAGCAGCGAGGCGCTCCGCGAGGTCGTTGAACTCGCCCGAGATGAGGCGCTTGAGCATCGCCTTGTGCTGCGCCTCCATCAGGATCCGCACCGCCTTGGACAGGTCGGGCTCGGCGTCGACCAGGTCGACGTAGCTCGACTTCATGCTGGCGACGATGTTGCCGCCGACGAAGAGGTGGGTGATGTAATGCGCATGTGGGAGGCCCGAGTCCTCCGTCTGCACGTGATACAGCCGCGGTCCGTACTTGATGTTGTGGTTGAACCCGACGACCGGGGCTCCTGCTGCTTTGGGCGCGCTCACGGGGTCTCTTCTGCTCTCCGGAAGGCCCTCGGGGCTCCTCTTGTGATTTAGCAGAACCAGGACTCGGTCGCCACCACTCGCCGCCCATAAGGGCGGCGGTGTTGGCTCATTATCGCGGCCTTCAAGGGCTGAGGTCCACTGCCTCCACCCCATCCACCGGGCGTCCGAGGAACCGCTCGGCCATCCGGTGGAACCGCTCCGGCACGTCCGTGCACAGCGTCCGGTGCCGCGCAGCGCCTCCGCTGCGCTCCATCCCGCGCGCCCGCAAGAGCTGCGCGACCGCCTCCGCGGTGGCCTGGGCGGAATCGACCAGCGCCGGCCCGGGTCCCATCACTTCGGCGATCACGTCGGCGAGCAGCGGATAGTGCGTGCACCCGAGCAGGACCGTGTCGGCGCCCGCGCGGCGCAGATCGCCCAGGTAGCGCTCCGCCACCAGCCGCGGGACCTCGCCGTGGGTCCAGCCTTCCTCGGCGAGGGGAACGAACAGCGGGCACGCACGGGCGAGCATGGCGGAGAGCGGCGCGAGCCGCCGCAGAGCGGCCTGGTACGCCCCCGATGCGACCGTGGCCGGAGTGCCCAGGACCGCGATGGCGCCGCCCCTCGTTCTCGCCGCGGCGGCTTGCGCGCCCGGCTCGATCACGCCGACGACCGGGATCGGCAGCGCCTCGGCCAGGATGGGCAGGCTGTCGGCGGAGACCGTGTTGCACGCGACCACCAGCATCTTGATGCCCTGCGCGGCGAGATGCCGGGCGCAGAGCAGCGCGTACCGGGTGACCACCTCGCGCGAGCGCGTCCCGTAGGGCACGCGCGCGGTGTCGCCCAGGTAGATGGTGTGCTCCGCGGGCAGCCGCGCGGTGAGCGCGCGCAGGACGGTGAGTCCGCCGACGCCGCTGTCGAAGACGCCGATGGGCGCGTCCATGCGCTTTCAGGATGCCTGCGGCGGCTACTTCGTGAAAGGAATCTTCCAGGAAGCGGAGGACTGGTTGGGGACGGCGAAGAGGACGTGGGACTGGAGTGCGCCCGAGGTCGCGTCGATGGCCCACAAGCCTGAGGTTTGCGAACCGAGGGAGGCGCCGCTGCAGGGCGCGCTCGACGACTGCTTCTTTCCCAATGGATCCGTGAGCGTATAGGTCACCGGTCCGGGGCAGACGGCTGTCCCGAAGTCCCAGTTCAGCGTCACCACGCCGACGCCGCTGCCCACCGTGGCCGCGGCCACGTCCACGTTGGAGAGCAGGCCTACCACGAACCGGGCCGAAGCCGGATGCGTGGTCTGGTACACGAGCAACTGGCCACCGGCGGTGTTTCGGATCCCGCTGATCGCGAAGGTGTGGATTCCGTCCGGGATGGGAGAAACCTGCGCGCCCTCGACGCCGGCCGTGTTGCAGGCCACCTCGCCGGCGGGCGTGCCTCCGGTGCCGTTGCCGTTGGGATCGAGCGCGATTCGCACCACGTCCACCTGCGCCTCGGCGCAGGTCATGGCGCCCTGCGCGCCGGGCGCGAATCCGCCGCCGCTCGCCAGCGCGTCCCAGCTCACGTCGGCGGTAGCGAAGGTGGGCTGGGCGGGCGGCAGATCGACGACGGCCTTGGTGTCAGCGCGGTCGGCGACGGTCACCTGGACGTTCTGCCGGGAATACGAGGGCTGGGCACCGCGCACGCCGACCAGGTCGATGCGGTGGGAACCGGGAGAAAGGGGCGAGATGGAGGTGCCCTCCACGCCGCCCGAGCTGCACGCCACGTCCACGCTGCCGGCCTGATCGGTGATCAGCACTCCGTCGACGCTGATGCGGACCGAGGTGACGCCCGCTTGCGCGCAGGTGAGGCCGCCGAAGGTCCAGTTGAGCGAGACGGAGCCGCCGGGGACACTCGGCACGTCGATCTGGAGCACGTTGTCGCCGCGCTGGACGGTGATGTCCTGCTGCGTCTGGTAGAGGACCACGCCGTTCGCGTCGAGCCCGGAGATGGTCAGCGTATAGCGGCCGGCCAGGTACGTGCCGAGGTTCGCTCCGCCCGCGATGGTTCCGCCGCCCAGATCGCAGGAGAACTGGTTCGGGTTGAGCAATTCGTGCGCGATGTCGACCTGGATGGTGTGGACGCCGGCCGCGAGGCAGGACTTGCCGGCGAAGGTCCAGTTCACGTCCAGGTTGCCCCGGGCGGGATCGCCGCACCCGGACCCGAGAACGACCACTGCGGCAAGGCCGGCCATCGCTGTCAGCGGAGCGCGCATGAGCTTGCTTGACCCTCCTGCCCGTCTGACTTGCAAGCGGGCCTTCCGTATTCAAACCGACGGACCCGCCGCAACCCATCCCGGGCACGGGAACCGAACTTGCCGCCCACACGTTTGCAGCGCATCCGTCCATTCAGTGGCCGCCGGCAGGGTGGCCCTGCGCTTTTGCAGAGCGGAGGTGTGACATGCATTGTAGGCTGCTGAAGCCATGAACACGGGTGAGAGCCTCAACTACATCCAGATGGTCACGCACAGCGGCGTGGTGGTCACCGCCGTGCTCCTCCTGCTGGTCCTCTCCTCGCTGGGGAGCTGGACGATCATCTTCCGCAAGGCGCTGCACTTGCGCCGCGCGCGCGAGCAGAGCGCGCATTTCCTCGAGACCTTCTGGCGCTCGAAGCGGCTCGACCAGATCTACTCGACGGCCGAGAAGCTGCCGCTGTCGCCCGTCGCGCAGGTCTTCCGGGCCGGCTACGTCGAGCTGTCCAAGGTGAGCCAGGCGCAGCCGACGCAGGAAGCCTCCATGCACGAGCAGCTGGGCGGGTTCGAGAACGTCGAGCGCGCGCTGGGCCGCGCCGCCAACGCCGAGCTGACCACGCTGGAGGCGTCGATCCCCTTCCTGGGCACCACCGCGGCCGCGGCGCCGTTCGTGGGGCTCTTCGGCACCGTCTGGGGGATCATGGGCGCGTTCCGCGACATCTACCAGGTCGGCAACGCCAACCTGGCCACCGTCGCGCGTCCCATCAGCGAGGCCCTCATCGCCACGGCGGTGGGCCTCTTCGCCGCGGTCCCCGCCCTGGTTGCGTACAACGCGTTCAACTCGAACATCCGCGTGCTCGAGAACGAGATGCGCAACTTCAGCGCCGACTTCCTCAACATCATCAAGCGGCACATCTTCAAGAAGGCGGCTTGAGAGGTGGCCTTCTCCGGTGGAGACGGCGGGAGCGGCCGCCGGGCGATGACCGACATCAACGTGACGCCGCTGGTCGACGTCATGCTGGTGCTCTTGATCATCTTCATGGTCACCGCTCCGCTCATCCAGAGCGGCGTCAAGGTCGACCTCCCCCGCGCGCAAGCCCAGCAGATGGAGCACGCCGAGGAGAAGCTCGTCCTCAAGATCACCCACGACCGCAAGATCTACCTCGGCGACACCGTGGTCGATCCCGCCCGGCTGGAGCAGATGCTGCAGTCCAACGCGCGCGTGCAGAAGGACAAGGAGCTCTATCTGCAGGCGGACCGCTCGCTCCCGTACGGGCTGGTGGTGCAGGTGATGGCCACCGCCCGCAGGGCGGGCGTCGAGTCGCTGGGGATGATCACCGAGCCGGAGAAGGAGCTGACCAGCCGGTGACCGAGGCGGGACCGCAGACGGTCTATCGCAGCCTGCTGGGCGGCGATCCGCGCATCGGGTGGCTGGGCCCGGGCCTCGCGCTGGCCATCGGGCTGCACCTCGCGGTCGTGGCGGCCGCGTTGTTCCTCCCGAAGCTCCTCGATCGCCCGCACCCGGTGCGCAAGCCGGTGATCGCGCACCTGGTGGCGCTGGGCAAGCCCCGCGATCCGCGCCTGCTGCCTCGCAAGGAATCGGAACCCCCAGCCGGCGCGGCGCCCGCCTCCGCGCCTCAGAAGCCCGGCGCTCCCGCGAAGTCCGCGCCCCAGCGGCAGCTCACGCGGCAAGAGATGATGGAGCGCGCCGTGGCCGGCGCCGCCCGCCGTACCCGCGACGAGAAGCCCGACCCCGAGCGCGCCGGTCAGGAGACGGGCAGCCCCAGCGGGACCGCCGCCAACGCCGAGGAAGGCGAGAAGTACTTCGGCGAGGTGGAGGACCGGATCCACGCCAACTACGTGGTGCCGTCGGTGATCTCCGAGCGCGAGCGGCTGTATCTCTCCGCGACGGTGGTGATCTACATCGGGCGCGACGGCACCATCGTGAAGCACGTGATGACCAAGCCCTCCGGGAACTCCTTCATCGACCAGGCGCTGGTGCTCGCCATCCAGCGCACCCGTCTCCCCGCGCCGCCCCCCGAGCTCGCCCGGCTGGTCCGGGACGAGGGGCTGGAGATCAACTTCAAGCCATGAAGAGACTGCTCCTCCTCGCGCTCGCCGCCGCCACCGCCGCGCACGCGCAGCGTCCGACCATCGACATCTCGGGCGCCCGCGTGCAGGCCTATCCCCTCGCCCTCGCTCCGCCCTCCGGCGCTCCCGAGGGAGCCGACGTCCTGGGCGTCCTCGCGGCGGACTTCGACCGCAGCGGCCTCTTCCGGCTGCTCGACCCGAAGAGCTTCCTCGCCGATCCGGGCAAGGAGGGCACCAGCGCGAGCACCATCGATTTCTCCAAGTGGACCGCGGTGGGCGCGCAGGCGCTGGTCAAGACTTCCGCGAAGGCGGAGGGCGACACCGTCAAGGTGGACTTCCGGCTGTTCGACGTCCCGCACGCGTCGGAGATGCTGCGCGGCGAGTACAGCGCCCCGCGCGGCGGCCTGCGGCAGATCGCCCATCGCTTCGGCGACGACGTGGTCCGGGCCTTCACCCAGGAGCCGGGCATCTTCCAGACCAGCATCGCCTACGTGCGCGAGACGGAGAACGGGAAGCAGATCGTGGTGGCCGACGCCGACGGCTTCGGGGCGCAGCAGCTCACCGCCGGGTCGATCAACCTGCTGCCGGCGTGGATGCCTGGCGGCCGCGCGCTGGCGTTCTCCAGCTTCCGCAACGGGGGCGGCGCGCACCTGTTCCAGGTCGACGTCGCCACCCGCGCCGTGCAGCAGCTGGTGAAGATGGGCGACTTCGCCACCGGCGCGGTGTTCAGCCCGGACGGGATCCGTTTCGCGTTCTCCGCCAGCCAGGCGGAGAACACCGACATCTGGCTCTCGCCCATCGAGGGAGGGGTCGTGCGCAGGCTCACCGACTCGCGCGGGATCGACATCTCTGCCTCCTGGAGCCCGGACGGCAAGCGCATCGCGTTCGTGTCCGACCGCGCCGGCTCCCCGCAGATCTACACGATGGCGGCGGACGGCAGCGACGTACGCCGCATCACCTTCCAGGGGAACTACAACCAGGAGCCGGCCTGGTCGCCCAAGGGCGATCTGATCGCCTTCTCCGGCCGGGACGAGCATCGCGTATTCGACCTCTACGTGATCAACGTGCAGACCGGGAAGGTGGCGCGGCTCACCCAGAACCAAGGCACCAACGAGAAGCCGTCGTGGGCGCCCAACGGTCGGCTGGTCGTCTTCAGCTCGACCCGCAGCGGAAAGAAGCAGCTCTGGACCGCCCTCCCCGACGGCTCGAACGCGCGCCAGATCACCAACGAGCCGCGCGGCGCCTCCGACGCGGCCTGGGGCCCTCCCCTTAGCCGGTGAACGGACTCAGAGCGGGTCGAGGGAGAAGTAGGGGCCGACTCGGGACTCGGCGAAGAGCTCGTCGGGGGAGAGGTTGATGCCAAGGTCGATGGCGACGCGGCCGATGGGCGTCAGCCAGCGCAGGCCGACGCCGACCGCGTCGCGCAGCACCAGCTTGCTGAAGAACCGGTACGGCGGAGTCAACCAGAGGTTTCCCGCGTCGTAGAAGAGCGCCACCTCGAAGGAGCGCGCGATCGGGATTCGCAGCTCCGCCGTGAACGCGACGAACTCGTCGCCGCCGCTCGAGGGGCCGCCCGCCTGCGCGACGCGCGCCTGCGGCGTACAGGTCGGACCGAATCCGCCGCTCAGCGTTCCCTGGCAATCGCGCACCGTCCGGTGCAGCTCCTCGACGACGTCCTGCGGCTGCACGGCGTCCTCGTGGAAGCCCCGCAACGAAGTCGCCCCGCCCAGGTAGAAGCTACGGTCGCCGGGCGTGTGCGAATTCGGATCGAGCTGGTAGATGCGTCCGCCGCGCGCCGAGAGCACGAGGCTCGAGAGCAGCGGCAACGGGACGTACCCGGCGACCTGCGCCTGCAGCTTGACCAGGCGCACCAGGAGCGAGCTCGCCTCGAAGGAACGCAGATAGTCCGCCGAGACCTGCGCGAACAGCCCAGCGCGCGGGCGCGCCGGATCGTCCCGCAGATCGAGCGAGACGCTGGGGCGCAACGACCCGAACAGCATGTCGCCCGCGGGTTGGCGGAAGATGCGCGGGTCGACGTCGGCCACATAGTCCGCGACGGTCGCGAACGGGGCGAAGCTCCGGAAGCCGACCTCGTACTGCAATCCCGCGGCGAGGGGCCTGTTTTTCGCCAGCTCGACGGAAAACTGCGCCGAGTACTTGGTCTGCTGGTAGCTGGGGCGCACCTCGCGCAGGTGGATCAGATCGACGCCCGCGCGCAGCTTGTCGGTGAACGGATAGAGGCGCGGCGCGGTGATGCCCAGGTCCACCACGCGTTCCAGGGGGTCGGAGGGAGGGTTGAATTTGCTCACGCATTGCGTGGTCGGCGTGATCACGGCGGGACACACCGTCTGCGTGTAGCGCAGGAAAGGAAAGTCGGCCTTCGCCACCGCCGTGAAGGTGAGGCCGCGCCCGAGCAAGTTCCCTTGCGTCCACTGCACCGTGGTCCGCGGACCGTCTGCGAGCGAGAACCCCAGCGTGGCCTGGAAGTCCTTGGTGGGACGCTCCCGAAGCTGCACCTGGAGCGTCTTTTCTCCCTCGGCCACCTCCGGGTTGCGGGGCGTGAGCGTCGCGCTGAAGAAGATGCCGGTGCGCAACAGCGCCTGCTGGCCGCGGTCGAGCACCTCGGGGGTGAGCACGTCCCCTCGCTTGAGCCCGATCAGGTCCAGCACCAGCGACTCCTGCGTCTTGCGCTGGCCGACCACCTCGACGAACCCCACGCGCACCACCGGCCCGGGCTGGATCCGGTAGCGCACCTCGACCTGCGCGAACTCCTTCCCGGGCTCGGCGTTCTCGTCGAAGATCTCCTCGTCCTCGACGCGCGCGTACAGGTGGCCGCGGCGGGTGAAGATCTGGGTGAGCGCGGAACGCCCCTCCTCCGCGGCGAGGTAGCTGAACGGCTGCCCCTGGCGTAGCGCGATCGCCGCGTCCAGTTCGCGCGCCGGGACCTCGCCGCCGCCCTCCACCAGGATGCGGTACACGCGCGTCTGCTCGCCCTCGGCGACGGGAATGGTGACCCGCAGCCGGTGCGCGTCGCCCGCGATCGCCTCGGGCCTGGGCGGGCCGGCGCGCGCCGAGAGGTACCCCTGGCTCTTGTACAGGTCCTCGATCTGTTTCAGCGCCCGCGCATAGAGGACGGGATCGAACACCGTTTCCGGATCGGTGCGAGTGCGCGGCCGGCGCGGGGCGACCACCCTGCCGGCGACCTCCGTCGCATCCACTGCCCACGGATCCGCGCCGCTCGCCGGATCGGGGACGATGCCGTCGCGCAGCTGCTGCACGATGCGATCGTGGAGCTGCCCCGCGGAGAACTCCTGGTTGCCGGTGAAGGCGATCTGCTCGACGCGCACCGGCCGGTCCTCGTCGATGCTGAAGACGAGCTCCACGGCGCCGTCGCGCGCGACGATCTCGCGCTCGGCGACGCGGGCGCGGAGGAAGCCCTGGCCGACGTAGAACCGGCGCAGGCGCGCGGCCATCTCCTGCGCCATCTGCGCATCGACCGGCTCGTCCTCGCCCGCGCCCGGCGCCGACAGACCCAGCTGCGCGATCAGGAGCCCGTCGGGAAAGGCGAGATTGCCGCGCATGTGGAACCGCACCACCGGTCCGGCACGCACCGGCACGATCACGCGCGCGCCGGCGGGAGGGACGTCCTCCAGGAGCGGCGACTCGACCACCGCGCGGAGGCGGCCGGCGCGGCGGTACCGGTCGCGCACGCCGCGCACGCCCTCGTCGAGGGTGGACAGGTTGAGCACGTCGCCGGGCTCCAGCTTGAAGGCGGCGAGCAGCTCGTCGCGATGCAGCGCGAGATCGCCGGTGAACCGCACCTCGGCGATGCGGGTGACGGGTCCTTCGTCGATGCGCATCTCGAGCGCCACCCCGTCCTTCACCGGCGTCTGGACCGGGGTGACGGTGGCTAGCCGGTACCCGATGCGGTGATAGGCGCCCCGGATCGCCTCGGCGGCCCGCGGGACGAGGTCCTCCTGGAACTCCGCGTTGACCTGCAAGTTGGCCATCTGGTGGAGGAGGCTCTCGGCCAGGGCCTTCTGCCCGCGAAAGGCCAGCGAGGCGAGCTTCTGCACGGGCTCCAGGACGAAGACCAGGCGGACCGCACGCGTCCAACCCGGCCTGTACTTCTCCTTGGGGAGCGGCTCGATGTACGCGGCCACCCGCGCGAAGCGCGCGCTGCCGTGCAGCGCCCGCACCGCGTCGCGCACGTCGCGCGGGTCCAGGGGCGCTCCGTCCTCCAGTGCGACCAGAGCGCGCAGGCCCTTCACTTCGGCCCCTTCGAAAACCACTTCTCCCACGCGCACTGGGCCGCCGCCGTCCGGCTGCGCCCAGGGCGGCAAAGCCTCGTCGCCGATGCGGGCCTGGACCGGCATCGCCAGCAAGGCGAGCGTCAGGAAGAGGAGCAGCTTCACTCGCCTTCCCATCTCAGCTTGAGGTCGACGCCGAAGTCGGTGCCGGTGGTGATGTGCTCGTTGTCGAGCTGGATCTGGCCGGAGAGGGATTCGGAGAGCTGGTACGAGATCAGCCCTCGGTACCGGCGGGTGGAGAGCCCTTCCAGGACGCGCAGGTCCAGCTTCTCGGTGAGCAGGCGCGAGCGGAAGCGCGCCATCGGCTCCAGCCGGTTGGTCGCCAGCGAGAAGTCGGAGGCGAAGTCGAGGGTCGGATCGCGCAGGATGGTGTTCTTGGGGATGAACCTGCGCACCTCCTCGGAGAAGCCGGTCACCTTGTTCAACGCCTCGACGCCGATGGCGAGCCCCGAGTCCGTCGCATTGAAGCCGGCCTGCTGCAGGTGGGTCGAGACGAATCCGAAGGTGAGCAGGAACCCCAGGTCGGTCTCGGTGAGCACCGGCTCGGAGGTGAGCGTCACGTGCGGCTCGCCCGGAGTGCCGAAGGCGTGCAGCCTCACCTTGTACTCCTTCACCTGGGCAAGGGCCTGGAAGTCGAAGGAGGGGCGCACGCGGGTGCGGTCGGTGAAGGTGAGCACCCCTTGCTCGATCTGAAACTCGTTGCCGCGGAACTGCGCCGTCCCGTGCACGGTGTTCACCGAGCCAAGAAGGCCCACGCTGCGCGAGGTGCCGGTGACCTTCAGGTCGCCCTTCAGATCGGCGCGCGCCAGGTTGTTCTCGATCCGCACTCCCCGCGAGAGATGGACGTCGAGGTCGAAGTGCACCACCAGCGCGCTCTTCGCCAGCACGCGGGGCGTGGGTGGCCGCCGGCTGAAATCGAGGAGGCTCCGCTCGAGGTCGAGGTCCTCGGTGTAGCGCAGCCGGCTCACGATCAAGGACCCGCCCAGCACCGGCTCCAGCGGGGGGCCGTAGAGCGTCACGTCGCCGTCGAGCGTGGCCGGCAGGTTGTCCTGGAAGCGCACGTTGACGTCGCTGATGTGTGCGGCGATGTCGACCTTCTGCGGATGCAGCGCCTTCATCTCCACCCCGCCGGAGAGCTTGGCCTCGCCGTTGTTGAGCTTGCCGCGCAGCTCGTCGATGACCAGCGCGTCCTGGCTGAACGACACGCTGCCGTTCAGCTCGCGCGCTGCCAGCGGAAGCCCGCGCAGGCGCGCCTCGCCGTCCTCGATGCGCAGGTTTCCCAGCACGGTCGGCGCTTGCAGGGTGCCGCCGACGCTCGCCTGGATCAGGTAGGTGCCGGCGGCGTGCTCCAGGTCCGCGAACAGGTTCTGCAAGATGCGGCCGTCCACCGACGCGGCGAGGCGCAAGTCGAGCTTGCCGCTCTGCCGGCGGCTCCCCGTGACCGCCACGGTGGTGTACGGAGCGCGCAGCGCCAGCTTGCGCACCTCGATGCCCGAAGGGCCGAAGTCGAGCTGCCCGGGGCCGTCGTTCTCGAAGGTCATCCCGTTGCGCACCAGTTGCAGCGCGCTCAGCTCCGCGCGGCCCTC
>Ga0137415_10006039_pt1 | contig 11993 bp, 10 predicted proteins | sample CZODoug3_1_1_16f_FD_183082 | JGI IMG/M metagenome (GOLD analysis project Ga0137415, IMG submission 183082) | Vadose zone soil fungal communities from Angelo Coast Range Reserve, California, USA - CZODoug3_1_1_16fungal (Hybrid Assembly) | ecosystem: Environmental > Terrestrial > Soil > Vadose...
TCCTCACCCGCGAATCCCTCCCCCGCGGCGGCGGAGTAGTTGGCTAACAGCGTTTCTCGCGAAGCGCGGAAGATTGGAAAGCGCGGAAGTTTGGGGGTCCCGCGTGCTCGGGCGCGCGTACTGGCACGAAAAAATAATCAGCTTCGCGCGCTTCCATCCCTTCCGCGCTTCGCGTGAAACGCTTCTAGTCAATGCACTCCGGACATCAGTTTCTTGATGGGGCGGGTGAGCAAGCCCAGCAGCAACGCGGAGCCGATGGCGAAGGCGGCCACGGAGAGGAAGAGGCCGGGGAGGGACCCGTTCGGATCGAAGTGGCCGGCTACCCAGCCACCGATCCGGTTGCCCACCGCGAGAGAGGTGAACCAGACCCCCATCATCAGCGACGCGAAGCGGATCGGCGCGAGCTTGGTCACCGTGGAGAGACCGACGGGAGACAGGCACAGCTCGCCCAGCGTGTGACAGAAGTACACGCCGACCAGCCACCAGGGACTCACCCGTTGCCCGGTGCGCTGCGCGATCTGCGCCGCCGCCGCGACCACCAGGAACCCGGCGCCCACCCAGAACAGGCCCCAGGCAAACTTGGCGGGGCTGGAGGGCTCGCGATCGCGGAGCCGCACCCAGAGCCAGGCGAACACCGGCGCCAGCGCGATGATGAAGATCGAGTTGACCGACTGATACCAGCTCGAGGGGAAGGCGTGGCCGAGGACCCGGTTGTCGGTCAGGCGATCCGCGAACAGGTTCAGGCTCGACCCGGCCTGCTCGAACGAGCTCCAGAAGATGCAGGAGAAGAGGAAGAGCACGAGGATGGCGGCCATCCTCAGGAAGGCCTCGCGGGTGAGCGGCGCGTGCTCCTTGGCCTGCTGCGCCGCCGGCCGCTCGCGCGGGCCGTCGGCGTTGGAGCCGAAGTCGCGCTGCCCCAGCGCGAATTGCACGAGGCCGAAGACCATCCCGAACCCGGCCATCGCGAACCCGAAATGCCAGCCGAGCCGCGGGTCGATGCCGTGCCGCTCGAGGAAGCCGCGGAACAGCGAGCTCTGGGCGAGGAACCCGCAGACCAGCGGCGCGATCATCGCGCCGAGGTTGATGCCCATGTAGAAGATCGAGAACCCGGCGTCTCGCCGGGGATCGTTCTCGCGATACAGGCCGCCCACCATGGTGCTGACGTTCGGCTTGAGGAAGCCGACGCCGGCGATGACGAGCAAGAGTCCCAGGTAGAGGAAGGCCAGCGTCGGCACCGCCAGGCAGAAATGGCCGAGCGCGATGGTGACGCCGCCCAGGAGCACGGAGCGCCGTTGTCCGAGGAACCGGTCGGCGATCCACCCGCCGGGCAGGGCGGCGAGGTACACGCCCATCGTGTACCAACCGTAGATCCCGGTCGCCTTCTCGATGGAGAAACCGACGCCCCCCTCCGCGGCGGTCGCGGTCAGGTACAGGACGAGCAGGGCGCGCATCCCGTAATAGCTGAAGCGCTCCCACATCTCGGTGAAGAACAGGGTGCGCAGCCCGCGCGGGTGGCCGCCGAAGGTCGTGGCGCGCGACGCCTGCTCCGCTCGCAGCGCTTCCGCCGTCGCGCTCACCAGCCGCACCCCGGCGGGCAGACGAATGATTTCATGGCTGCGCAGAGTACGCGACGTTGGTAGCGGCGGCTACGGAGAGCGCCGCTTGGCGCGAGGCAGCTCGGGCTGGGTGTCGCGGATCTGCGTCACCTCGTCGCCGGCCTCGTCGGCGTACGCAGTGATGCGAACCGAGGCGCGGCGCAGCCGCCGGCACAGCTCCCGATTGATGTTCTGGAGCACCAGCACGTACGACTTCACGTCGTCCTGGTAGAGCTTGTAGAGGTCCGCGTTGGTGAGCTCGAGCAGGCGCGTTTCCCTCTCCACCATCACCGAGAAGGGCCGGGGCTGCATCTCGATCAGTGTGGTCTCGCCGAAGAAGTCCCCCGGCTTGAGGTGCATCAGCCGGATCGAACGCCCGGAGTCGCCGCTCTTCAGGGCGACCAGCTCGCCGGACTCGACCACGTACATGGAGCGGCCCTGCTCGCCCTCGCGGAAGACGGCGGCTCCGCGCGCGAAGGTCCGCTCGCTGGTCATCCCGACTACATGTCGGAGGGCGATGTCGTCCAGACCGCCGAAGAACGGCGTGCGCGAGAGAAACCTGGAAAGGGCGGCGCGGTCGCGCGGCATGCGGTCAGTCTACCGGACGGCGTGCAGGCCATCACCTTCCCGGCCGCTCGCAGAGCGGTCAACGTAAGGAACTCGCGGTAGTCTGGTGCGATGGCAGAGGACAAGGTGGGACTCGGTGCGGCGGCCGCGGCTCTCGAGGCGGAGCTTCGCCGGTTCGAGCAGGTGGCCGAGCTGGCCGCGCGCCTGGAGCTCAAGTCGCAGAAGAACCTGGAGCGCGCCACGCGCGCCGCGCAGGACGCGGCCGAGGCGCAGGGCCGCGTGGCGGAGCGGGTGCGGGCGCTGGTGGAGGAGATCGCGCGGGCCCGGGAGCGCCAGGAGGAACAGGCCAGGCAGCTCGAGGTGCGCGCGCAGCAGATCCAGTCCCGGCGGGAGCTGCTCGACGCGCTGCTCGCGCGATTCGCCGGGCTGGGGAACGAGGCGGCCGAGGTGAACGAGCTTCTCAAGCAAGGAGGCCGCGTCGACGAGGCCGAGGAGCGGCTCGGGCGCGTGGCTACGTCCGCCGAAGAGCTCTTGCGCGATGCGGAGCGCGACGGATTCGAGGACGCGGTCCGGCAAGCCGAGTCGGTGCGCCAGCAATCGCTCTCCGCCCGGAACAAGCTCAAGCTGCTCCGCGAGAAGAAGAACTAGCCGTCGCCGTATTCGGCGGCGCTACGCTTTTCCATGGCGCGGACGTAATGGCATGCGCTCCGGTGGCCGCCGATAGGGCGGCCTTTCGCTTTTTCACGGGGCGGCGGTAGTGGGATGTACTTTGGCCGCCGCCCGTCCGCGGAGCAGGAAGATGGCGAACCCCACCGCGGCTGCGGCGCAGAGCTGCAGCACCGACACCAGCAAGAGCCAGCCACCCGCGGCGCGCAGCACGTTCACGGCTCACTCCGCGCGCAAGGACAGCATCGGGTCCACCCGCGCCGCCCGGAGCGCCGGCGCCCAGCTGGCCAGGGCGGCCACCCCCAGGAGGAGCGCCGACACCGCGAGGAAGGTGAGCGGATCGGTCGCGCTCACCTGGTAGAGCGTCGCTTTCGCCGCCTCGGTGACCACCACCGAGACCGCCAGCGCCGCGGCGAGCCCCAGCGCGACGCCGATCACGGCCAGCCTCATCCCGCTACCCACCACCGCCCGCAGGACCTGGGCAGCCGGAGCGCCCAGCGCCATGCGGATGCCGATCTCCTTGGCGCGCTGGGCGACGGAGTACGCCATGATGCCGTAGATGCCCAGCGAGGCGAGCACCAGCGCCACCGCTCCGAAGACGGTCAAGAGCAGCATCGGGAAGCGACGCTCGCCCAAGGACTCGCCGATCACCGCCTCCAGCGTCCGCGGATGCGCCAGCGGCTGGTCCTTGTCGAGGGCCTGCAGCTCGGTGCGAAGCAGGGGCACCAGGTCCGTCGGCCGGCCGGAGGTGCGCAGCAGCACGCGCATGAACGGCTGAGGCCATTGCGCGCTCGGGACCACGGCCAGCGGCCAGGGAGCCTGGTCGAGAGACTGCGTGTGCACGTCTCCGATGACGCCGGCGATCTCCCAGATGTCTTTGTCCTTGCGGAATCCCTTGAGCCTGCGGCCCACCGCCTCGCCCCCGCCGAGGAACTTGCGCACGAAGGCCTGGTTCACGAGCAAGACTTGTGGGGCGCGCTCGTCGTCGGAAGCGCGCAGGTCGCGGCCCTGCACCAGCGGGATCCCGAGCGTCTCGCGGTATCCGGGCGTCGCCCAGACCACCTCCGCCTCCGGCCCTTGTCCCGGCGGCGGCGTCGGCAGGCCTTCGATCTCGAAACCGAGGCTTGCGTTGAAGCCCTTATCCATCGGGACTCCGGTGGTGATCGCGGCGCTCTTCACGCCCGGAAGCGCGGCGGCGCGCGCGAGCAGCTGCTGCTGGAAGGCGGAAATCTGCTCCAGCTTTGCATACCTGTCCTGCGGCAGCACCGTCTCGGCCACCAGCACCCGCGCCGGGTCGCCGAGCCCCGTCCGCACGTTCAGGAGCCGCGCCAGCGTCCGGATCATGAGCCCGGCGCCGATCACCAGGACCAGAGCCAGCGCGACCTCCGCGACCACCAGCGCGGCGCGGGCGCGGCCCCGGGAGCTGACGCCGGAGGCGCCGTTCTTCAGCGCCTCGACCAGATCCGGGCGGCTGGCGTGGAGCGCGGGAGCCAATCCCGCGAGAAGCCCCGAGCCGATGGAGATCACCAGCGCGAAGGCGAGGACCGAACCGTTGAGCCGCACTTCGTCGAGGCGCGGGATGGTCTTCGGCGCGAGCGCGACCAGGCCGTCCAGCCCCCACGCGGCGAGGAGCACGCCGAGCGCCCCTCCGACCACCGCCAGCAGGAGCGCCTCGGTCAAGAGCTGCCGGACGATTCGCCCCCGGCCGCTGCCCAGCGCGGCGCGAATGGCCAGCTCGCGCTGCCGGGCCGCGCCACGGGCGAGCAGCATGCTGGCGACGTTCGCGCAGGCGATCAGCAGCACCAGCACCACCGCTCCCAACAGCGCGCGCAGCACCGGCTTGATCGGTCCGACCAGGTCGTCGAGCAGCGGGACCGCCCGCTGGGACCAGCCCGTGTGCTCCGCGGTACGCGAGGCGATTCGAGGCCCCACCACCGCCAGGTCCGCTTGCGCAGCGCGGATCGAGGTGCCCGGCTTGAGCCGGGCAAAGGCGGTGAAGAAATGGAGGCCGCGGTTCTGCAGGTCCTTCTCGTCCCACTCGAACGGGATCAGCGCCTCCGCGTTGCGCAGCAGCGGGAAGCGGAAGCTCGCCGGCAGCACCCCGACGATGGTGTACGTCCTGCCGTCCATCGTGGTGGTCTGGCCCAGGATGCGCGGGTCGGCGGAGAATTCGCGCCTCCACAGACGATCGGTGAGCACCACCTCGTGCGCGGCGCCCTTGTAGTCGGTGTCGGAGGCGAATCCCCGGCCGAGCGCCGGGTGCACCTTGAGCGTGGCGAAGAAGCTCGCGGTCACCTTGGCCGCCACGAGCTGCTCCGGCCCGGAGCCGACCGTCATCGACAGACGCGTGTTCTGGACCCCGGCGATCGACTCGAACGCTCCGCTCTCCTTCACCAGGTCCAGGTAGTCGAGGGTCGAGTACGGGTTGCGGTCGTGCCACGGCGTAATGCCCGGGACGACCTCGTACAGGCGGACCAGCTGCTCGGGCTGCGGCGCGGGCAGCGGCTGGAGCACCACGCCTTGGAGCACGCTGAAGATGGCGCTGCTCCCCCCGACGCCCAGGGCGAGTGCGACCACCGCCGCGGCGGTGAAGCCGGGCGAGCGCACGAGCGTGCGGATGGCGTAGCGGAGGTCCTGGAGCAAGGTGTCCATGCGACGGACACGGAGCGAACTTCGTGCCAGCCTGGGACCTCCGGAACCACGAGGAAATCCGTGCGGAGCGCGTACGCCCGTGCGACCGCTCGCGGGATCGGACAGTCCCACAACCGGACATGACCCGGCAGCCCGCGCGCGCTATACCGGTGCGCGATCTCGAGCCTGGAGGAAACCATGGCCATCACGGCCCGCGTCGTCCGCGTCCATAACACCGGCGGCCACGAGGTGATGCAGCTCGACGAAGTGCAGCTCCCCTCCCCCGCAGCGGGGCAGGCGCTGGTGCGGATCGAGGCTGCGGGGGTGAACTTCATCGACATCTACCACCGCAGCGGGCACTACCAGCTCCCGCTGCCGGTCTCGATGGGCGTGGAAGGCGCCGGGATCGTGGAGCAGGTCGGGCCGGGAGTCAGCGAGATTCGCGTCGGTCAGCGCGTCGCGTGGACGAGCGTGAACGGCACGTACGCCACGCACGCCATCGTGCCGGCGGACCGGCTCGTACCCGTTCCGGAAGGCGTGTCGTCCAAGCTCGCCGCCGCCGTCATGCTGCAAGGCATGACCGCGCACTACCTGTGCCACGACACGTATCCGCTGAAGCGCGGGGAGTGGTGCGTCATCCACGCCGCCGCCGGCGGAGTGGGCCTGCTCTTCTGCCAGATCGCGGGCAAGCGCATCGGTGCGCGCGTCATCGGCACCGCCGGCAACGAGGAGAAGGCGCACCTCGCGCGCAAGGCGGCGAAGCGCGACAAGGCGCCAGGCGAGGCGCCGCCGAAGAATAGCGGAGGATCTGGCTGCTGCAGCGGGCGAATATCGGAATGGGCGCCCCCGACGCGATAGAAGTCGCCCGCAAAATCGAACGGCTGTTCGTTCGACCAGACGAGTTTCATCAATTCCAGATATTCCGCTGCCCGCCGATAACGCGCGTCTTTGGGGCTGAAATCCCCATCTCCGTGCTGCTCGTCATCCGACTTACCGGTGATGATGTGAACCGCGAGCCTGCCACCCGTCAGATGATCGAACGTTGCGATCTTGCGTGCCAACAAGGTCGGAGCCACGAAGCCAGGCCGGTGTGCGACGAGATAGCCCAGCCGCTCCGTCCGCATCGCCGCATACAGGGCGACCAGGAACCCTTCCGCCGATGAAGATGAATAGCCCACCAGCAACCGTATCAAAGCCGGCGCAATCATGGGCGTGGGCAAATTCGGTCAGACACGCTGGCGATAAGCCCCCCTCAATCACATGCAAGCTGGCTTTCCTGCTGGGCGGCGTCACTCCGATCATTCCAATAATTCTGACGGGCATGACCAATCCTCTTGCGAGGCACAAACGTTGGCCAACGAAGGCGATACCGTCAAGTCAGCAGCAGGTCGTGTTCGGCGTCCCACCAGCGGTGTTCAGGATTCGCCCGCGCGGCCCGCGTTTATTTCTCGTGAGAAGCGCGCGTCTTATCCACAACCACGACGCCGCCCTTCATGACCCAACGTACGTTTTTGACGACCACCTCGATACTGGCAAGTGGATCGCCCTCAACGGCGACGATATCGGCAAAGTAGCCGGGGGCAATGGAGCCGAGGCTCTTTTCCAGCCCGAGCATTTCTGCCGGCGCAACGGTCGCGGCTTGCAGCGCCTGCTCGTTCGTCATTCCGAGCTTCACGAACCATGTGAGCTCCCGGGCATTCAGCCCGAACCCGTTATATACGGCATCCGAGCCCATTAGCATGCGTACTCCCGCTCTATAGGCCTTCCTTGCCGTCTGCAGGTTTCGTGAAATGAAATTGCTCAGGTTCTCCTTTGCGCCGACCGGAAACTTGTACACGTTATCGGCATTTTCGATGTAGTACTGGTTGTGGTCGATGGTCGGAACGTACCAAATCTTCTTCCGCGCCAATTCCGCGATAGTGTCGTCATCCATGTCGGTTGCGTGTTCGAGCGTGTCGCCCCCCGCGCGGATCGCATCGCGGGCGCCGGCCGGACCATAGGAGTGAATCGCAACCTTGCGACCGGCCGCATGAGCCGTATCGACAATGGCCTTCATTTCCGCATAGCTCACCGTCTGGTCGCCAGTGACGTTGTCAAAGCCGCCCGTCGATCCGAAGACCTTCACCCAGTCCGCACCGCTGTCTATGACCGCCTTTGCTTGATTGCCCGCCTCCGCCGCCGGATCGGTAACACCCGGGCGGTTGGCGGAGCTCCGAAGGCCTGTTCCAGATACGAACATGCGCGGTCCGACCATTGCGCCCATATTGACCAGGTCACGCATGGCGATGTCCGCGCCGCCTGCCGCGTTCAAATCGCGAATCGTGGTCACGCCCGCCGCCAGCGTCTTCCTCGCGTTCTCCTGAGCCAGGAAAACCGTGACTGCAACGTGCCGTGCCGGCTGACGACGAGGGGTCGTGTCGGGCGCTCCGTCCCAGTAATACGTGATGTGTGTATGGGCGTCGATCAGGCCGGGAATGCCGGTATATCTGCGGAGGTCGATGACCTCCGCATCCGCCGGTATTTCGTCCCCGGTATTGATGCGCTGAACTCTGTCGTTCTCGACAATCACAGTGGCGTTTACAATTACGCGATGGCCATCCCAGAGCCTGCCCAGCCTGATGGCTTTAGTTGCTGCATTCACGTTCAGGGGAAAAACTGAATTCAGCAAGAAAGTCAGCAGGAAAATTCCAGTGCGCAACATGGGCCTCTCCTAGAGCCAAGAGCATGCTGGGTGAGTGTTATGGCCTTCAGTATTCCGAAAACATGCGTCTGATTTCATTGACGTCGTCTGTCCGAGTCAAGGCCAACATCAGCAGGATGCGGGACTTTTGCGGGTTGAGCGTGTCGGCAGCGACGTAACCCAGCTCATCGTATTCCTTGCGTGCGATGACGCGGCCGGTTCCCGTGCGGTTGGAACGGACGATGACTGGTTTCGCCCCGGAGGGCGACGACAAAATCGCCTTCATCGCGTCCCGTTCCAAATCCGATAGGCCTCCGGCACCAGTGCCGGCGAACACGATGCCCTTTACACCATTCCCTAGGAGGGCCCCAATCGTCGCCACGTTGGGCTCCACATAGGAATAGAGTATATCCACTTTCGGAAATTCGGTGATGTTGCTTACGTCAAATTCAGAGTTCACCGTGTGGCGTTTTGTCGAAGCGCGATAGAAGCTTACCTTATCTTCATCGACATAACCGAGGTATCCCAAGTCCGGTGAACGAAATGTCTCGACACGGTAAGTGTTCGTCTTTGTTACGTCCCTTGCTCCATTGATTTCATCGTTCATCACGACGAGTACGCCTTTTCCCTTCGCCTCTGGTGCTGTCGCGGTTCGAATTGCATTGAGGAGGTTTAGGGGGCCGTCGGCACTGATGGCGGTGGAGGGGCGCATCGAGCCAACCAAAATCACGGGACGCTCGTACTTGATCGTGAGATTTAGAAAATAAGCAGTCTCCTCCAGGGTGTTCGTACCGTGGGTAACGACGACTCCGGCGACGCTGGGGTCGGTCGCAAAGATGCCGTTGATGCCGTTGGCAAGCGTGAGCAAGTTTTCAAGCTTAACGTCGGGGCTGCGTATATTGATAATCTGTTGGACCTTGACATTTGCAAACTGCTTGATTTCAGGCACTGCTTTGACAAGGTCCTCTCCGAGGATTGTGCCTCCCTTGTACTCTGCCACATTGGTTGAGCTGGCACCCGTTCCGGCGATTGTCCCGCCCGTGGAGAGCACCCAGACCAGCGGAAGTTCTTTATTACTGGCCTGTTGTGCCCAGCAGGAGGGGTTGCAGGCAAACCCGGACGCGAGCACCGCAGCTGCAAGGTTCCGAAGGAATTTTGGCATTGTTGCACCCCCTGAGCGGCTGTACGCAGTTAGCAGCGCGCGGCCGCCAAACCGCTCGCGCCTGATCATCATTTGGTGGCGTAGTTGATGGTTTCGCCCTTGAGTGGCGGCACAAGTGTAGAGGGCTTGCGCATCTTGCTCGCCTGCTCATACGCATAAGCGAAGCCGATGATCTTCATTTCGTCGTATGGTTTGCCAAAGAACGTGATGGTCACCGGTAAGCCCTGAGATCCGAAGCCCATCGGAACGACGATGGAAGGAAAGCCGACTGAACTGTACCCCGACATTGTTGCCGCGACAGGCGCATCCGACTTTACGAAGGTCGGATCGTCAATGGTGTAGACAGGGTTCTTGATGGGCTGAGCGAATGTCGGCAAGTACGGAAAGACAAGAGCATCGACTCCATGATTTTCGAACACGGCGAGCTTCTCGGCCGTTGCTCGCGGCTTTGCGCCACTCAACGTGCGGCGATGTCCACGACAGCTTGGGCAAAGGCTTGCGGCGCTTCCTGCGGTAGGTTGTGCCCAACCCCTCCGGTGATGTTCCGGTGCTCGTGCGGCCCGGAAAATTTTCTCGCGTATGCAGCGGGATCCAGGTGAGGCGCACCATTGGCATCGCCTTCGAGAGTGATGGTCGGGACGCTGATGACCGGGCTCTGGGCAAGCTGCTTTTCCAAATCGGCGTATTTCGGCTCACCCTCGGCCAGTCCCAGTCGCCAGCGGTAATTGTGGATCACGATGTCGACGTGATCGGGGTTGTCGAAGGCCGCAGCGCTGCGATTGAACGTAGCGTCGTCGAACGCCCACTTCGGGGACGCGAGCTGCCAGATCAGCTTCGAAAACTCGCGCCGGTATTTTTCGTAGCCGGCACGGCCGCGGTCGGTGGCAAAATAGAATTGATACCACCATTCGAACTCGGCCTGCGGCGGCAACGGCATCCTGCCGGCTTCCTGATTGCCGATCAGGTAACCGCTCACCGAAACCATGGCCTTGCTGCGTTCCGGCCAAAGCGCCACGAAGATGTTGGCGGTCCGTGCACCCCAATCGAAGCCGGCGAGGATCGGCTTCTCGATCTTGAGAGCGTCCAGAAGGTCCTTGAGATCGACGGCGAGCGCCGACGGTTGGCCGTTCCGGACCGCTGCACTCGAGAGAAATCGCGTGGTGCCGTAGCCGCGCAAGTACGGAATGATCACCCGGTAGCCGGCTGAAGCCAGCAATGGGGCTACGTCAACGAAACTATGAATGTCGTACGGCCAGCCGTGCAGGAGAACGACGACGGGCCCATTGGCGGGACCGGCTTCGGCGTAGCCGATGTTCAGGAGACCGGCATCGATCTGCTTCAGCGCGCCCAACGACGTGTTCGTTCCCGGTTTGATGGCGGGCAGCCGTTTGGCTCCAGTATTGGCAGGCTGTGCTGCCGCCGAACTGGTGACCCCGAGCTGCGCGGCCGCAAGCGTCACGCAAGCAGCATCAAGAAAGCGACGGCGATGCCAAATGATGTCTTCCGTGGTCTTGATCGTGTCCATTGCTTCGTCTCCTTGGCTGGATGGTTGGGCAGCAGATCAGCCGAACGTGAACGCAAAGGCCTCCACGCCCGGACCAAGAAACTCGATCTCGAATTGGCGATCGACAATGGGTTTGGGCTGCCGGATCAGCTGATAGAGGCGCTGCTCGGTCACTGTGCCGTCGCCTTGCTCGTCAACGTCGGTTCCGTGAGCCGCGCCCGGTGCCTTCCCATCGAGTAGCACCCGAAACTTCACAGACATTCCTGGCCTCGACGGACCCATGACGAGGTGAAGGTCGCGGGCGTGAAAACGGTACACCATACGGCCGTTGGGCTTGTTCAGCACGGTGGCTTCACTCTTCATTGTCCAATCACCCGAAAGCGCCCAATCGTTGACGCCCAACCGCGCCGGAAGTGCATAGGTGCGCGGCTCGTTCCGGACCGCACCTCCCGGCGAAATAAAGTTCTGCGTGCGCTCGTACCCGACGTAATTTTCCGGAGACTTCAGGCTCGTCCAGTCGGCCGCCACCTCGAGACCGCGTGGATCGATCGCCGCCGGCTCATCACTACGGCCGCCAGCGCCGGCCTCGGCCAGCAATCTTTGAATGATCATTTCCGACTGTTCGTACGAGCCCTCGCCGAATTGATCATGCCGAATACGCCCCATCGCATCGATGAAATACAACGCCGGCCAATATTGGTTCTTGAATGCGCGCCAAATGGTGAACTCGCTGTCCACCGCCACCGGATAGTTGATGCGCATCTCCTTCGTGGACCAGCGAACGTTGTCGATGTTTTTTTCAAACGAGAACTCCGGCGAATGGACGCCGATCACCACTAATCCCTGATCCCGGTATTTCTCGGCCCAGGCGCGGACGTACGGAAGCGTGCGCCGCCAATTGATACAGGTGTAGGTCCAGAAATCGACCAGGACGACTTTTCCGCGCAGAGACGCCGCCGTCAGCGGCGGCGAATTAAGCCACGCGGTCGCGCGCTCAAGCGACGCCAACTCGGCTTGAGGGGCGGGGGGAGAGGGAAACCCGTGAAGGAATGGAATCGGTACTCCGGTGGACGTCATCGGCTGTCCTTTCACGTCTGCCAAGATGCCTCCAATCGGTGCTCCGATTGCGATCGCGAGGACCGCGCCGGTCAAAAGCATGTTTGTTTTCATGAGTGAATGTCCTTTCAG
>Ga0137415_10006040_pt1 | contig 11992 bp, 10 predicted proteins | sample CZODoug3_1_1_16f_FD_183082 | JGI IMG/M metagenome (GOLD analysis project Ga0137415, IMG submission 183082) | Vadose zone soil fungal communities from Angelo Coast Range Reserve, California, USA - CZODoug3_1_1_16fungal (Hybrid Assembly) | ecosystem: Environmental > Terrestrial > Soil > Vadose...
CGGCGGCAGTCGTTTTTTCGATTACACGGCCTATGGCGACACCATTAACACCGCGGCACGGCTCGAGGCCGCCAACAAGTTTCTCGGCACCCGTATTTGCGTCAGCGCCACGGTCGCCGATGCTACCGAAAAGTTTCGGGGACGGCCGGTCGGCGACCTGATGTTGCGCGGGCGCAGCGAGCCGCTTCGCGCTTACGAACCGTTGTCGGCAGCGGCGTTCCAGGGACCGACGACGGCGCAGTATTCCGAGGCCTTCGCCAAGCTCGAAGCCGGCGACGCCGCGGCGATGCCGGCCTTCGCAGCCCTGGTCGGGCTGCATGCCGACGATGCGCTTGCCGGTTTTCATCTCAGACGGTTGCTCAATGGCGCCAAAGGCGTCCGCATGCAACTGGAATAAGCATCCAGGGGACACCAGACATGACGCGCGATTTTCCGACCGGCAATTATCGATTCATCCCGGCTGTGTTTCAGTATTCGAGTGGCGTCGCAGCTGAATCGGGTTTTGAGATCGAACGCGTGCGCTTCGATCACCTGCTGCCACTGGCCGAGGGTTTTGCGCAAGCCGCGAACTATATTCGGGCATCGGGCCGACCGTTGACGGCGTTTTGCGCCTGCGAACTGCGCTCGCCGGGCGCGTTTACCGAGGACGGATTTCGGAAGTTCAATGAGCATTATGTCAAAACGCTCGCGCAATGGGGCCTGTTCGACGGGTCAATCAACCCGGTGGCGCGCAGCAACGTCTGCCCGGAGATCGACCCACCGGCCGAGCCGTCATTCTACGCATTCTCGTTCACGCGCCCGAGCAAAGGGACCCCAAGTTCTGGCACGACGCCGACATTCGTAATCGCCGGCGGCGCCGAATTGCGCGGCGGCAGCGGCAGTTATCCCGAGCGTATCGTGCGCTACCGCGACCTCAGTTCGGACGGACTGAAAGAGAAAGTCCGGTTCACCGTCGGCGAAATGGGGAGCCGTCTCGGCGCCTTCGGATTTGATTGGAAGGACACGACGGCCGTGCAAGCCTATTCGGTGCATGATTTCCATCCGGTCATGTCGGATGAACTGGTCCGCCGCGGCGCCACGCGTTCCGGCCTGACCTGGCATTTTGCCCGCCCGCCGGTGATCGATCTCGAATACGAAATGGATTGCCGCCGCGTCGTATGTGAGGTGGTGATTTGAGAGTCTGACTCGAAACGGATCAGAATGTGTTTGTCGTCATTGCGAGGAGCGAAGCGACGAAGCAATCCAGAATTGTCTTATCCATGCTCTGGATTGCTTCGCTGCGCTCGCAATGACGGTCTCAAAGCTGACGCCTAGCGCTCCCTTGGATCGAGCGCGTCGCGCAGGCCGTCGCCGACCAGATTGAACGACAGCACCACCAGAAAGATCGCAAGCCCGGGCCACAGCGCCATCCACGGCGCGTTGGTCAGGAAGCGCTGCGCGGCATTGAGCATGCTGCCCCAGGACGGCGCGGGCGGTTGCTGGCCGAGCCCCAAGAACGACAGCGCCGCCTCGGCGATGATCGCAGCCGCGATCGAAAGCGTCGCCTGCACCAATAGCGCCGGCATGATGTTCGGCAAAATATGGAACAGCGCGATGCGCCAGCGCGGATTGCCCATGGCGCGCGCGGCCTCGACATAGTCCTCGACCTTGACGCTCATCACCTGGCCGCGGGTCAGCCGCACGAAGATCGGCGTCGTCGTGATACCGATGGCGATCATGGCGTTGCCGAGGCTTGGGCCCAGAAACGCCGCCAGCGCAATGGCGAGGATCAGGAACGGGCAGGCCAGCATCGCATCGGTGATGCGGCTGATCAATGCGTCGATGAAACCACCACGATAGCCCGACAGCAGTCCGAACGGCACGCCGACACCAAGCGCAATCCCGACCGAGATCGCTCCCGCCATCAGCGAGGCACGCGCGCCGTAGATCACGCGTCCGAAGATATCGCGGCCGAGGTCGTCGGTGCCGAACCAGTGCAGCGCCGAGGGCGGCTTGCGCACCAGCGTCCAACTGGTCGCGATCGGGTCGTAGGGCACGATGAAGGGCGCAAACAGCGCGAGCACGATGAATGTCGCGATCACGACGATGCCCACAACCGCACCCTTGCGCTGGAACAGTCGGCGCAGCGCGCGTCGCGCCGGACTTTCCAGTTCGTCGGCGTGTGCGCCGTTGATCGGGATTGTGCCGAGCGCGGCGTCGGTCATGCGCTTAAGCCCTCAGCCGCGGATTGACGAGGATATAGGCGATATCGGCGATCAGGTTCAGCGTGATGTAGATGGTCGCCGTCACCAGCACGACGCCCTGCACGACGGCATAGTCGCGATTGAACACCGCATCGACGATCAGCTTGCCGAAGCCGGGAATCGAAAAAATCTGTTCGGTCAGCACCGCGCCCGACAGCAACGTGCCGAGTTCGAGCGCGCCGAGCGTAATGACCGGCGTCAGCGCGTTGCGCATGGCGTGCTTGAGAATGACCGAGCGTTCGGAGAGGCCCTTGGCCCGGGCAGTGCGGACATAATCGCTTTCGAGCACTTGCAGCATGGCGCTGCGGGTATGCCGCATCAGGATCGCCGCGATGGCATTGCCGAGCACGAAAGCGGGCATGATGGTAGATGCAAGGCTGGCACGCCAGTTCTCGGAGAGCGGCACGTAACCCGACGCCGGCAGCCAGCCCAGTTCGATCGAGAACAGAAAGATCAGCATGATTCCAAGCCAGAAATTCGGCGTCGAGATACCCCACAGCGCGAACAGGTTGGCGCCATAGTCCCAAAGCGTGCCTTTCTTCACCGCCGACAAGATGCCGGCGGGAATTCCGATCAGAAAGGCGATCACGATCGCCATCGATGCCAGTTGCATCGTCACCGGCAATTTTTGCGCGATCAACTCGCGCACCGGCACCTTGATGCGGAGCGACTCGCCGAAGTCGCCTGATAGTACGCCCTTGACCCAGTAGATATATTGGACCGGGATCGGCTGATCGAGCCGGTATTGCTGGCGGATCTGCGCGATGACGTTGGGATCGCGCTCCTCGCCGGCCATTACCAATGCCGGATCTCCGGGCAGCAATTGCTGCAACGAAAAGATCAGGATCGACACAAAGAACAGCGTCGGGATCAGCTGGATGATGCGTTTGGCGAGGAAGCTCAGCATGGCGCAGTTCGTTTCCCGGGCGCAGCGCAGCGTGCAACGCTGCGCTGCAGAACCGGGATCCATCTTGAACAGGTGGGTCCCGGCTCTGCGGAGCAGCGTAAGAACGCTGCACCGCGTCCGGGACACGAGAACATGATTGTCGCCGTCCTCATTTCAGCTTCAACCCGATCACGCGCACCAATCCGTCCGGCATCTGCTTGTAGCCCTCGAGCTTGGTGGTGTGCGCGATCAGCAATTTGCGGTGATAGAGGTAGATCAGCGGTTCGTCGTTGAGCACGACCTTGGCCAGCTTTTCGTAGATCGCCTTGCGCTGCGCCGGATCGGTCGCGAGCCGCGCATCTTCAAGCGCCTTGTCGGCCTCCGGATTGGAATAGCCGCCATCATTCTGCGGCGCCTTGGTGTGCATAAAGACGTAGGAATTGCCGTCGGGGTCGATCCGCCCGCTCCAGCCGATCAGGAAGCCCTGAAACTCACCGGCCTGGGCCTGCTTGAAGGAGGTTGCGAACTCGATGAGACGAATTTTCAGGTCGAACCCGGCTTCCGCCGCCATCGATTGAATGACCTGGGCCACGGCTTCGTTTTCCGCTCCCTTGGGCGCCATCAGATCAACGCTGACGGGCGCGGTCACGCCGGCTTCTTTCAGCAGTGCCTTGGCCTTGGCGATATCGCGCTTTGGAATTGGGAACGCCTTTTGATAGTAGGGATGCTCCGGGCTGACCCACTGATTGCCGGGCGTGAATTCGCCGTTGAACACGACCTGATTGATCGCTTCGCGATCGATTGAAAGGTCGAGCGCCTGACGCACCTTTTCCGACTGGCTGAGCGGCCCCTTGTTCTTGTCGTTGGCGATGTTGATGGTCAGACCGAAATACCCGAGCTCCAGCGCGGTCGACAATTTCAGTCTGCCATCGGCGCGCACGTCCTTGATATCGGTCGCCAGCACCCGCTCGATCAGATCGAGCCCGCCGGATTTCAGATTGGCAAGCCGCACCGTGGCATCGACAATGGGTAGAAACACCACGCGGTCGATGAAGACGTTATCCTTGTTCCAGTAGTCGGCAAATTTTTCGAACACGATACGATCCTGCTGCACGCGTTCGACGAACTTGTAGGGGCCGGCGCAAACCGGATGCAGCCCGAACTTGTCGCCTTGCTCCTTCGCCGCCTTGGGTGACACCATCATCCCGGCGCGATCGGTCAGCTGCGCGATCAGCGGCGAGAATGGCGTCTTTAGTGCGAGCTTGATGGTCAGGGGATCGACGACGTCGACATGGTCGACCGTCGCCAGCTCCGGTTTGCGGAACGACCCCGACAGCGTGAGGTGGCGCTCGAGCGAGAATTTTGCAGCCTCGGCGTCGAACTGTTCGCCGTCGTGGAATTTAACGCCGGGCCGCAGCTTGATCGTCATCTCCTTGCCGTCGGCGGAAGTTTCATGCGAGAGCGCGAGCTGCGGCACGATGTTGAGCTTTTCGTCGATGTCGAACAGCTTGTCGCAAAACGCCGCGAACACGATGCGGCCGACATAAGTGCGCGCCATCGAAGGGTCCAGAATGTCCGGATCCTCGGCAAGGCCGATCCGTAGCGTGGTCTGGGCGTGGACAACGGTTTGAAGCGACAGCAACAGTGCCGCCGCAATAGCCGCCAAACGCAGGATTTTCATGGGACTGGTCTCCATATTCACAATTCACACGACTGCCGGCGGCATCGCCCCGACTATATCAACCCCGGGGGAACCGGGTACTTCCCTGGGGCCGCTGAAAGCCGCTACCAATCGCTCCAGTGCCGGCGAAAACCCGCCATCGGCAGGGACGATGGCGTCCGGCGGCGGCAGCTCGGCGGTGCGGTGGCACGCCGTGGCGTGTCCGGCCGCATCGGCGAGCAGTTGCGGCGGCTCAACGCGGCAGCGCTCGATCGCATAAGGGCAGCGGGTGTGAAAGCGGCAGCCCGACGGCGGATTGAGCGCACTTGGCATTTCTCCCTGCAACAGAATGCGGCTGCGCTTGGCCCGCGGTTTAGGCACCGGGATCGCAGACAGCAGCGCGCGGCTGTAAGGGTGACGCGGCGCGGCGAACAGCGCCTGCGTATCCGCGGTCTCGACGATCCCGCCGAGGTTCATCACGGCGACGCGGTCGGCGATGTGCTTCACGACAGCAAGATCATGCGAGACGAAGATATAGGCGAGGCCAAGCCGGTCCTGCAGATCGCGAAGCAGGTTCAGGATCTGCGAACGGATCGACACATCGAGCGCCGATACCGGCTCGTCGCAGATGACAAGTTTCGGTTCGACCGCCAGTGCGCGTGCAATGGCGATGCGCTGCCGCTGGCCGCCAGAAAATTCGTGGCTGTAGCGCCGCGCGAAGCGCGGCTCCAGCCCGACCAGCCGCAATAATTCCTCGACGCGTTCGCGGCGGCGCGGAGGCGGCACCAGATCATGCAGCGCCAGCGGTTCGGTCAGGATCTGGCTGACGGTCATGCGCGGATTAAGCGACGCGTAGGGATCCTGAAAGATGATCTGGGCGTCGCGGCGAAAGGCGCGCAATTCGCTTGCGTCCAATGCGAGCAGATCGCGACCCTCGAAGCGGATGTGGCCTGAATCCGGCTCGATCAGCCGCAACACCAACCGGCTCACCGTGGACTTGCCGCAGCCGGACTCGCCAACCAGCGCCAGGGTCTTGCCGGCATCGACGCGAAAGCTGACGCCGTCGACCGCCTTGACGAATGCGGTTGGCCGGCCGAACACCGAACGGTCGGCGACAAAATGCTTTACGAGGTTTTGGACTTCGAGCAGGGCGGTCACTTTCTCCGCTCCCAAAAGCGTAAGCTATCGTGTCCCGGGCGCTGCGCAGCGTGTAGCGATGCGCTGCAGAACCGGGACCCAACTTGCGAAGAGATGAACTTGGGCCCCGGTTCAGCGATGCAACACTGCGCTGCGCTTGTGCTGCACCGCGCCCGGGGAACGAACTCAGATTGCAGGGCGGTCACGACGCCAGCCTCTCCAGCGGCGCCTTGATGCAACGGGTCCAGTGGCCAGGGCTTAACGCTACCATCGGCGGCGGCGCCTCGACACATATATCGCTGACGAAAGGGCACCGCGCGGCGAAGCGGCAGCCGGCGGGCGGCTTCGTCATGTTCGGAACCATGCCCTCGATGGTGGCAAGATGCGAAGCGCGCCGGTCGAGCCGCGGGATCGAGCCCAGCAGGCCGACGGTGTAGGGATGCTGCGGAGTTGCGAACAATTCATCCACCGTCGCGCGCTCGACGATCTCGCCGGCATACATCACCGCGACCTCATCGCAGACCTCGGCGACCACGCCGAGATCGTGGGTGATCAGAATGATCGCAGCACCGCTCGCCGCCTTCAGCTCGCGCATCAGATCGAGGATTTGCGCCTGCAGAGTAACGTCGAGCGCGGTGGTCGGTTCGTCCGCGATCAGCAGCATCGGATCGCAGGCCAGCGCCATCGCAATCATGACGCGCTGGCGCATTCCGCCCGACAGCTTGTGCGGATATTCGTCGATGCGTCGCTCGGGTGAGGGCATATGCACACGGCGCAGCAATTCGATCGCGCGCTCCCGAGCATTGCGTCCCGAACCGCCGCGATGACGCAGGATGGTCTCGATAATCTGCTCACCGATGGTGAAACTCGGATTGAGCGAGGTCATCGGCTCCTGGAAGATCATCGCCAGCCGGTTGCCGCGCAGGTCGCGCAGGGTCTGGTCGGGCACCTCAAGCAGATCGAAGCCGTCGAACCGGATCGAACCGGTAACCTCGGCAGAATGCTTCGACAGCAGGCCCATGATGGCGAGCGATGTCACGCTCTTGCCGCAGCCGGATTCGCCGACGAGGCCGAGCGTCGCGCCCTTGGCCACACTGAGGTCAACGCGGTCGACGGCATGGGTTGCGCGGCCGTCGTCGCCATGGAAGGTGACCCGCAAGGCTTCGATTTCGATCAGCGGGACGTCGGTCATTTCTGACCCGCAATCGCGGCTTCTATACCGCCGTCGATGATCGCGCGGTCGGTAATCCCTGCAGGATTTTTGCGGGTCGGCAGATACCTTCGGAAATGCACCCAGCGTTCGCGGCTGACCTGTTCGAGGCGCTCGAGTTCGGCAAGCGGATCGGTGTGGTCGTCGACGCGCAGATCGAGCGCCGACCATTCCTCGTCGCGGTAGATCAAAAGCGCCGCCGATTGCTTGCCGCGCTTGTCGCCACCAGCGGCTTCGCCGGATCGCATCGCCGCGATCAGGCGTTGCGCGAATGGCAGCCTTTCGCCGGCGATATAGGCTTGCGCCGTGTCGTCCAATACCCGGGGGCCTGCAAGCATGTTGCCGGCAATCGAGAAGCCGTCGCCCTCGACATGACCGCACCAGTCGACGCAATCGCGCCCGGTATAGGAAGCGACGCGGCCGCCGGCGTCCATGATGTGAAGTTGCCGGCTCTCACGGCCGCTATCCGCTGCAATCAGCGTCTCGACGATGTCGCTGGGCTTGCGTCCTTCGCGCAGCAGCTTCAGGCCGTCGATGCCGTAATATGGATTGGTCAGCGCCTGCGTCGCGATGCCGCCAATACCGGCGGCGATATGAGGCACGCGCGCACCCACCGCGAAGAATCGTGTCGCGACCGCTATGCCGAACTGGCCGGTTAAGTCGTCTCGGGCGATGATCGACCAAGTCATCTACAATCTTTCAAGTCCATCTCAGCCCTTATCGTCCGGCCGCGTAGCCCTGCATACCGCGCGGGTTGGCGGCGGCACGCCGGCGGCGACCGACTTTCGATGCAGCGGTCAGGCGGCCCTCCGACCAGTCGGGACCGGTCTCCACGATATGACCGCTGCTCTTTAACTTATCGACGGTCGCCTTCGGCACGCGATTCTCGACCACGAGCACACCGGGCCGTGCGGTGCGCGGCCAGAACGAAATCGGGAAATGCTCGGAATGCCACGCCGGAGCGTCGATCGCTTCCTGAAGATTCATCTTGGCATGAACGTGCCGCAGAAAGAATTGCGTGGTCCATTGATCCTGCTGATCGCCGCCGGGCGAGCCCCATGCCAGATAGGGTTCGCCGTCGCGCAGCGCCATGGTCGGACTGAGCGTGGTGCGCGGACGCTTGCCCGGCGCCAGTGCTGCCGGGTGGTTTTCATCGAGCCAGAACATCTGGGCGCGACTGCCGAGGCAGAACCCCAGTTCCGGAATCACCGGCGACGACTGCAGCCAGCCGCCGGACGGGGTCGCCGAGATCATGTTGCCGGCCTGATCAATGATGTCGAAATGCACGGTGTCGCCGCGTACCTCGCCGAACCGGCCGACGGTGGGCTCGCCGGCGCCCATGGCGCCGACCGCCTCGCGGCTACCTTCCTGACGGCGCAGCTTCACCACCGAACCAAAACCTTCGACCGAGCCGGGGACGAAGTCGAGCGATGCCTTGTCCGAGACCAGCTTGCGGCGTTTATCATTGTAAGCGTCGGACAGCAGCGTCGCGATCGGAATTTCGGTAAAATTCGGATCGCCATAGAATTTCTCGCGGTCGGCGAAGGCGAGCTTGGCGCATTCGATCTGCAGATGAATGAACTCCGGCCCGGCAGGATCGAGCCCATCGAGTTCGAATCCCTTCAAGAGCGCGAGTTGCTGCAGCATGACCGGACCCTGACTCCAGACCCCGGGCTTGCAGACGGTGTAACGGCCATAGTTGTAAATCAGCGGCGCTTCGACGCCGGGTTGCCAGCGCGCCATATCGTCGGCGGTCAGCACGCCACGATGCGGCGAGCCGCTGACGTCCATGATCTCTTGGGTGCGGCAAAACCGATCGATCGCCTCGGCGACGAAGCCATGCGACCACGCCTTGCGCGCGCGTTCGATCTGCGCCACGCGGTCGGAGCCCGCGCTTTCGGCTTCCTCCAGGATGCGGGCATAGGTTTCCGAAAGCGCCTTGTTGATGAAGAGGGTGCCGGGATTTGGCACTTCGTTGTTCGGCAAATAGACCGCGGCTGACGTGGGCCAATGGTTCCGAAACATTTGCTCGACGGTCGCGATTGTCGCGGATGCGCGCTCCACCAGCGGGTATCCGTCCCTGGCATAGGCAATGGCAGGCTCGAGGACGTCGCGCAGCCGCAGCGTGCCATAGTCGCGCAGCAACAGCATCCAGGATTCGAACGTGCCGGGAACGCAGGCGGCGAGCAATCCGGTGCCCGGCACCATCTCCAGGCCCTCGCTGCGGTAGTGCGCGATGGTCGCACCCGACGGAGCGGGGCCCTGGCCGCAAATCACCTCGGTGCGAGCGCGCCTGGTATCGTGGACGATGATCGGCACGTCGCCGCCTGGACCGTTCAGATGCGGTTCTACGACCTGCAGCGTAAACGCCGTGGCGACACCGGCGTCGAAGGCGTTGCCGCCTTTCTCCAGGGTGGCCATCCCGATCGCGGTGGCGATCCAGTGGGTGGACGTGACGACCCCGAAAGTGCCCTCGATTTCCGGCCGGGTCGTGAACGGATTGCGATTGATATTGCTCATTGGAATCCATCGTTGCGCTGGCGCTGCCAAGCGGGCGCACTTGACCACAGCCAAGGCTGCCTGCCAACGGGTCTGAGATGCCTTGCTCCCATCATCGTGATCATGCGGATGCCGCGGCGTGGGCCGGATGGTTGACGGCGTGGCAGGCGACGCCGTCAACCAGCGCGGGTGCCTGTCTGCGGCACAGGTCGAACGCCAGCGGGCAGCGCGGGTTGAACGCGCAGCCGGGCGGCGGATCGATCGGATTGGGGATTTCGCCCTTGACCGGGATCCGCTGGCGGCCGGACATCGCCAGATCCGGCACCGCGCCCAGCAGCATTTTGGTGTAGGGCATTCGCGGGTTCTTGAAGAGTTCGCGCCCTTCCGCGATCTCGACGATGCGTCCGAGATACATCACGCCGATGCGGCTCGCCATATGCCGGACCACCGCGAGGTTGTGGCTGATGAAGAGATAGGTGAGGCCGAACTTGTCCTGCAGGTCGCGCATCAGATTGAGGATCTGTGCCTGCACCGAAACATCGAGCGCGGAGGTCGGCTCGTCGCACACGATGAATTCGGCTTCGGACGCCAGGACGCGCGCGATTGCGATCCTCTGCCGCTGCCCGCCGGAAAATTCATGCGGATATTTCCAGCCGTCATCAGCGTGCAGGCCGACCAGGTTCAACAGTTCGCTGACCCGCGTCTGAATATTGCGCTCGCCTTGCAGCAGATCGAAAGCGCGGATCGGCTCGGCGACGATGGCATCGACCCGAAAGCGCGGGTTGAGGCTCGCATAGGGGTCCTGGAAAATCATCTGAATGCGGCGGCGCAAATGCTGGCGAGCCTGCAATTGTCGGGGGGCGCTCATCGAAACGCCGTCGATGGTCACTTCGCCTGAGCTCGGCGGCAGCAGCCCGACGACCATCCGGGCAACCGTAGTCTTGCCGGAACCGGATTCGCCGACGAGGGCAAAAGTCTCGCCCTTGGCGATGTCGAAGGTGACGCCGTCGACTGCTTTCAGAAACTCCAGATGGCCGCCTTCAAGCACCCGGTTCAGCCACGGCTTTGAGACATCGAACACGCGACGCAGATTTCTGATGTCGACAAAGGGCGAGGCGGTCATGCCGCGGTTTCCTTCGCGGCGGCGTCATAGAGATGGCAGGCCACGGCCTGGTCGCCACGCCTGATCGGTTCCGGCCGCTCGGCCCGGCAGCGATCAAACGCGAATCCGCAGCGCGGGTTGAACGAGCAGCCCGGCGGAATTGCCGAGAGCCGCGGCATCGAACCGGGGATCTGGACCAGGCGCGTGGCGTCGCCCGCGAGCGTCGGGATCGCGCCCATCAAGCCCTTGGCGTAAGGATGTAGCGGGTTTCGCACGACGTCCTGCACCGGGCCGATTTCGGCGATGCGGCCGGAATACATCACGGCGACCCGGTCCGACGTCTCGGCGATCACGCCCATGTCGTGGGTTACCAGCATCACGGCGGTGCCGTGGTCGCGCCCCAGCCGTTTGATCAGCGAGATGATCTGCGCCTGCACGGAGACGTCGAGCGCCGTGGTCGGCTCGTCGGCGATGATCAGTTCCGGTTCGGCGCAAATCGCAAGCGCGATCACGACGCGCTGGCGCATGCCGCCGGAGAATTCGTGCGGATAGGCATCGATGCGTTTGTCGGGTGCGGGAATGCCGACCTCGGCCAGCAGATCTATAGCGCGCTTTCGTGCACCCGATTCCGTGAGATTGAGATGGGTTTTGATGGTTTCGACGAGCTGGTCGCCGATCCGGTATAGCGGGTTCAGGCTGGTGAGCGGGTCCTGGAAAATCATTCCGATCCGCTTTCCCCGGATCCGGCGCATCTCTTCCGGCGGCAGATTGTCGATCCGCGTGCCCGACAGATAAATCTCGCCGCCGGCAATGCGGCCGGGCGGATCTATCAGGCCGATTATCGCCAGACCCGTGACTGATTTTCCCGCGCCGGATTCGCCGACCACGCCCAGCACTTCTCCCTTGGCGATGTCGAAGGAAATCCCGTCGATGGCGCGCAGCGTGCTGCGGCGGGTGACGAACTCCACCTGAAGATTACGCACTGAGAGAACGGGTTCGGTCATGGGATCAGATATCTGGGAATTGCGGCGCGTGTCATCGGAGTTTTGGATTGAGCGCATCGCGCAGCCAGTCGCCGAGCAGGTTGATGGAGAGGATCAGCGCCGCAAGCGCAAAGCCCGGGAAGACGACGATCCACCATTCGCCGGAAAACAGATAATTGTTGCCGATCCGGATCAGGGTGCCGAGCGAGGGCATGGTGTCGGGCATGCCGGAGCCGAGAAACGACAGCGTCGCTTCGGTGATGATCGCCAAC
>Ga0137415_10006041_pt1 | contig 11990 bp, 11 predicted proteins | sample CZODoug3_1_1_16f_FD_183082 | JGI IMG/M metagenome (GOLD analysis project Ga0137415, IMG submission 183082) | Vadose zone soil fungal communities from Angelo Coast Range Reserve, California, USA - CZODoug3_1_1_16fungal (Hybrid Assembly) | ecosystem: Environmental > Terrestrial > Soil > Vadose...
GTCATTAATCCGATGACTTCATCGACATGCGGGTAGGGGTAGACATATTGCAGCCGCACCCAGGCGCCGAATTCGCCGAGCTCTTTTGCGAGGTCAAAAAACCTGGCGCGGACCTCGCGATTTTTCCACGCGCTGGCGGCATATTTGATATCGACGCCATAGGCTGAGGTGTCCTGCGAAATGACCAGCAATTCCTTGACACCGGCGGTTACCAGCTTTTCGGCTTCGCGCAGCACGTCATTGGCCGGACGCGATACCAGGTCGCCGCGCAGTTTTGGAATGATGCAGAAGCTGCAGCGATTGTTGCAGCCTTCGGAAATCTTCAAATAGGCATAATGCCGCGGCGTCAGCTTGATGCCCTGCGGCGGCAGCAGGTCGAGATGCGGGTTATGGACCGGCGGCAGCGCGCGATGCACGGCATCGAGCACGCTTTCATATTGCTGCGGCCCCGTGATCGACAGCACGCCGGGATAGGCTGCCTCGATCTGCTCGGGCTCGGCGCCCATGCAACCGGTGACGATGACCTTGCCATTTTCGGCCATGGCTTCGCCGATGGCGCCAAGCGATTCCTGCTTGGCGCTGTCGAGAAAGCCGCAGGTGTTGACGATCACGAGATCGGCGCCATCATGCTTGCGCGCCAGCTCGTAACCCTCCGCGCGCAGCCGGGTGATGATGCGCTCGGAATCCACCAGCGCCTTGGGACATCCCAGCGAAACAAAGCTTACTTTGGGCGCGGCGGCCTGTTGCATATTTGAACTGCCTGATTGATTGGCAGGAGCTAGTCCCAATTGCCCATAATTACAAGGCTTTGAGCCGGCCTGCGGCGTGCTATGGAGTGTTTTGCCGGAATGCGAGTGATCGATGGGCAGCGAGTCGTCTCCTAAAATTGTCATTGTTGACGAAAGCCCGATCCGTGCCGCGATCCTCGAGGAAGGGTTGCGGGAGGCGGGTTTTACCGGCGTGGTCCATATCAGCGAAATGCAGAACTTGCTGGCCCGGATCTATGCGCTGGATCCCGACGTAATTCTGATCGATCTGGAAAATCCGAGCCGCGACGTTCTGGAGCAGATGTTCCAGGTCAGCCGCGCCGTGCGTCGGCCGATCGCGATGTTCGTCGATCAGAGCGACGCGGCCTCGATCCAGGCTTCGGTCGACGCCGGCGTCTCGGCCTATATCGTCGATGGATTGAAGAAAGAGCGCATCAAGCCGATCCTCGACCTCTGCATCTCACGCTTCAACGCATTCGCGAAACTGCAGGACGAACTCGACCGCGCCAAATCCGCGCTTGAGGATCGCAAGGTGATTGATCGTGCCAAGGGTATCCTGATGAAGCTCAAGGGTCTGACCGAAGACGAGGCCTATGTCCTGCTGCGATCGACGGCGATGCGCGAAAAAAAGAAGATCGGCGAAATCGCGCAGTCGATCCTGACGGCGTCGGAGTTGCTGAAATGACCGGACCTCTTCGCATAGGCTTCATTCCGCTGGTCGATGCCGCCGCCCTGATCGTTGCTGTCGACAAGGGCTTTGCCGCGGCGGAAGGGCTCGATGTCACGCTGGTGCGGGAAGTGTCGTGGTCGAACGTCCGCGACAAGCTCAACATCGGCCTGTTCGACGCCGCGCATCTGCTGGCGCCGGTCGCGATTGCGTCGAGCCTGGGGCTCGGCCACGTCAAGGTGCCGATCGTCGCCTCCTTCAATCTTGGCCTTAATGGCAACGCGATCACGGTTTCGCCGGCACTGCACGCAGCGATCATGGCGGAAATTGACGGCGATCCTTTTGATCCGATGGTCACGGCGCTGGCGTTGTCGCGGGTGGTGGCGGCAAGGCGCAACAGCGGTACCGAGCCGCTGACCTTCGGCATGACCTTTCCGTTTTCAACCCATAATTATCAATTGCGGTTCTGGATGGCCGCCGGCGGCGTCGACCCCGATGAGGACGTTCATATGGTGGTGCTGCCGCCGCCTTACATGGTGGATAGTCTTGCCAGCGGTCAGGTCGATGCGTTCTGCGTCGGCGCGCCCTGGAACTCCGTCGCGGTCGATCTCGGCGTCGGACACATCCTTCATTTCGTCTCGGACATTCTGGTGCGTGCCGCGGAGAAAGTGCTCGCCGTCAGGCAGAACTGGTCGGAGAAAAATCCTGACGTTCTGGCCGCACTGGTTCGGGCCGCAGTTCGCGCCGCCGAATTCATCGAGCAGCCGCAGAATCGTGCCGAGGTCGCGCGCATCCTGGCGCCGCCCGAACGTATCGGCGTAGATGCGGAGGTGATCCAGCGCACGCTGGATGGTCGTCTCAAGATTTCCCCCGACGGCACCATGCGCGAAAGCAGCCGCTATCTGCTGGTGGGGCGCGAGGGCGTGGCACGGCCCGATCCCGTGCAGGCCGCATGGCTCTACGCGCAGATGGTGCGCTGGGGGCAGGCCACGATCAGCCCGGAGGCGCTTGGGACTGCGCAGGCGGTGTTTAGACCAGACCTCTACGATGCGGCGCTAGGGCGCGCAGGGAAGCTCGCCGATGCATCCGGCGCTTTCGGCGCTTTCACTGGCCCGCCGTTCGATGCCAACGATATAGCCGGGCATCTGGCGGCGTTCAAAATCGGACGCCGCAAATCCTGACCTAAGGGTCGATGGAGCAATGTTGAGCATCCGCCTCAACAGGCTAATTTTTAGGCTATCTGCTCGAAATTAGCGGCAAAGCCCGCTGCCGGGTTCCCAAACTCGGACCTAATGTATTGGATTATCTAGATATTTTATGGACATCAGTTGGCACGCAATTTGAATGTTGCAGTGCAGCCAGCCGTCGCAGATGCCCGCTGGCTTACGTCCCTGATGGATTTCCGCAGCAACGAGGCTGGTCGGACCGTTCCCTGAAATTGAACTCGGTGCTTCCCAAACCGAGCCGATTTCAGCGCGGTCACATTCCCTTTCCGTTGACGCCACCAGTTGTGGCCGCAGGAGCTTCGTCGCGTACCATGAAAATCGAAACGCTTTCAGTCGACTTTACCGACGAACAGAAGCGCTACCTTGAAGGCTTCACCACCGGCCTGCAGATCAGCCGGGTTGGGCGAGGCCTCGGCAGCGCTGGCACTGGCAAGACCAATACCGAGCCGAGCGGACCTGACGCTTCGCATATCAAAGCGCAGGACAAGGTCCTAGCGTCGGGCAAAAAACTCGCGGACCAGGAGAAATTCAAACGCGAAGAGCATCCGTTCGATGCCTATCCGCGGTTGAAGCAACAGGCGCTCACCGATGCGCCGCCGTCTACCGCGGATAATTTTCGCTGGCGTTACTATGGTCTGTTTTATGTGGCACCGGCGCAGGATTCCTACATGTGCCGCTTGCGGATCCCGAACGGCATCCTCAAGCACTGGCAGTTCGCAGGGATGGCCGATCTCGCCGAGCGCTATTGTGGGCCGTTTTGCCATGTCACCACCCGCGCCAATCTTCAGGTGCGGGAGATCCCGCCGAAGCACGCGGTTGCGCTGATCGAGGGCATTCAGGACCTTGGCCTGTGCTCGCGCGGTTCCGGCGCCGACAACATCCGCAACGTCACGGGCACGCCGACGGCCGGGATCGATCAGCAGGAACTGCTCGACACCCGTGAATACGCCCGCGAATGGCATTACCACATTCTCAACGACCGCTCGCTGACGGGATTGCCGCGCAAGTTCAACGTCGCGTTCGATGGCGCGGGCAAGATCGCGGTGCTCGAGGACACCAACGATATCGCCTTCGCCGCGGTCGAAGTGAACGACGGTTTCGGCGTCGAGCCCGGCATCTGGTTTCGCTTAGGAATTGGCGGCATCACCGGCCACAAGGATTTTGCCAAGGAAACCGGCATTATTGTCAAGCCGGCCGACGCCACCAAGGTCGCCGACGCCATTGTCCGCGTGTTCATCGATCTGGGCGATCGCACCAACCGGCTCAAGGCGCGCTTGAAATATGTGATCGACGGGATGGGCATGGAGAAGTTCCTCGTCGCCGTCGAGCAGAAGCTTGGCCACAACTTCACGCGCGTGCCGCCGGAGGCTTTTACGCCGCGCGCGGCATTCGATCGCATGGCGCATATCGGCGTGCACAAGCAGAAGCAGGAAGGCCTGAACTGGATCGGCGTGACGTTGCCGCTCGGCAAGGTGACCTGCGAGCAGATGCGCGGTCTTGCCAAAATCGCGCAGGATCTCGGCGACGGCGATATCCGCCTCACGGTCTGGCAGAACCTTTTGATACCAGGCGTCCGTGATGCAAATGTGGGACTTGCGATCGCGGCCATCGAAGCCATCGGGCTCGCGGTCAAGGCGTCACAAATCCGCGCTGGATTGATCGCCTGCACCGGCAATGCCGGCTGCAAGTTCGCGGCATCCGATACCAAGCGCCACGCCGCGGAGATCGGCGACTGGTGCGAGCCACGGGTCGACATCGACACCCCGCTCAACATCCACGTTACCGGCTGTCATCATTCCTGCGCGCAGCATTACATCAGCGATATCGGTTTGATTGCCGCCAAAGTGCCGGTCGGCGAGGAGGATGACACCGTCGAAGGCTATCACCTGTTCGCCGGTGGAGGGTTCGGCCCCAGTGCCGATCTCGGGCAGGAAGTCTATCACGATGTCAAGGCGGAGGATGCGCCGAAGACCGTGGAGAAGCTGTTGAAAGCCTATCTCACGCATCGCGCATCTTCGGATGAAACCTTCCTCACATTTGCGCGCCGCCATGATGGCGAGACGCTGAGAAAACTGGCGGATGCCGAGGTTTCCTCATGAATCAGATGACACCGCCGCCGAAGGTCGAGATCATTCCACCAAGCGCGCCGTTTTCCGAAGCGCAGCGCTCCTGGCTGAACGGCTTCTTTGCCGGGCTGCTGTCGACCGATGGCCCTGCGCCATTGTCGGCGGAGCAGGGCGCTACCGTGCTGCAGGGACCGACCGGCGACGGCGACGACGGTGAAGCCCCGTGGCACGACCAGACCATGCCGATTGCCGACCGCATGAAGCTCGCGGAAGGCCGCTCCCTGCGCCGGCGCATGATGGCGGCGATGGCGCAGCAGGATTGCGGCCAATGCGGCTATAACTGCAACGATTATTCGGACGCGATCGCCAGCAAGGCCGAACCGCGGCTGAATCTGTGCGTACCCGGCGGCAAGGAAACCGCCCGGATGCTGAGGGCGCTGAATGAGGAATTGGAAAAAGCGCCCCCGGCTGGAGCGGCAGTGGCGCCCGCCGCGGCGGTGTCGGCGCCCGCTGTGGAGCCGGGGCGTTCGCGCGATAATCCGCTGCCGGCGACATTCGTATCGCGCCGTCTCCTGAATGGAAGCGGATCGGAAAAAGAAACCTGGCACATCGAGTTTGACCTCAGCGGTTGCGGCCTCGACTATGTGGTGGGCGATTCGTTCGGAATCTTCGCGCGCAATGATGTGGGCCATGTCGATCAGATCATCGCCTTGCTCGGTGCGTCGCATACCACCGAAGTGAGGGGCAAGACCCTGCGCGAGGTACTGATATCAGATGTCTCGTTGGCGCCCGCGCCGGATACGCTGTTCGAATTGATCTCGTTCATAACGGGCGGAGCGCAGCGCGAGAAGGCGCGCGCGCTGGCGCAAGGCGAAGATCCCGACGGTGACGCCGCGACCTTGGACGTGATGGCGGCGCTGCAGAAATTCTCCGGCGTGCGTCCGCATCCCGAAGCGTTCGTCGAAGCGCTGGAGCCGCTGCAGCCGCGGCTCTATTCGATCTCGTCGTCACACAACGCCACGCCCGGCAAGCTGTCGCTGACGGTAGACTGCGTGCGTTACGTCGTCGGCAAGCGCAGGCGTCTTGGACTAGCCTCGACCTTCCTTGCCGAACGCATCAACCCGGGCGATCAGGTGAAGGTCTATGTGCAGAAGGCCCACGGCTTTGCGTTGCCGCAGGACCCGAAGACGCCGATCATCATGATCGGACCGGGCACCGGTATCGCACCGTTCCGCGCGTTCCTGTTCGATCGCCGTGCCAGCGGCGCGCCCGGCAAGAACTGGCTGTTCTTCGGTCATCAGCGCAGCAGTTGCGATTTCTTCTATGCCGACGAGCTGAACGCCATGAAAACCTCCGGTCTATTGACGCGGATGTCGCTGGCGTGGTCGCGCGACGGCGACAAGAAATTCTATGTGCAGGACCGCATGCGTGAAGTCGGCCGCGAGCTGTGGACCTGGCTGGCCGAGGGCGCCAACATTTATGTCTGCGGCGACGCCAAGCGGATGGCCAAGGATGTCGAGCGCGCGCTGGTCGATATCGTTGCGCAGTTCGGGGCGCGCTCGACCGACGAGGCCGTCGGCTTTGTTGCGGAACTCAAAAAGAAGGGCCGGTTCCAGCAGGACGTGTATTAACCGGTTCCATTGAGCTTCAAATTCGAGCGAATAAAATTCTCGACCGAATCCGGCGCAGAGAATTTTCGACTGTAATCGGAGTCGGCCAAAGCATTCATATCGCTATTTCCAGGGTCGTCTTGCATCCCGTCGCAAACGGTATTCCATTATCGGCGATGCGGCGTTGGAGATCGACTATGCGCGAACTATCGGCGGAAGCCCGCCTGCACCTTTACGCCCGTTCGCTTTCGGGCCGAACCGGGCGAGGCCTGCACACCGCCGCCCTTTATGGCGCTTTCGCCATCATTGCCGCGGTGGTGTTCGGCACGCTGTCGTATCACCCGTTCTAAGAAAGACCTCATCCTGAGGAACCGCGCGATAGTTGTAGGGTGGGCAAAGCGAAAGCGTGCCCACCAACAGATCGCCGTTTGAATCATGGTGGGCACGGCGCAAGCGCGCCTTTGCCCACCCTACAGTTCAACTCTTCTTAAACGGCGCCACGTCGATCCCGGCGTCCTTCAACGCCTGTCGCACACCGCGTGCGATGTCGACCGCGCCGGGGGTGTCGCCGTGAATGCACACGGTGTCGGTGCGCATTTTGATCACCTTGCCCGTGACCGAGATCACGGCGCCGTCCTGCACCATTCGCACCACCCGTTGCGCGATTTCCTTTGCGTCATGCAACACCGCACCGGGCTTGCGGCGCGACACCAGCGAGCCGTCGTCCTCATAGGCGCGGTCGGCAAACACCTCGTGCACCATCGGCAGATTGGCGGCTTCGCCGGCCTGCACCAGTCGCGAATTGGCGAGCACCACAAAGACCAGGTCGGGGTCGACCGCCCTGATGGCGGAAGCAATCGCCCGCGCGGTGGTGTCGTCCTCGCAGGCGACGTTCGATAACGCGCCATGCGCCTTGACATGGGTGACCTTGTGGCCGGCCATGGTCGCGATCGCCTGCAGCGCCCCGATCTGGTAGGCGACCAGGTTTTCGATCTCTGACGCCTTCATGCCCGGAAAGGGCCGGCGGCCAAAGCCATGCAGGTCGCGGTAACCCGGATGCGCGCCGATGCTGACGCCGCGCGCCTTCGCAAGCTCCACGGTCTTGCGCATAGTGTCGGAATCGCCGGCATGGAAGCCGCAGGCGATGTTGACTGACGTCGCAAGGTCGATCATGGCGGCGTCATTGCCCATTTCCCACGCGCCAAATCCTTCGCCGAGATCGCAGTTGAGATCGATTGTTGTCATGTCCGTGTCCGCTTACCGTGAGTGGGTCTTTGGTTAGTCCTGCGTTGGTTAGTCTTGCGTCGGCGCATCTGCCGGCGACGGAATTTGCCACGTTCTGGCGTCGACAGCACTGACCGCTGCACCGGCGACATTAGCATCTTGCAGCGCCTCGATGTTGAGATCAAAATTCTCAATCGGTCTGACGCGGTCGGGCAGGGTGCGCAGCATTTCCCAAAACTTCCGCGCCTCAGCTTGGGCCTCCGTCATGCTGACGGCCTTGAACCGAAATCCACGTCCGGCCGGTGTCTGCGCGAACCGCCCGAGATCGGCTGTAATTACGGTGGCGATCTTGGGATAGCCGCCGCTGGTGCCGCGGTCCGCCATCAGGACAATGGGCTGGCCGTTGCCGGGCACCTGGATGCTGCCATTCACGGTACCGTCGGTGACGATGTTGTGGCCGTGCAAATGTCTTAGCACCGGGCCCTCAAGGCGGTAACCCATGCGGTCGCTGGTGGCCGATATTTTCCATTCGCTCTCCAGGAACAGTTGGGTGGCCTCCCCGAACTCGTCGTCCTGCGGACCCATCACCACGCGGATCGGCCCCTCCACAACGGGCGGAACATCGATCCGGCGCTCAGCCGCGCCGCTCGCAGCAACGGTCTGCAATTCGTCGCCGGCCTGCAGCGGACGCGGATAGGGGCTGCCAATGCCTGCACGCGCATTCACAGCCAGGCTGCCGAATGTCGGCTCGCCCGCAATCCCGCCCTCGATCGCGAGATAACTGAATGAACCGCCGCGGGCAAAACCCAGCGTCAGGGTTTCGCCATCGACCAGGGTGACGGACGTATCCGATACAGCGGCGCGTCCCGATATGTCCGTGTTGCGCGATGCGCCCACCAGCGCGACGCGAACCGCACCGTCGCGCGCCGTGAATGCAGCGCCGAATGGGCCGATTTCAATCGCCGCGGTGAAGCCTGCGTTTCCAACCAGACTATTCGCAGCAGTGAGTGCAAGCCGGTCCATGGCGCCGCTCGGCGTCAGCCCATAGCGCTGGGAGCCGTGGCGGCCGCCGTCCTGCACTGAGCTTGCAGGACCAATGGATGAAACGACGAGCTTGCTCATGAAGCCATCAACTCGGCGACGATCTCGCCAGCTTCCGCGGCGCGATCCTGCTCGACGAAGGTTTTGGCATCGACGGCTAAAAACGTCACGCGGTCGCCGGGCTCCAGCAGGAAGATCGGATCGCGATGCAATTGATAGGTTCTCACCGCGGTTCGTCCCAACAGATGCCACCCGCTCGGACCGGCCAGGCATTGCACCCCCGCCTGCACGCCGCCGATCGAGATCGTGCCCGCCGGTGTCAGCAGGCGTGGATTAAGCCGCCGCGACATCCGCAGCGAGTCCGGCAGACCGCTGAGATAGGACCAGCCCGGTGTAAAACCGATCATGGCGACGCGGTAGTCGCCGGCGACATGTCGCGCCACGATGTCGTCAGGCGTGGTCTTGAGCGTCCTGGCGACGTCCTCGAGATCGATACCGTGCTCGCCGCCATACACCACGGGAATACGCCAGCGCCGCGTGCTCGTGACGGGCGGAACCGGCAGCTGCGCGAAGGAGGCAAGCTTCTCGCTCAGCGTGTCGAAGTCGATTTGTACGGGATCATAATGCACCAGCAAGGATCGATAGGTGGGCACGGTCTCGGTCACCCCAATGATTGTCTGGCGCGCGAGGGTGCGATCGAGCGCCAGCACCCGCTGGTTCGCGACGTCATCGATGTTGCGGCTGAATTCTACCGTGATGGCGCTGTCGCCACTTGGCAAAAGGCGGGGCGGGGGTAGTGTCGCGGCCATAGCCTCACAAACTCGTCGGCGGATATCAAGCTCTAGCGTGTTTTCCGACGAAGTGGAATTCGCTTCGCGCAAATCGGCCAGCAAGTTCAATAAATTAATCTGCATGGCCGTGATAAGATGGTGTGATCGCGCCATGCGATGCGGCGCCTACAGCCGTGAGTTGGCGACACTTGACGCGATGCCCGTGCCCCGCAAGATGCGCAACGCCCAATCAATCAGCAACCGGAGCTACTTTTTCGATGTCCCTAACCCCCGAAGCGATCAAGACCCTTTCGCACGTGTCCACCGCCACCATCACGACGGTTCTCCTCAAGAAGGGCCTGCGAAATGTCTGGTTGCGGGGCTCGCGGCCGCTGCGGCCGGGACAGAAGCGGCTGGTCGGGCCAGCCTTTACGTTGCGTTTCGTACCTGCGCGGGAGGATCTGGCCACCCCGGAATCATGGTCGTCGCCGATTTCGACCCGGACTGCGATCGAAGCCATGCCCGAAGGCAGCATCGCCGTGGTCGACGCCATGGGCGTCACCGACGCCGGCATCTTCGGCGATATTCTGTGCGCACGCATGGTCAAGCGCGGGGTCGCCGCGCTGGTGACCGACGGCGTGGTGCGCGATCTCGAAGGCGTGCTCGGCACCGGTTTGCCGGTGTGGTGCGACGGCTTCGCGGCGCCGCCCTCGGTCGCCGGACTGACATTCGTCGGCTGGGGCGAGCCGATCGGCTGCGGCGGCGTGGCGATCTTCCCGGACGATATCATCGTCGCCGATCAGGATGGTGCCGTAGTGATTCCGAAAGCGTTTCTCGACCTCATACTGGCTGAAGGCGCGGAGCAGGAGCGAATGGAAGCCTGGATCGTCGAGGAGGTAAACAGCGGCGCAGTGTTGCCGGGTCTCTATCCAATGAACGCCGAGACCAAAGCGCGCTACGCCGCCTCGAAGAAATGACCTCATCCCCGGATGAGCGTGTTTGCGCTCACGCGGGAGGAGCGGCGCGTTCGCCGCGTCTCGAAGGATGAGCCAGTCTCATGGTTTGAGGCGGCGCACCGGACAGCGCAAGAGCGCTGCCGGGAGAGCGCCTCCTCTCCATGAGGGATTTGTGCTCAATAATAAGGAGGAACACCATGAACATTCATCTCGCCGGCTCGCGGCCAACGCGCCGCGCCCCCAAAGAGTATTTCACTGGTACGGTCTGGCAGGATCCGATCATCGCAACCGAAGCCCCGGCGCGGATCGTCGCGACTCGGGTATCCTTCGAGCCTGGCGCGCGGACGGCCTGGCATTCGCACCCCTTGGGCCAGACCCTGTATGTGATCTCGGGCGTAGGCCGGGTTCAGAGCCAGGGCGGGCCGATACGCGAGATCCGGCCGGGCGATGTTGTCTGGATTCCACCGCACGAAAAGCACTGGCATGGCGGCTCGCCGACCAACGGCATGATCCACATCGCGATGCAGGAATCGCTGGACGGAAGTTATGTGACCTGGATGGAGCAGGTGACCGACGCCGAATTTGCCGTAAAAGTCGGAGAATAGTTGTCTTGCAAACGATTGTTAGCTTCGTCGCCGGTTAGATACGCTGCGCGGTCCAGGTGCCCGAGCACAGCGCGCCGCGCCATGTGCCCGAACCTGATGTGGCGGTGAGGTGACCGAAGCCGACAGTCCGCTTGATGCCGGTTGTGAGGACTATACTGATACTGCCGGCATCCGCGACACGGCCCGATGCCGACATCAACCCATTGGTGGAGGCGACCTCGCCGTTGTTGATTCCGATCAAGACGGTTGCTCCGCTGCCGCATGCGCTGTTCGTTGACGCAATCTGGACATTCCATTCACCATCAAACGCCGCCGCTGCCGCCGGCGTGGCGACGGCCATTCCGAGAAGCAACAGGATGCGGCTGGCGAAAAATGTTTTGCGAACGTATCCCATGACTTCCTCCCTTGGTTCGGACGCAATCAACATCTCAGATCGGTTCGTCGGGGACTGTGATTGAAATCACATCAGGCGATTAGGATCCTGGGCTAAGAAATCAACTCGGGTAGCATCAGCGAAATAACGCGGGCTGGGTCATTTTTGCACCGAACGCGGGGGATTTTCATGAAGCGAGCTTTTCTTGCAATCCTTTGCGCCGTCGCTCTCATCGCGAGCTCTGTCGCCTACGCCGCGGACGTGCTATCCGACAAGGAAATGGCCGATCGCTATTCACAGGCGGCGCAGTCCGGCGATAGCGACGCGCAGTTTTATCTTGGCGCACTTTATTCGTCGGGCGTCGGGCGCCCGAGGTCCGATGCAGAGGCATTCCGGTGGTTTTCACGCGCCGCTGACCAAGGCCATTCTCATGCAATGCTGGTTCTCGGCGGACTTTATGCCGTTGGGCGAGGAACTCCGAAAGACAACCTCAACGCCTATAAGTGGGCCTACATTGTCTCAGTTGGCACTCGGGTTGAAGAATTCCGGAACGGAAGTCGCCAGCTCATGGGCGTTCTGGAAAGCAGGATGACGCCCGAGGACATCGATCGCGCCAAGGCCCAAGCCGGCCGCTGGCACGCGGTAACCAGTCAGGCCAAACCGGCGGGACCGGCAGACAATTTCA
>Ga0137415_10006042_pt1 | contig 11990 bp, 10 predicted proteins | sample CZODoug3_1_1_16f_FD_183082 | JGI IMG/M metagenome (GOLD analysis project Ga0137415, IMG submission 183082) | Vadose zone soil fungal communities from Angelo Coast Range Reserve, California, USA - CZODoug3_1_1_16fungal (Hybrid Assembly) | ecosystem: Environmental > Terrestrial > Soil > Vadose...
CGGGTCGTTCCATTACTCCAGCATTTCACCGCGGACCTTCGACATCTGCCGCGAGGCAGTGGAGGCCGGCGTCGATCCCGTGCTCGTCGCACGCAAGGTGTACGACAGCAACAACATGGGGCGGCTCAAGCTGTTCGGTGCAGTGCTGAGCGCCATGCAGATCGACTCGACCGGCCGCATTGCGATCGTCTACGTCGATCACGAGATGGCGCGCACCGCGGGCGGCACCTACGAGGATACCGAAGGTCTCGTGAACCTGCCGCTGACGGTGAAGGAGATCCAGGCGGCTGTCTTCTTCAAGCAGGAGGAAGGCGACGAGTACCGCGTCAGCATGCGGTCGAAGGGCACGATCGATGTCGGCGCGGTGGCCAAGGAATTCGGCGGTGGCGGGCACAGGAACGCGGCCGGCGCCGTGGCGGCCGGCGCTGCGGGCGCAGGGCTCTGTGACGAGCGGGGCGACCCACCGGCGGACGCGCACGCACCCGTGATGGCGAGCAGCAGTGACAACAATGGCCGCATGCTGTGCTCCTCCGCGTCGAGATTACTTGACGAGTTCGACCACGAACGGCTGCCCGACGAATTCCGTCTTGAGTACGCGGCGGGGAGCATCGGTGCCGACGTACATCGTGAACGGCACGCGCGACCCGGTGACGTCGATCCGGAATCCCTGGAACGTGCCGGCCGGCACCGTGACGGCCTCCGGCGCACCCACCTTGAAGGTGAGCACCTTGACGACATTCTCGCTCGGCGTGAAGAAGGTCACGGCGAACGTCTTGCCGGGGGCGAGCGGCAGGGCGGGGACCACGAACGGGACGGCGTTCTCATCCACCGTGCCCGGCGGGAGCGCCGTATCGACCTCGAAGCGCTTGACCGAGCCGTCCGGCTGCGGCGCCGCGCTCGCGCCTTTCACCCGGCCCCCGGCGTAGGTCAGGTGGGTCTCGGCCTTCTGGCCCTGCTGGATCGTCACCTGATCGACCTGCCGCACCACCCCAGTGGCGGCCTCGAGCACGAGCGTGGTCTGCTGCTGGAACGTGCCATTCCCCAGATTCGACCGCTCGGCGTACACGAGCGAATCCGGAGCCGGACGCCGAATCTCTGAAACGGTGAACCCCGCCGGATTCCCCTGGATCACGACACGCGAGCTGTCGATACGGACCGCGAATTGCGCGGAGTCGAGCGCCACGGGTCCCGTCGGCGGAGTCAGGTCGGCGGGCGTGAGGGGCTTGCCGTCCACATCCACGATCCGGGTCGGGGCGATCCCCTGGAGCCGGTCATACAGCTTCGCGCCGTCGCCCACCACGACGATGGAAAGCGCGCCGCGCCGGTACAACCGCGCCGCGGCCGCCCGTGCCTGCGGAGCGGTCACGGCGGCGAGCCGGTCGCGGTACAAGCGCAGATACTCGTCGCCAAGGCCGAGCAGCTTCACGGTCGCCACCTGGGTCGCAATTTGGCTCGGCGTCTCGATCGTGAGCGGGAACGTGCCGACGAGGAATCCCTTGGTCGCGGCCAGCTCCGAATCCGGAATCACTTCGGTCCTGATCCGCTCGATCTGATGGAGCAGCTCGCGCAGCGCGCTGTCGCCGACTTCGGTGCGCACCTCCGCCGTCGCCTGCCAGTATCCCAGTCCGCGGTAGCGATGGAGTGAGGCGTAGGCGCCGTAGGTCCAGCTCTTCTGCTCGCGCAGGATGAGAAAGAGCCGCGAGTCCGCCCCGCCGCCCAGGACTTGCGTCGCGACGCGGCCGGGATAGTAGATGGGGTCGGTCGGCAGAATGGTCGTGTTGCCCAGCGTGATGTTCGCCTGCGCCGAGCCCGGCCGGTGCACCAGCAGGATATCCGTCGCGACTCGCGTCGCGGGAGCGGGAAGCGCGGGGCTCGGCGGCGGCGCCCCGTGCCAGCCTTCGAACGCTTTCGCCACGAGCTCGCGCACCTGCCCCTCCGTCACGTCCCCCGCGACCACGAGCAGCGCCCCGGCTGGCCGCAGCCGTTGCCGGGCGAACTGCGTGATGTCGTCGCGGCTGACGGCCCGATAGCTCTCGCGCGTCGCGCTCCGTCCGTAGGGGTTGCGGCCGTAGATCTCCTTCCCGAAGAACCGTTGGGCCACGGCGCTCGGCTGGGATAGCTGCAACGCCAGCGCGGAGAGCGCTCGCGTGCGCGCCAGCTCGAGCTCGCTCTCCGGGAATGTCGGATGCCGGGTCACGTCTCCCAGCAGCTCGAACACCAGCTCCGCCTGGTCGCTCAGCGCCTCGGCGGAGATCGTGAGGAAATCGTCGCCCGAGGATGCCGAGAGCGTGCCGCCCACGCCTTCAATCGCGGCCGCGATCTGCTCCGCGTTGCGGCTGTCCGTCCCCTTGGAGAGCAGGTCCGCAGCGAGGCTGGACAGCCCCTCCTTGCCCGGCGGGTCGTAGATGCCACCAGCGCGGAAGGAGAGGGCAACCGACACGACCGGCTGCTCATGATGCTCGATGACGACGAGCTGCAGCCCGTCGGCGAGCGTCGCCTCCTTGAACGGGGGGAAGCGGACGGGCGTGAGGGGGGTGGGCTTTGGGGGCGTGACGGGGAAGCCTTGGGCGGACAGCCGGACGGTGGGACTGACGGACAGGAGAAGCCACGCCGCCACGGCGCGCACGGTCCGTCTGTCCGCCGGTCCGCCCGCGACCGTCAGGGAGTCCTTTAGGGTCCGCCCGCTCATTGCGCCCCCCCACCCGCCGCGGGCTTCACGATGATCACCACCGCGTTCGCCGGATCGAGGTACTTGGCGGCCACGCGGCGGACATCGGCCGCGGTCACGGCGAGGAAGCGCTCCAAATCGCCGTTGATCTCGGCCAAGGACGCATGGAACATGTCGTAGTGATGCAGATCTTCGGCCTTCCCGAGCGTGGTCTCGCGGTTGTGGACGAAGCCCGCGCGGAAGGTGTTCTTTGCCTTGGTGAGCTCCTCATCCGTGACGCCGGCGGCTCGAATGCTGTCCAGCTGGGCGGTGACAACGGTGTCCAGCTTGAACGGGTCCACGCCCTGGTTGGCGATCGCGAGGACGAGCAATACCCCGGGCCCGCGCCGCGAATCGTAGGGGTTGAGGACGACCTGGGTGCCCAGAGCGGCCTGGGCCCGCCGCACGACCGCCACGTTCAGGCGCGAGCTCTCCCCTTGGCCGAGGATCACGTTGAGGAGCTCGAGGGCGCGCGTGTCCGGGTCGGCGTGGGGCGGCGCGCGATAAATCCGGAGCACCGCCGGCAAATTGGCGTGCGCATCGGTCACCTCGCGCCGCCGGACGCCCGGTGAGAGACGCGCGGTGCAGCTCACGCGGGGTGGCTCGGCGTGGCGCGGAATCTCGCTGAAGTACTGATTCACGTACCGCCGCAGCTCGAGGGGCTTGAAGTCGCCCACCACCACCAGCGTGGCATTGTTGGGAGCATAGTAGGTGTCGAAGAAGGCCCGGACGTCGGCGAGCTGTGCGGCGTTGAGGTCGTCCATCGACCCGATGACCGTGTGCGCGTACGCGAAGCACCCCGCGCTGTCGAATGGCCAGGTCATGCCGTCGATGAACGCGGTCGAATACGGCTGGTTGTCGACCCGCAGCCGGCGCTCCTCCTTCACCGTCTCCCGCTGGTTGCGGAAGTTCTCATCGGTGATGGCGAGCGACCGCATGCGGTCGGCCTCGAGCCAGAGTGCCAGGTTCAGGCGATTCGAGGGCAGCGTCTCGTAGTAGTTCGTGCGGTCTTCCGCTGTGCTGCCGTTGTCCGAGCCACCGGCGCGCGAGATCAGCTGGAAATGCTCGCCCTTCTTCACGTGGGCCGAGCCCTCGAACATCATGTGCTCGAACAGGTGCGCGAACCCGGAGCGGCCCGCCCGCTCGTTGCGTGAGCCGGTGTTGTACCACACGTCCACCGACACGATGGGCGTCGAGTGATCTTCCGAATAGATCACGCGCAGACCGTTGGGGAGCGTGAACGCTTCGTAGGCGATCTGGCCCGACTGGCCGGGCAGGGTGGGAGCGAACGAGGCGCCGAGCAACAGCAGTCCTCCGACGACGGACGGGACGCGCATACGACCTCTCATTCGGGGGTCGGGATCACGGGCCCCGACCGCACCAGCTCGAACGAAAAGGCCCCGTCCAGGGTCTCGCCTTTCACCACGCGCCGGGGCCCGGTGCGGGTCGCGTAGATCCGGAAGCCGCCGCTGCGCACCGGCAGCACGTCGAACCGGCCGGCGGGGACCTCGATCGTGGCGGGCGACTCGGCGATGAAGCTGAGGGTCACCAGCGAGTCCTCGAATTCCTTGTACGCCGGAACGGCGAGCGACTCACCCGCCATGGCGTTCGAGACGGCGCCCGCGAGGAACACGTAGTCCGAGAACACGGTGCCCGGGGCGAAGGGCCGGCTCACCGGAACGATCTTCACGCTGCCGCTCCGGGTCCCCACCCGGCGGCGACCGGAGATCTCGCCCCGCTTCACCTCCAGATCGTGCTCCACCATCACGGTGTCGCTCTGCGGCGAGAAGAGATCGATGTGGTGGAAGGTGGAGATCGGCTGGCCCGTCAGGCGGTTCACCACGACGCGCAACCGCTCCTCCTCGACCGGCCGGAATTCCGACGTCGCCGTGTAGACCAGCTCCTGGGTCATCTCGAGCGGCCGGATCTCGTACTGCCACACGGCCCACCCCCGCTCCTCCCCCCGCAAGCGAAACACGAACGAGTCGCGCGTCGCGGGGACCTGGGCGACATCGAACTGGAGCGACTTGGGGTGAGTGGAGGGACCCGACGTCTGAGCGGTCGCGGCCGACGTGAGCGGGGGGCTAGCGAGCAGCAGGAAACAGAGCCAGCGCATTGGTCTCGAGAATCGCCTTCTTGTGCGGGTCGCTGAGCGGCAGCGCCAGGAATTGGTCGATGTTGATCCGCATGTCCTTCACACCCGGACTCGGCCAGTCCGTGCCCCACAGGACCCGATCCGCCAGCTCCGAGAGACGCGGAAAGTACTCCAACAATCGGGCGGGCGGTATCCCGGAGACATCGAGCCGCATCCCCCGGTGACGTCGCAAAACGAAAAACGCCTCCTCCATGTAGAGCGGCCGGCCGCCATGCGCCATCACGATGCGGAGATCGGGAAAATCGATCGCGACGTCGTCGAGCTCCATCGGGTTGCCGTACTTGGAGCGGGCCCCGGGGAAAATGCTCGTGCCCGTGTGGATCATCACCGGCAGGCCGCGCTCCTCGCACCGCCGGTAGATCTTCCCCAAGGCGTCGAGGCCGTTCGTATACGCGTTCGCCGGCATGCCCTGGTGCGGTGGATGGATCTTGACGAGCCGGGTCCCCAGGTCGGCGAGGCGGTCCACATCGCCCGCCGGGTCTTTTGTGAAGCGGGGGTGCACGCCGCCGTACGGCACCAGTCGCTCTGGATCGGCCTGCGCGTACTTCGCGGCGAAGGTGTTGCTCGCATCGGTGAATCCCATCACGTCGGGCGAGGGGTAATTCACCAGGCCCACCCGCCACACGCCCGAGCGGTCCATGACCTCGAGCAGCGCGCGCGGGTCGTCCATCATCTGGATCATCAGGTCCCGATGCGCGTCCTGGCCGCGCCACATGAGCTCGAGGATGTGGGGCTTGAGCTCGCGCCACGGCTGCACGTGGATGTGGACGTCGGTGATGCGGGTCAGTGCCTGGCCGGTTGCCAGCCGGGGGTGATTCATGGGGCGCAGAAGCTACCCTGGGACAGGAGCGGGTTCAACTACGCGCTCGCCCGCACGCCGAGCGGTCGCCACACACGGAGTTGCGCTCACGCGACACGCCGGAATGTCGTTCCCCTTCGGAACACAACCCCGAGCCGAACCGCTCGGAGATGCGTTTGCCGGCCCACGTGGCTTGGACGCAGCACTGGGTGCGGAACTTGCGTTCGAGCGGTGTCACGCGACGTGCGTCCTTAGCGCCTCTAGAACCCCACAAGATTCGGAGGAGAACCCAATGAGGTCCCCGATCCCCCTGCTCGCCGGCATCGTGCTCATGGCATCCTGCAACGACGCCAGGTCTCCTTGGTCACCCGCGCCGGCGAGCGGCGTCGACGCGGTGCAGTCGGTCAACGGCGGACCGTTCGGGTTCGTGAACTTCGAGCTCGGTGCCACGCCGGGCACCGTGTGCCCCGGCTCCTCGGGCTGCACCAACGGCGCCGCGGAGCCCGCGATTCGCGCAGATGCGACCGGCACCTTCTATGTCTCCTCGGAGCTCGGCCTGTCCGCCGGCACGCTCGCCTGGAAGTCCACTGACGGCGGGCTGCATTACACGGCGCTGACTTCGCCGAACCAAATCTCCCAGACGGCCGGGGGCCTCGCCCCCGGGGGCGGGGACACCGACCTCGGCGTCGCCCCGCAGGCAAACGCGAGCGGCGTCCACAACGTCTACGTGGCGAGTCTCAGCCTGGCCAATGTCACGGTGAGCACCAGCCAGGACGGCGGGAAGACCTGGAACAAGAACGTCCTGAGCGCCACCATTCCCGGCGACGACCGCGAGTGGATCGCCGCCGATCAGGCGACCAAAGTCTGCATCTCGTACCACGACATCGTGACCTTCAATATCGACGTGAACTGCAGCTTCGACGCAGGCGCCAGCTTCACGCAGCCGGGGTCCGCGATCGACCCGACGCACGCGTTCCTGCTGCAGGAAAACTCGACGGGCAATCTGGTGATCGACCCGAACTCCCACGTCATTTACCAGGTGTTCAGCGGCATCGCGAACACCACCGAGGCGGTCCTTCCGGCCAACTTCCACGCCGTCTGGATCGCGATCTCGCGCGACGGGGGCCAGACGTTCACCGACTATACCGTGTATGTGAATCCGAACACCTCGGTCTCCTACGGCCACCAGTTCATCAACGCGAGCGTGGATCAAGCGGGCACGATTTATGTCGTGTACAACGATAACCACAACCTCTTCTACAGCTTCTCGACGAACAGCGGGCTGACCTGGACCGGGCCAATCCAGATAAACCAGCCGCCCTCCGCCACGGCGATCATGCCCTGGAGCGTCGCGTGCGCGCCCGGTCAGCTGAACGTCGTGTGGTACGGGACGTCGTTCTTCGACGGCTCGCCGCCCGACAACTATCCGGCGTCGGCGGCGTGGTACGTGTACTTCGCGCAAAACCGCAGCGCGGCCACCGTCGGGAGCAAGTTCACGCAAGCCGCGGCCACGCCGATCATCCACTTCGGCGGCGTGTGCGAGGGGGGGGTATCGTGCACCGGCAATCGTGACCTGTTCGACGACTTCGGCATCGCGGTGTCGCCGACGACGGGGGCCGTGTCCATCACTTACAGCGACGACCAGCCAGGGAACACCGGGTCCGATGACCACACCGCCATTGCGACGCAGACGGCGGGGCCGAAGATCTGCGCAGGCACCTGAGCGGAGAGGGGGAGGGGGAGGGGGAGGGGGGCCACGGAGCCAGGAAAGGGGGCGCGCCTCAGGCGCTCCAGCTGTAGAACCCCTTTCCCGCCTTCTTCCCCAGCTCCCCCTTCGCCACTTTGTCGCGCAGGATCTGCGGGGGCTCGAACTGCGGCTCCCCGAGCGCCTGATGGAGGTATTCGGCGATCGCGAGCCGCACGTCGAGGCCGACGAGATCCGTCAGCTTGAGCGGGCCCATCGGATGGTTGTATCCCAGCTCCATCGCCTTGTCGATGTCTTCGGCGGACGCGACCCCGCGCTCGAGCATCCGCATCGCCTCGAGGCCGAGGGCCAGACCCAGCCGGCTGGACGCGAACCCCGGCGAGTCCTGCACCACGATCGGCTCCTTGCCGAGGGCTCGCGCGAAGGCGACGGCACGCTCCACTGCGACCGGCGCGGCCCGTGGGTGGGTCACCACTTCGACGAGCTTCATCGCGTGCACAGGGTTGAAGAAATGCATCCCCACCACGCGGCTGGGCTCTTGCACGGCGGCGGCGATGTCGGCGACCGAAAGCGACGAGGTGTTGGTCGCGAGCAAGGCGTCCGGCGACGCGGCCCGCTCCAGCTCCGCGAAGAGCTGCTGCTTCACCCCCAGGTGCTCGTGCACGGCCTCGATGATGACCTCGGCCCCGCTCACTGCGGGCGCGAACTCGTGCTCCGCGCGGAGCCGGCCCGCCACGGCGGCGTGGTCCTCCGCCGTCAGCTTGCCGCGCTTCACGGCGACCGCGAGCAGATCGTTCAATCGGCCGAGCGCGAGCGGGAGCACCTCGGCCCGGCTGTCGCTGAGACAGACCTCGAACCCCGCCAGCGCGACCGCATACGCGATGCCCGCACCCATCGTGCCCGCGCCGACCACCGTCACCCGGCGTGTGGTCATGCGGCCCGCGCATCCACGGCCCGGCGGCCGATCTCGGGCCGGTTCGTGCAGATCCCGTCCACGCCGAACGCGAGCAGCTGCGCCATGTCGGCCGGCTCGTCCACGGTCCACACGATGAGCTGCATTGCGGCCCCGTGCAGGGCATCGACCAAGGGCCGGTCCACCAACGTCCGCTCCTGCCAGAGGACCGTCGCGCCGGCGTCCTCGAGCGCGACGAGCGGTCTGACGGGGTAGGAGGCGCTCAGCACACCGCGGCGCAGGGCGGGGGACCGGGCCCCGAGCCGCCGCACGATCCGGTGATCGAAGGCATGGACGGCGTAGGCGTCGGGGTTCGGGCCCCGGCGCAAGGCCTCTAGCAGGCGATCGTCGAACTTGGGCGGCAGCGATTTCACTTCGACGAACACCTGCAGGCGCGGCCCGATCGCCTCGAGAACCTGGGCGAGGGTGGGGATCGGCTCGCCGTTCGAGAGCCGCAGCTCCGCGACCTGTTGCGCCGTGAGCTGCGGGATGCGGCGGCCCGCGATGGCCTCATCGTGGTGCACGACGAGGGTCCCGTCCGCCGTGGCGTGCACGTCCAGCTCCACGGCGTCGGCGCCGAGCTGCATCGCGGCGCGGAACGCGGCGAGCGAGTTCTCGACCTCGCGGGCCGACGCGCCGCGGTGCGCAACCACCAGCGGCTCGGGGGAAGGGGGGCTCACTTGAGCAGGCTGTCCGCTTTCTTCGCCTCGATCCAGCTCGGCTCCTTCTCGATGTCGTGCACCGTCTGGTAGTGCTCGGGCTGAGGGAGGACCGTTTTCAGGTACGCCGCGTACGTCGCGGGATCGTCGATCGGCTGGCCGTCCACGCTGTAGCGGTGATGCGCGTGCACGCCGATCTTGCGGTTGAACTTCGTGTCCGGCATGCGCAGCCAGCGGTCTCGGTCCGGAATGAACATGTTCAGCCGCTCCACGAGCTTGGTGATCTCCTGGCGGTACAGGTCGCGGCTCAACTCGTTGAGCTTCGCCTTGTCGGGCTCGGTCTGGTGCTCCCGCTCGTCGTACCGGCCCTTCAGCCCCCACACGTAGGCCCAGTGCGCCGACGACGAGTTGTCCGTGCCGAACAGATCGAACGCGGTGGGGATCCACTTGTAGAAGAACCGCTGGATCACCTCGGGCGGCATCTTGCCGGCTTTCACGATCCTTAAGAGACCGTTGTTGCCGGTGCCGAGGTGGAACGACTCCTCTTTGAGCATCGGGTTCATCGAGCGCGACAGGGGATCGAACGCCGACACCGACAGCATGGTGAGCTGGAACTTGCCATCACGATCGATGAACTGCGTGTAGGTAAAGAAGTCGAGCCAGTTGTCCACCAGCTCGTTGAACGACCCGAGCAGCCGTTCCCCCTCGTCGGCCCGGCGCTCGAGCAGCTTCGCCGCCTCGCGCTTTCCCTCGTCACCGAAATGGCTGCACAAGAGATACGACATCTGCCAGCCGTGGCGCATTTCCTCGGTCATCACGCGCATCAGCGCGAGCAGATCGTAGTCCGACGGCGCGTGCGTGAGCAGGTTGCGCTGCTGCTCGACGGAGGCGAACTCGGTGTCGCCCTGGTACACGATCAGGTTCAAGAGCGCGTCGCGAATCCGCTGGTCTGGGATGTGCATCACCGTCGGCCATTTGCGCTGGCCTTTGTAATGGCCGAACTCGATGTGAGGCACCTCCTGCTCCCCGAACTTCGCCTCGAACTTGAATTTGCGGATCTCGCCCTGGGGCAGGCCGATCGAATCCTGCCAGTAGCGGAAGTAGTCGATCCATTCGTCGAAGTTGTGCAGCTTGCGGACCATCAGCGGCTCCTCTTGGCGAGTGAAGCCCCAGCAATGCGCTGGCGCGCTTCGGGGGTAGCGAACAGCTCGTTCTGCTGAGTGATCTCGAGGTCGAGCATGGAGGCAAGCGAGCTGGCCTCGCTCTTGTACAACGCTTCCTTCGCACGCCGCACCGCCCCAGGCGGCTGGGCGGCCCACTGCTGGGCGAGGGAGCGGGCCGCCGCTGGGAGGTCGGCCTGCGGCACGACCTGATCGAACAGCCCCAACGTGAGCGCCTCAGCCGCCGGCACCATACGCGCGCTCCAGACGAGCTCGAGCGCCCGCGACGTGCCGACCAACCGCGGCAAAAAGAAACTGCCGCCCCAGTCCGGGACCAGGCCGAGCTTGTGGAACACCTGGCCGATCGAGGCCTGGTCCGACGCGATCCGGTAATCGCAGGCGAGCGCCAGATTCGCTCCACCTCCGGCGGCCGGCCCGTTCACCACCGCGAGCACCGGCTGCGGCGCCGCACGCAGCGCGAGCGCCACGTCCTTCCCCGCCGCGACCAGCGCCGACCCCTCCGCGTCCAGCACGCCCAGGTCGGCGCCGGCGCAGAAGGCGCGCCCGGCGCCTGTGATCACGATGACGCGCACGGCGTCGCTGTTCGTGAGCATCGCGAGGGCTGCGCGCAACTCGTCGCACAGGAGGCGGTCCAGAGCGTTGAGCTTGTCCGGCCGGTTGAGGGTCACCGTCCCGATGGCCCCCGCGATTTCCACCAGCACGCGCTCGTACGCCGCCATCACGCCCGCTCCACGATCATCGCGATCCCCTGGCCGACGCCGATACACATGGTCGCGAGACCGTACCGTGAATTGGTCCGACGCAGGGCGTGTACCAGCGTCGTGAGGATGCGCGCGCCCGTCGCGCCCAGGGGGTGGCCCAGCGCGATCGCGCCGCCGTAGATGTTGACCCGCGCGGGATCGAGCTTGAGCTCGCGGATGCAAGCGATGGCCTGCGCCGCGAAGGCCTCGTTCAGCTCGATCAGGTCGATCTGGTCGATCGTCAACCCGGCGCGTTGGAGGACTTTCTGCGTCGCGGGGATCGGCCCGAGCCCCATGCAGCTCGGATCGACTCCCGCCACCGCCGTCGCGACGATGCGCGCCAGCGGCTTGGTTTGCCGAGATGTCACGAGCAGGGCCGCCGCTCCATCGTTGATCCCACTCGAGCTCGCCGCGGTTACGGTCCCGTCCTTCCTGAACGCCGGCTTCAGCTGCGCCACGCTGTCGAGCGTCGTGCCGGCCCGCGGGTACTCATCCCGCCCGAACGGGGTGCCGTCGGGCAGCGGGACGGGAACGAGCTCATCGGTGAAGACGCACGCCTTGAGCGCCGCCTGGGCGCGGCGTTGGCTCTCGACGGCGAAGCCGTCCTGTTCGGCGCGCGTAATCTTGTAGCGTTGCGCGACTACCTCGGCCGTCTCGCCCAGCGAAATCGTCCATTCCTGCTTGAGCCGGCGATTCGTGAACCGCCATCCCACCGTCGTGTCAGCGATCTCCGGGGTCCTGCGGCTCCACGCCTCGCCCGACTTGAGGGTCACGTAGGGCGCGCGCGTCATGTTCTCGACGCCGCCCGCGATGAATACGTCGCCCTCACCGGCCTTGATCGCCTGTGCCGCACTCGCCGCCGCCTGGAGTCCCGAGCCGCACAATCGGTTCACCGTCTGGCCGGGGACCTCCACCGGAAGGCCCGCGAGCAGCAGCGCCATCCGAGCCACGTTGCGGTTGTCCTCTCCCGCTTGATTGGTGCAGCCGAGGATCACGTCGTCGATGGACCGGGGGTCGACTCCGGAGCGCTCGACGACCGCTTTGGTCGGAATCGCCGCCAGGTCATCCGCGCGCACGCTCGCGAGCGAGCCC
>Ga0137415_10006043_pt1 | contig 11989 bp, 11 predicted proteins | sample CZODoug3_1_1_16f_FD_183082 | JGI IMG/M metagenome (GOLD analysis project Ga0137415, IMG submission 183082) | Vadose zone soil fungal communities from Angelo Coast Range Reserve, California, USA - CZODoug3_1_1_16fungal (Hybrid Assembly) | ecosystem: Environmental > Terrestrial > Soil > Vadose...
CGGCAATCGCTCAACGACGCCACACGACTGCTTACCAGGCTATGAGCTTGCCGCCGGGTAAAATCCGAGCCGCACGAGCTCAACCGGTCTGCCGCTCCCAATCCCCACCCACTATCGACGTTCGTGGGATTGCGGGCTGCGAAGCGGGAACGCGGGGCTCGCGCGAGTCGCCTCGGATGGTGTCACGTGGTTCGTTGAGCGTGTCAGCGCGCGAGCGGTGCTCATGTTGATTGCGCCGCGCCTTTGGCGTTAATAGGCAGGGTCGCGCGGGCGCGACGCCAGGCACCCGGACTCTCGCCTGCGAATCTGCGGAACACCTTGCTGAAATGAGCCTGGTCGGCCAGCCCGCAATCCGCGGCGATCTGCGCAAGCGAGGCGCCGGTTGACAGCATCAGACCCTGCGCGTGCTCCATTCTCCGCCGCATCACATAGCTATGCGGCGAGTCGCCCAAGCTATCCCGGAAAGCGCGGCAGAAATGGAAGGGGCTGAGTCGGACGAGGGCGGCGAGATCGCGCGTTCTGAGGGTCGTGTCCAAGTGGTCCACGATGTGCGCGGTGAGGCGGCGGATCTGCCACGGAGCGAGGCCCCCGCCGATTTGCAAGGTGCCGCCCGCTCCCGGTAATCCAAACTCATCGGTGGCGCCCGGCGGAGCGTCGCCGTGGATCTGAAGCATTTCGAGTGCGCGCTGTATGCATTCCTGGGCGGCTTCGCGTTCATCCCGGAGGGCGTTGCTCAGCGCTCGGCAAAGCTCCGCCGCCACGATGTGCAGGCGCTCGACGGGCGTACCTTCCGCCTCATGGGGCTGTGGCCATTCCAACGACTCGTCACGACGCAATTCCTGAGGGGCAGATACGGCGTCGTCGGTCCTGCGCCGCGACGCCGTCGGCGATTCATCGCTCAGCCTACTCTTGCGCTCTGATGAGAGCGGGATGTTCTGATGCATATCGTCTGCTCCGGATCCAGTCCGCGGTCACACGCGGAACTGAGTGCCGAACATTGGCAGACCACTCTTTGACTCTGCGCGAGTCCCCTCATCCTGGGGTCCCAATGTTTCGGCCAACACACCGTCGGCGCGCACGACGTCAGCGGCGATCCACTTCCTGGGGCGTCCCGTTCCAGAGCATCGTCCATGGACGATGACAAAGTCGCCGTCGGCCACGATCACGCCCGGCTCGAACTTGAGAGACGCGGGTGCACCCTTGATGAGCTTGAAGACACCTTGGCGGCCCGGCTCGATATGGCCGCTGTGCGGGACGTAGTTGGACGACCAGAAGCGTACAGCGGCCGCGTAGCCTCGCTTGTTGAACAAGGTGTCGAATGCCTCAAGGACGAGCGCCTTGTTGCGCGTTTCGAGCTGCGTAGTCATATCGTGCTCCCGGTCAGTGATCTCTGGAAGTGTGAATGCCTCGTCGGCGGCTCACCTCAGGTGCGACTTCAGAAACTCTATGCTGTGCGCCGTTGCGCCTCGCGAACGCATGCCCGCAGCGGGTGCTGATCTCGATGTAGTCGTTCATGGCTGTCCCTCAGTCTTCGACTGCAATCCGGATGGCGTCGATCCGGTCAGGGTAGAACGCCATGTATTCCCGGCTCTCCGACTTCGACTGCAATCTGGATGGAGTCGACCCGCTCAGGGTAGAACGCCATGTATTCCCGGATCTCCGATACGGCGGCGTAAGGCGCTTCGTAGGTCCAGACGGCGTTGACCGAGCGCTCTCCACCGGCCGGGATACTGTAGTAGGCGCACTCGCCCTTGTAGGGGCAGTAGGTCTGGTGCGAAGTCCGCTGGAGCTGCGTCATGTCGACATCCTTGCGCGGGATGTAGTGCACCGGCGGATAGGCTGCCTCCTTCAGGGTCAGCGCCTCGCGCGTGTCGGCGATACGCCGCCCGGCCACGGTCACAGTGATGCGTTCTCGGGCCGGTGTGATGGTGATCGGATGGTCGGGGCCAGGGATCTTAATGGGCTTGCTGTTCAAGTCTTTCACTCTGGACTGGCGGTAATGTTGCTTTCGAGTCGGAACACGGCGACCTGCGGTGCATCGCTGGTCCAGGTCCGGGTTACTGCCCAGCCTGCCTCCATCGCCAGCTCCGCGAACGCATCGACGGTGAACTTGTGCGAGTTCTCGGTGTGCAGCCGCTCGCCGCTCCTGAACGCGAACGTGTGGCCCGCGGCGTTGACGATCTGGTCCTTGCGGCTGACCAGGTACATTTCCATGCGGCGGTACGCGGCATTCCACAGCGCCAGATGGTCGAAGGCATCCGGATCGAAGTCGCCGCCCAGCTCGCGGTTGATCCGCAGCAACACGTTCTTGTTGAATTGCGCCGTCACGCCCTGGGAATCGTCGTAAGCGGCGGTCAGCGTGGCTTCCTCCTTCAGCAGGTCCACCCCGACCAGCAGGGTGGCTTGGTCTCCCAGGATCTGCTGTGCCAGCCGCAGGAAGCGCACCGCGCCACGCCGGTCAAAGTTGCCGATGGTTGATCCGAGGAAGAAGCCGACTCTGGGATGTCCTTCCGCAGCTGCCGGAAGTTGGAATGGTCTGGTGAAGTCCGCAACGACCGGCGCAATGTGCAGTTTCGGATAGTTCCGCACCAACCCGGCCGAGGCCTCGCCTAGCGCGTCCGCGCTAATATCGACCGGCACATAAGCCGAAAGCTGCGGCGCGGCGTCGAGCAGCCGGCGTGTCTTGGCGCTGTCTCCGCTGCCGAACTCCACCAGGACTGCACCTGCGGGAATGCCGGCCGCAAGTTCCCCGGCGATGTCGCCAAGCAGGCCGGTTTCGGAGCGGGTGACGTAGTAGTCGTCTGTTTGGCAGATCTCCTTGAACAGGCGGGACCCGATGGTGTCGTAGAAATACTTCGGCGGCAGCTGCTTGTGCCACGCCGACAGGCCGGCAACCACGTCGGCGGCAAAGCTGTCCTCGGCTTCGGTATGCGCGTCGACCGAGCCGACGTCGCGGGCGAGGCGTAGTCCGGAAAACATCCAGCGCTGTTCGGGCCGGTAGAAGTTGCGGTAGCTCGGACGCGAATGCCCCACCGGCGTGGCACTGGCGCCACCGCGCAGCACCATCTGGCCGACCATGAACTTGCCGTTGTACTCGCCCAGTGCGCCGCCCGCGGCACGGTATCCCGGGTAGGCGCTATGGGCGCTTCGCGTCCATTGCCAGGCTACGTTGTCCGCTTGCTCGAGCAGATTCTCGCGCGCGGCCAGTTCCCATTCTGCCTCGCTGGGCAGGCGCGCGCCGGCCCATTCGGCGTACGCCGCCGCCTCGTAATAGCTGACATGCGTGACCGGTGCGTCGGCGACGATGTTGCGCATGCCGCTCAGGGTCATCTCCTGACAGTGTTTGCCGTGGCGCGTCCAGTAGAGCGGGGCTTCCCAGGCCCCGGACTGCGCAAGGGTCCAGCCGTCCGACAGCCACAGCTCAGGGCGGTGGTAGCCGCCGTCCGCCATGAAGGCCAGCCACTCGCCATTGGTTACCAGCCGGTCGTTGATTTCAAATGGCTGCAGCCAGACCTGGTGACGCGGCCCTTCGTTGTCGAAGGCGAACGGCGCGGCGCTGGCTCCGATCTCCACCAAGCCGCCCGGCAGCCGCTTGAAACGACCGCTACGTCCCGGTTCGTCCGCGGGCCAACGCCGATCATAGGCGGGCGTAATGGGGGACTGGCTGAACAGGTGCAGCAGGTCCATCAGCAGCAGTTCCTGGTGCTGCTCCTCGTGTGCCAGCCCCAGACGCAGGAGCGCTTCGGTTTCGGTCGAGAGGTCCGACTTCAACAGCGTGCTCATGTGAGCATCGACATGGCGCCGGTAGGCCAGAATCTCGCCTACGGAGGGACGGGTGAGCAGCCCGCGCTGAGGCCGCGGCTGGCGCGGCCCTAGCGCCTCGTAATAGGAATTAAACAGGTAGCCGTAGGCCGGGTCGAACGGACGATAGCCCGGAAGATTGGCGGACAGAAGGAAGGTCTCGAAGAACCAGGTGGTATGGGCCAGATGCCACTTGGCGGGACTTGCGTCGGGCATTGACTGTGCCGCCATGTCCTCGGGATTCAGCGGCGCAACCAGCGTTTCGGTGTGCCGGCGCACCCGCATGTACTGTTCGAGCGGCATGTCGCCGATGCTGTTGATGAATCGCTCATGGACGGGAAGGCTTGCAGGATTCATCTGGCTCCACCTCGCACGAAGACTGGCGGGAGCGGGCCGTGACGGCGTGCCGCCTCAGAGCTTCCCGGTGATGAATTGCGCGCGGCCGCGGCCGAAGCTCCAGCCGGCGTCCGAGTTTGTTGACCACGACGGCATGGGGAGCGGCGGCAATTTTCCCTCCGCCAAGCCGCCGGTGTGACACCGAGCACCCGTCGGAAGACCCGGCATAGGTGGGATTGGTCATAGAATCCGGCGGTAACTGCGATTTGAGACAGCGACTCCGGACTAGTTCGCAGTAGCAGGCAGACAAATTCCAACCTTCGCGATGCGACGTACTGGAGTGGTGGTATCCCGACACTGGCTTTGAATGCTTTGAACAGCTGTCCAATGCTGACATCGATTAGACCTGCCAGATCCTCCCCCGTGATCCTCTCTGCCAAGTGCTGTTCGATGTAGTCGACGAGGCGATTCAATTGCCAACCTGCAAGGCCGCCCCTCGAGCGCGCTTCGCGGCCATTTTCAGGTTCATGAGCTGCACACGCCTGCAGGATCGCAGATGCTCGCATCAGGTAGCGTCGTGCCGCATTGCGATCGGCATCGAATGTGGCGACCGCCCCGGCGATCAGAGTAGCCATCGCAGGTACGCATTCGGGGGGTGTTTCGGTCGAAAGTTGGTACGTGTCCGAATCGTTCATTGAGCGCACACCTCCCGAAACTTGAGGAAATGCTCCGCGCAGAGCACGGATGGCGTCCGTACGCGGCGGTAAATAGTTGCCGAATTGCAACCCCGCGGTTGCGGGGGAAGACGCTGAGATCGACCGATCCGTCATGCTTGAGTACCTCCCGGACGGTCGTAACATGGCCCAATCGGATACCCGATCGCATGCCCTGATCAGGCATTTCGCATTCACCCGATCGGGTATCGATAACTCCGCTTTGGGTGCCGGCGCCGAGTAGGAGTGCGGGTTGGGTTAGTGCCAAGCGTGGGCTTCAGTCGGCCCGTCTGCGAGATGCGAACCCCGCAGGTCACAACCCAAAGGTCAGAGCTGAATGATTCCTCGTTGCACAGCGATTGAGACCGCCTGGGTGCGATCTCGGGCTCCGAGCTTATCCATAATGCGCTTGATGTGGGCCTTGACGGTGTCTTCAGCGATGCTCAGCTTCTCAGCGATATCCTTGTTTCGATTACCGCCGGCGATCAGGCGCAGTACCGCAGCCTCCCGCTCCGAGATCGCGTCATCGGCCACACGTTGCGCCAGTTCCGCCGCGAGCTGCGCCGGGAGGTAGTTCTTCCCGGAGTTCACCTGCCGGATGATATTGACCAGCTCCTCGGGGCTAATGCTCTTGAGTACATACGCTCGTGCGCCAGCCGCGAGCGCGCGCTGCACCTCTGCGTCGCCCTCGAAGGTCGTGAGCATGATGATTCTGGCCTCGGGCTGATGCTGACGGATCGAAGACAAGGCTGCGATTCCACTCATGTCCGGAAGCCGTAGGTCCATAAGCGTGACGTCTGGCGCCCGCTCGCGCGCGAGTGCAATCCCCTCGACACCGCTTGCGGCGAGTCCCACGAGTTTCATGTCAGGCTGGTTTTCGATTACATAAGCGATGCCCCCCCTAAACAGCGGATGGTCATCGACACACAGGACGGAGATTCGATGATCGGCGACCATTGGACCCTTCTCCATCGAGTTCATTCCCCCGGTTCATTGCGCTCCGCCCTGCGGAGTTGCCCAAGCCACGCGCCGATGCGCGACGGGGCGGATTTTTCGAACGCCACCGAGCCAGGAACAAAAACTTCGACCGAAGTCCCCTGACTGCACGCGCTGGCCAGGTGCAGCTTTGCCCCAATCCGCGCGGCCCGTTCATGCATGCCGCGTATGCCAAAATGTTCGAGCCGGCCCTGCATGGCCACTTCGGCCCGGATTCCGACTCCGTTGTCTCGAATCGAGACGCCTAGCCCACCGGCTGAGTACCGAATTGTCGCGTCAATCTGGGTCGCCTCTGCATGCCGAAATGCGTTGGCAATTGTCTCGCGACTGATCAGATATATCTCCTCGTGCACGTACGGCTTGAGCGCGCGTGGTTCGCCCTCGACGTGAATTCGCAGACTGGTTCTGGGATCGGTGGCGAGGTCTTGTGGAATCCGCAATAGAGCGTCAGCCAACGTTTCCGGCCGTGCGGTCAGCTTTCTCAGTCCCCGCACGGCATTTCGACTCTCCTCCGCGACCTGTCTAAGCGAAGCCAGAAGGTTTGCGTAGTCACGTTTCACGGGATCAGAATCCGGCAACTTTGTGTTTACCACCGCCATTTGCATCGAGACACTCAGCAATCCCTGAAGCGCGGTGTCGTGCAGATCCTGTGCGATTCGCGTTCGCTCAGCTAGCCTTTCTTCCATTCTCAGCGTGACCCTTTCCGCGGTCTGCCGAAGCCTGAGTTGGTAGAGCCACGAAACCAGCGCAATCGCGACGATGATGCACGCCAGCCTGAACCACCACGTATTCCACCATGGCGGAGAAATGCGGATGGCGACCGACCTGCCGGGCAATCCCCAAGGGCCCCGCAGGCTCGCTCCCTGGACGCGAAACACATAGCTGCCCGGCGATAGAGCCGTGTAGTCCGCTCTACGGCGCTCGCTATCGACCACCGTCCAGTCCTTGTCGAAACCTTCGAGCTGGTACCGGTAGCGGTTGCTCGGCGGGTTGGTAAAGCTCAGCGCCGCGAACTCGAACGCAAAGCTGTCCTGGTCATGCGTGAGCGTCAATTGATCGGTGTGGTCGATTGCTCGCTTCAAGAGTGACCGGGGCCCGACCGGTACAGGTTTTCCAAAGAGTTCGAACGCCGTGAGAGCGACCGAGGGCGCATACGCGGCCGCTGTGGTGAGCTTTTCAGGGCGGAAAGCGACCGCACCAGAGAAGCCACCTAAGAAAATCTCACCATTGTCGGCGCGAAAGCAGGCACGCCAACCCGTGAAGTCCAGCCCAGGCAGCCCATCCGCCTGCGTGTAGTTCGTAAAGGCCCTATGGCGTGGATCGAAATGCGCCAAACCGGCGCTCGTCCCCAGCCACAGACCCCCCGCGGAATCCTCGAGAACGCAGCCGACGGTGTTGCGCGGCAGGCCGTCCTTCTCGGTGTAGTGTGCCAGCCAACGCGAACGGGCATCGTACTGATCCAAGCCATCTAGCGATGCGACCCAGATCGAGCCCGTGTGATCGATCAGCAAACTGAAGACCCGCCTGGGGAGTCCGCGCTGCTGCTGCGCGTCGCTGAGTGGTGTGAACGATCCGGAGCGTGGATCAAACCAGAATGCACCAGAAATATACGTACCTACCAAGAGCGCGCCACGGAAGTCCTCGACGAGATCGAAGACTCCATAGGGGGACTCACCTCCACGGGTCAGTCCGGTCGGTCTAAACGTCGTGAAGTTCTGCGTGCCCGGATTGTAGCGGTCAAGTCCGTTCTTCGTTCCGACCCACAGCGTGCCGGCGTGATCGATCAGAAGGCGTGGGACCGTGTCGTCGCTCAGACTCTTGGGATCGGTGTCGATGTGACGGAAAGCAGTCAGACGCTCGCTTCCCGGCAATCGGCGATACAATCCCTGCCCCGAGGTGCCTATCCAGAGGGCTCCGTCGGCGTCCTCGACCGTCGAAAGCACGTCGCCTGCATTATCGTTGCTGGGGATGGCGAGATGCGAGACGCCACCGCTCTTGCGATCGAACCGGACGAGGCCGCCAGTGGTGCCTATCCACAGTATCCCCTCGCGATCTTCATAGATCCCGTTGACCAGTGTCTCACCAAGGTTGGCGGGATTCCGTGAATCGAAGGGCAACACCTCGAAAGACGCGGGCTGCGTCGGAAAAAACGCGGGCTCGGTCGCACCGAAGGCAACCCAAATGTTCTTCTCCCGATCCTGCAGCAATGTGGTGATGCGGTTCTCGGTGAGGCTCTCGTTGCTCGCCGGGTCGTTGCGATAGCGGATGAAACAGTGGTGTACCCGATCGTACTTCAGCAGACCGTCGGAAAATGTGCCGATCCAGAGCGTACCGTCCTGATCCTCCACCATCGAGCTGACACCAGTCAGTGGGGGGCTCGGCAGATTTTCTCGGCCAAAGGAGTAGCGGGTGAGGTGCTTCGTTGTGCGATCGAGTATCGCGAGACCGTTGCCTGAGGCATAGAGCACCCAGAACACCCCAGTGCGATCTTCATAGAAGGAAAAATCGCGTGCTTCGGGCAAGGGCACGTGCTCGGTGACCCGGGCGTGGTCGCGGTCGAACGCATCGAGACCCTCGCTGGTGGCAACCCAAAAGGTGCCGGCTCGATCCTCGCCGCTCGATCTGACGTCGTCGCTGCTGAGACTCGAAGCATCGGCGTTGTCATGCCCGAAGCGTATCGTTTTGCCGGTCGTCGGCTCGAGGCGATAAAGCCCATTTCCGGTCGACACCCAGAGCGCCCCCGCGCGGTCCTGACTGATGTTCTTGATCTGACCCCCGAGGGCCGAGGACTGAGCCAGCTGGTAGTGTACGAAGGATTCGGTGAGCGGATCGTATCGATCAAGCGCGTAGTCGCAGCCGACCCATAAAGTTCCCGATCGATCGACGAACAGCGACGTGATCCTGCTGTCGAAAGGACTCCCGGGGTCATCGGGACCGTGCTTGAATATTTTGAAGTGATAGCCGTCGTAACGGTTGAGGCCAAACTGCGTTCCGAACCACAGAAACCCCCGCTTGTCCTGCGCCATGCTGGTGACGCGCTGCTGCGAGAGGCCCTGCGACCGCCTGAGGCGCACGAAGCGGATGTCGCGACCCTCGACGACCGGCAGGTGGATCGTTTGGGGATCTGTTGTGACCACGGTGACCCCGTGTGTCGCTTGCCGGTCGCCGTCCGCTGGCCAACACGCTGTCGCCAGGGTCGCAAGAACTGCCGTCAACGATGCGGCGCGGTTCATGGCTTGTTCTGATGGGTCATCCTGGCGCTGCTCGCCACAGCCCATCACTGTAGCAGTTCGGTGAGTCTATCGCGGCAGTGAGCGGAGTGTAGCCTTCCGCTCCGCTGATGTTCGGCCACAACGTCGCTTGACCGCATCGAGTAGGCTCTTCGGCATGAGGAGCCGCGTCCCCGCGGCGCACGGGCAACCGCGAAGCACGACTTCCATGGACCACCCCAAGGCTAGTCCGTAGGACGGCGGACCAGCAAACGATTCTCCATAACGCGATCTTAAGCGTACTGCGTCACGGGCAGACGCAAAGTAGACGATGAGCCAATTTTCGCTCGCCCGTCCTATAAGTAGGCGAGATGATCCGCTACCGTTCCGGGCGGCGCGTGATCTAAGCGGCTGCGCGAACGCGATGAAATCGCTCTTTCGCAAGTGAGCTGTTATGGATGACAAGCCGAGTATCGTCGAGCCGCGCGGCCAGCAGCTTTTCCCCGTATTCACTGATTCGGAACTTCATCGGCTCCGTCGCTTTGGGATCATCCGGCAATATCTCGCCGGGGCGACAGTTGTCGCCGCCGGTGAATCGGCTGTTGGCTTGCTGTTCATACTCTCGGGCACGGTCGCTGTCACGGTTCGCGGACTGTCCGGGGACCGACAGCAGATCGCTACATACGGCCCCGGTGCCTTCGTTGGAGAGCTTGCAGACCTTTCCGGCCGTCCCTCATTAGTGACGGCAAAAGCACTCGATCCTTTGTCCGCTCTTGTGGTGTCCGCGGAGGGTTTACATGCCTTCTTGAAGGGAAAGGCCGAGGTCGGCGAGCGAATCATGCTCGCGCTTATCCTGCGTCACTTGGGACTCAGTGAGATAGGAGGCGCGATCATCATCGGGTCAGGATTAAGCCGAGACGTACTGCGGCTTGAGAATTTCTTGCACAAGAATCGACTCCCCCAGCAAACGTTGGATCCGAGCGGTGATGAAACTGCGCGATCATTGATCGAGCGGCTCAAGGTCGACGATTCCGAACTTCCAATCGTGCTGTGTCCAAACGGCCGCCTTTTGTGCAACCCCACCGAAAGTGATCTGGCGCTCGCCATCGGCGTTGCAGGTCCGTAACTGGCCGAGCACGCTAGCTTCTATCACAACCTTGATTTCGCGCACCCCTCGAAGGTAAGGACCGATCGGCGCGCTGGCTTGCGCACCCATCCCTCGATCGCGTCGGGGCGGCACGAAGCAACCCGATGCAGCACGCTCGTTCAATCTGTCAGCGTCCTACACGAGCATATTACCTGCCCATCGCAGCCGGCCTCTCGCCTCCTCGAACGAGGACAGGGACCTATGAAGGACAAAGTTGCTCTCATTACCGGCGCCCTCACCGGGATCGGCCGAGCGGCCGCATTCGCCTTCGCTAGGAAGGGCGCCAAGGTGGTCGTATCCGGTCGCCGCGACGAGGCGGGCGAGGCGCTCGCCAATGAATTGCGCTCACTCGGCGCAGAGGCTGAATTCGTCTGGACGGATGTTCGCAACGAGGACGAAATCCGCGATCTTGTCGCGAAGACCGTCGCGCGCTTCGGTCGCCTCGACATCGCAGTGAACAATGCGGGAACCGAAGGCGAGGGCGGTCCGATCACGGAGCAGACCGCGAAGAGCTTTGCGGCCACCTTCGATACCAACGTGCTTGGCGTGCTGCTGAGCAGGAAGCATGAGGTGCTGGCTATGCAGGGTCAGGGCAGCGGCAGCATCGTCAATATCTCCTCGACCTACGGGCACGAGGCTGCGGCGGGGGCCTCTGTCTATGTCGGCAGCAAGCACGCCGTCGAAGGCATCACCAAGTCGGTGGCGCTCGAGGTCGCCAAATCGGGAATCCGCGTGAACGGCGTGGCGCCTGGTCCCACGGACACTGGCATGTTGACCCGTTTTACGGGCACACCGCAGAACAAGGCGGCTCTGGTGACGGGTGTTCCAATGGGTCGCCTCGGCCTCTCGGAGGAGCTTGCCAACGCGATCCTCTTCATCGCCTCCGACGAAGCCTCATTCATCACCGGCCATATCCTCAATGTCGACGGTGGTCACACCGCCAACTGATCGCGCACTGCATACAAAGTGAAGGAAGGATTCAAATGGCCAACGTGATAAAAAAACACAGCATCTCTTCTGAGCTCGCACAGAAGATGGTGGATGCGGCGGTGGCGAAAGCCAAAGCAATTGGGGTGAGCGAGAACGTCGCGATCCTGGATGACGGCGGCAATCTCAAGGCCTTTGGCCGGATGGATGGAGCGCCGATCCTGTGCATCGAGATTGCGCAGAACAAGGCTTACACCGCTTTGTTTGGCGTCTCCACGCACGACCTCTTCAAGTTTATCCAAGCCGACCCATCGCTTTTAGCCGGCATGCCCACGCTTGCGCGCGTGGCGGCGTGGGGCGGAGGGTTTCCCATCAAGGTGGACGGAGAAATTGTCGGCGCGATCGGGTTGAGCGGGGCGCCCACGGTGCAGAACGACGTCGATTGCGCAATGGCAGCTCTGGCGCTCGTACCCGATGCGATGCCGGCTGACTAATTCCAGGACTACCACCACAAGGAGATTTATTATGAGTAACTACACACACCAGACCGCTCCGACACAGTTCGTAGAGGCCAATAGCATCCGCTTCGCCTATCGCCGCTTCGGCAAGACCGGAGGAGTGCCGCTCGTCTTTAGCCAGCACTACATCGGCACCATGGACTACTGGGACCCGACGGTGACGGATGGCTTGGCTCGCGACCGGGAGGTGATCTTGTTCGACAACGCGGGCGTCTCCAGCAGCTCCGGCGAGGTCCCGACGACGTTCGAGCGGATGGGAGCTGATGCCATCGCCTTCATCAAGGCGCTGGGCCTGAAGCAAGTTGACCTATTTGGCTTCTCGATCGGCGGCTTGGTCGTGCA
>Ga0137415_10006044_pt1 | contig 11989 bp, 7 predicted proteins | sample CZODoug3_1_1_16f_FD_183082 | JGI IMG/M metagenome (GOLD analysis project Ga0137415, IMG submission 183082) | Vadose zone soil fungal communities from Angelo Coast Range Reserve, California, USA - CZODoug3_1_1_16fungal (Hybrid Assembly) | ecosystem: Environmental > Terrestrial > Soil > Vadose...
CAAAATGATGACCTCTTCCCCGGCATCGTCGGCCAACCCTTCGGCAAGCGAAAGAATCTCCAGCAACGTCTTGTTGCCGCGAATCTGGAAAACGCCGGGCTTGCGGACAGCGCCCATCACCGAAACCGGATGGCTCTGCATCTCGCGGACAAATACGCCAATATGCGGATCTTTCATGTACTTTTGGTGAAGCAATTCTTCGAGCGACGTTTCCAGTTCCCGGGGTGTCAAGCCCGCTGCACGAACCGCGCCGAGCAATGGCAGAGAGATTTCGCCGCTCGCGGAAACGCGGACTTCGCGATTCATCTCCTGGGCTTCGAACACGTTGATGTCCAGCACGTCTTCCGGGCCGATCGTGTATTCACACGAGCCTGTACTTGCCATTGGATCGGCCGAGGCCGACCGTTCCCGCAGACGGCGGTTCCAATCTTCAGTCGATTCGAGACCTGCTCGCGCCTCTGGGAGTTCCGTTGATTGCCGGGTCCTGGCGACTTCTTGTTGGTTCGCCGCAACTCCCGGCATGGTTGTGGCGCTAAGACTCCCTCCAGGGAAACTTGACGCTCCTGCCAGGAGAACCAAAAGGGCGCAAACGAAAGAGTGGAGGATCGGTCGGCGGCGGCGGGAGCGCCCCAAAATCAGGCAGTCGGCGCCTCCTAGGTCTTTCAACTTCAACGGATTGGTGGCAAATTCGAGGTTCACCGGCACACCGTAAGGGCCCACCCACGACCGCACTTTAGCGCTCGTCAGCGAGCCCCCAAACTGGGGCTCAAGCCTGACCGGGCATTTTGAGGCTAGCGGTAGCGGGGCCTTCCGTCTATAAGGTCCGCCCCTGAATTGGAATCCAGGTAAAGGCCTTATCCGAGTGCTGCTCTGGAAGTCGACCTTATCGGAACCCCACCTCATTCGGGGCGCGTCCTGTTGGACCCGCTGACGGCATCGGTTGCGGCTCCGGGCCTGAGCGGAAATCTCTCAGCCGCAACCCGTCAGCTGCGAGGTAAGCGATAAACTCCGTCCCGTATATCAAGTACCGCCGCCACAACCGCCTAGGCTCTTGCAGTAGCCGGAATAGCCATTCCAACCCGTGCTCGCGCATCCATCGCGGCGCTTGGTTTCGTCGTCCGGAGAGGATGTCAAATGCTGCGCCAACGCTCACCATCACCGGGATCTGCAATTGATCTCGGTGCTCGTGCATCCAGCGTTCTTGCTTTGGCGTCCCCAAACCAACCCACAGAACGTCGGGTGCGGCGCGGGAAATCATGGACACAATCTCTTTGTCTTCTTCTGGGTCCAGTGGCCGCATAGGCGGCGAGAACGTTCCGCAAACTTCGATTGTTGGGAAACGGCGCTTGAGCGATTCCGCCAGGCGCTCGGGCACGCCCGGCTCGCCACCGTAAAAGAAGTGGCGGTAGCCTCGCCCGGCTGTTTTTTCGCAGAACTCCAGCACGAGGTCGGGGCCGTAGACTCGCCGAGGCAAATGGTGTCCTTTGCGCCGACCCAGCCAAACCAGCGGCATACCGTCGGGTACAACCGCGTCCGTCGAGTTCAGGATTTCCTTAAACGAAGGATCATGCTGGGCTTCGACAATGCCGTGCATGCTAGTCGGACCGATGGTATGGCAGCGGCTGTGATTGTGAATCCATTCCTCCATCCGAGCCACCACATCTTCGGTCTGTACCGCGTCGATCTGCACTCCAAGCACTTCAAAAGAAATGCTATCGGACACGACGCTAATGGGCGCCTTCTGCTTTGAACCTTCAGGAACGGCTGGCTTTTGCAAGACCGCGCAAATGGATACCCCGAACGCGGCTAGGGGAGTCCTTTCAAGCTTTCGAGTGACTCGCCGGTAGAACTCTTTGAAGGGCAAACGAAACGAATCCAACGGGGGAAAAATACATCGGATGTTGCAAGTCCGAAACCCCGCGCTTTTAGTCATGGAAAGAAGCTTGCGGCGCGTATAAATTCGGGCGTGACAAAGGCGCTTGCGAAGAACATCTGGAAACCAGGAAATCAGCGGAATATTGTGGCCAATCGAGAAATGGCCAACGTGGCAGGGGTGGCTTTCGAACGGGTAAAGTTTGTTCGGAACAAAGAGAACTACAAAACCACGCGGCTTCAAAACACGAAAACACCCCTTCAACACTTCTTCGTCGCAACGAGTGTGTTCGAGCACTTCAATCATCGTGACGACGTCAAAGCTCTCGGAAGCGAAGGGTAAACTCTCCCCGGCTGCCTGCACGCGGTGAATCGGCTGACGGAACGCCTGCAGATGCTGCATCTGGAGATCCACCCCGCAAACAAAACTTGCCCGGGGCGCCAGTTCAGCCGTATACGACCCATTGCCACAACCCAGATCAAGCACGCACTTGCCTCTTAAATCCAGCATCTCGTCGATTTTCTCAATCCGCTTTTCAACGCCGTACGAGCCGTAAGATGCGGGCGTGCCCAGCCGGACTGATGCTCGCTCGCTGGTCACCTCTTCATACAATTTCGACACCCATTCGGCCCGCTTCTCCCAGGTTTGCGTCCTCGCAAAAGCGCGTCCTGCCTCACTCATCCTCTGCCGTTCGTTCGGATTTCGCGCCAGCCGTCGAATCCCTTCAGCAATCCCCGATACCGTTTCACGCGGTGTGGTAACTGGAATTTTGATTCCGGCTGCGGGCGGCACAAACGTCCCGGCACCCTGATGGTCCAAGGTCAGAATCGGCAAGCCCTGGCCCATGGCTTCCAGAAGTTGCATGCCGAACGAATCCCGTAAACTGGTAAAAAGTAAAGCGTCAGCACGCTGATAGACGCCGGGCATTTCGTCCCAAGGCACTTTCCCCAAAAATTCTACTTTGTGCTCGACGTGCAAGCGCTTCGCGTAGTATTCCCAAACCTTGCGCATCTCGCCGTCGCCCGCAATCAAGAGTCGCATGGGCACATCATCTGCCCGTGCCAAACCTTCGAGGGCCAACGGCAAAGCTTTCCGCGGTTGCATGCGTCCGGCCCAAAGGAGCGTAAAGGCATTTCTATTGTGCGGAGGAACGCGAGCATCGGAAACGAAGCTCGAAGGGATACCCGAATCCAGACAAAGTCTCACGTTTCGCGCGCCCATTTGCCGAAGCAGATCAGCAGTCTCCTGATTGGTGGCGAGGGTGACGTGGCTTGCCTTCGCAGCACTTCGTACGGAAGGAGAGAACGGTAAGAGCCGGACGCGCGCACTTCGGACGAGTTCTCGTGCCCAAGCCCGCCCAAAATAGCGTCGAAAAGCCGAAGGGGTTCGCTGCGCCCCTCCGATCGGCCCCCACACAAAAGGGATGCCCACTTTACGCACCGGAGGGGGCGCGCTCACCGAGCCGTAACTCACGTGATGCACCGCGTCGAACCCAATACGTTTATGGAGCTCGATTGCTTTTTTGTACGCCAGAGTCTGCCAGAAGAAATACAAAGAGGGGCTTTGGAGGCCGCTGTCAACCTGCCCTTCGAATTGTGAGCCGGGCAGATCTACCCAGAAAAATCTGAGGCTTTCGTTGGGATGCTGTGACAGGAATCTCTGTATGTTTTCGCGGTCGTGAGGATACGCTAGGACGAAAACCTCATGCATAAGGGAGAGCTGCCACGCCAAATGCCATGTTCCACCAGGTTCGGAACCAGCGCGTGGACTGCAAGCGTGCCCAACGATCAAAATTCTCATGCTGACCGTCCGCCGTGAATGGCAATGACATTTCCTCCCGCGGGAGGAGTGCGCAACTTGCTGAGGTTTCCACTGTCAACGAGAGAAAAGAAACGGTAACCCGCATTCTCCAGCAGTTCCCAGGCCCCAAATGGTCTTAGGCCCAGCCTCTGGGAGGTGCGTGGATTAATTTCGAAAATGACGCACGGCCGGGAGGAGACAATGAACGGCAGGGCGCCCCGGAGCGCCAGTTCCTCCGCGCCTTCGACGTCTAGCTTGATGAGTCCTACTTGTTCCGCCTTCTCCTGCTGGAGGACTTGATTCAGCGTCAAGGTGGGAACAATCTCCGAACCGCAGGCGCCGTGTTCAGGCGGAGCGAGGGAGAAGCTATTCGGCCCGCGACCCGAATGGTAGAGGGAAGTTCTCCCCTCTTTATCCGCGAGAGCCGCGCGAAACGAGCGAACGTTCTGCAGACAATTCAGCTCGATGTTTTTTCGGAGGACAGAAAAAGATTCCAAACCTGGTTCAAAAGAGAGGACACGGCCTGCCGGGCCAACCAATCGGGAGGCAGCCAAGCTATAAATTCCGTAATTTGCTCCGCCATCGACGACAACCATTCCCGGCGAAATGAAGTTTCGCAAGTGGGCCAGTTCTTTCTCGTAGAGTTCACGGACCGCGTAGATCATCATGGTCCCGGCACCATGGCTTTTTGAGGTCAGGAAGAAGCGAACATCCCAAGCAGGCAAGTCGACGATGGCTGGAATTCCGAATTCGCTGCACAGTCTCCGCCACATCAAACGGGACAACGTGGCCACCGGAGCCCGGCGAAATCCGGGATGCTCCAGCAGATATCGCCACCTCCCATAGAGTTCATGAAGAGGACTCGGACTACTCACGGTGGATGAATGCACTCCGAAAAACCTCCTGTTATTCTGGAGTGAGGGACAATGCGCTCTTGGGGGTTGATAACGCTTCCTTGTGAATGGCCACAACGTTGCGATCCGACGGCGGTGACAATTCCCTTCTAAGCGCTCCCTCCCGCTCAACGACGAAGAATTCATAGCCGAGCTTTTCCAGGAAATCCCATGCGCCATACGGCGAAAGGCCAAGGAGAACGGTACCGGGGGGATACACCTCAAAAATGACGGCCGGGTGGCTGGATTGCAGAATTTTGTTTGCCCCGCGCAGAACCAATTCTTCCGCGCCCTGCACGTCCATCTTGATGACGTCCACGTGGTCAACGGAGATCTTCCGAAGCACATTGTCGAGGGATTCCGTTGCAACCTCTTCTGAGTTTTCCGTGAAGGAATCATCCCTCCCCAGAGAATCGCAGCCCACGTTCGGATGATAGTAAAGCAAGGCTTTTCCGCTGTTCGCGGTGAGGGCCAAGGGATATGCCACTACGTTTGCCAGGGAATTCAAGACGATATTTTTCCGCAGAACACGAAATGCCCGAGCCGCCGGTTCGAACGCGATCACACGCCCCGCCTCGCCGACAATTTTGCTCCCGGCGAGCGTGTAGAGGCCGTAGCAAGCTCCGGCGTCAACAAAAGTCATTCCCGGGGATAGCATTTGTTCAAGATAAGGCAACTCCGGTTCGTACCGTTCGCGAAAGGCAAAAGCAAGTTTCGCGATACCTCCCCACTCGGGTGGCAGGAACATCCGCAAGTCCCCATTGTCCAGCTTTATAGTCGCGGGCAAACGCAAGAGACATTTTATCCGCCAAGAAATCAGCCGAAGGATGGTCTTCAGGGGCGAATGACGAAACCCGTCCTGATTCCAAAGGTAAAGCCACTTCCTCTGAAACTCCTGTGCCCAAAGATGCGGGAGTTTCGGCACAGCTTGCAAATGCCATGAGTCCGGATTACCTAAACCAGGCGTAGCATTGACCCGCAAAGCTGTCGAAACGCAAAGGCTGGATGGAGCAAGAGGGCCCCGCGCTTCATGAGCGACCCCAACAGTGGCAGCGGGATTTGTTTTTGCCTCAGTGGCCATAGGAAGGTCTTAGTAATGTTCGTTCCAGGTTAACCATCCGCGCCATCTGGAGCCCAAGCCCCATGAGCACCCAAAAAAGAGAAGCGAGGAAAGGGCTTTCCAACAGTAAATTCGCCGTCCCGTAAAAACAGAACGCAACTTGGGCCAGAACGACAATCCACAGCCATGCAACGCGAGGGTTTTCCGGATTCCGATAAGCGACACCAAGGGTGGTCCAGAAGAAGTAGACGAGCAGAGCAAGCAACGGCAGAAATCCAATCAGTCCCATCTTGTATAGCACCGTCAGAAAGGTATTGTGAGGCCGCGGATCGTTGTCAAACAGCAACAGTTCAAAGGCAAAAGGAATCCCGTAACCTTCTCCGGCCAAAGGATATTCCTCGAAGCGTTTCCAGGCTTCCTTCCAGGCGGAGAGGCGAAACTGCCAGTTGGTGTCCTCGTCGGAATGCAAGACTCCAGAAGCCAGTTCTTGTGACGAGCGCTCGGCAAAGTCGCGTCCTGTTTCTGTACGAAGAAAGAGAAGAGCCACGGCACTGATAAGCACAGTGGCAGCCGCAAACGTTGTCAGAGCAATGCGGGGTCGCAAGAGCTTCCCGCGAGTTATTCCTCCGGCACACAGTCCCACGACAAGCAGAACTGGAAGGGCAACGAAAAGGGTGCGGGCGTTCGCAAGCGCCAGGCCAAGACAAAACAAACCTGCGAGCATCCATCCCGTACGCGGAGGAAGAAGCCGGTTCGCTATCGCAACGAAGGTCCCGACCAGGGCCATTAGAATATAGGTTCCATAGTAGATGAAGCGCCTTTCTTGCGGCGCGGCAAGGAACCAGGTGAATGCACTGAGAACGCTCAACCCCGTGCCTAAGAGGAACCAGGCGGCCATTCTCTTGATCGACAGCCAGCTTCGAAAGAGATGATGGGCGACGTACAGAAAAAGCGGGTACGCGACCAGCGCTGCGTCGCGCAGAACCAAAATTGGATCGCAATGTTGTGAAAAACCGCGCAGCGCGGACATCGCCCCTGCCGCCACCAACATCGCCAGGAATACGGTCACGGGCAAAGAGACGTGTACAGCACTTGACCGCGCCGCCATATAGACCGAGAGAAATAAGATCACAAGAACAATATCCGTTACGAAGAACGGCGTGCCTGGCCAATGAATGTAGGAAAAATCCCTTGTGTAGGCTGTGGTGCAAAACACGAACCACAAGAAGAGCCCCTCGGCCGCTGAAATCCTGGCGCGGCGCACGTACCCAAACATCAGCGCCAGCGTCAAACCCGCCAGCAATACCGCTCCCAGGTACGGCTGGTATTCCAGCGGTCCAGTCCAATAGGCCTCCCGTTCGAGAACCGGGGTGCGGGTCAAGCCGTCGGCGACAGCGATCGCACTTCCCAGGACCGCGACAAGCACTAGCCAAATGTTGATAATGCGTCCTTGAATTTGTCTTTGAATTAAGACGCGTCCAACCGGCCGGGTGGAAGAAAGAGACGAAAATGTTGCGCAAGCATCGTTTAGTGCCTGCCCTTCGCCTCCACACAAACGAGCCGGAGCAACGCGAAACACGGGATTCCTCGGTTTCCCGAGACTGACCCTAAAAGCCACTTCACACCTCTTGAACTGGCGCTACTGTCCTTCTCCCGACAAAACCGCGGGAATGGTCTTCAACAAAATCCTGCAGTCGAGCAATAGGCTCCATTTTTGGATATAGGCAAGATCCAACATCATGCAGATTTCAAAGGAAGGATTTGCGCGGGCCATGACCTGCCAAAGCCCGGTGACGCCCGGTATCACGTCGAGGCGCCGGCGATGTCCGGGAGCGTATTGAGCACAGTCTTCCACGGGAAGAGGCCGCGGGCCAACCAAGCTCATATCGCCTTTCAGGACGTTCCACAGCTGCGGCAGTTCGTCGAGACTGTACTTGCGAAGAAATCTGCCGAAGCGCGTGACGCGAGGGTCGTCGGCGATCTTAAAGAATGGACCGCGGCGCTGGTTCAGCCGATTCAGGCTTTCTTTCAGCGCGTCCGAGCCGGCAACCATGGTCCGAAATTTGTAGCAATCAAATTCGCGGCCACATTTGCCCACACGCAGCGAGCGATAAATCACAGGACCGGGCGAATCGAGCTTGACTGCAACGCCGATCACCACTATCAGCGGCCAAAGGAAAAGCGAAGCAAGAGAGGACAACAATACGTCCATCATCCGCTTCAGAAGCCTCCCCATCCCAGCGACGGACTCCGCATGCCGTCCCACGCCATCGCGATCCGAGACACATTGGACGAGTGGCCGGCGGTCAGTTGCCAGAAAATAAGGGGTACGTATCGTGGCCTTTGCTGGAGAAGAGATCTGGCCTGCGATCGGGACTCTGGAACGGGCCGGCTTGCGAAGCGGCCAAAGGAGTGCTCTCTCTGCGAGTGGATCGGAGGTTCGTCGATTGACAGGCATCGGAAGTCACCAATACGAATTTCCACTCTGAGGGGCGTGACGGTCCCGCTTTTTGCGTCTTGAGAAGCGTGGAGCAACGCACCAACAGTGGCACACAGGACTGGCAATCGAAGCTTAGAGACAACGAGAAAACTCGTCGATGGGGGGGATTCTCTATTTAAAATTCCGGTGAAAACCCTATAGGGCTGCGGCAGCTCTTCTTGATAAGTTCTTGGTATCAGCCCTCCTAAGATGCATCAGCGGAGAGCACATGGTTCCAAGTCCGTGTACGCGGCGGGAGAAGGCTAAGAGGCGAACCGGAAATTTGATCGTTCCCCTGTGCTTCCTCGATCTCTTTGTTTTGCTGCTGTTTTCAACATCAGGTTACGCGCACGCTGTGTCGCAAGAACAACAGAGGGAATCCCTGGGCTCGCTCACCAGCATTGGTGAAGTATATGTGAACGGTTCCGCGGCACCGGTCGAATCCACGATTTTTTCGGGGGACAGCGTTCGCACCGGAGAGACGGGCACGGCCACGTTTACAGTAAGTGGGAAAGGCACGCTGAAAATCTTTCCGCGCACCGAAGTCGCGTTTCCGGGCAGCTACCAGTTCACGGCCGAATTGAAGAGCGGAACGGTAGTGTTAAACTCCATCAGCGGACCGAGCGGAATCACCTTGCGCGTCGTAAATTTTGTTCTGGTCTCTTCGGTTCGACAGCAGTCGGCGGCCACGAAGATTGAGGGGGGTGCAAACGGGTCTTTCGTCGTTTCGTGCTTAGATGGCAGCGTGGGTGTCCTTACCGTGGAGGGGAAGTCCGGACAATTTCTCCAGGCAGGTCAGTCTCTGCGCATTTCTGGCGGCGCAGTACTATCCTCTGCGGTCCCTGATACAAATACGACTGGACACAATTTCCATTCGGGCTGGCTCTTCCTTGGTTTAGGAGGAGCCGGGGCCGCCGCCGCCGCAGCCGGATTGGCTCACGGCGGGGGAAGGCAATCGATCAGTCCGTCAGGGCCTTGAGGGAAGCCGTCGGCAGTCCGAGCCCGCAGAAAGAGCGACTCTCAAGGTCCGTTGTCATGGCTCCTGGCACTTGTCAGTCAGGGAATCGTCTTCTTCCGATTCTTTATTCTTAAGTTCCCCAAGTGAATCACCGCCAGGCCCCTGTGCAGATCAAGTCATTTCCTTGGTGCTCCCGGATTGGAAAGCCGGAAAATGATATCAATGTCTTCCTCGGTTTCAACCGATTTGCCAGCCAGCAACGTTTCCGTAAAATGCCACTGCCGAACGGCATTCATGGCCGCTGCAACAAGAACAGGGGGGCCATTGACAGACTGCAAGTTCTCCACAGACCCATGACGGTCAATGATAGCGTGCAGCTTGACGGTGCCCTGGATGCCTTGCTGTTTTGCATCTTCGGGATAAACGGGCTCGACGCGGGAGAGCAAGCGGCCGAGCTGGAGGCTCGTTCCCTGGCGTTGTTTTTTCGAACTTCCATTAGGTATCCGAAGGGAAGGATAAGGATCGGCAAGGATTGCGACCGCAGCGGTTATGTTCGCCGGAGTCACCGGCTGGTTTGCCGCCGGCACCGAACTGGCTTTAGTCTCGGGTTGAGGGGCCCGGGCTTCGTGTGAAACAAGCGGCACCGGATTCGCAGGTTGCTCGATTTTGGCCTCCATCTGCGGAGGCGCCGGAGATGGGCCCGAAGGAGCTTGCTGCTGTGTTTTCTTGATGGGGGGAATATTGAGGTTGGTCGCGACGCGCGTCAACTCTTTTTTCGACTGGCCGCGCGTGAGTACACTTTCCACGCGATGCCCCGGAGTTCTGGCCGTGATTGCTGGCAAAGGTTTTCTCGCTAGATTTGCTGGGCGGGGAGAGTGCTTCGGCAAGGTATCTTGAAAGCTGTCGTCTTTTTCAACAGGCAGAGGCTCTACGAGAGAAGTTTGTGCCTGTGTTTTGCCGGCCGATGAATTGGGAACGCTAGGAGTTGTGGTCACTGGGGCAGGTGTTATCCGTTTCGCCGCTTCACTCAATACTGCCGGTTTCTGCGTGAAGGCAGCGACCCCTTCATCCGGAGTATTATGCCGAATCGTCCCGGATTCAAGCGTGAAGGCGATAAGTCCCACGAGAAAACCTAAAGCAAGAATCGTTCCCCACTTTTGACGGAACACTCCAGGGCTCGCCAGAACGGCTGCCAAACGCCATCTCGGCTGGAGAGCCTTTTTGTTTAGCCGTATTCCGGAATGCGCGTAAGTTCTCGGGGCTTCAACTGGAGGGTCGGCGCTACTTAAGGGGGGAGCAGCGGTAGGAGAGAAGAGCGAAACCTCTCCATGTTCATCAATGGCCCCACCGGAAACCGAAGCTCCGGGGATCCTGTTCCCCGGCTGGGGAGCTTTCGGAATTTCCAACTGTGGGTTCTGTTTTTCGCAAATCCTGTCTCTTTGTGGCTGAAGATTACTCGCAGAGGCCTGTGCGGAAATCCAACTCCGGATATGCTGGCGCTCCTCTTCCGTCAAACCAACAAATTGTATTCCTACTTCATTCTTGGATTCGCTTTTCCATACGGTCTGCCAACCAGCTTCCAACGGGTACGGGGATCCCAGGGATTGAACCTGCATGTTGTGAAAAGGACGGCTGGGTGAAGTCGTGGCCGCCGACAGCGCCAATCCGTCCTCGCTAATGTTTAAGAGAACAGGGTCGTTCCTCCCGTCCACGTGCATGAACATCGGTGAGGTGGGGTACCACCGCTCGCGAGCACGGCGCTCCGTAAGCGGAACCGCGGCCTGCTCCTCCCTACATTCCTGAGCCAATTTTGTAACGCGCAGTCGAATTTCCTCGAAGACTCGCTGATAAGTGTCGGGATCCTCGCCATAGGGATCGTCGATCTCCCAATCTTCCACCTTGGAGTAATCATGAAATGCCAGTTCCCGAGGGCGGCCACTCATGTTGATGACGATATCTATCTGCTCCCAAACTTTGCGCGAGATCTTCTTGGACTTCAGGCCATCCACCCAGTATCCATTTCTTATTAGCGTTTGCTCGGTCAAGTCAGTGACAAAGCCAGTCGGCGCCAAGCCTGCGCTGAACGCGTCAATGGAATCGGAAGCATCAACACGTGCGATCGCCTCCGCCATCGGGCTGCGGCAGGCATTTCCGATGCAAACAAACAGGACCCTTTTGCGGCGGTATCTGCTCATCAGGAGGTTTCCCTCAAACAGTTGATCCCGGGCGGCTGGGGCCATGTGCCTCGAAGTGCGTTCGACAAGCCCTTGAACTGCTTTTGCCCACTACAAAAATCACCTTAAAAGTATAGGTCTGTCCTATCCAGGTTCAATCAGGTTAAGACCTGCAAAAATCTGGAGTCCAATGTGGCGAAGGACGAGGAACGCGCGCTTCCGGCGCAAGGTATTACGGTGCAATTCTATTGATCCCTAGATTTTGCGGCTACTCCGGGGCAAGGCGGACATCGTCGATCCACACCGTGCCCGCTATTTGGTTATCCAACTTGGTGCTAGCAGGCCGGACCACTCTCAGGAGCAGAAGACGAGTGTCGGGGAGGGTCGTGAATTCAGCATGCTGTTCCAACCAACCAGAGGTACCGACGAGGTTTTCCGAGGCGACGAAGATATTGTCCATATTGTAAGCATCACGCACCTGGAACCTCAGCCCGCTGTCGGTCGTGATGCCCTGCAAGCGCATATGGCCCGAAAATCGGTACGGCGTTTTCGCTTGAACAGGCACGTATTGGAACACATGACCATAATCGACGTCGTGCGACCCGTCGAAGATGATTCGAAGTGCACGCACACCCTCAAATACGCCGACGGAGTCGAGACTAACAACGGTCCCTTCGGTAGGCAGAACACGCCAATCCAATCCCCCATTGAGAATGTCGGACTCGAAGCCGCCGTTTGTAACTAGATTCGAA